>VYLZ01000033.1_pt1 | contig 78603 bp, 77 predicted proteins | sample 5115361 | NCBI WGS metagenome assembly VYLZ01 (sample SAMN12291805, study PRJNA351875) | freshwater metagenome | isolation source: freshwater lake | place: USA: Michigan, Sixteen Lake | collected 2013-08-07 | reverse complement strand
GAAAAACATCAAAGAAACACCGACTCAATTTTTTTTGGATGAAATATCTTGACCAAATAAATTTATCGCCAAATTGATTTTTAAAAACAGAGTTATTAGAGGTTCCCTTTAGAACCACACTTAAACAAAAACCAAAAAACATGATAAAACTGTTTTTCTTTGCCTCACTGATCGCTTCGGCTTCTGCTTTCGCGCAGAAAGACGTAACCGTTTGTCACACATCAGCCACTGATAAATTTGCTGTGTTTGCCTCCAACAAAAAATTCAATCGCGATCATCCAAGCCCGCTGCCATACGTACACGAGAGCCAGGCAGGAGGAAAGATGATTAAGATAAAATGTGCCGATGGCGTAGAGGCAAATGCCTATTTGATCGAAGCAAAGTCAAAGACGAATAATTGGGTTTTTGTATTTCAAGAATGGTGGGGTTTGAATGACCACATCAAACGTGAAGCCGAGAATTTATATAATGACTTGGGCAATGTGAACGTCATCGCACTCGATATGTACGATGGAAAATTGGCGACCGATCCACAATCAGCCGGCAAGTACATGCAAGAGTTTAAAAAAGAGCGTGGTGCCGAAATCGTGAAAGGTGCGTTAGCTTTTGCAGGACCAGCTGCAAAAGTGGGAACTATTGGTTGGTGTTTTGGTGGAGGTCAATCTATGCAAGCGAGTTTGATTGCTGGAACACAAGCTGCTGCCTGCGTTATTTACTACGGTCAACCTGAAGATAATATCGATCGGCTGAAAACACTGAATTGTGATGTGTTGGACATTTGGCCCACTCAAGACAAATGGATCAATAAAGAATTGACTGATAAATTTGTGGCGAACATGAAGGCGGCCGGTAAAAATTTAACCGTGAAGTCATATGATGCAGATCACGCCTTTGCCAACCCTAGTAATCCAAAGCACAATAAAGAGTTTGCTGCAGATGCGTATAAGAATACGTTGGCGTTTTTTAAGGCAAGACTGAAATGATTCGATGATTTGAAAATTTGTTAATTTGAATATGAAGCCTATCGACTAGGCGGCATTTTCAAATTAACGAATCATCGAATTTTCAAATTGGAATTATTCCCAAATCACCATTCCCTCCTTAGCATGATACCAAGTAGGGTATTTTGGAACGTGTATCTTCTCTACCTCATTTCGTTTTACTTTCATGGTTGGCGTCATCAGTCCATTCGGAATGGTCCATTCGCCTTGCATGACTACGGCTTTCTCTAGCTTCTCATACGACTCAAGACCCGCATTCACTTCTACCAGCGAGGCGGCCAAACTTTTTGTCAACTCGTCTTTAGATTTTGTTTTTCCGGCTGCCGATAAAACCGTTAATGCCAAAGGTTGCGGAATGCCCATACCCACTACACACACTTGCTCGATATCTGAATTGGTGAGCAGTTTCATTTCAATGGGCGAGGGAGAAACATATTTTCCTTTGTCGGTTTTGAACTGATCTTTTACTCGGCCCACGATTGTTAAGTAGCCGTTTGCATCAATCTCACCCTTGTCGCCTGTTTTTAAATAACCCTCCTCATCAAAGGCTTCGGCTGTTAGCTCAGGTTCTTTGTAATAGCCTTTCATGTTGGTTGGGCCTTTTAAGCGAAGCTCGCCATCAGGAGAAATTTTTATTTTTAATCCAGAGTAAGGTAGACCTACAGATCCGACCTTATTTTTTCCGACTCGATTACAATGAGACACGATGCAATCTTCCGTCATACCAATCCCTTGCAAAATGGTAATACCGATTGACTCAAACCAATTCAACAGATCAACCGAAATGGGTGCGGCACCAGAAAAAATGTAGATGGTATTTGCCAATCCCAGTTTCTTTCGGATGCTCTTTTTTACAATTGAATTGATGATAGGGATAGAAAGCAATGTGCTTAATTTCTTTTGAGGCATTTTCTCCAAGATCTTCTCGCGGAACTTTGCCCAGATGCGAGGTACAGCGAAGAATAGGCTGGGTTGTGTTTCGAATAGATTTTTTGGGAATGTTTCCAACGACTCAGCAAAGGTGAATTCGCCCCCCCTATAAAAACCACACATTTCAATCGCCACTCGCTCGGCAATATGGCTTAGCGGCAAGTAGGAAAACACCTTCGGATGCATGGGCACGCCCAATTCGGTCATTGCATTCTTGGTGCCGTCAAAATTTCCAACCGTGTGCATCACGCCTTTTGGTTTGCCCGTAGTGCCTGAAGTGTACATGATACTTAAAAGATCATCACTTGTCCAATTGGCTACTTCGGTCAACGGCTTTTGGCTCGCCACCATTTTTTCCCAAGACTGTTGCTCTTTTATTCCATATAACTCGATTCCTATTCGAATCATTGAGGATGGAATGCCATCCTGCTGTGTAGAATAGTCGTCTAACTTTCCTATAATAATGGCTTTTGATCCACTGTGTTCGAGAATTTGTTTAATGGATGGTGCGGTTAAGGTGGCATAAAGTGGAACAGAAATATGTCCTGTCATCATAATGGCCAAATCGGCCATGATCCAATGCGCACAATTTTTAGAGAGTAGAGCAATATTGCTTTTAGGCGGCAGGTTTAAAGAGTTTATGCCAGCTGCCAGTTTGCGGGCTTCTTCACCTGCTTGTTGATAGGTCCATGTTCGCCATTGGCCATTGAAGGGTTGGCGGAGGAAGGTATTGGTGGGCATTTGCTTTTCCCATTTACAAAATTCGGCAAGGGGGCTACTGGTTTCCATAGGTTAACAATCGTTTGAAATCCGATTTAGCAATAAATTAACATAAAAGAAAAAATACTAACCCGAACTTATTAAGCGTCCAAGCACTACCAAAGGTGGACGCAATGCAAACCTTACTGCAATAGTGCTTCATTTTGACTTATAGAGCCAAATGGTCGGTTTTGTTTTCGTACTCATTTTCGATCTTTTAACAGTTCGACATGCTATGACATCGATAAAAAGAAGAAATTAAATTGACGCCTCGATTTCGGCCAGAAAACCGGTCGAATGGGTTTTAGTTTATACAAACAGAAACTTTATAGCGATTGAGTTGATCGAGTACATCTTCAATTTTCGATTTTTTCATAACGTACTGTTTTGGTCGCTTCTTCCTACCTTGCATCGATCTAACCTCCTCATGTCAGAAAAAAAACTATTCCTGCTCGATGCCTACGCATTAATCTACCGTGCCCATTTTGCGTTTACCAAAAACCCGCGCATCAATTCAAAAGGCATCAACACCTCCGTGCCGTTTGGCTTTACGAATACGTTGCTTGAGGTATTGCAAAAACAGAAACCCACACACATAGCCGTTGCCTTTGATACTTCGGCCAAGACTTTCCGTGATGAGATTTTTACAGAGTATAAAGCGACACGGCAAGAGACACCCGAAGATATTCGAGCAGGTGTACCTAAAGTAAAGGACATTATTCGAGGCTTCAACATCCCTATTTTGGAAATGGATGGCTACGAAGCAGATGACATCATCGGCACCATCGCCAAGAAGGCAGAGAGAGAAGGGTTCACTGTTTATATGATGACCCCAGACAAAGACTTTGGTCAACTGGTAACCGACAACATTTTGTTATACAAGCCAGCCTACATGGGCAACTCGGTGGATATTCTCGGCCCCAAAGAGGTGTGTGAAAAGTGGGACATTGAAAATGTTTCGCAAGTGATCGATATCCTGGGATTGCAAGGAGATACATCCGACAACATTCCGGGTATTCCGGGGGTGGGGCCAAAGACAGCAGCCGAACTTTTGAAGCAATACAAGAGTGTGGAGAACATTATTGCCCACTCCAGCGAACTCAAAGGAAAATTGAAAGAGCGCGTAGAACAGTTTGGCGAACAAGCTATCTTATCAAAAAAATTGGCCACCATTATTTTAGATGTTCCTGTCGAGTGGAATGAAAAAGACCTGGAGTATTCAGGCCCGGATGCCGAAAAACTAAAGCCGATTATAGAAGACCTAGAGTTTAAGACGATGGCTCCGCGGATTTTTGCCACAACAGCAGGATCCACTGTCGCCAGTACGCCAGCGGCAGTAGCTAAACCCGCACAGCTTTCAATGTTTGGGGGGGAGGAGCCAACAGCTGGTGTTACCGAAGAAGCAGAAAAAAAAGTCCTTGATCAATCTTCGGTAAACTACAAAAAGCTCAATGAAGAGGAAGCAACTCAATTAGCGGCCAAACTGAAATTACAGAAGGAATTTTCGTTTGAAGTACTCACCGATCAGGCAGATCATTTTGATTTTGCGATAACGGGGTTGCTCATTTCGCCATCACCTACCGAAGCCTTTGAACTTGAGCAAAAATCGGTTTCTGTATTTGGTGAGGTATTTGCGGATGAGTCCATCGTTAAAGTGGGCCACAACATTAAGTTACCGATTCTTGCCCTAAAAAAGACTGGTATCGAAGTGAAAGGCACCCTCTTCGATACGATGCTTGCTCATTATCTGATTGAGCCTGAAGCTTCGCACGATCTGGGAATCATTTGCAATCAATACCTGGGTTATCAACTCTCACCCGAAACAGAAGTACACGCACGCTTTGAACGTGTAGACCAAACGCTTCAGTTGAAGATAAAATTGCAAAAAGAGTTGGAGAAGCGAGGTCACTCGCGCCTGATGCGTGATGTGGAAATGCCATTGCTGCACGTGCTGGTAGCAATGGAGTTTGAAGGGGTGGCTTTGGATGAGCAAGCTCTTCTACTGATGTCAGACGCGTTGAGAAAAGATAGCGAAAAAGTACAGAAGGAAATTTATGAAATAGCCGGGCAGGAATTTAACATCGGCTCGCCCAAGCAACTAGGCGAAATCTTGTTCGACAAGATGAAGCTCATGGATAAAACTAAAAAAACGAAAACGGGTCAGTATGCAACGGGCGAGGAGGTTTTATCCAAGTTGGCAGACGAACACGAAATCGCCAAGAAGATATTAGACTATCGTGAATATGAAAAGCTAAGATCAACCTACGTAGATGCACTGCCAAAAATGGTAAGTCAATTTGATCACCGGGTACATACAGATTACCGACAGGCAGTCGCTGCAACAGGAAGATTAAGTTCGAATAATCCCAATTTGCAAAACATTCCCATTCGCACAGAAAAAGGACGACAAATACGTAGTGCCTTTGTGCCACGCAGCAAGGATTTTCTTTTCATGTCTGCCGATTATTCACAAATCGAATTACGCATCGCAGCTTCGTTTGCAAAAGACGAAACGATGATTGAAGCATTTCGATTAGGACGAGACATTCACACCACCACGGCTGCTAAAGTCTTCAAAGTGGAAATTGACAAGGTAACGCCTGACATGAGGCGCAAGGCGAAAGAGGTGAACTTTGGAATTTTATATGGGAGCACTGCCTTTGGGTTGGCACAGAATTTAAACATATCAAGAACGGAAGCGGCTGAGATTATTGAATCCTATTTTAAAGAGTTTGCCGCCATCAAGAGGTACATGGATGATAGTATCAACCTGGCCCGTGAAAAAGAATATGTTGAAACCATTTTAGGAAGAAGAAGATACTTACGCGACATCAACTCACGCAACATCTCCACTCGTGGATTCGCAGAACGCAATGCTATCAATGCGCCAATTCAAGGTAGTGCCGCAGACATTATTAAAATTGCCATGATCAATATTCATCGTTGGCTACAAAAGGAAAAGCTGCAAACGAAAATGATTTTGCAGGTGCATGATGAATTGGTGTTCGACCTCCATCAAGATGAAGTTGAGATTGTAAAGCCCAAGATCAAGGAACTCATGAAATCTGCCGTAATTTTGGATGTGCCTATGGAGGTGGAGGTGGGTGTGGGAAAGAATTGGCTGGAGGCGCATTAAAAAGCAAAAAGACCCTATTTGTCTTTTTATAAGTATGTATTATATTTGTAATTCATAAATATAAAATGGCAACATTCACAAGTACTCTTTCAGATAGCCTTCTTGAGCAATTGGCAGAAAAGGCCAAGGCTTTATCCGTTCCCAAAAACAAATTGATCGAAAATGCACTTCGATTGTATTTGGAGCATTTGGAAAAAGCAGAATATATCAAATCGTATAAATTTGCTGCTCAGGATAAAGATACAATGCACCTGGCTGAAGAAGGAATGGCCGAATACTTGCGGCAATTGGAAAAATGAAGCAAGGTGAAATTTGGTTTGTTGATTTAAATCCAACAAAGGGAAGTGAGCAGGCCGGGCAGCGGCCGGTAGTGGTTGTTAGTGGAAATTTAATGAACGAGCATCTCACTGTTGTGATTGTAGTTCCACTGACAACAAAAATCAAAAACTACAAGGGTAATCCGATCCTGACTCCCAGCAAAACGAATGGATTAAAGACAGAATCCGAAATGTTAGTCTTCCACATTCGATCAGTTTCTAAAGACCGGCTAGTGAAAAAGATCGGAAGCATTGAAAAAGAACAGCTGAGTCGTACGATCAAAACGCTCAATGATATTTTGAAATACTAGAAGCTGAATTCTGCTTTTTCAATAAAAGTTGACTAATTATTCCGCAATCGGTTTAATTACCATAAATGTTGAAAAGATTACATCGGTGGATTTTCATCAGGCGGATGATTTAACTTTGTGGCTTAGTTAACAAACTATTCAATGAACCCAACACAACTTCTTGGCCTTTCCGCTGGCGCCTTCACCACGATTGCATTTCTTCCTCAAGTAATCAAGACGTGGAAGAGTCGTTCTGCCAAAGATTTATCACTCGGTATGTTTTCGCTTTTCTGTTTAGGCGTAGCGATGTGGTTAGCCTATGGCATTTTGGTAAACGACATACCCGTGATTGCTGCCAATTTGCTCACACTAATTTTGGCCGGGATCTTATTGTTCTTTAAACTTCGGTTTAAGAATTAGATTAGCGTCTTTGTGCTTTAGTGATAAAATTTCACCACTAAGACACGAATGAACATGCGCGTAAAGAGAAAGTCAAAATTTCACACGTAGCGTACCAAAAATATTTCTTCCCGGGGCAGTAATACCCGAGGAGTATGGACGATAGCGCTTATCAAATAAATTTTCGATACCAGCATCGAAGGTAAATATTTTATTGATGGCGTATGTAGCCTTTAAATTAAGGTTAGTCCAGGAGCCAGCGAATGGATTACCGTTCGCATCTTTTGCATACAGGTGCGCATCCGCACGCTCGCTAAGCGCCAGATTTTGATAACTAATTTCGCCTTGGTAATTCATGTACGCTGAGAGTTGAAGGGCGTCCTTTTTATAAACCAGTTGAATCGATCCAAATGTTGGGGCTACATGTGTGGGAGAAAAATCCATTCCTGTGGCGATGTCTTTTTCTTTTCCGCTTTGAATATTCAGATTCGATGTAAGTTTAAAATTTTTGGTAACATCCCACAGTAGACCTACCTGAAAGCCACGCACGCTTAACTCGCTGCTGTTTTGCAAAGCATACACATCACTTAGAGTTCCATCATAATCAATCTGCGACTGACCGTTGAAGTTATATCTACCCCGAACAATGGCATTGTTTAGTAGTGTGTAGAAAGCAGACACATCCATGGTTAATCCTTCAGCAATTTTTCCGGTAAATCCCAATTCAGCATTGTATGCTTTCTCCGGTTCTAAATTGGCGTTTGGGACTACGACAGTACCCGGTGTTGAGTCAAATACTTTTCCAATGTCATCTACATTCGGAGCGCGGAAACCGGTGGATAAATTGGAATATATTTTCCAATTCGATGTTGGATTATAGATGATACCCAAACTTCCATTCACCGCTCCATTTTTAAGGGAGGCTTCCGTAAACGGAAAATCAAAAAAGGTTAAGTCAAAGGGAGCGTACGTATAAACATATGTATATCGGGCACTGGCATTGAAGAGCCACTTGGCGGCAAGTTTATAACGAAGGCTTGCATACGCTGCGGTCGAGCTCCATTCTGATCCATTGGGATAGCGGGTAGATACACCTGATACCGTTCCGTCTACAATGTTGACTCGCCTTGCCGTTGATCCAACCTGATTGGAAACATATTCAGCGCCATAAAAAAGATTGGCACGCGGATTTAGTTGCTTGTCAAAATCGATGTTCACTGAAAAAGCTGTTACTGCTTCAAAGCGATCTGTTCTACGGTTTCTATTTCCACCAGTAAAGTTTCGGTTGTGTCGGCTCTCTTCATATTCCTGGTATCCGGCAGTTAATTTGGCCTGATCAAAAAGAGCTATCGCCTTTACAAAGTTCACGTTTAATGCATGCATCATCCATTTCTGCGGGCCATAACACCATTCCGCGCTCGTAAACACATTGCCTGTTTTCAATAACAGGCGATCGTACCTGGGCACATTCGAGTTTTCAGAAAAATGAAAGCCATACGAAACACTCCAATTCTCATTGGGTTTGAATCGTATCTTTTGCATCACGTTAAGTTGATCAAAACCGGTTGATACCTGTACATTGGGATCGGGATTGATCACAGCAATATCATTTCCATTTCCGTCACGCACCTGGTAATCGGGTCGTGTGTATTCGATAGGGCCATTACTGCCCATTCGTAAGTCTCCATAAAATCCTTTTGTGATACTGGTGGTAAACGCCCACTTCTTAAGACCAACCGTAAAATCTAAATGGCCGGTTCTCTCCTCGTTTGCAGATGAATAGCGACTAAATGCATTCCCGGTTAGCTTTACTTTATCATCTGTTGAAAACCGCGGATTCAACGTGTGAAAATCCATCACTCCGCCAATCGCATCGCTGCCGTACATGACCGATCCGGGGCCAAAAATTACTTCTGTTTCTTCAATGGCATTCGCATCGAGCGAGATGACGTTCTGTAAATTGCCACTGCGAAAGATGGCGTTGTTCATGCGAACACCATCTACTACAAGCAGCACGCGATTGGTGGCGAAGCCCCGAATCATCGGGCTACCACCGCCCAATTGACTTTTCTGAATAAACACCTGATTGGAGAGACCCAGCAAATCGGCCGCTGTTTGTGGGTTTTGAAACTGAATCTGTTGTGCACCAACTTTCGTAACGCGGCTGGAAACTTCGCGCAAATTTTGCTCCCAACGATTGGCAGCTATAACCACTTCATTCAAATAGGAAATTTTGGTGGTGTCATTGACCTCCTGGGCAACAGAAGTTGAAAAGAGTAAGTAGAATAATATGATCGTATAAAATGATTTCATCACTTATCGGTTGATAATTGAAAACAATGGCAACATTAATCAGCCGGGTGTTGAGACATGCTCAAACTAGCGTGATCAATTGTCGATTTGAATAAAGAAAGAGTGCGATCAGCCTCGGGGTGGCGGAACGTCAATTATCAAGTCAAAGTCTTTGGATGACTTTGTGTATTCAGTGAAGAGAAAAGAGGGAGTAAGCGGATGAAGAAATTCAAAAGATTGCGGCAATACAAAAACCAAGGCGAGAAATTGAGCTACCACGGATGGCACTGGCTTTTTGTCGTTGGTGGAGCGTTTAACCACTTCATCTAGGAAGCTAAGCAGACTATCTTCTGATTCATCATGCAGGGCATAGACAAAATAAATTCCTTCCTTCACTTCCACCCGGGCAATGTCATACATTCTACCGTTCAACTCCAATTCATCTTCTTCGCGCAATGATTTTTGATATTCTGATTTTGTTAGCCGAATCATTTCTAGCTGATGGTCTGGGGTAGATTTCAATAGCTGCTTCATCTCTTGCCGAATGGCCATCAGCCGCACGCCAAAATAGGTGTATACTCCCGCAAAATGCAGTAAGAAGAGACACACAAAAGCAATCGCGAATAGTTTTTTCATTGCTGGATCGGCAATCTAAGTAAAATTGGCAAAAAAACAGGCGATTTGTTGACGGATGGGGCAGACACAAATTCTCGAACGTCTTTGTGCCTTTGCGCGAAAAATTCTAATTTACAGAATGACTGAGCTATTCTATACTGAAAAACTAAAAGTACTTCTTCCCCAATACGAAGATTTCTTAAAGACGGACGTGTACCCGATCGAACTCGGAATTATCACCAAACCGTTTCGGCAATCGCTGCCGCTGGTTAAAGCCTTACGGGAAAAGGCAAAAGCCAAAAAACTTTTTGCGCCCCATTTATCACCGGAAGAGGGTGGCGTAGGGTTGAATTTAATGGAGTTTGCACAAGTGAGTGAAGTGTTAGGCACTTCTCCCCTAGGCCATTTGATTTTTAATTGCAACGCCCCCGATATCGGCAACATGGAACTGATGCATCAGTTTGCTTCCGCTGAATTGAAAAAGAAATATTTGCACCCGCTTATGAACGGAGAGATTCGTTCTTGCTTTGCAATGACTGAGCCTGAGTTTGCCGGTTCTAATCCGGTGAACATGGCGACCACAGCACAACGGGAAGGGAACCAATATGTAATCAATGGGCACAAATGGTTTACCACCGCAGCCGATGGCGCCAACTTTACGATTGTTATGGCGGTGACGGATGCGCAGAATCCAAACCCCTATTTGCGAGCCAGCATGGTTTTGGTGCCACTGGAAAATCCGGGGTTTCAGTTGGTGCGCAACATTTCAATCATGGGCGAGGCGGGCGAGGATTATTTCAGTCACGCGGAAGTGCGTTTTACCAATTGCAAAGTTCCCACCGAAAACTTGATCGGTCAGGAGGGGCAAGGTTTTGCATTGGCACAAGCGAGATTGGGGCCCGGACGTATTCATCATTGCATGCGATGGATCGGCATTTGTGAACGGGCTTTTGATTTAATGTGCAGCCGCGCCACCAGCCGAAAACTGAACGACCATAAATTTCTGGGCCATCAACAAATTATTCAGGCATGGATCGCAGAATGTCGTGCCAACATCAATGCGGCACGACTGATGGTTTTGCACACCGCATATAAGATGGAAAAGGAAGGCGCGAAAGCTGCCAAAGAAGAAATCTCAACCATTAAATTTTTCGTGGCAGATGTGCTGATGAAAACGCTGGATAAAGCCATTCAAGTCCATGGCGCACTCGGCATTACTGATGATACGCTTCTTTCCTTTTGGTATCGGCACGAGCGTGGGGCTAGAATTTACGATGGTCCTGATGAGGTGCACAAAGTCTCCTTGGCAAAGGCGATTTTGAAGGGGTATGGGATGATTAGTTAATTTTCAAACAACTGTTTTGGTAGGCCAGTTTGCCGAATAATGGATTGAAGTGTACCAATTCTAATTTCTTTGTGGTCGGGAATTGGAACTGTGATAGTCGAATTCATCGTCTTCAATTGCATAATGATGTGGCTTCCTTTTTGACGGACTTGTAAAAACCCGTTTGATGCAAGAATTCTGCAAACTTCGCGTCCCGATAAAAGTCTTAATCTAGCCAATGGCAACTTCCATACGTGTCACAAAAACTTCCTCGTGCAGTCGTTGTTTCACTTCAGTGGCAGAAGCCGTTTCAAAAAAGAGCTCGACAGCCTCTTTCAAATTGGCCGAAGCTTCTTCTATTGAATTGCCTTGGCTAGCTATGTCAAGTTCGGGGCAAAGCGACACATATCCATCGCCTTCTTTTTCGATTACAGCAGTGAACTGAAATTTTTTGTTCATTTATCAAAGGTAACAATTAAATTACGTTCAATTCAAAGTTTCTAACTTTGCATAATGCTTGACCAACACACTTCCATCCGCGTAGGCGAAGAACTAAATCTGGAAAGGCGCAATTTGGAATGGGAGTATCTACACAGTAACTTTACTTTCATGCGCACGATCACAATAGATTTGCCCGACCACACTGACCTTGACTCTCGCCAGACAGCCAAATTTTTAGCGGCCAAACTTTATGAGGCAGGGAAATTATCCTTGGGACAAGCGGCAGGAATGGTAGGGATGTCTAAAGTTGCTTTTGCAGAAATCCTTGTTGATTATGGCGTGTCACTTATTAATCATCCTATTCAAGAAGTGACTAACGATGCCAAGCGAATTTAAGCACTTCGTTATCGCGGACACAAGCTGTTTCATTTTGCGTGATAAAAATGATGGGCTTTCGCTATTGCGCGAGATGTTAAGTCCAGTAATTCAAAAATCCAAAACACGAATTTTCATTTTTCGAAAGATATCGTAAAAGAGATTTTTAAAAGCAGCCAAAAGATTATGACTCAATCAAATGCTTTCCTGGCAAGTTTATGGTTCTAAAAGAAATCCATGTATAGATGCAAACTTCTCAAACTCTTGATTAAAGGTTCTTTTCAGATGATGCTCTTTTTGGTTTCGGATATAATGATAAACTCTTTCTAATTGTGATTCACTTACCGAATACACCGCATATCCCGTTTGCCAAGCAAATTTTTCGGGGGTGATGTTTTCACTGTTGATCCAGTGAGAGGAGTTGCCTTTGATTTGTTTTACGATTTCGGTGACTGCCATTTTTGGGTTTTGCAAGAAGAGTAAGTGTATATGATCGGGCATGCCGTTGATAATGCGTACAGGGCATTGCATTTCTATCAATTGATTGCGTAAGTGTTCATAAATTTTGTTTTGCGCAGAGGTATGCAGCAAGGGCGCACGATCCTTTGTAGAGAAGATTAAATGCAGCCATATTTTATAATACGAATGTGGCATTGGGGTTATGCTTTTTGGCCAGTTTCGCAGAAACCATTAAAATGCTTTGGTACAAATTCTTTCTTCCATAGCCCACGGTTTAAACCGTGGGCTATGGAAATGAGCCGATCATATTGAATTATTTTAATGATTTCCTTCTAATCCAACCCAAATATATTAAATGGATTCCCTTCCTTTGATTGGAAGAAATAATTATTTTTAGAGAAGTCTAAATCCTATTCATGCTCGACCAACCCTCTTCCATTCGTATAGGCGAAGAACTAAATCAAGAAACGCTAGCTACTTATTTGAATGAGCATGGCATTGCCAAAGAAATTTCCATTCAACAGTTTCCAAGTGGATATTCTAATCTTACCTATCTAATTCAAGCAGGAAAAGAAGAATACATTTTGCGTAGGCCTCCTTTTGGCGCCAACATCAAATCAGCACACGACATGGAGCGTGAGTTTAACGTGTTGTCGCTTTTGCAAAAAGCAGGGTTTACCAAAGTGCCCGAGCCAGTTCTTTTTTGTGGTGATGAAAGTGTGATGGGTACAAAATTTTATTTGATGAAACGAGTCAATGGGGTGATCCTTCGCAATCGTGTACCTAAAGCAATGACAATCGCGCCATCTACGTTCAACCAACTTTCTAAATCAGCTATTGATCAACTCGTACAGCTACATCAACTAGACATAAAATCAACCGGGCTTGATCAGCTTGGAAAACCGGAAGGCTATGTACAACGTCAGGTAGAAGGGTGGATCAAGCGCTATCGAAATGCACAGACCGATGACATTGCAGGCATGAACGAAGCCGCGGAGTGGATGCCAAAAAACCTTCCAACATCTGCTAAGGCCTCATTCATTCATAATGATTACAAATACGACAACCTTGTTCTTAATCCTGATAACCTGACAGAGATCAAAGCTATTTTAGATTGGGAGATGGCCACTGTGGGCGATCCGCTGATGGATTTAGGAACCACACTCGCGTATTGGGCGGAGGCAAATGACTCCGATGCATTGAAGCCGTTCAATTTAACCTGGATGCCCGGCAACATGACCCGAAATGAAATGGCGAACTATTATGCAGAGAAATCTCAAACCAATATTGATGATATCGTATTCTATTATGTTTTTGGAAGTTTCAAAGTAGGTGTTATTTGCCAACAGATTTATCATCGCTACAAGCAAGGTCATACGCAAGACCCGAGATTTGCTTCGTTAATTTATGTTATTAGAGCATGTGGGGATAATGCCAGGAAAGCCATCAACAATTTGAAAATTTAAAAATTGAATTAATTTGAAATGTATAGCTTCGCATTAACTCAATCATTTTCAAATTTTCAAATCCGTTCATTTTCAAATTGATTTATGCAAGAAATAAAAAACGTCCTCATCCTCGGAGCAGGAACACTCGGAAGCAGAATTGGCTTGCAGGCGGCCATTTCAAATTATTCAGTAATTGTTTACGACATTCACGAAAGTGCATTGGAACAATCTCTTAACGTGATGCATAAGGTGTTGAAGTATGCAGTCAAGATAGGAATGATAAAAGAAGAAGATAAGCCATCGATCTTGACGAGAGTAAAATTTACCACTAACCCTCAAGAGGCTGTGAAGGATGTCGACATCATTAGCGAAAGCGTCACGGAAAACCCTTCGATCAAAGAAAAAGTATGGAAACAGTTTGGCGAGATTGCGCCAGCAAAGACCATATTTACAACCAACACATCGTATCTATTGCCTTCACAATTCGCCACCATTTCCGGTCGGCCAGAGCAGTTTTGTGCGTTTCATTTCCATGATGTCTTTACCGCTCGTGTGGTGGATATTATGCCGCACCCAGGTACTCACCCGGATCTCATTCCATTGCTTTTTGATTTTGGAAAGAAGCTAAATCAGGTACCCGTTCTTGTAAAAAAAGAATCACCTGGCTATATATTTAATTTTATGCTGATGGCGTTAATTGGTGCAGCGGGTAGATTGAAGACGAAAGAAATTGGAAGTATAGAACACATCGATAAATCATGGATGGTAAACTTCAATATGCCCATGGGGCCCTTCGGTATTTTGGACAATATTGGACTAGATACTGCCTGGCATGTGACCAAGGATCGGGAAGATCATGCCTCTAAAGATTTTGCAGCCTTGCTGAAAATGTATGTAGACCAAGGCAAATTGGGCGAGAAATCGGGTGAAGGTTTTTATCGTTACCCAAATCCAGCCTATAAAGACGTAGATTTTTTGACAAAATAGTTACCTTCATATTTGGTTGATCAAAATCATCATAAAGAGGTAGTTGACCTATGCGCGTTTTACCGTTAATCTTATTCTGGTCGTTGCTGTTGTATTCCTGCAAAGAAGTAACCTTCACCGAGCCGCAGCCGAAAGGCATCGCTTCGTTGAAAGAAGTTCCCATGAAGTTGCGAGGCACGTATCAGACGGTAGATGAAACTACCGGACAATTTTCTGACACACTGATCATCGAATCCTGGGGCTACCACTTTAAGGACAAGAACGAAAAGGACTGGCTTACACGCGGCATCATAAGTGACACACTTGTTATCAAATTTTACCAGAACTATTACTTTATCAACTTTAAAACCCAAGGCCAATGGGTGCTCCGATTGATTCAACAAGAACCATCTGGAGCTATTCGATTTTTATCTATTGATTTGCGAGACGAGAAAAAGCGAAAAGAAATTTTGAAAAAACTAAAACACAAGATTTCTTTTACCGAAGTGCACACCAAAGAAGATGATATCTTCTATCAAATCAATCCTACGCCAGCGCAACTAATGATGTTGATTAAGGAAGGCTATTTTACGGGAGATAAACTCCAAAAAATAAAATAGTTTGTGTTGCAATAGGTGCATTTACGCCCGAAATAGTAACCACAAGCCATCACAAGAATAAAATTCATGTCAGGTTCAGCCTGCCAAAACGCAACTAATCCCAAATCACGTATTAGCGTAATTTGCTCTCCGAGCAGACGAAAGCGAAGCTTTGTCTGGGTTAATCCTGACAAAAGAATCATTTGCAAAAGGATTTTTTCGTCAATTAAGCAATAGAAATTTCCCATTGCTTAATTCGGGTTAATCGATAATTGCCTCTGCTTCCATCTCTAGAAGATATTCATCTCCGATCAATTCAGCTTTTATCATGGTATTGGCTGGTTGTATCTCGTTGAATCGCTCACCATGCACCCGTGCGATAGCTTCCCAATCAGACAGATTCTTAATATAAATCCGTGTGCGAACTACCTGCTGCAATGTTCCACCAAGAGATTGAATCGCTCCGTCCAACTTGTCGATAACAAAATTCATTTGGGCTTCAGGACTGTTTCCCCCTATTCGTTTAGAACCATGTGTGGCAGTAGAGCCGGAAACAAAAATGTGATTGCCCTTTCTCACGGCTCTGCAGAAGCCCGCTATTTCTTCCCAACTTGTTCCGCTCAATGCTTTTACTCGGCCATCACTTCCAGGATAACAAGCATAGGGTGGGGGAATGGAGTCAACGTGATGACTCAGGTCGCCAGAGGCAGTCAAGAAAGGAGGTCTGCGATATTCGTCACCACAATCGCCCGGGATCTTAGTCATTTGATCCATTGCTGCTTTCACTATTTTTTTGATCTCGTCATCTAAAGAAAATGTTAGCAACTTTTTATTTTCTTCAATGTGTTCACTCCGGCCAATTCGTGCACCAATGATGACGCCTCCCACAGCGGGCTGTTCTAATAGGTAGCGGCTAGCAATAATTGCAATAGACGTATTGTTCTTATCGGCTACTTTTCTGAGTGCTGACAACAGGTTTTGAAAAACAAGCCAACCCCCGGCAGCATCGATGAATCTTTTGTACTTCATCTGTGACCAGGTGAGTGAAGAATCAATTTTGGGTTCGGGTTGGCCTATCCATTTTTCGGTCAAAAACCCGCCAGCTACAGCGCCAAACGCTAAAAGCTTAACATTATATTTCAGGCATACTTCTGTCATTTTACTTGCTGCCCGTTGGTCGAGCAGTGAATAGCAAACTTGGTTGGAAACTACTTGTATACCACTTTCAACAACCATTTGTAAATGAGCGGAATCAAAATTGGTAAGCCCTAATTGATGGATAAGGCCTTCGTGTTTTAATTCCTGAAGCCAAAACAAAGCATCTAGCCATGCCGGATCAGCATAGTTCCATGCGTGAAATTGAAGTACGTCAATGCGCTCAGACTGTAAACGTGTAAGTGATTTTTGTATAGCTCCCCGCACTTGTTCTTTCGTGACTTTACCGGGTGTTGGCACCCATTTGGTTAGTAGTTGCGTTTTGTTACCCGCATATTTCTTCTTGAATACGCCAGCGATAACTTCTGCCGAGCCATAATGGTCGGCCATGTCGAAGGTGGTAAGCCCCGCATCAAAGTACTGTTTCAAGGCAAGCGCAGCTGTGTCTGCATCCAATGTAGACCCATCTCGCTCGAGATCTGCTACTTGCCAAAGGCCTGTCAGAACTGGAGAAATAGTTAGCTCTGGTTCTAATTCACTTTTTGGATTATTGTTCGTCATTCGTATTCTCAGTAGGTAAAGTTGAAAAAAGAACTTTCGTATTAATGCCCAATTTTTTTAGCCGTTTCCAATTGTAATAGAATATCATGGATGCGACCAGCATCACCAAAAGCCAAACTGGTGTGGAGTGAAAATACCAAGCGGTAGTTTCCATTGTCAAATCCTTTACTAAATGAATGACCAGAAATCCGCTTAACAAAATCGCGCCCAAGCTCGCCACTACACGTTGCAATTTTCGTGACGTGAAAACTGAAATTTGAGAAGCAATCGCTGGGTTGGTTTTCGGCAACCACAAAACTGACAAGCACATGAGCGAGTAGTTAACTAACATGGACGTAACCATAATGTCGATACCAAGAAAAAAATCACCTGCAAAATGACTACCTAAAATTCCAATGGTAGCCATTCCACCACTTGCAAGAATAGCTATATGGGGAGTTTGAAAGGTTGAATGTATGCTGGCCAATCTCTTCGGGAAAATGCCATCCTCTGCCCACGAAAACATTAAACGTGAAACCGATAGCAGCATGGCGGGTAAGTCATTTAACAATGCAATCGCTGCGCCTAAAAGAATAAAGACCGACCAAGCTGAAGGGATTAGATAACTCAGTAAGCCAGGTGCAGTGATGTCTTTCTTCATGGCTTCTTCGGCCACAAAGTTCCAAGGAACTGCATGATATAGTGCGTAAGTAAAAACGATGTAAAACAGAGCAACCGTCACCACCGCAATGCCGATTGCTCTTGGTAACGTGCGTGACGGATTTTTCGCTTCACCACCAGCTTGTGCAATGGAATCAAATCCAATAAAACTTGAAAAAAGTAAAGCCGACCCGGAAAGAAATACTGGCCAGCTAAAGAGAGATGAGTCCGTATTGAGCACTCTTCCCTCCTTCATCAGTAGCGCTTGCCTAAAATCTTCATGGTCGAATGATAAACCGGCCACAATCACGATCGCACCGAGCCCAAACATGAGTACCATCAATGGAATGAGCGTCCGTTCATACCATTTTACTCCTTTGATGTTAATGAATATAAAAAACCAGAGTATAGAAAGCGCAAAAGCGACACGGACAAATCCCTGATTCAATAACCCTGCAAGATGATCCCATTGCAACGCGCTTGCGATATCACGGACAAACGGTACAATCACATAAGACACAACACCAATTGCTATTGAAAGTCCAAACCATTGTGAGAAGCTCGCCACAAAACCGAGATAAGGGCTTAGGGATCGACTTGCATAAATGTAACTTCCACCGGCACGTGGCATGGCCGACCCAAGAATTACATAGGCAAATGCTGCTAGTATTGCAGGAACGGCAGCAAATAAGAATGCAGGTAAAACGTAAGGCCCGATGCCGGGAATATTCCGCTGAATCATAAACGGAACCACATAAATAGACGCTCCAATCATGGAGCAAATGCCCGTGGCTGCGAGACTTAACATCCCCATCTTGCGCGGTAGACTTTTAGTCGTTGGTTCCAAAATAGTGTGAGTTGCTGCTAAATTAAAGAATGCAAAATAGTGGATTCTTAGCATGTTATTTTCTAATTCGCTCAACGTCTATTAAAATAAGTTGTATTTACTGGAAGATATTTTTAAGTTCATGTCAAACCGGGAAGACTTCGTTAAATTTCTGCGTTCAAAATAAACAGCGTGTTACCCTACTTTGATAGCATACGTCCAGAATCCATTAGTGGCCACGCGCTTGATCAACTCCTGGCTTTCGGTTGGTACCGCATGCATCAAACGTTGTTTACCTGTTCTCACATTGGGGCAAATGACGAACATCGGGTTCACTGGCTTCGCTTCGATATAGGGCAGATTGAAAGACATGACTCACATCAGCGAATCAGACGAAAGAACAGGTCTTTTCGTTTTACGATTCAGCCACTTAAATCTGTAGATGAAGCGGCCATCGAGCTTTATGATCGGTATTATGCCTCGATCGATTTTGATGGAGCAAGCAGCATTCAACAGTGTCTATGGGGCGATGAGAATCCTGCCACGAATGTATTTGATACAAAATGCATATCAATATTTGATCAATCAAAACTCATTGCTGTCGGCTACTTCGATTGTGGCGATAAAGCGGCCGCTTCCATCTTGCATGGCTATCACCCCGACTACAAACGATATAGTTTAGGCAAGTACCTGATTTTGCTCACGCTGGATTACCTGCGAGCCAATCACTATCGGTACTACTATCCGGGTTATGTAGTTGAAGACCTCAACAAAATGGATTATAAACTCTTTTTAGGGAAGGATCAAGCAGAGTATTTTAAACCAAAGACCTTATCGTGGGAGTCTTTCAAGGATGAACTGTTGGTGCGGGATGCTATTCGTAAACACCTCTAATTAAGAACGAACGCAGATTTTTCCTTTGAGTAGGTAAGGTTGAGCCGGTGCATTGCTCGTGTGCAAGCGATGTACAACATTCGTTTGTCTACATCGGTACGGTAGTTACTTGCCGAGACAAACGGAATAATCACCTCATCAAATTCTAATCCTTTTGCCAGATGGGCGGTGGTAATGATAACTCCTTCTTTAAAAGAAGTGCTTTCAGCTGTTAACAGGGAAACACCTGGGCTCTGTACTTCACCATAAACACATTCAGCTTGTTGTTGTGTTTTGCAGATAATGCCAAGGGTGGGATGTTTAGAGCTTTTGAAATTGGTTATCAGATCTTTAATCGCTTCGAGCTCTTCTTTATTGCTACTAAATCCTTTCACCAAAGGTACTTGTCCGTGGCGCTCGAGTGGAATCAGATCTGGATTGCGAGAGATGGTCTGAGCAAAGTTGCTGATCTCCACAGTAGAGCGATAGCTTCTAACTAATTTCACTACATCCCCTTGAGGAAAAACCTGCTCAATCAATTCGGAAGAAGATGAACTGTAGGGGTTTACCATTTGATTGACATCGCCAAGAATAGTTTTTTTGCATCTGAACAAGCGTGACAAAACAGAATATTGTACAGGCGTATAGTCTTGCATTTCGTCAACAAGCAAGTGCTTTACATGATCAAAGCTCTTCGCGCCCTCTAACCGAATTTTGCAGTAGATCAGTGGGAACACATCAGCATACTCCAGCTTTTCGCCAGGAAGAATTTTAAAAAGTTCAGGTTTACCTATCCAAGTGTAGAAGCCACGATAAATATCTAATACACTGTTTGTTTTAAACATGCGGGGGACGGCTTGCCAGATTTGGTTCTTTTCACCTCCTGATAGCTTGCGTTGCACAGCATTGCGAACAAATTGTTGTATGTCTTTTATTACTTCCGGGGCGCGGTTCAGCAACGGCACCCGATGATAGGCCTTGAAACGCTCTTCGATAAACGGAAAGGGTACGACCACATTTCCAATGCGTAATTCAAAGAACGTTAGAAAGTTGTTTTCCAGATGAACGATGTATTGATTCAGTTTACTCAAAAACACAAATGTAGATTTGAATTGAATCCGCTCGATAGACTTTTCATCGTGTGTTTCCAGCAAAGAAGAGACCTGTTCAAAAAAAGTCTGGAACAGAAACTTTTCCTCCAGCACATCATTCGCTAATTCTTCCATTCCCATTTCAGGGATTTGATCTTCCCCCAATTCAGGAAGTACGTTGGAGATGTAGTCTGCGAATACTTTATTGGGAGAAATGATCAGAACATCTTTGGCGGCAATATCTTCTCGAAAGCGATACAGCAAAAAAGCAATACGATGCAAGGCAATAGATGTTTTTCCCGATCCGGCTACGCCCTGAATGATCATCACCGAAGCCGTCTCATTTCGGATGACGGCATTTTGATCGCGCTGAATAGTGGCGACAATGTTTTTCATTTTGTCGTCACTCGACTTGCTCAACTCTTTTTGCAACAGGTCGTCATGGATGTGCACATCGTTTTCAATCATGAACTCCATTTGCCCTTCTCTGATTTTATATTGTCGCTTGAGCGTGATTTCGCCAGTTATTTTTCCGGAGGGCGTCTTGTACCATGCCTCGCCCAGTTCGAAGTCATAAAACATCGAAGAGATAGGGGCACGCCAGTCAAAAACCAGATTAGCTTTCTGGTCTTCATCAGTAAACGTATGAATGCCGATATAGATAGGATTTCTTCTTTCGACTGATCCAAAATCGATACGTCCAAAATAGGGCGAGGCAATGAGCTTAATCAACTTTTTTTTCTTAGCTACAACCGACTCGCCTGTGGTGGCCATTCTGTTGATCGACTGGCCGGCTGCCACCTTATCGGCTTCATCCATTCCGGATTGATGTTCGTAGATATATTGTTTATTTTGTTTTAACTCTTCTGAATAGAGACGCACACGATCTTCCGTTCGCTGAATGGCCGTGATCAGTTTCTTCTTTACTTCTTCGAGATAGTCACGCTCTTCCCCTTCTGTCTGATTGATCATCTTACTCTTAAAAAAATAGTGGGCAAAGGTACGCCAGAGAATTTACTTTTTTCGATGAATCTTCAGGATGAACACTTTTTGAGAAGTGAAAAAAGTATTGGTGTAAATCACGTTGCATAGACCTGTCTTCGCAGGTTTTATATTTTTACTGGCGGGGAACAAGCAAAATGAAAATGAGGTACTACTAGAATCCCCATTGAGAGATATGCTCACGTGATACATCCTTTGTACATTTACCAGTTATGGAAATTATTAGAAGCTGGCGAAAGCAGCGAATTTTATTGAAAAGGCGTTTTCCGGCATTAGCCGATGAGGATTTTGTTTTTGAGGAGGGCAAAAAGGAAACGATGCTAAAAAAACTGGCGGAGAAACTTGGTATAAGTTCGCCAGAACTCGAAGTGATTTTTGCTGAAGTACAACGCTCCTAACCTTGTTCCCGTCTTAACTTCTTTTTTTAAAAAGCCTGATCAGTCTATTTGCCCGGTGGCCTAGACGGCCTTATCTCTATTTTGCTCGGCAGTGTACGCGGATTCATGGTCAATAGATTTAGCACCGCTTGACCGATATCCTGCGGCTGAATCTTCCAGGCATCTTTCGATGAAGTTTCATGGTTGTTGAAACCAGTCGCCACGGAACCGGGCATGATGGTACTTACTTTAATGCCGTGCTCTCTTACGTCTAACATCACGGCTTGCGTAAAACCAACCAATCCAAATTTACTTGCATTGTATGCGCTTCCTCCTGCGAAAAAATTGGTGCCCGCCAAGCTCGCAATCGTGATAAAATATCCCTGTGATTTTTTCAGCGCCTCTAGGCAAGATTTGATACCATAAAAAACACCAGTAAGGTTGGTATCAATTGTTTCGTGCCATTGTTCCAGCGAAATACTTTCAATCGATCCAAAATGTCCCAGTCCTGCGTTGGCAACTAATACATCTAACTGCCCCCAAGTTTGCAACAGTTTGTTTACGGCATCTTGTTGCTGCTTAAAATCACGAACGTCTGCTACGAGACCAATCGCATGACCCGTATTTATAAGATTGAGTTTTCTGGCAGACTCTTCTACTTGTACCACGTTGCGACCAGTAATCGCAACTTTCCAACCCGCGGCTAGTAGTACCTCTGCAACCCCATAACCAATTCCCTTAGTCCCTCCTGTAATCAATGCTGTTTTCATTTTTTGTTAGTTTAAACGGTAAGTGGCCAGTAAGGAGGTCATGGTGCGAAATAGTATCGCATAAATCCAATGAATCCTTATGAGCTCTCTCTTTTTTCAAAAGTAGTTGTTTCCTATACGATTTTTGTCAATGTAAAATCATATCCTTTCAATAACTTTGAAAGAGATGAATATGCGCTTTCTTTTGAGCCCGGTACAATTAGCTGTGCTTGCCTGGTGGGTAGTTATCTTCCCATATGCTGGTGTTCATGGCCAACACATGAATCCTGAAAAAGGTGTCTGGATCACGTCCGCTGATCAATCTTATCTGCTTAAAAAAATAGAGCCGATCCAATTTAAAGATCAATTGGCGAATGGAGATGTTATTGATCTTAACCCCTCTGCTACTTTTCAAACCATGGATGGCTTTGGCTTTGCATTAACCGGTGGGAGCGCAGGACTATTAAATCAAAAGTTGGGGGCGACAGAAAGAAAAAAAATACTTGACGAACTCTTTCGGGTGGATTCGACAGGAATTGGAATAAGTTATTTGCGAATAAGCATCGGAGCCTCAGACCTCGATGACAAGGTGTTTTCCTACAACGATCTACCAGATGGCGAAACAGACCCAACACTTATAAAATTTAGCATTGCCGAAGACCGAAAAAACCTCATACCCATTTTAAAACAGATTCTTGCTGTTAACTCAAAAATCAAAATTATGGCAAGCCCATGGTCAGCACCGCTTTGGATGAAATCGAATCGCCTTGCGAAAGGAGGTCGTTTAAGAACTGACTATTACGAAGCCTACGCAAAATATATTTTGAAATACATAGAAGAAATGAACAAAGAGGGTATTGTGATTGATGCCATGACGATTCAAAATGAACCTGAAAATCCGAATAATACACCCAGTATGGTAATGAGTGCATCAGACCAAAATACATTTATAAAAAATTATCTGGGACCTCTTTTTAAACAAGCTGGCATTAAGACCAAAATTGTTTTGTTCGACCACAATTGTGACCATCCCGAATATCCCATCTCCATCTTAAATGATCCGATCACGAAACAGTTCGTGGACGGAACTGCTTTTCATCTTTATCTCGGTTCCATCTCTGCTCTATCGACTGTAAAAAAAGCCCACCCAGACAAAAATATTTATTTTACAGAACAGTGGACATCTGGTGATGGCAAGTTTGGAGAGGACTTAATTTGGCATATTAAAAATGTAGTTATCGGAGCTACAAACAATGGGGCTAAAGCTGTTCTTGAATGGAATTTGGCAGCAGATCAAAATTTCAACCCTCATACCGGAGACGGTGGGTGTGACCGTTGCTTGGGAGCACTAACAATAGGAAAGGATGTAACACGAAATGTATCTTACTTCATCATCGCGCACGCTTCAAAATTTGTACCCCCTGGATCTATCCGAATCGCATCAAATCAACCTGAAAACCTGAGTAACGTAGGCTTCATCACTCCATCAGGAAAAAACGTAGTTATCGTTTTAAATGATAGCCCGTCCGGAAAAAACTTTGCCCTTCGATTCAAAACCAGAATTGCAAACACCTATTTGCCCGCTCACGCGGTTGGAACATTTGTTTTGGAGTAACGGATTCAGATCAACCTATTTGCGCTTGCATTCCACCAGCCAATCCCAGGGATAAGGCTTTCCTAGCCAGTCGGGTGGAGCATCCATTTCAGTATCCCATTTATACTCTAATTTTTCCAGTGCTGTTACCTTCAGTCCAGCGTTTCGGAAAACAACTTCTATTTCCGATTCGAGATAGTGCTTCGTGGGCACATTGTCAATGTGAATAATCCCTTGTACAATGTCGCGCTTAGCCGCTTTAAAGTAGTCAAATTCATCTGCGGGAATGTCGTTCGAAGCAACACCCTCAGAAGCGTATACAGAGATCAATCTCCAGGAAGAAAACAACACAGACTCCAGAGCAGGGACAACTAAAACAGCACTACCATTGGGCTTTAGCGTTCGATGGATGTTTCGAAGCATGGCATAGTTCATTTCAATTTTTGGAAACATGACCACGTTACATGAAAAAACAAAATCTGCTTTCGGCAAGGGAACCTCCTCATTGGTTAAATCCTCGCATCGTAAAACGATGTTTGAATAAGGAAGTCTTTTTGCCTGATCGAGCAGCTTCTGCGAGATATCAAATCCAACTACTCCACCAAATCGAGGGGAAAGATATTTGAAGGCTTTTCCGTTTCCGCAGCCCAAATCAACGGCTATTTTTTTAGGTCCACTATGCTTGTCAAAGTAAAAGGGAAGCCTTTTATGTCGATCATTTCTAAAGACGTCAAAAATATCTTCGTTGTAGCGACCTGCAATCTCGTTCCAGTGTTTCTTTTCTTTCATCTTATGACATTCTCTATCCTCAATTAGCTATCTCAATTTTTACTTTTACTTTTTTTAGCTTTTCGTTTTTGATGGCCGCTAACAACTTATCAACCTGAGATTAACCCTATATCGTCACTCTTAAGGCCGCCCTTCTTGGTTAATAATCCGACAATATCCCCCTTACTGATCTTATCCTTTTTGCCCGCACTAATGTAGAGGCAAGAATAAAGTGGTGGTGGCGGCAAGACGAGTTTTGAGGGCACTTTCACTTCTTCGATTGGTTTGTCGATGTATTCCGGAATCGTTTCATCCAAAGCAACAATCAAATAGGCCTTGCCGTCAGCATGCATTCTGGCTGTTCTGCCGTTGCGATGTAGAAACGCTTCTTGTTGTAACGGCAACTGGTAGTGAACGACATGCCTTATTTCTGGAACATCTAACCCACGTGACGCCAAGTCTGTTGCGATGAGTACGTTGTGGGCTCCACCTCTAAACTTAATCAGGTTTTTTTCGCGATCGATTTGCTCCATCGCCCCATGGAGAATGCCATGTGCGAATTGGTGCTCCGCCAGCAATGCACTGATGCGCTCCACAGCATCGCGGTGATTACAAAATACCAGACAAACTTCTTGGTTAAATCCAGCCACCAGTCGCATGAGTGTTTCCACTTTATCCGTTGTATTGGTGCGAACCAATTTTAACTCCAATTTGGAGGCCGCTTCATCTTTTAAATAATTGAGCGTTTCCGGATTTGTGAAAGGCAAAAATTCGGGCCAGATGGCTAGACGTGTAGCCGATGTAAGTATGTGATGTGGTATTCCATTGAACGATTTAAAAAGTGTAGTCAACTCCTTACTAAAACCCATTTGTAACGATTTATCAAACTCATCCAACACAACTAGCTGGATCATTCGTGGATCAAATGATTTGCGCAAAAAATGATCAGCCAGGCGGCCAGGTGTACCAATTACTACAGCGGGCGCCTCACTCAAACTATTTTGCTCCACTTTTACCGAGTGCCCTCCATAGCAGCAGCTCACTTTGTAAGATGTTTTCATTGACCGAAAAACGTCTTCAATTTGAAGTGACAATTCCCGTGAGGGAGCTACGATCAACGCTTGAACACCAACCACGTCAGATTTTAGTTTGTTAATGAGAGGTATCAAAAAGGCTAGCGTTTTACCCGATCCCGTGGGCGCGAGTAACATCAGGTTGCTTGTAGAAGAAGCCTTTTCGACAACGGCTGCTTGCATTTCGTTAAGCTCAGCAATGCCAAGATTCTTTAAGAAAGCAGCGGTTGCTGTTTTTTGATTATTTTGCATGACGCAAAGGTAGCTTTATCAGATTGCCTTTTAGTACCTTTTCTAAAAACAAATGGCCATCCGGTATTCGGACAGCCATTTGAATTCATACGACAATCGATTAGTTGTTTATTATCGCCTCTTTCGTTTCAGTAATTAGCGCAGGCATATTCTTGTCTTTAAACATCTTGTTATAATTACTAATATCTGAATTGATCAAGATCTGCATCTGTTGCTTGTATTTCCCCCAGTCGGCTTGCACATCGCGCGCACGATCCTGCACTCCTTTTGTTAAGCGAGGGTCATGTTGATCTGCTACTCCGCGCAGCTGCAAGAACTCTGAATTGAGCTTGTTTGGAAAATTAATGACGTCCTGGAAGTTTTTACTCCTCGGTTCAATCAAATTACCTTCCCACTTTTCAATTTTCTTGATCAACTCTTTCCCCGTGTTGACAATGTCTTTCGCATCTGCATTGTCTTTAAGCGATTCGTTGTACGTTTCAATCTGCTTTTTTACCTGGCGCATTTTGTTCACGTTTTTATGTACCTCCTCAAACTGCTCACCAGATTGTTTTAAAAATTCTTGTTGAGCAGCCCAATCTGCAGCCGTTGCTGTAACCTTGGGGTCTGCAATAATTTCTAAGTCAGTTTCAGACGATTGGCCTTTGTGCGTGATGCGCGCTTTGTATTTTCCAGGTGCAACACGATAGCCACTGTAGTCGCCATAGACGTACACGCCCTGCACTCCGCTCAAGGCTTCGGTTCTAAAATCCCAAGCGAAACGATTCAATCCCGCTTCTGCCGGAATGGTTTGTTTCGCTGGAGGCCCACCCGGATAAGGTTTGAAGCTTTCGTCTTTCTTGTTTGTATAAGAACGAAGCACTTTACCACTGGCATCCAAAATTTCGAGTGTAACTTTTACAGTATCTGCTTTCTCTTTCAAATAGTAATCAAGCAAAACACCGTTTGCCGGGTTGCGACCTAATCCTGGTATCTCACCAAAATATTCCGGGATGGATACAGAAGACAAACGGTAAGTGGGTTTAGGTGTAAAGATTTTTAAAGCAGCATCTACATTTCCTTTTGATTGTTGAATCGCCCCTAAGTCATCGAGTATCCAAAACGATCTTCCTGCAGTGGCGGCTACCAAATCATTGTCGCGAATAGTCAAATCAGTTACAGGTACAACCGGTAAGTTCAATTGAAATTTGCTAAAGGAAGTTCCTCCATCGTAGGAGATATAAAATCCTCTTTCGGCACCTGCGTACAATAGTCCTTTTATCTTTTTGTCTTCGCGAATTACTTTGATAAAATCATCGGCCTCAACACCTGTTCCTATCTTTGTCCATGTTTTTCCATAGTCAACAGACTTGTAAGTCATATTGCTATAGTCGTTAAACTTATAACGCGAAGCTGAAATATAAACCGTGCCTTTATCATGCGCAGACACTTCGATAGAATGAATCATGCCTTCTGGCAAACCCGCTGGAGTAACATTGCTCCAATTTTTTCCACCATCTTTAGTTAGATGAACTAGTCCGCAATCGCTGCCAGTATAAATTACTCCCACTTCATGAGGAGATTCAATCACGTAATAAATGGTGTTGTAGTTTTCGCCTCCCGCACCTTCGTTGGTAATAGGGCCACCACTTACATCTTGCTTGGTGGTGTCGTTTCGAGTAAGGTCGGGGCTTACTACATCCCGCATGATACATTACTTTTGGATCGTGCGGTGAGTTGATAAGAGGAGCGTTCCAATTAAAACGATATTTCATTTTCTTTGGAGCGAAGGCGAGATTTGTAGAAGGGTATTCTTGAAGGTCTTTGGTTTCGCTCGTGCGAGTATCTAAAACATCAATTTGACCTTGGTAACAGCCACCATATAATAACTCCGGATTGTTGGGGTCATTGAATGCCACCCATGCACTTTCACAACCGGGACCATTGATCCAATCTTTATCCGTAATTCCAAAGCTTCCATTTCTACTAGGTGTGGCCACTGATGAGTTATCTTGTTGTCCACCATATACCCAATACGGAAAACGGTTATCGGCAATCACGCGATAGAACTGTGAGGTTGCCTGATTGTTGAGTGGCGAGAATGTTCTCCCTGTATTATAACTGATTTCTCCACCGCCATCATCGGCCAAAGCAAAGTTTTGATTGTTCTTTGGGTTGATCCACAAGTCGTGTGTATCACCATGCCCAACACGAATAGTTGAAAAGGTTTTTCCACCATCAATAGAGCGAGTCATCGGAGCATTTAACACATACACAACATCTGCGTTGACCGGATCAGCAAATACTGCCGCCATCATCTGAACGATACAAGCCTGCCTTCGATTTCTCAGCCTCAACAATTGCAAAAACTCTATTCGGATTTGCGCGAGAAACACTCACGCCAATCTTTCCCATTTCTTTAGGAAGGCCATCGATGATTTTACTCCAGGTTTCTCCGGCATCAGTTGATTTCCAAACGGCACAACCAGCACCGCCACTTTCCACTTTCCACGGATAGCGTCTATGTTGCCAGGTGGCGGCATACAAAATGCGAGGGTTTGTCATGTCCATACTAAGTGAAGATGCACCTGTGTTCCGATCTGCATTTGCTCCGTGAACAGTACCTTGAGCTGCCACATAAACAATATCTGAATTATTGGGGTGAACGATCACATCAGAGATATGACGGGTTTTTTCCAACCCTATGTTCTTCCAGGTCTTGCCACCATCGGTAGACTTGTAGACGCCATCACCGTAAGAAGTCATTACTCCGCGCACCGCATGCTCTCCGGTTCCTACATAAATTACATTTGGATCTGTCTCACATACCGCGATATCTCCAATAGAGCCAACCTTGAAAAAGCCATCTGAAATATTCTTCCAGGTTGTGCCTCCATCATCGGTCTTTCCAATGCCTCCACCGGTATAGCCTACATAGTAGACCATCGGATCAATTGGAGAACCAGCGATTGCATTCGCACGTCCTCCGCGGAAGGGGCCGATGTTACGCCATTTTAGGCCTTTGTATAAATCTGATTTTGAGGTGACTGTTGAAGCTGTCTCGGCTTTGGGTTTTGCCTTTTGCGAATATGCAACCAGTGCTAGCAAAAGGCCAATGGATAATAGTAGTGATTTCTTCATGACGGGTTAGGTTATTCCGCCTAATTACGAAAAAAAAGCTGAGAAAAACAGCTTAAACTTTATGATAACCCGAATACGATGATGAAGGGCGAACAGATCATTTGTCCCGATTTGCTTTTTTAATGAGATGATATCCTGTTAACGCGGAAAGAATAGAAAGAAAAAGTCCACCGACCGAAATGAAATCGATAGCTCCATTGTAGAAGTCTACGCAAAGGTAAATCGCTGCAGATACTCCCCCAGCTATAAGAAGTGTACCCTGAAGCAAAGACAAGGTTGATTCCTGTGGTAGGTTTCTATTACGATCGATCTTCCGTCTGATCAATCTTTTCTCCTTGAACATGCTATCTTCGAAAATTCACAAGGGAGTTGTCTTTGCCCATCAAAATATCTTTAGCGATGATTCTAAGATATTCCTCAATCTTTTGGTCATCGGGCTGTTTTTGCATCTTCAATGATGTCTTTCCAATTGAACGTATAGCGTAAACACAGATAAATGATATCAGCAGCATCCTTACCTTCTTCTCGCGACAACGCAGTGATCTTATTTGAAAGAATATTTCGCCAGTTGTCGGTACGAGAAAACAAGGGAGTAACACCTACGTCATCTTTATGAAAACCCACGTCATTGACATAGTCAATTTTCAGAAGAAGGTCATCCTCTTTCACAAAAGCACGTCCATATGCTTCCTCTTTCACTTGCAGGTCTACCTCGAAGCTAAGTTTTAGATGATTCGTTACTCGATCTATTTCCTTTTCAAAGTCAGCGTGCTGGTTAGCGAATAAATCCAAATCATCGGAGTAGCGGTGGTTCAAATAAAATCGACTTACAACCGTGCCTCCTGTTAGGTAAAGAAATGTGTTCGATTTCTCAATTTCTTTGAGAACCCGATCTTGCAAAGGGTAAAGTCTATCCGTATAGTACTTGTCGAACATATTTGTATTTTTCTTTCAACGAATTGACATGAAGATTATTGATCACATCGGGAGAGAGCATCTCTTTAATTTCCCATTCGGTAAGAACATCCTTCAGAATATACCAACGAAAAGTCTTTAATAGTTTTATGTAGAAAGGCTTCTTCATCCTATCATCCGTTCCTTTTAGAATGGTGTCTATTTCAGCTACAGTATAAGTATAATCCCAATTAATCTTTCTCAAAACCTCTTCTCGTGTTTCCATGATACAAATATATGAATTACAAGAGTAGTTTGTAGAAGACAAGAACAATCAGAGTTATCGATTCTTTAACTCTTTCATGACTTTGGCGAAAGTGACTTTTATGTCATGGCCATTCTGATGATGCTGATTTTTAACTACCCAGTTTCCATTGACAAGGGTTCCCATATTTCTACTTGAATCGCCAGTGAAGAGTATCGAGGCTAATCGATTTTTGTCTGATGTATCGGCAAGCAAGTGCGTGGTCGCGCTGACAATCAACGCATCAAACGGTTGACCTATTTCAAAATGATCAAACGATGCTCTACCCATGGCCAAGCGCCCTTTTGTCACCGATTCGTTGATCATGGTTATGGCCGCATCTCCTTCAAATGTATTTCGTTTGTTAGTAACCAACCGCTGCCGATAGTCGATCATTCTAAATTCTTCAAACGGATTCAATCCAATGTGACTATCCGTGCCGATGCTCCAATGCCCACCCATTTTTAAATACTCTTTCATTCGGAATATGCCATCGCCCAAATTTCCTTCAGTGGATGGACACAACACAACGTTTGCTTTTGAACTAGCCAACCTCGCAAGCTCATCGTTGTCCAAATGCGTGGAATGTACTAAATGAAAACGCTCATTTACATCCAGGTTTTCTAACAACCATTGCATGGGTCTTTTCCCTGAAAAGGCGAGACAATCTTCTACTTCCTTCTTCTGCTCTGCAACATGTAAATGAAAAGGTAACTTTTTCGGCCCTTGAGCAAACGTTTTTATGATGTCTGCTAAATCAACCGCACGAAGTGAGTGAACGCTAAAACCAAGGGATGACGATGGATAAAATCTCAATACCGATTGAGAAGCGTCCAGCAATTTAAAATAGTCGTCAACTGATTTTGAAATAAATCTCCGCTGCCGAGATCGTGGCTCTTGGCCAAAATTTCCCTTTTGATAAAAAACGGGCACAAGTGTAATCTTTATTCCAGCTGTCTTTGCTGCGCTGACCATTCGTTCACCCATCTCCACCAAATTCGAATAAGGCTTCCCGTCTTTGTCATGATGTAAATAGTGAAACTCAGCTACGTGCGTATATCCATGCCTCACCATTTCGGCATACAGCATGGCTGCAATTGCTTCTGCCTGATCCGGGTTAACGGACAAAGCACACTTATACATTTCTTCACGCCATGTCCAAAAGTCATCATCGATACCGCTCGGATGATTCTCTGCCAAACCTGCCATAGCATATTGAAAAGCGTGCGAGTGAGCATTTTGAAAACCGGGCAGCGCAAAACCCTGGACTGCCTCTATGGCGATTGATTCGGAAGGAGCTGTTGAATCTAAATATTGAATAAACCCATGTTTATCAACACCTACATAAGCAGGTGAAAGCCATCCTGTCGTTTGCAGCAGCGAAGTGAACCGGAAAAATCTTAATCCCTCACCCCGTCCTCGTTCCTCTGACACCCCTCTCCCCTGGGAGAGGGGCTGGGGTGAGGGGCTATTTATCTTCATCTTTTAATTCTTTTGGTGGCTTCTTTTTCAATTGTGTTTAATACTTCCATTATCGTATTGATAATCTCTTCATTTTTAAAACGTAAAATCTTTATGCCATATTCAGCGAGATATTCTGTCCGTTCTTGGTCGTACCTCTTTTGTCGTTCACCAAGATGAATTTCTCCATCTACTTCAACACCAAGCCGTGCTGCTTCACAATAGAAATCAAGAATGTAGCCCTTCATGGGCTGCTGCCTTCTAAATTTTAAATCACTGAGATTTCTTCCACGCAATGCTCTCCATAAAAGCTGCTCTGCTTTAGTCGGGTTTTTCCTCATCTCCCTCGCATGCCCAAGAATTACGTCTGGAGTTTTATCTCTACTCCAAATTTCTATTTCTCGGTTTACTTTATTTTGTGGCTTTGCCATGTATTACTTCAATTCACCAATTAAATTTCTGAATACTTTTTTTAATGTGCTTTGCATTTCCTTTGCTCTAGCCAGGTTAAAATTTATTTCATCATCATCCATATAATTGATTTTGCTCATCTCCAATTGAAGGGCGTGGCGATTGAATTCGGGTTTTCCATAGTGACGTGTGATGTAACCGCCTTTGAAGGGATGATTGTGGCTAAAGGAATAGCCTGATTTTTGAAGTGAGTCCATTGCGGTGGCTATTAGTTCAGAGGACGCGGATATACCATCGGCATCACCAAGAATCAAATCCGGAAATTTTTCAGCATGAATAGAAGGAACAAACTGTCGGATAGAATGACAATCCCACAAAAGTACCGTCCCGAATTTTTGATGGAGGCGAGCTAATTCCTCTTCTATCCTTTGATGATAGGGTTCGTAATACTGGGTTACTCGCTTTTCGATTTCAATCGAAGAAATTTCCTTCCGTTCATCTTTATAAACTGGCTCGCCCAAAAAATTAGTAGTTGGGCAAAGTCCCGTAATAACACGCCCATCTGAATACAGCGGTTTGCTTTGTGGATCTCTGTTGAGATCAATTACCCACCGACTATAGTTGGCGGTAATCATGGTAATTCCGAGTGCGGGCGCAAAGTCGTAAAGTCGATCAACAAACCAATCTGTATCGTCAGGTGCTTGTATTAGTTCCGGTTTGTATTGATCTTTTATTTCGGAAGGAAAAAATGTTCCGCAATGCGGCACACTAACAAGCATGGGAATCTCCGCTGCGATTGGTGGAACTATGTTAAAAACATCAGACACTATTTTTTCGGCTTTAATGCGATTGCCTTTTCTTTTAGTAGTTCAGCTTCTGCAACTTGATTCAGCGGCTCTTCTTGCACTTGAAGTTGTTTTTCAGAAGGATTAAATTATCTTTCTTTTACCGCTGATTTAGCCTGCTCCATTGCAAATTCTTTGGCCATTCTGGTCTCGACAAGAGCTTGTTGCAATTCTTCATACGCCTTACGAAGCAGTTTTTCCTGATTGGCTGCTCCTTTGGCCAGTGCCTCGGCTTTTTCCTGGCAAACTTTAACTTCTAGTCTTGCCTTTAAAAATTCCTCCTTTTCTTTAGCTTGTTTATCCGCATTGACAGCGATGTAAACAAACGCAAGAAGTGTGATGCTCCACGAAGTGCCCAGCACAACGGCAAGAATCCTTCTCTTAACTAAATCGTTTTTCATCGAAAACTATTTTTTGTCTTTTTCAGGTGAACCAGATGACTTACGCAAGAATTCTTCTCTTTCGTGCTGTGTTGCTCTCTGCGCTTCGTCCATTGCTTTTTTGGCTAATTCCTTTTGTTTGCTCGCTTGCTTCTCACATTCTAAGGCTTGTACTTTTGCTTCAATCGCCTGTCTCTCCATTTCCACGGCAATGCCACGCTGAACAAACGCGTAGATGCCGGGAACAAATACCATTAGTGCTAATACGCTACAAGCAAACACGAGTAGCTTTCGTTGCTTCTTTAATTCTTGAACTTGTGCGCCCATACAAAAAGGTGTTTTAGTTAACTATTCTTTCGACCTTTTCTTTCTCTTCTTCTTTCCACCCGATTCTTTCAATAGTTTAATTTCTTCCTGTGCCGCTTTCAACTGCATGGCCGTTAGGCGTTGTTTCAACTGTGCCTTCTTTAATTGAGCTTCGTAGTCGGTCGAAGTGATGTCTATTTTTCTTTTCAATTTCTTGATTCGTTGGTAGGACTCATCTATCCGTTGTGCCGAAATCTGACCATTCGCAACAGCATCCCGGATCACTGCAAAAATACGCTGCGGGCTCACTTTTTGGCTGCCCGGCACATTGTTGGCAAAACACAAAATGTCAACACCCGCTAGTATGGCCATTTTGATTGATTCGTCTAAACCATATTGTTTCGTGATAGCCTCCATCTGCATGTCGTCTGAAAAAACCACACCGTCATAACCCAGATTCTTCCGCAACATTCCGTTCAACATTTCAGATGACAGCGTACCCGGTAATCCAGCCTTGTCTAACTCTTTATTTACAATATGGCAGCTCATCACACCATCCACCAAACCAGAATCCAACAACACTTTGTACGGCTTCAATTCCCTTGGTGTCCATGATTTGGTAACATCAGCTATTCCAAAATGAGAGTCGGTTGTCGAGCTTCCATGCCCGGGAAAATGTTTCAGCACAGTGACGATACCATACTTACGATGTTGCTTTACAAATTCTCCTGCCATGATCGCAACCGTATCTTCATTGGGCGAGTACGATCGCTCTGACTTCACAATAACAGGATTAGTAGGTTCCACTGCCACATCTACACAAGGCGCAAAGTTTACGTTGAAACCTAGTCCGGCAAGTGTTGCTGCAGTAGCTTGAGCATAGAAACGAGCTGAATCTAATGACTTTGATTTGCCGGTGGCACGCGCTGTGATGGATCTTGTGAATCCGTACTTTTCTTTCAAGCGATTTACCTTTCCTCCTTCCTGATCGATTGAAACAAAAATTGGACTAGGTGCAGCTTCCTGGTAGGTCCATATGATTTTTTTTAAATCAGCAAATACACTGGCCTTTTTTGGAATGTTTTTTTCGAAGAGAATGATGGAACCAACATTCCCCTTTCTTACTTCATCCAGTATGATCGTATCGACTTTTGCATAGGGAATACCCATCAGTATCATTTGCCCAATTTTTATATCGAGGCTATCACGGGTTTGAGAGAAAGAAGATGTTGAAAGAAGTAAGGCTGCAAGCCACAGGCTGCAAGCTGTTAGCCGGATGCTTGTTACAAGATGTTCTGCAAAGGAGATTCTAGACTTTAAATTTACGCTAAACTGCTTGCGGCTTGTGGCTTGACGCCTGAAGCCAATACACATTCTAATACTTCTCATAAATCATTTTAAATATTTTCTCCATCTGTTTTCTTAACTCAGTACTACTCGCAACAAAGTTATTACTCATCATACTAAAGATTAGTGTCTTGCCACTTTTTGTTATCAAAAATCCACTCAAGCAATGATTGTTGCTTAGGGTGCCTGTTTTTCCGTAGATATAGATCGGCTCAGCTTTGTACCAATTTTTTATTGTCCCACTCTTTCCGCCTTTTGCCAATAAGGTGAACAGTCTTTCGCGGGGTACTTCACTATAAATTTTTTCCCAAAGTTTAACAATTGTGCGGGGCGTAAACAAATTAAAGCGAGACAAGCCAGAGCCATCGACCCACTGCAGTTTATCAGGCAGGTCGGCAAGCAGATTTTGAGTAGCATAGCGAATGGCAATTTCAGAACTTAGCGTGTCGCTTACGATGGCTGCACACTGCAGCAACAATTGTTCAGCAATAAAATTGTCGCTTTCTTCCATCATCACCTTATATAAACTATCTGCAGGCGTACCCCGCAAAAGAGTAGCATTAGCAGACAAAGGCATATTAAGCACTGAAACATTTTGCTTCAATGTGTCGCTTAACAAATCCGCTAACACTTCGTCCGTAACATGATAGGGAATCTCCCATTCCTTGGTTGGTTTCTTTCCCGGGTAATAGGTCAATTGGTTCGAATCGAAGGCACGGACGATTTCCTCCGTAGAATGGACATCGGTACTTGTTACCAACTGTTTAGAAAAATAAGTTGGTGATGCTTCTAACTCACCGGAAGCCTTTTTGGAAACCGTGAATAAATTCCCGTACAAAGATAGAGGAGATCTCTCCGGAGAATAGCTATACAAATAATCATCCCACGCCCAGCCATCACCTAACCTTGGCGCGTTAAAGTTGTTGGTTGAGAGAAATATCTTTTCCTTTCTGCTTTTTAAAAAATCAAATGTCTTTCCATTTTGGAATACGTAGGGGTTTAAGAAGGAAGGATCGCCCATCCCCCAAACCAATAGCGAATCGTTGCGTAGTTCATACTTCAACGCGGGCAGCGTATCGCCCAACAGTTTTAGAGAAGTGTAAAATGTGAAAATCTTTGTGTTGGACGCGGGCGTGAAGTACCGATCAGAATGGTAGTCAACCAGCGACTTTTTAGAGACGGGATCGTATAATGCAAAACCCGTATTGTCCTTAAACTTTGATTCTGTTTCGAAACCAAGTAGGCCAGCAAAATAAAAACCTTTCCACATCACTTTTTATCAGCCAGGTAACGCTCGATCAAAATTTTTCGGTGGTGAGTTTCATGACCAGCAATTACAAAGCCAAGAACTGCAACAGACATTTCGTTTTTATTGGCAATGCCCTTGTAGGTTAACATTTCCAGAGTGAAGCCTTCAAAGAGATCGATGGTTGAAGCTCTCAAATGATTCATCTCTGAAGCAATCTTTTCAAGGCTGCGATTACCTGCGTTGGCAAGTGGCGCGTAGTCATTTTCTTCCCAACCCGCCAGTGGGGTTTTGTCTTTCCGCGCAAACCTAAGCGCGCGGTAGGCAAAAATGCGTTCGGCATCAATCATGTGACAGAGCAATTCGCGAACAGTCCACTTGCCATCTGCATACGCAAAATCACTCTTGCCGATGGGTATAGCGTGAACAAGTTCTTGCATACGGTGACCTGAAATACGAAGCGCCTGCAACATGTCGCCTTCTTCAATTTGCTTCACATAATTTTTATAAAAGGGAGGTACACTTTCTAAGTTAAGAAGCATGGCGTTGGGTTTTACTGAGCAAGTGGTAAAAGTAAAAACTCTTTACTTGTTTCAAAATGGGCTAGCGATTTTTAAAAATCTGTAAATAGTTTATCGGGCAAGTCATCAACAACTTTTACATTTTTCGGCCCGCCATTGTCAGATCGATCTGCCGACAGAAGTACATTTCCATACTTTTGATAGTTGTCCCACGGACGCACAAAGTTAGCCGTATCTTTTTTCGCATCGTTGTAATACGCCCAGTACCTGATCATCTTATCTTGAATCCCAACATACAATTTGTACTTGTTTTCTGGCGTAAAGCCTACGTTGGCAAAAGTCATTTCCAAAATGTTGTACCGTCCATTTTTTAGGGTGTCTTCTCCCATGTACTTCAATGTAACGCCTGAATCTTTCAGTTTAAAAGGCATAGTCAACCAATACGAGTCGTTCACCCAAATACCTTTTGCTCTCTCAAGTAGTTTTTTTAACGTATCCTGGCGACTCGATTCGCACGCGCCCCGTTTGCTTGTCCCACGTCAAATCTCTGCGCCCAAAAAAATTCCACGAAATAAAACGGGTATTGTCCCAATTCTCGCGGCCCCCCATGGCGTGCATAATGCTATCCGCTAATTGGATAGCAGCCGGATCAGAATGAACCAAATCAAAGCCTTCTGCGGGTGGATTCAATTCGGCCAGTGTCTTTGGCTTAGGCGTACAAGATGCCAGATAGAATACCCCGGCCAGCATTACAATTGCCAATCTGACGGAGGATTTGAACTTGAGCCGATATCCTGTTCCAATTCTCATAACTCTGCTTTCAGTATAGCCAAACGCCACATCACCATCTGAGTCCATTTTTTTGAGTCTAAAAGACAAGCAATTATGAAATAAATTGAATTTACCTTTGCTGTATTCGAAATCATCAACATGAAGAAAGATATTGAGATTCCGCGCGTGGAAAATGTAACGCTGGCCATTGCCCGAGAAAAAAACCTGCTCGATCAGTACGAATGGAAAGTGTATCTCATCAACAATAACCCATTTCCGATCGAAAACACATTGGTGGCAAGCAAAGGGTATGGCGAAAAAAATGGCGAAACGCAGCGAACATCTACACTGCGTCATTTTCTGGATATGGTGCCCGCACAAAGCACAGCTGTAATTGAACCCATCGATCCTTCTGTCTTTCATTTAAACAACGAATACTGGGTTAGCTACTATGTGGGCACGCAGATCTATGACAAAAAATTTGTCTTTGTGCCCGATACTATTTGCGATGCGAACATAATTTTAGTCAAAGAGTTACAGCTCGAGGGCGTTTTACATTCTTAAATTAATACCTTTATAAAAGAGTAGCCTCTATGAATCAACTTTTAAAAGATGTGCTGTTTTTGGACATCGAAACCGTTGGTTGTGTTGATCATTATTCCAAGCTGAGTGAGCGGCTGAAAATTCAATGGGCACGAAAAGCCAATTTTTTCAAGCGTGAGGAACAGCAAACCGATGAAGATCTTTTCCACGAAAAAGCCGGCATCTATGCCGAGTTTGGAAAGATCGTTGTGATTGCAGTTGGCAAATATGTTGTCAATGATGCGGGGGAATTAGGGCTTCGCACAAAATACTTTGCCGATGACGATGAAAAAAAACTGTTAGTGGATTTCAAATCCATGCTTGAAAAGCTGGATGGGTCTACAAAATTGTGTGCTCACAATGGGAAAGAATTTGACTTTCCCTACTTAAGCAGAAGAATGCTTGTTAACGGAATCGGGCTACCCTCTTTGCTTGACTTTGCCGGGAGGCGTCCGTGGGAAATACCTCATTTAGACACTATGGAGCTTTGGAAATTTGGAGACTACAAACATTACACTTCTCTCGATTTGTTAGCAGCAATTTTTAATATTCCCTCAAGTAAGGGAAGCATGGATGGTTCCATGGTAAACGAGGCATACTATCGCCAAAACGCATTGGCGAAGATTGCTGAATATTGTGTTGGCGATGTGGTGGCGGTTGCACAGCTCTACTTAAAAATGAAGGGAATGAATTTAATAGAGGAAAAAAACATCAGTAGAGCCTGATGATTGAACCAAAGAAATTATGAGTAAAAAGAAATTTAAAGAGAAAAAAGAAACTAAAAACAAAAAAGAAAAGAGCGGCCTCTATGGTTCGCTACTTTCTTTATTTAGCGAAACATCAGGAAAGACTTACAGCGCTGAGCAAATAGCAAAAAAACTACAGGTTAAGAAAAAAGCATTTATTGAAGATCTCTATAATCTACTTGAGGCGCTCCGCAAGGAGGGTAAGATTGAGCAAACAAGTAACGGAAGCTACAAGGCAGTTCAGTCAAGTAAAACAAGTAAGGGCATTGTCGGTATTGTAGATCATGTCAATCCTCGATTTGCGTATGTATCAACGGGCGAAGAGGGATCCAAAGACGTCTACGTTCAATCGAGAGACTTAGGCTCTGCCTTGCATGGCGATACTGTGAGTGTCTCATTACTCGGAAAGAAAAATGGAGCTAGTCCAGAGGGAAAAGTAACCGAAGTTCTTAAACGTGGTCGGCAGCGTTTTGTGGGCCGTATGGAAATTTCAAAAAGTTTTGGTTTTATCGTGCCCGACTTCAAGAAAATCTACGCTGATTTTTTTGTGTATCCCGAAAACCTTAATGGTGCCAAAACCAACGATAAAGTTCTGTTTGAGGTGACAAAATGGGCTGAAGGCGACAAAGCTGCCGAGGGTAAAGTGATCGAGATATTGGGCAAAACAGGCGAAAACAATGCTGAGATTCATTCCATCATGGCAGAGTTTGATTTGCCTTTTCGATTTCCTGAAAACGTACTGAAAGAATCAGAAAAAATACAAGAAGGCATTACGAATGAAGAAGTAAAGAAGCGAAAGGATTTTAGAGAAGTACTCACATTCACCATCGATCCGGAGGATGCGAAGGATTTTGATGATGCTATTTCATTCAAAACATTGCCCAACGGAAATTATGAAATAGGTGTGCATATTGCTGATGTAACCCACTATGTTCGCCCGGGTAATGACTTAGATAACGATGCGTTTGATCGTGCTACTTCGGTTTATCTTGTCGATAGAACGGTGCCCATGCTGCCTGAACGTTTATCGAATGCTCTGTGCTCACTTCGTCCGCATGAAGATAAGCTTACTTTTGCAGCCGTTTTTGAAATGGACGCGAAAGGAAAAATCCATCAGGAATGGTTTGGAAGAACTATTATTCACTCCGATCATCGTTTTACTTACGAGCAAGCACAAGAAGTGATCGAAAGTGGAACCGGTACCTTTGCCGAAGAATTGAAAATCCTAAATGGTTTGCACGAAATTCTCAGAAAAGAAAGATTCAAAAAGGGTGCAGTAAATTTTGAAACCACTGAGGTCAAGTTTAAACTCGATGCCCAGGGGAAACCCCTGATGGTAGTCCCAAAAGTTCGAAAGGAAGCACACAAATTGATTGAAGAGTTCATGCTACTCGCGAACCGCTCGGTAGCTACCTACATTTTTAAAATGAAAAAGGGTGAAGAGAACCTGCCTGCCGGCAAGGCAGGGAATACGTTCGTTTACCGGACGCACGATTATCCAAATCCTGAGAAAGTAGCAGACTTTGCAGTATTCGCTAAACAGTTTGGTCATACGTTGCAAATAGAAGAAGCCACCGTGTCGCGTTCTTTGAACAAATTGATGGACGACATAGAGGGGAAACCAGAGCAAAATGTGTTGCAGTCATTAGCCGTTCGTGCCATGGCAAAAGCCAAGTATACAACAGAGGCAAAACAACATTTCGGGTTGGCGTTTGATCATTATACCCATTTTACTTCTCCGATCAGAAGGTATCCTGACATGATGGTACATCGGCTATTACAGCACTATCTCGATGGAGGAAAATCTGTAAACAAAAAAGAGTTTGAAGAAAAGTGCATCCACTCTTCAGAACGAGAAAAGCGAGCGGCCGATGCTGAACGCTCCAGTATAAAGTACAAGCAAGTGGAGTTTATGAGCATGGCTGAGAACAAGCCGTTCGATGGTATCATAACCGGTGTTCAGGAGTTTGGAATTTTTGTGGAGATTGTGGAAACAAAGTGTGAAGGCATGGTGCGGATGTCGGACATGAAAGATGACTTTTATGAGTTTGACGAAAAGAACTATCGTGCGATTGGGAGAAGGAGAAAGAAAATCTATCGACTGGGCGATAAAGTTGCGGTGCGGGTAAAAAAGACAGACGTTGATAGACGCCTCATTGATTTAACATTTGATATCCATCCCACCTTCGATTAATATTGCGCAATAATCTATTTTTTTTCTGAATGCTCGTCCATTACAAAAACCTCATCGAATCAGAAATCAGCCGTCACTCCTTCGGCTCACAGCCAAAATCACTTTACGAGCCGATACGCTACTTAATGAAATTGGGGGGTAAGAGGCTCCGCCCCATGTTTGTGATGTTGTCTTATTCTATTTATAAAAAAGATGCGGAGAAAATTGTATCCTACGCAGCCGCGGTGGAAGCCTTTCACAATTTTACGTTAATGCATGATGATATCATGGATAAAGCTCCTTTGAGAAGGGGAAAAGCAACGGTTCACGAAAAGTGGAATGTGAACACGGCCATTCTTTCAGGAGATGTGATGTTAGTGCGAGTGTATGATATGTTCTTATCACTTGAAGGGCCTAAACTGAATCAGGTCCTACGCGCATTTAACCAATGTGCAGCAGAGGTGTGCGAGGGTCAACAGTGGGATATGGAGTTCGAATCAAAGACAAAAGTAACAGAAGCGCAATACATTGAAATGATTCGCCTGAAAACGGCTGTACTCCTTGGCTTCAGCTTAGAACTTGGGGCCATCCTGGCTGACGCTCCAAAGGCTGATCAAATAGCCTTGCGCGAATTTGGTGTGAACATCGGAATCGGATTTCAGTTGAAGGATGATTTGCTGGATGTGTATGCCGATCAGAAAAAATTTGGAAAACAGGTGGGTGGAGATATCATCTCCAATAAGAAAACTTTTTTATTGATCAAGGCATTGGAAAAGGCAAAGGGCAAGCAGCAAAAAGAATTAAAAGAGTGGTTAAGCGCAAAAAAATTTAATGCAAAGAAGAAAGTCGCAGCCATTACCGGAATCTATAATTCACTTGGCATCGCTGAACAAACTGAGTTAAAGGTAAACTGGTATTTTGAAAAAGGCTTCGATCAATTAAATGAAGTGGATACAAATGGCTCGTTACTGATTGACTTTACTCAAGAGTTAATGGCTAGACAAGCTTAGCGCCTCTTGTAGAATAACAATTCGCCTCTTTTCCCTTTTACTTTTTCGCTTAGCGTATAATAACCGGAGCCATCGCGAGCCCACGCAATGGATTCGCCTTGTTTTTCTCTTTCGTAAAGAAGTATGGAAGGCTTTTGCTGAAGCAATTGTTCCAATGGGAAGTCGGCTTGATTTTTCCAGTAATAAATGTTGTCATAGTCTTTTAATAGCACTTCTTCTCCATTCATCGAAATGCCCCCAGCCACAATCTTGAAGTAAGGAATGGTTGCTACATGAGTGGCCTTCGTTTTCTTATCAAAAGGATAGGCAATTCGATACACCCGCACGGAGTCTTCCAGCTTTGAGATGAGTATCATGTCGTGCGAATCAGGTTCGATCATTAACGTCTCGGAATCGCGCACTCCATCGGGAAGTGTTACCTGAAGCGTTTCAAATTTTGAAATGGTAATCTCTTTGTCAGCTTCTAGTGCGGGCTCTTCAAATCGGTAAATAAGCTTGACTTTGTATCGCGTTAGGTTATCACCAATGTCAGCGACATAAACATAATTCTTGGATGAATCGGAGCCTGCACCGATGGCAATATCTTCGAAATCCCTATTGTCAATTCCTGCCAGTTTACAAACCAATTTTATTTTGGCTGTTTGGTCTATCAGAAATACTTCTGCGGGATTGCCACTATCATTCAGCGTCCATAGGTGTTTTGGGTTAGCAATGCTTTCCACCAAACCTGAAGCCTCGTGTAGTCGATCGTCTACTTGTCCGACTGGTACACCTTTTTCAAACAACGTAGAATCACTTTTTTTTCCTTTGCTGCAGTTAGAAAAGAAAATAAGCGGGATTAGCGCAAAACAGATTTTAAAACGAAACATGCTTTGAATGATAAATGCTTTTTCGCGACACAATTCATCTTGCCACGAATAACACGAAATTGCACGAATTCCAAATTGATTCAATTCGTGTTTATTCGTGCATTCGTGGCTAAATGTTAAGCGTTGCATGATGTGCCGCTATAGCAAGGAAATTGTTTTTATCTGATCTCCCACTTGAATGGCATGAACAACTTCCATACCCGCCACCACTTCAGCAAAGATGGTGTAGCGTCCATTTAGGTGAGGTGTTGGCGAATGTGTGATGAACCATTGTGTCCCTTCCGTGTCTTTGCCGGCAGACGCCATACCTACGGAACCCTCTTTGTATCGTCTGGTAGAAAACTCAGATCGCATGGAATAGTCCTCACTGCCAAATCCATCTCCGCGATTGCAACCAGTTTGGATAACAAAATTGGGTACCACGCGATGAAAAAATTTATCGTTAAAATATTTTTTTGAAACTAATTCAACAAAATTGGCAACCGAGCCGGGGGCCTCCTCCACCAATAGTGCAAGTACAATAGCTCCTTTGGTTGTTTCTATTTTTACACGCTGATTTTTTTTAATCGTTTTCACTAACTTCCAATCAATAGGATGATTAAACTGATTTTGCGGAGCTTTGGGTTTCTCCTTGCCTTCAAAATAAGCAATGGCCTCCTCGAGGGGCTGAAGTGCTTCAATATCTTTGGGCAACATTAATTTGTTTTTTGCCTCCTTTAAAAAGCCAAAATCAACACCCATGTTCTTGTAATCCGATGTTGGGTCGACTAAAGCAGCGGTAATAATTGCAATTACTCCCGGGTCTCCTCCCAATATGGCTTCTCTATAAATGGCAAGAAGGGTTGCCTTCGACTTCTGGTCAAAATTTCCGTTCTTACTAACCATCACCAATGTCTGTGCTGCAGTTGTTTTAACGACCAAGGAAGTTGCTCGCAGAAACTCGTCCGCAATGAACTGGTAGGATGCCGGACTATTTGCTAAAGCACCAATTAGGGCAGCCCTTTCATAATCATTCGTTGAAGCTTGGTAGGAAGCAATTATTCTCTTTACGAGCACACTATCAGGCTGAATTTTGAGTAGTGTTTTGTAAAGGTTCGTTTTAATTCGGTTGCTTTTGGTTGACTCCGCGACCTCCTGCAATGCAGGTATCGGCTTTATTGATTCTGCAGCAGCAATGCCAACGTGTTCGCTACTATCTCTTAAAGCCCGAATTATTCCCCCAAGCGTTTGACTGTTGGACCAGTTGGTTAATGATCTAGCTGCACTAACTCGAACGCGATAGTCTGCTTCGCTTTTTAAAATGGAAAGCAGCACAGGGATAACTTTCGTAGAATCTAATTTACGCAACCCAGCGGACGCAGCCATTCGCACATAAGCGGACGGATCATTTGTTGCCGCAGCAATTAGTTCATCGCCAGTGCCAATAGTAAATTTTGTTCCTCGATTGAAAAAATGAGCTGCTGCCAGACGGATTTGTGTTGAATAGTTCTGTTTTAAAAATTCCAGTTGCTTGGAAACTATTTTATCATCCGCTATGCCACGCAAACCCACCCAATAAAATCCCCATGCTTGACCCGCCTGCTGGATGGAGTCTTTTGGCTTAAACTTATTTAGCAGTGGTAAATCTGTTGGCTGAATCGTTTTGCCAATGGCTTCCAATACCTCTGCGACTACTTCTGAGTTGATATCTTCCATCGCAGGAATGAGTGCATTTACCGAAGCCGTGCCACTTGTTTGCCCTAGAGCAAACGCTGCCGCCATCCTGGCTTGTTTAATTGGATCCTCCAGCAACATGGTTCCCAGTTGCAGAGAGGCCGTAGAATCCTGAATGGACGCCAATGCCTTGGCCGCTTCGATCCGATAAATGGAATTTGTATTAAGCAACTGACGAACTAAACTATCTGTTTGCCGATGGTCTTGAAAATCTGCGATAGCTGCAATCGTAGAGTCTGAGAATTTGTTTGTAGGGGTGCTACATCCTGCAGGAACCAGTGCAATAGATAAACCAAAAAGAAATTTGTGTAGCTTCATCAGCCTCGGGAAAATTGCCTAACGCTTTTAAGAAAACCGTGCGCTATGATTTTGCTGCGCGCGCAATAACGTCACTAAACTCTATTGAGGCCTGCTTAATGGAGTATAATAAAAGCCTTACTTCCTTTACGTGAAAGGTGCCATCCGCTTCTGACATTTTATACAAATGAACAAAAGCATCAAGTTTTTTTTCATCAGAACATTTGTTGATATATTCTATCCCCAACTGGTAGATATCACGATTTTTCAGTTGGCTCACCTGATTCTCAAATTCTTCAAACACATCAACAGCGACTCCCTCCGCGTCCCGAATTTTAAGTAACTGCTTCTGCTCATGTTCATCGACCATTCCGTCTATTCCAATTAGCAAATGGACTAGATAAAGAAGTCCCAGGTGATAGTCTCTTTGTGAATCCATAGATTTATTTGTGTCGGAAATATAGGATAAAGAACAAAAAGAAAATATTCTATTTTGATCAGGACATTACCTGATAAACAATGAAGGCGGAGAGATAGGCCAGACCAGTCATATAAGCCAACTGTATAAGTGGCCATTTCCAGCCCTTGGTCTCACGCTTAACGATAGCCAGCGTACTCATGCACTGCATGGCAAATGTATAAAAGATAAGTAGGGACATTCCAACCGAGGGAGTGTAGCGCGGGCCACCCGTTTCTGGGTTAATTTCTGAGCGGAGACGCTGCTTAATGGTGGGCTGATCTTCTGTACTACCAATGCTATAAATAGTAGCAATCGTGCCCACAAAAACTTCGCGTGCAGCAAAAGAAGTGACTAAAGCAATGCCTATTTTCCAATCAAATCCCAATGGTCGGATCAATGGCTCAATGCCTTTTCCCAACTTGCCAGCATAAGAATGTTCGAGTTTATAAGCGGCTACTCGATTCTCAATTTCCGCCTCCGACAGTTGTATGGCGCTTGATTCTGCTCTCACCATACGTTTGGCATCATTCATTTCATCCACCGGACCGTAGCTTGCCAGCACCCACAGAATTATAGAGATAGCCAGAATAACTCGCCCCGCCTCGAATACAAAAGTCTTGGTTTTTTCTACAATGGTATACCCAACATTGGGCCACCGCGGCATTCGATAGGTGGGCAACTCCATCATTAAAAAACTCCGCTCCGTTGTCTTAATAATGAACTTCATCGCCCAGGCCGAGAAGATGGCGGCTAAAAAACCCAATAAATAAAGACCCATTAGTACTAAGCCCTGGTAATTAAAAAATCCAAACAGCTTCACATCAGGAATGATGAGCGCCACCAATATTGTGAACACAGGAAGTCGAGCCGAGCAGCTCATAAAAGGAGTTACAAAAATAGTGATTAGTCGCTCTTTCCAATTGTCAATAGTTCGCGTAGCCATGATAGCAGGTATGGCACAAGCCCATCCCGACATTAAAGGCACCACACTTTTCCCGTTCAACCCAAACTTGCGCATCGCCTTATCCATCAAGAAAACCACACGTGCCATATACCCACTCTCCTCCAGTATGGCGATACAGGCAAAGAGGATGGCGATCTGAGGAATAAAGATGACAATCCCACCAATGCCGGGAACAATGCCCTGCGAAATCAATTCAAAAAAGGGACCTTCTGGCAGTTGTCTAGACAAATTGTTACTGAGCCTCGCAAATGATGAATCAATAAAATCCATGGGTATCTGGGCCCACGCAAAAATCGCTTGAAAAATTAGAAATAGAACCCCGAAAAAAATAAGATAGCCGCCCACTTTGTGCGTGAGCACGCGATCGATTCCGTGTGACACTCTTTTCCAATCGCGATGCGATGGTTTGACAATCGCTTTAGTCAAAAGCTCTTGGATAAAGCCATACCGCATCACCGTTTCGGCACCTTGATATTTGTGAGGAAAGAATTGGTGCTCCTTAGCAACCGTTTTGATAAATGCGCGTTGCTCTTGAGGAAGAAAAATCAAATTGTCAGTTTGCTGTAGAAAATGATACGCTTCGTAATCAGTAGCTAGGTTGAAATGATTTCTAATGATTGCAATAACCGGCTTGATCTCGTCCTCAATTTGAAAAACTGATTTCTTGGAGGCGGAAAGTGGCTCCGCTAAAAGTCTCTTCAATTCATAGATGCCGTGTCCCTTTCGGGCGTTGATCATCACAACAGGAACATCTAACAGCGATGAAAGGCGTTTTACATCTATACTCAATCCTGATTTGGCAGCCAGATCCATCATGTTCAAGGCAACCACGGTGGGGATTCTTAAATCGATCAGCTGCGTAAGCAGCAACATGCAATTCTTGAGGTTGGTCGCATCTGCAATCAGCACAACTTTGTCAGGGTAGAGTTCACTCTTTTGGTCGGAGAAAATTTCGGTAACGATTTTCTCATCGAGCGTACGCGGGTAGAGGCTGTAGATTCCGGGTAGGTCAATAATTTCTGCCTGAGTGTTACTGTCTAACTGGCAATAGCCCATGCGTTTGTCTACAGTCACGCCCGGAAAATTTCCGATTTTTTGGTTGAGCCCTGTAAGATGATTGAAAAGAGATGACTTCCCCGCATTGGGTTTACCAGTTAATGCAATTCGAATGCGGCCGTTTTCCATTAATTGATAACAGAAATAGTGGAGGCCTCATCAACGCGCAACGACAAATCAACGTCAGAAACGCTGACACAAACCGGATCGCCAAAAGGCGCAGTAAAATTAAAACGGATGGCTGTTCCCGGCAATAAACCCAACTCTAACAGTTTGAGACCTATTTGCTCGTCAGCAAAACCAGCGATAATGGCCGTTTCTCCGGGTAACATTTCCGCTACATTTTTAGCCATCGTTATTTAGACTGATTTTAAACTGTGCGAATATAGATGGCGAAAAAATGCAAAACAACGATTGCAATCAGTTTCTAGGACGTTGGAATGGATTAATTAGGTCGAAATTTTGAATCCCTTAGAATTCGTTCTGGATTGTTGATTTTCATCAATTTAGGCAACTCATTTCCCCTTGCATTTTGCTCGGCAAATTTGTTGACGATCTGCCAGCCAATCCAAACACCAATTCGCCCCGGGCACTGATCGCCAATTTCAACGGTCGTGGGCCTTTCATCCAAATATTTTTGCTTGACAAGTTTTGACGTATTAAAGAATACTTCTTTTTCAACCAAGTGTCTCCAAATCAAATCTTGGTTTTCGCGTGCGCCTGATATTTCTTTGGACGTGTATCCAATGAAAATACTGTCAGGCACACAGGGCAACATTTGCTTCGCAAAGTAGTAAGCTTTTCCATAGGCAATCATGTCTGCCAACACCGTCTTATCGTCTGGGTTAACACGATTGATCCGGCTATCAATACCGTACAACAACATGGCCGAAGGCACCACAAAGTCCTTGGTATACCTGCGTGCCATATATTCATACATGTTGAGTTTATACTTAGCGCTTCTACCCAAAAAATGATCGAGTCCAACGATGATCAAGGTGTCGCTCACGAACAAGTCCGTTTCCAAACCGGTTATCACTGTTTCAATGCGAGGCACTCTATCCATCTCCAAATACTTTTTTCGTCTCCATCAACAATGTATCAAATGATGGGCTCGTAAATCGTTGATAGAGTTCGTTAATAAAAATAGAGTCATTGGGGTAGTCCTGATGATGAAAAAACACATCGCGCATCGCTTGATATCGTGTAAAGAAACTAACCAATTGTTGTTTGGTTTTAAAGGCTGGAATAGAATCCTCCAACGATCTAAAATCAAGTTGGATATCAATAGAAGTTGTTTCGGGCTGAAACGCACACTTCTCTTCCTTTTAAAAGCAAAAAAATGGTCTTTTTCATAGGAAATATCTGCCGCGAAGATGCTCAGAATTTTACATAATTGTAAACGAACTGTATCCTTTTCCATTGCCCAAAATCAGATAAAAATGGCGACCTTCGCCCCTTCATTATTGAACAACTCGTGGCTACGCTGAAACACATTGCCATTGCCGGCAACATCGGATCCGGCAAAACTACACTGGCAGAAAAGTTATCCAAACATTACAATTGGATTCCCCTTTATGAATCGGTGGATCACAATCCCTATCTGCGCGATTTTTATGAGGACATGACCCGGTGGGCTTACCATCTGCAAATCTATTTTTTGAACAGTCGCTTCAACCAAGTCAGGCAAATTCGCGAAAGCGAAAAAACCATCATTCAAGATCGCACCATCTACGAAGATGCTCACATCTTCGCAGCCAACCTCCACAAAAGCGGGCATCTAAATAACCGAGACTATCAAAGTTACCTCGATCTTTTCAACTCTATGACTAGCTTTGTGCAGCCCCCCGACTTACTAATTTATCTAAAGGCGGATATCCCTAAACTCGTTCAGCAAATTCAAAAAAGAAATCGGGATTTTGAATTCAACATTAAGTTAGAGTATCTAAAAACATTGAATGAGCATTACGAAAAATGGATCGCTGGTTACAAACACGGAAAGCTTCTAACTATTGATGTAAATAAACTTGACTTTGTCGAAAACACAGAAGATTTTTCAATGATTGTAGGCCGTGTAGACTTGGAGTTAAACAGTTTATTTGGCTGATTCATCAACTAGACAATAATGAAATCATTCTTGTGTGCATGAACTTCGATTAACAACACAATACACATCCTAAAAGTGTAAAAAGAAAAGTTTGCTAACTTTGAAATCAGCATGACACCCATAATTCAAAACAAAAAGTATACCGAGCAAGAGTATCTAGAGCTTGAGCGAAAAGCGGAGTACAAAAGCGAATTTTTTGCGGGTGAGATTTTTGCTATGGCTGGAACTACAAACCCACATAACATAATCACCGTTAATTTTTTGATTTTGTTAGGAACAAAATTGAAGGGAAAAGGGTGCAGACCCTATGGATCGGACATGCGGGTTCACACACCGATCAACTCCCTCTATGCCTACCCGGATATTAGTGTTGTCTGTGGCGAAAAGAAATTTTTGGATAACGTATTTGATACGCTGCTCAATCCAGCTTTTATTTGCGAAGTGCTTTCCAAATCCACGGCTGATTACGATACAGGCGGCAAGTTTATGCGGTATCGGTCAATTGAATCACTCAAAGAGTATTGGGTCATATCTTCATTGGAATGCCGCCTGCAGAAATTTGTGAAACAAACCAATGGAAGTTGGCTGTTGACAGAAACTACCAATGTGAACGATACAGTGTTGATTGAATCGCTTGGCGAAGAAGTCCCTCTTTCAGAAGTGTATTTTGAGGTTGAATTTGAAGTATCGCAGTAGTAATCTAGAATAGCACCTTCGCATTTGACAGCCCTACAAATTCAATTTTTTCCTTGAAACTTCTTTTAATCAGGCATGCTGAGAGTGCAGCAAATGCTGGCTATTTAACCAGCAATCCGGCAACGATTGGGTTAACGAAGAGAGGAGTTGAAGAGGCACAATTATTGCCAGATCAAATTTTTGATGCCCCCGATTTAATAATTATAACTGAATACACCCGAACACTTCAAACAGCACTTCCCCTTATTTGCAAGTATTCAAGCGTACCAGTAGAAATATGGCCGTTACATGAATTCACGTTCTTGTCTCCATTAACTTGTAGCAATACCACTGTCGCGGAACGGCTACCTTTAGTAAAGAAATACTGGGATTTATGTGATCCTGATTTCGTCCATGGCGCAGGCGCAGAGTCTTTTAATCAATTTGTAGAGAGGCTGACGGATGCGATAACCAAATTAAAGAACTTACCCCATTCTAGGGTGGCGATCTTCACACATGGCCACGTAATTCGATTTGTAAAACAATATGTAGAAAACGGCAGACAAGCGCCACTAACTGCCATTGCCCACTACCGAGATCATATGCTGCCCTACCCTGTTGCCAATACTGCAATTTTGCATCTCGAATTGTAGAATTTCATGGCGCCAAATAATTCCAAGTAGTATGCACATCAAGTTCCTTCACCATTAACGAGGTTCTCTTTAATTTTAAATGCTCCTTGCTAAGTAAACTTTCACTTCTTACTTTTAAAGATCATCAATAATTCCTGTGTAAAAAACTTCTTTAAAAGTATATGCAAAAACTAAAACAGCAGCTGATTTCATTTTGGTCGAAAAGCTTTAGTCATTTTTGGGGGTTCCTGTTTTTCGTGTTCACTACTGTTTCACTGACCTCTCTTTTTGTGTGGCTCACATCTTCACCAAGCGTAATTAAACTGTTTGGCTATAAGGAGGTTGTCGATTTCGGAACAGCAGCGGGAGCCGTTTCGGCACTTGTGATTGGTGTGGTTAGCTCCTACCTCATTTTTGTTTCTTTCCAAGTTCAAATAAGATTTAATGAAGATCAGCGACAAATGTTGAATCAACAAAGGGAAGATTTTGAGGTGGAGAAAAAAAGAGCAAAAGTTTACGAAGATTACCAAATTATTGATCGCGAAATTCAATACTTCCAAAGTGAAATCAATAATTTCAGTTATAACGGTCTTCAAGGCTCTGAGGCAATTTATAACTGCTTTATAATGCCGCTTAGGAAAATACGCCATCTCTCTTATTCTATTTTCTATATTAAAGAAAAAAAAAGAAATATTCTCAACAGACTTCCATATGATCAATTAGTTGAAATTTTATACTCTACTAAACTTGAACAAATAAAGGCCTTAGAAAAATGGAACGATTTAAAGAATCAAATTAAAGACTGGGGCGTTATCGAAAAATACCTTGGCTTCACTTGGGAGGGGCGAAGCGATACCAAAAACAATAAATTCAACTATAAAGAATTATCTATTTGTGATCTTGATGATGCCGCGTCTGTTATGATTTCCACTAAGCATGGCTGGCCTGGATTCCATGCTTATGAGCTAATCGGAGAGATCGATTCAATTGATGATAACAAAATTATTGCTTTGCTAGGTGATGAATTCGAGTTTTATGAAAGAATGGACACTAGCTTCATTGATAAAATTTCGGAAGATGATAGGCTCACAAGATTTGACATTGATCCCGCTGAACTAATATATTATGGCCAAGAAGGACACGAAACGCTTAAGGATGATTGCACTGAATTAGTTAAACAATTCCGATTAAATCATTTTCTTTATAACAAGTTAAGAGGGTTTTTTGCAAGAGCTGAATCAGTGATACGTAAAATTCAGAAATCAAATTTATCACACAATGAAATGATAGAAACTCAAACAAATTTTGAAGAGCTTTTCTTTTCAAGCCTTTCAAAAGAATTTTTTATTATTGATAGCTTGGATTTTTCTGAATATGATAAGCTCCCTTATTATGTAGAACTTTGTCTTCCCTTAAAGAAGCTTTTAATATCGAAATTTGATGTTTATGAAAGGTTTGTGAAATCAAAAGTTTATGAACCGAATTCTGTTTACATGACTGACCTCGGCCTTTCTGGCCATTGGCTTTTAGAACCCCATACCAAACATAGTTTCTTATTTCTAACCCAAGTAGACGAAGAGTTGCTGTGTGGGTATCCCAACGCAAACCGCATATTGAGCGAATCGATTAAACATTTTATAAATTCAATTCAAGAAAAAAAAGAATTTACCAAGGATTTGATTGGACACTTGGCCTTTTTAAAGATGAGAGATGGGTATTCAATAAAAAAGGAAGAAATGAATATTGATGTTTTCTCCTTAATTGAGCGTTTAAATCAAATCGAATACACCAGCAACATTCGGTTTAGCCAGCTACAAAAATTAATGACCTTCTTCAGAAAATCACTTAAAGAATTCGAAAAAAGCCACAATAAACCATTTTCAGATATTGATGCTATTAAACCGTTAAATTTAAAATTTGACACCCAAATTCAAGTCTAATAATTGTAAGTCGCTGAGCTAGCCAACACCTTAGTAAAGTGTTTTAATTATTCGAGCAATGACAGGCAGGCAAGTAATAAGACTAAAAATTATTGTTCTGATATATCAACTTTGGCACGACCCCAATTACCATTACTTAGTAGGTAATAACACTCACCGGGTGCTAGTGTAGAAGTTGGTCTTACCCCAATAACATGGGGTCTCCGTTCTTTATATGGAAGTGGAATTAAACCTTGTAAAGTTGAAATGGTATCTATATCTGTATTTCGGAAAAAAAATTTGTTCCCGGTGTTATTTAGAATGATTTTGAGGCTTGAGTCTGAAAGATCTTGGCCTTCCCCGTTGGTTTTGAGCGTGTAGGCAAGTGAGGCCAATGATTGCGAGGCCAAAACGCAAATGGCTCTGAAAGCGCGACACCGATCTAAATAGCTTTGCTCCCCTCCTCTTTTATCTGAGGTAATAAATCGCTGAAATTCATCACATATATAGGCAAACGGCCTTTCTTTTTCATCTCGGCTGAAAGTGAATTCAAAGAATTTTGTTTTTATGATACGCGCAATCAAATCGCCCACGTCACTATTGCCACTAGGTGAATACACCAACCAATTACCAGAATCCATAAATGCTTTTATGGACAGGCAGTTGTAAGGCTCTTCGTATGGGTTGAAATTCACGTTCGCAAGAATTTCATGGTCGCATAAATTTGAAAATACATTGCTAACAAAGCCGACAACACCGCTAAACTGACCATGAGATTTTTTTGACCAATTGACTAATTGTTGTAGAACCCTATAGCTCTCGCGTTCGAGCACATCGCTCTCTTTTTGTGCCCAGAATACCAAAAAAAGTTCTAATGCAAATGGGTCATTAATTAAAAAATTAAATCGCAAAAAGTAGTTATTTGATGAATAGCCTGCGCAAATAACAGCCGTTTGCAAAGCGGTTTTGTATACACCTGTCCCTTCTTTTCCATACACGCCACTTATTGCGTCTTCCTCAAAAGAATTGAGTCTATTGTTACAATCCACAATAAAATGATTCCAAAATTTCTTCACCTCTGCTATTCCATCTTTTTGAAAAATAGCATTATCAATATCAATAAAGCTACGGATGCACAGATCCTGCTGTATCCGCCAAAAGATGTCCTTTGGGTCAACGGCTTTTGGAAATAATTGAAGAATCGAAGTCTTAATAGTATCTGATGAAAGGTTGGTGCTTACTCCTTCAAAAAAATTAATGGTCTTACCATTTTTTGTAACGGAGGTAACAAAATCGATAACAAACGGTAAATGTTTAATACGTTCGTAAAGTTCATTTTTTGGATCAATAACCAAAGCTGATGGCCTTTTCCCATTCACCTGATAATTGGCAATAGAGTTCATTATTGGAATAATTGCTGATTTTGTTTTGCCTGAACCAGTCTCGCCAAGAATTAGAAAGTGTCGACTCATTTCTGCAGCCTCAATGCTATCAAAATCCAAGTTGACCCACTCTTTAACGTTGAAAGCCGGATCTTCTTTCTGCCATTCGTATGGAGTCATATTCCCTTTAGCTTTGCTTCATCTCCTTTAAACTCAAACACCTCCTGTATTTCATCAATCAAAAACATTTCTTTCGCCAAATTAGGTGAAATGAAAGTATCAAAACTATTTAATTTCGTATAACTGAGTTTCAAAGTCTCCTTTGAAATTCCGGTCGCCTCTATTGGAGTAGTTAACTCCTCAAACTTTTTATCTAGAAAATTGTAATCGAGGTAGGCCATGGAAGTTATCTTGTTACTCTTATTTATTTTATTATCAAAGATGTGATCAACAAGTCGGTTTTGCAATCGATTATCTATTAATTCTAATGCTTTACTTTCACTTATCAATCCTTCTTTAGTTGCAATAAATTTTTCTTTGCTGATACGAGCATTGTGGTAAAGTAGTTGGCTGGAGCTATAGGCTCTTCGGTAACCGATGGTACCTAAAGATAAAATCATTGCCGCAGCACTCGCCACACTAGTAAGGCCAAGCGTGCTAATCAGAATGCCTTTTTTTTTCCATCGCTCTAATTTACTTAAATAGTAGTCCAACGAGGCAATGGCACCACCAGGTGAATCAATTTGAATTTCAACAATTTTGTATTGATAGTAATCAATTGCTAAATCAATTTCATCACAAAGAGTAAACACAGTTTGATTATTTACCTCTCCCACCAGTCTTATTTCACAGCACGATTTCTCGTATTGTGGTTCTGTGTGCGTCATATTTTCTGTCATATTAACTTTTTCAAAGATATTCAAAGGAGTCAAATTACCAACTGTAGTATCGGACAAAAGGCTGATGACAAGGAGAATTGAGTATACACTTAGTTAAGCAAAATTATATTTTTATGGAATACGGATGATCTTTGAATTTTCGCAAATAAAATCTAATCATATATTGGTTTTTTGACGAGTGAAAACAACGATCAACCTATAAACACCAACTTCTAATGATTCTTCACATATCCGTCCCATTTCTCCAGCACTTCAGTGAAATCAGCTGGTAAATCCGAATCAAACTGTAGAAATTTTTGAGTGCTTGGATGAATGAAGCCCAATGTTTTTGCGTGAAGCGCCTGGCGCGGAATAATTTTAAAGCAATTGTCTACAAATTGCTTGTACTTCGAAAATACGGTTCCTTTCAATACCTCGTTGCCACCATAGGTTGCATCATTGAAAAGAGTATGTCCGATGAATTTCATGTGCGCTCGTATTTGATGCGTTCGGCCCGTCTCCAATTTGCACTCCAGTAGCGAAACATATCGCAAATCTTTCAACAGTTTATAGTGAGTAATGGCCGTTCTGCCAAAATCACCTTCGGGAAAAGCCGTTGTTATTCTTCTGTCTTTTAAACTGCGCCCTACATTTACGTTGATTGTTCCTTCCGTTGGATCGGGTACTCCCCAAACAATGGCGTTATAGGTCCGTTCAATGCTGTGATCAAAGAATTGCTTCGCTAATGAAGTCATCGCCAACTCCGTTTTGGCAATAACCAATAAGCCGGAAGTATCCTTGTCGATTCGATGTACGAGCCCTGGCCGCCCGGCATTGCCTTTCATTTCAGGAAGATTTTGAAAATGATAGGTAAGTGCGTTGACCAGTGTACGACTCCAATTTTGATAAGCAGGATGAACCACCATACCTGCTTCCTTATTCACGACCAATAAGTGTTCATCTTCAAAGACAATGTTCAACGGAATATTTTCCGGTTTGACATCTGTATCGCGTGGCGGTTCTGGTAACGCGATAGTGATGACATCTAAAGGATGTACTTTATAGTTGGGCTTGATTGGCTTGTCGTTTACTTTGACAAAGCCATCATGAATGCCAATCTGGATTTTTGATCGGGTGGCGTTGGGTAGCCGATCCATTAAAAACTTATCAATTCGAAGCAAACTTTGCCCCGGATCGGCTACAATCCGATGGTGTTCAAATAACTCATCATCCCCTTCTTCCTGCTCTTCTGTTACATTCATTTCGTTTGTTTCTTTTTTTTCTTCTGTCGATAATGGTATTCATTCAAAATCGCTGCTTCGTTCAAAATTTGTCGAATCTGTTCTTCCCTTTCTTCTAACTCAGCCAGGCTATAGAAGTTAATAGATCTTACAAACTTCCTATCCTTCTTTTCCAACAGTCCATGCTCATTAGATAATTGATGACCTCTTACAAAACCAATATACATTCCATCAAAAGTCGGACTTAAGTAGCACAAAGGCCCGTGGAAATAGAAGAAGGGAATTTTATAACTGATTTTCTCTTGAACATGTGGTCCCACATCCAACACCTTGTTCCGCAAAACAGACATGATTTGCGCCCGAGATTGGGGAAGAGAGGCAATATAGTTGGAAACAGAACTCAAGCCACAAAACTACTTTTTTAATTGGCCTTATTCTTATCCTTTAAAATATCATCTATAATGCTATTGAAAATAGACATGATCAAACTAAAAGCAAGAGCCCACCAGAAACCATCTACGGAAAAACCTGAAACAAAATGATCGACTAATAGAATGATGATCGCATTGATTACCAAAAGAAATAGCCCCAATGTCATCAGCGTAATGGGTATTGTAAATAGGATGAGTACCGGTTTTATGATCACGTTGGCGATGGACAATAACAAAGCGGTGAGCAAAGCCGTTTGGTAGTCGGTGACATCAACGTGTGGTAGCAGGTAGGCTGTGGCTAATACAGCCAAGCCATTCAAAAGGAATCGAAGAATAAGATTCATGGTACAATTTGATTTCAATTTCCACTTTTATCAGCATTAATCAAACCGTACCTTCGCAGCCATGTATGCCATTGTTGACATCGAGACTACCGGGGGCTACGCAGATCATCACCGCATTACAGAAATAGCCATCTATCACCATGATGGCCTACAAATCACCGATCACTACCACACACTTTTAAACCCTGATAGGAAGATTCCGCAATTCATCACCGGACTAACAGGAATTACTTCACGCATGGTGGAAGAAGCACCAGCGTTTGAAACTGTGGCCGAGGAAATAATGGGTTGGCTAAAGGATCGAATCTTTGTGGCACATAATGCACATTTTGACTTTAGTTTTCTGAAGAAAGAGTTCGAAGGAGTGGGGGTTAATTGGCAGACGAAAAAACTTTGCACCGTTCGGCTAAGTAGAAAAATTATACCGGGTTTAGAGTCCTACAGCCTTGGTCGTTTGGCGGAAAGCCTGGGGATTAAAATCCCTGATCGGCACAGAGCAGGGGGTGATGCACAGGCTACGGCCCGAATTTTTTCGCTACTGCTTCAACGTGACCAAGATGGCGTCATTTCGAAGGCGCTAAAACGGAATTCGGGCGAAACCATTCTGCCGCCAAACCTGCCAAAAGAGGAATTCGATCGACTGCCAGCTAAAGCGGGAGTTTATTACTTTTTAGATGGTCACGGTCAGATTATTTACGTTGGTAAAGCATTAAATATCAAAAAAAGGATAGCTGGACATTTCACCGGTGAGGCGCGTGAATGGAATCGGTCGAACATTCGGAATGAAATTCATCACGTCACTTATGAACTAACGGGAAGTGAATTGATTGCCTTAATTCTGGAATCGCAGGAAATACGAAGGCTTTGGCCAAAGTACAATCTGGCTCAAAAATACAAAGTGGAGGAATGGGGCATCTATGACTATGAAGATCGCAACGGTTATCTGCGCTTTTGTGTAAACCTTATTCGAAAAGGAACCAAACCCTTGATTACGTTTAGTTCAAAGGGTGACGCCTGGAATTTTATGTGGGAAAAAGTAAAGACTTTTGACCTATGCCCTAAACTTAGCGGGCTTCAGCTTGCCAAAGGTTTATGTTTCAGTCACCAATCGGGTGCGTGCAAAGGTGCTTGCCAGGGCGTAGAATCGGTGAAGAAGTATAACAAGCGCACACAAAAGGCGATTGATTCTTTCTTTGAAGCAGGGGAGTCTGTAGCAATTATTGGAAGTGGTCGAATGAGCGGAGAAAAATCTCTGGTGCTCATTGAGAATGGAAATTACATAGGCTTTGGATTCGTACCGAAAGAGGAATCCATCAACTCTATTGACCTTGCACGTAATTTTATAAAGCCAAGCAAAGACAATCGCGTGGTACAGAATTTAGTAAACTCTTACTTACAGAACCCAAGGGGTGCAGAGGTGGTAGCGTTTTAAAATGTCACCAGTTCTCTGTTCTTGGTTTCTATTACAACAAGAACTGGAAACTAGCAACCAGAAACATTCTCTCTATTCGACTAATTCCTTCACCATCTCCCAAACTACCTCCGCTTCATACCCTTTGCCTATGACAAAGCGAGCAATCAAGCTCTTTCTTTTAAATTCATTTTTTTCTGTTACCTGACTCGCCTTTTTTCGAATGAGTTCTTTAAGGGTTCTTTTGTAGTCGGTCGCATCTATTTCTTTCAGTCCGCTTGCGACACACCGTGATGTCAGACCTAACAACTCCAGTTCTTGCTTGATTTTTAATCGCCCCCACTTTTTGATTCTGAACTTTCCACCGGCAAACGCCTTCGCAAAGCGCTCTTCATTCAAAAAACCTTCAGTTATTACCTGGGAGAGAATCTCCTCTACCTCGCTGGCAAAGAGGCCATATTCAAAGAGTTTATTTTTTACTTCTTTGTGTGATCTTTCCTGGTAAGCGCAATAGTGTTGAATTTTGACGAGCGCTTCTTTGGGCGACAACTGGATTTTCTTACCGGGTTGTTTCTCCTTAAACATCTTTTTTAACCAACCGGTTAACGCCAGGGAAAAACCAACTTCACGCCTCTCTTTTTCCCTCCCGAAAGATCCAAAAATCCGCGCTAGGTTCCAAATCTACCGTTGTTATAAGATTGGGAAGAGACGTTGCCGATCCAAAAAGAAGATGAAGAATTGAATGCATCGCCAGGCAACCATGTCAACGCTGGAGATGAATACCGATAGGTTTGCGATTCATCTGATACAAGCCCGAAAGGAGCAAAAGACACTGTTTTTGGTTTCGCAACGGCCGGAAATTCATACTTGATTACCGGAGGTTTATCTCTAAACTGACCAAATGCCGGCTGGAGCAAATGAACCAAAACAAAAAATAAAAGAAATTTCATGTCTGTATCGAGTAATGAAGATACATAATTAAATTGGATACACTAAAGATAGTTTTATGGAAGAACTTGTACGCTGCCCCTGGTGCTTAGGCTTCGATCAATACATGACCTACCATGACGAAGAATGGGGTGTGCCCGTGCATGACGACAAAATCCATTTTGAATTTTTGATCCTTGAAGGAGCGCAGGCCGGACTCAGTTGGTCTACTATACTAAAAAAGAGAGAAGGGTATAGAAAGAACTTTGCAGATTTTGACCCCAACAAAGTAGCTCGTTTTTCCGACAAGAAGTTAGAAAAAATCTTATTAGATGCCAGCATTGTGCGCAATCGATTAAAAGTGTTTGCAGCCGTGACAAACGCCAAACAGTTTTTGAAGGTGCAAGAAGAGTTCGGCCGTTTTGACAAATACATTTGGGGCTTTGTAGGTGGCAAGCCCATTGTCAACAAGCGCAAAACAATGAAAGAAGTGCCCGCGACCACACCAGAGTCAGATGCGCTGAGCAAGGATTTGATCAAGCGCGGATTTAAGTTCGTAGGTAGCACTGTTATCTACGCGCACATGCAAGCATGTGGGCTAGTGAATGATCACTTGGTGGATTGTCACCGGTACAAAACGGTAAAATAGTTCTTTCTAGTTAAGCTTTACCGCCACCCACATATAGGCGGGTACTGCATTCGGGTTGTATTGTCCATAGCTTCCGCCAAAATTTCTACCTGCCTGCCCTCCGGCAGGTGCAGGTGTTGGTGCTTTACCTATATCAAATTTGCCTGTTTCAAAACTTACACCGAGTACCGGAACACTTGCTTTGTCTATTTTAAATGCCTTAAACGGAATCTTCGCTTCGTATAAATAAGCACCATCTGCGGCTACTGTAATCAGCGCTTCAATGCCATTCATTAACCCTAGTCGGCTGGAAACAATGTTTTCTTTCGCTAAACCAATTAACTCAAGAATTTCGACCTCATCCAGTATTCTCTTTTTTTCGGCAATTCGCTCGGTCGGATCTTGCGGCCACGGCTGTTGCTCCTTTTTCAACTCTTTGGAATCCTTGCCTACTGGATACTTCAGCCCAAGCCTCCCTTTTTTCTTACCGTTTAGATCCAGTTTTAAATCCAATCCAAAAAAAGCAATTTTTTGCTGTGTAATATCATCTGTAATCTTTAGCCGGAAATAGAGATTCGATTCATCGTTTCCCACGTTGTAAAGAAACTTCCCGTCTTGGTCAAGCAACCATTCCGTGGTCCATTCGCTTGGATCACCATCTATTACAATTGGCACAGTGGGCTGATAGCTTTCTCGAGGGCCTTTTTGGGCAAATGAAGCCCCGCCAAAGAGAACGAGGCATAGACACAAACATTTCTTCATGGAAAGTCAATTTTTCCGTAAGGTAATGCCAGCAGCGGCTGGAAGCAAACACCCGGCAATGAAACCGAGTCGGCTCGTATTTATCGAAACCTATTCGTTTCTCAATTTGCCATGTTTCGGCCTGCTAACGATTTATCCATTATAAAGCAATCACCTTGGTTGTCTCTTCCCCAAACTGACTGATAACCCTTACCGCTATTTTCTGTCCTTTCTTTTTTATTTCGATAGGGTGTGAGATATGCCCGTATAAGCGATCGAAGGCTTCATCGTCAATTTCTATTTTCAGGGTCTTTTCTACTTTCTTTTTGGTGGTGTCTTTGGCTAAGTTGTCTAAGCCTTTGCGCCACTTGTCGAACTCATCTTTGTCGCCACCGCAGAAGAAGACTTGGGTTACCACAAAGTTACTGCCGTCATAATCATCGTCTACCATCCAGTAGGCGATGTCGTGTACGTTGCGGGGTTTTACTTCGTCTTTGATAGGGTCGTAGATGTCTAGCCCTTTAATTAAATCTATATCCGGTTCGCCAATGGTAACGAAGGAGGCTGCTGATTTTGCAGGTTTCTTCTTTAAGCCTTCCTGTAACAAATCATCATGGATGCGGCATTTGGTTACTTCAAATTTGCCCATGCTAGTAGTTTGGGTTGTGCCTTCTATGTCGCTCTCGAAACTAAAGCCCAACACAATCAGCCAACCAGCGTCTCCGCGACTACGACATTCTTTTACTGCTTCATTAACCGCATTTTTACTTGCAGTACCAAACTTAGGGCCGATGTGGAAGTATGCTTTCTTCTCACCCACACCATTCATGTAGAAACCTTCTGCATGCAAATAGGAATGACTTAGCAAATCAATACTTCTAAAGACTACCATTTCATTCTTACGGCCATTTTTGATTCCTGCGCTTAATAAGTGTTGCTTGATGACATCTTCAAATGCTCCCTCTTCTTCGTTTACCCTCACTTCATCGTCTAACTCTGCTGGACTAGTGGGTTCAAAGTTTTGTAAAGTTTCTACCGTGAAAGGACCACTTACGCGAAGTTTCTTTTTGTCCTCTTCAGGTTTATCGTACAAAGTTTCAGAGGCTGGCGGTTCATCGTTAGCTAAACTTTTTAAAGTAATATGTGGAACAGTTTTGTATATGAATCCTTGACGTACATCTTTGGTTGTTTCATCGTACAAATTAAAGTAAGGAAAAATTGCAGTTATCAAACGTTGATTGGCTATGTTCAATGCAATTCTACTCGTGTCAACTGTTATCCATCTTCTTCCAAATTGTTCAGCGACAAAGGCTGTAGTGCCACTTCCGCAAGTTGGGTCAACTACTAAATCACCAGGGTCTGAAGTCATTAAAAGACATCTTTCAATTATTTTGTTTGCTGTTTGGACTACATATCTTTTATCTGATGTTGCTGCTGTATCATTCCAAACAGAATTATATGGTGTCACAGGATAGTCATCATGATAAAGTACATACTCAACCGAATTGCCACTTTTTTGCAATCTTCCGATCTTAGCTAGTTTTTTCATCCCGTCAATTGTTGTTGCCCAAGAATGGACACCATTAGGTGTTGATTTTACATTACCTCCGGGTGGAGAAAATGTTTCACCCTCAAACTCAAAATTGAAATCTTAATTTTTACGATACTGAGACGGCTTTAAATAATGGAGTCTATAGACTCGTGATCCTTTTGGAAGTAACTTGTGATTATTAATCTCCTCTTGAGTCATTTTTCGTCTTTCACCATTGACTAACTCAATATGCTTATAGTTTGTGTCACCTTCAATATCTTGATTTTGGAATAGTGACCTATACTTAATTTGTTCCTTGTTTTTCGCAAACCAAATAACGTGATCATACGAAACATCCATTAAAGATGTGTTTAATGTCATTGTCCTTGTTCTGTAGCGAATATTTGTTACAAAATTCGCGGAACCAAAGACCTCATCCATTACAACCTTGACATAGTGAGCATTTTCATCGCTTATCTGGACAAAACAACTTCCGCTTTCCGTAAGCAATTCTCTAGCAATAATTAATCTATCTCGCAAGTAAGTTAGATAAGAGTGGATGCCTAATTCCCAAGTATCCCTAAATGCTTTTATTTGTTCTGGTTCACCGCTTAAATTTTCATCACCTTCTTTAACTGTTAAATTATTCAATTTGATCTGCCAATTGCTTCCATAATTTATTCCATAAGGTGGATCAAAATAGATAGTTTGTACTTGTCCAGCCATTCCTTCGCGCTCTAATAAGCTTGCCATTACTAGATGGCTGTCGCCTTGTATTAATCGGTTTGTCCAGCCATCTTGGTGGTGGTAGTATTCGCTTACTTTTTCTATTTCGTCTTTGTCAAGGGCATTGCCAAAGAGTTCGTTCACACTGAACAAATCTATCTGGCTGCTTTTCTATTCGGTAACTTTGTGGAGTCTTTTAATTAATGTTTCGGGGGCTATGTGTTCGTGGCGGTAGAGGCTGCGGATGTCTACACGTAAAAGATTGTCGCGGTCGTCATTGCCGTATTTATTCATCCAATACAATTCCGGGTCTTGGCCACGGTGGATAACGGGGTTCTTAGGTAACTCCAATATCTTTTTCCCTCTGCTTACCTTTTCGTTTGCCTCTTCATAGCCCGCTTCTTCTTTGCTGGGTATGTGCGCTCGCTTGTCGGTTTTGTGTTTTATGGATTCTACTTTCTTGGCCATTGTCTGATTATTTTTTCTTCGGTTTTTTCAGTATTTTCTTCTCATCGCCTTCCAGCTTTCTTTGTACTTTCTTTACATCCTCGGCTTTGGGTAGGTTTTCAGGTACAATACCTCTGTTTGTCAACATATCACGTACGGCCAAATTGTTATCAATATGTTCCTTTTCAATTTTGGGTTGCCCTTTTAAGTCTTTAGTTTGCACGTTCAGCCCTGTCATTTCAGCAGCTAAATCTTTTGCCTTTATACTGATGGTGGGTAAAAAATCTGCCACAGGTCTGCTATCAGGTACGCCCATTTTTTTCTTCAGCATTTGGGTGCTGAGTTTAAAAAGTGCCTGGTCTCCTTTTGAACGGATATTTGCAAACCCCTGCCCATCAACGCCACGTTCGTACAATATGCCCGATAATTGTTTCTCTGTAATACTAAGTTTTTCGCGCGCTCTCACCCGTTCGTATTCCAGAAGTCTTTGCTCAATCAACTCGGCTCTTCTGGTTTGCACGGCAAAGTAATTTTGTGCAAAAGCAATTTCTTCCTTTCTACTATCGCCATTTTGAGCAACCAGATAGCAGGCATATCTTGTAAGTGCAATATCATTGATTGGTCTTTCCGTATCAGAGCCAATCTCGACCATTTTCCTGACGTCAGGAAAATGGTTTTCTGCTAGCTCTCCGGCATTAGCGCACGCATCTTTCGCTTTCTGAATAACTTTTTCAAAGTTTTCCCACTTGTTATAGCCCAATAGGTTTTGCAGCTCTCTCGCACTCCAACACTCCACACCTTGCGCAATTGTGGCGGCAGCCTCAAATTGGGTAAACAGATGTTTAATTTCTTCTGTTTTCATTTTAAATGCCGCCACTTCAATGAAATGCCATTCGGGATAGTTGTATTTATCTTTTAATGAATTGACAGCAGGAAGCCAACGGTTTTCTACAAACCATTTCTTTTGTTCTTTGTCTTTGCTCATGCCGCTGATTTCGATAATCAAGTTTTTAACTTTTCCATCTTTGCCTTTTACTCTTGCAATAAAGTCGGGATAGTATTGCCTGTCCTTTCCGTCCATTGCATAGGGTATTATAAATCCAAGAAACTGATTCTTAACATAGCTCTCTACCTTCAGTTCTTCCAATGTTTTTGCGGCAATGGCTTCCCAATCGCTATCCATTACTACATAGTTTACATGGCTGCGTTTGGTTGAGTACACTTCTTTGATGGTGTTGCCATTTACATACTTGGTGCTGCTGAACTTATTATAGTAATTGAATACAGGCCGGATATGTTCAATGGTATTAATATGCGGATTAATTCCCCGCGCTATGTGATCCACTATTTTCTTGGGCTTCTCGAAATAAAGAAGTCTTTTGTATTGTTGATCTTGGATGTTAAGCAGAATGACTTTTGTATTGTACCATTCTTCTACAATCTTTAGTAGCTTGTTGAAGCGTTGAAAGTTGGGGTTTCCTTCGTCATCGCTAAAGTGATATTTGATTAACTCTTTTGTGATCAGGAAAATCAATTCTTTGTCTCTCTTTTCCAACACTGATTTTACCTCAAGTTTTTCTTCCGTAGCAGAAATAGGGCTTGCCATTGTTGTTTCCACAGGAAACTTGGAGCCATCTATTTCAAAATTTTCAATTTTGCTAAAGTCATATTCTATACTGCCATCGTGATTTTCTACGCGGTAGCCGATCAGGTTAGGAAACTCAATTTCCATGTCCTTCTGCCTTTCGGGCAAAGCGGCAACGTGGTTAATATCAACAGGCTCAGCAGGTGCTTCTGACTTACCGCCTTTAAAAAGTTTGAAGGGAACTCCAATTATGTGGGCGTATTCAGGTGGAAATTTTTCAATCAGGTTTTCAGGCTTGAACTTATGCTTTTCCTTTTCTGATATTTCCTCGCCTGTATCCTTGCGGTAGGTCTTTAAAAGATAATTCATTCTACGCAAAGCTCGGCCAGCTACTTGCTCGCAAAGCAATTGTGAATTGAAAGCCCGTAAGCCCATAATGTGAGTTACCGTGTTTGCATCCCAACCCTCTGTAAGCATGGAAACTGAAACCACGCAGCGAATGTGTGCGCCAAGGCGACCTTGCTTGCCAACCGTATTAACTACTTCCCGAAGTATTTCAGCGTCTGTAATATTTTCCGTGCTGCCTTGTCCGTGAATACGGGCATAATCTTTTTTAAACTCTTCAATTTCGGATTCAAATATCTTTTTGAATTCGTCATTAATTTGTTCCCCGTTTTCTAAGGCATCACTATCAATGAGAAGTGTGGGAGGTCTTTTAAGCGGTCGGCTAGTTGATGTTTCGTAATTAGAGAATAGCTCTTTAGCCCCTGATACGGTAACTAATTCTCCTTTTTCATTTTCGTATTCATAGCCCGCTATGTATTTATACACTTCTTTGGAAACAGAAGTGTTATTGCATACCACAATAAATACCGGTGGGGCTGAAAAAATATTTACTTTCTCCTCGCTGTACTTTCTTATTCCATTAAAGTAGCCTACATAGTGGTTATAGAATTGATCTAATGCACCTTTTACTAACGAAGGTAGTTGTGGTGGCTGTTCCTTAATGGTTGTGCCTTCGGTATGCGCTTCGCTCTTTTTCTTTTTTTGTCCTTTGAGTGGTAAAGCATTTGGGTCTTCGTCCATTACTTTTCTGTATAGATCACGCAATACAGGCATGGTGAGTTCTTGTGTGCTGTCGCTTTCTGGCAAGAATGGAATTTTAACCAATCCACTTTCTATGGCTTCGATCAATCCAAAATCAGAAACAACCCACGGAAATAAACTGTAAGGTGGATAACCAGAACCCGTCAAATAATAGGGCGTTGCCGAAAGATCATAAACACTTTGCAGCTTAAACTTTTTAGCGATCTCTTTCAACCCGCTGAACCAAACGGCAGCCCTAGCGTTTTCGTCCGATTCTTCGTTGTCTGTTGTTTTGCTTTTTGATTTAGGTAAATAACAATGGTGGGCTTCATCGTTTAAAATCAAGACTCTGCTTCCTGCTTTAAATTTCCCTAAGGTTCGTTTTACTACTTGTGCAAAGTCTTCTTTATTGCCAGTGTCAATCTTTTCTCCTTTTAGATTTACTTTACCGTCAAACGGACTTCTCTTATTCCCTTGCAATATCTTAGGCTCGAAGGTATGGTAGTTGGTAATGATGAGTCGGGCGTTGAGATTCTCTAATCGCTGTTCCATGTTTTGCGGAACAAGACTTCTTATTCGATAGTAGTCTGCAATGTCTTTTGGGTTTTTATTCTTTGTGTCAACAAACAAAACCCCTAACCTGTCTTTGATGGTTACGCCTGGCGCAACTATTAGAAAGTAATCCGCAAAGCGAGTGTCGTTTCTATATTCCTGGCGATTGAAATAATGGTAGGAGATTAAACAAGCCATCACAACTGTTTTGCCTGAACCTGTTGCCATCTTAAACGCAATGCGCGGAAGTTGGTCGTCTGGTTCTAAGCTTACAGTATGCTGCCCGTTTCTTAGAAGATTTAGAATATGCTGTCCCGCGTTTGATTTCTCTGCGACTTCATTTAACCAGATTGCGGTTTCAACGGCTTCTTGCTGGGCAAAGAATAGTTTTTTGGTTATAAGTCTTTCGGTATTGTTAAACCAAAAGTTTAGAAGCTCTTTTGTTACCCTTGTCGTGTTGGGATATTTCTCGATCCGCCATTTGTCAACTTCTTTTCGGCAAAGGTTAATGATATGAGTTCCGTATTCTGCCGCATCATCGTTCCATTCAAATACTTCTTTTTGGCCTGTCTGTCGGGTTGGAATAACTGCTGAGTCTGGTTTAAATATCCTGCGACCAACCACGATATTGTTATAGTCCAAATTTCCCTCGCTGTCGGTGTCGTAATGATGCGTAGGTTCTAAGTAGGGACTATTTAGTATCGGATTATTTGAAATCATGTATAGCACGAGCTTTAAGCTTAAAAATAGGCAAAAACTGGTTATAATTGAGAGATTTGGTTTGCGGAATGGTTTGATGCCAGCCGTTGGTTTGGATTCGAAATGAATTAATTGTTTTTCTATTCCCCATTTACGTTTTAACTTGGAGCTATGAACAAGCGTGGATTTTTAAAAAGCGTAGCTACACTCGGGCTGGGTGGCCTACTACCGGCAGAAGCCTTTGGAAATTGGGTGCAAACGTTCAGTCATAAAACGGCTGATGAACTTGCAGGCGATGAAGCATTTTGGGAAGGCGTCCGAAAAGGATATCGATTAAAGCCCGACTACATAAATCTTGAGAACGGTTACTACTGCTTTCTTCCACAAGAAACACTCGAAAATTATATCAACCATGTTCGCGAAATAAACTACCAGGGATCGTATTACATGCGGACGGTGCAGGGGGATAACAAGAAAAAAGTTGTAGCGAAATTGGCCGAAGTAGCTGGTTGTTCGGCCGATGAAATTGCCATCACACGCAACACCACTGAATCTCTAGATACGGTGATCAATGGCATTTCCTGGAAAGCTGGCGATGAAGCCATCATGGCGGAGCAAGATTATGGCTCTATCGTGAACATGCTCAAGTTGATGGAAAATCGCTACGGTATTGTTCGCAAGACTGTCTCAGTACCTAACCACCCTTCGTCTGATGAAGAAGTAGTAGACCTTTATCGAAAGGTGATGAACCCATCAAAAAAATTAGTGACATGGCGCATAGCCTTGGCGCTGAAGTATTGGTGGATGGAGCCCACACATTTGCGCATTTGAATTTTAAAATACCGGATTTAGGTTGCGACTACTATGGAGCCAGTTTGCATAAATGGTTAAGCGTACCCCTAGGCGCAGGATTGCTGTATGTGCGCAGTGGAAAAGCCTCAGGCCTCTGGTCGTTAATGGCCGATTGGGAAATGAAAGACGACATCAACCATCTGGGACACCGTGGAACTCATCCGGTGGCCACCGACTTAGCCATTTTAAATGCAATCGACTATTACCAAGTCATCGGTGCTGATCGCAAAGAAGCGCGCTTGCGTTACCTGCAAAACTATTGGACGAGTCGCGTGAAAAGTCTGCCGAATATTTTGTTAAATACACCAACAGATGCTGCACGTTCTTGCGGCATCGCCAATGTGGGTGTTAAGCAAATGAAGCCAGCTGACTTGGCTAAAACACTGTTGGAAAAATATAAAATCTGGACGGTGGCTATCGACAGTGCCAATGTGCAAGGCTGCCGCATCACCCCAAATGTATATACTACGCTGGCTGAATTAGATGTTTTTGTAAAAGCACTTAAAGAGCTTGCCGCTTAACTTTCAAGAGCATTGCTAATCTCTAAACCCGTTTGCTAAAACTTTTTCAGCTTCCTTATTTTGGGGGTTAAAATCTAATTTAGCCATTCTTCTCGGGCCGTGTGGATACCATTTCCAAAAATAAACACCAGACATCCATGGCTGTTTCCAAACGGTTTCAAAAAATGCGCGATAACAATTCGCCTGGCATGCATCCGAAATTTCCGCGCCACTATCTTCCTTGGGCCATACCCAGGGCTCAATGCCAGCTTTCGTGTCGCTGCGATAGCCTATCTCCGTAAACAAAACAGGTTTCATAAATTTTTTATGTACTCGCTCGATAGATTTGATAGGCAAAACCCAGCCTTTTTTTAATTCACTTACAGAATGGCTCTTGTCGGTGGTGAGAGAGAAGTAAGCTTGTATGCCAATAAAATCGAGCGCATCCCAGAATGCAATTTGCTCATATTTTTCGTGAAAGTTGGCAGCATACGTCAATTTCCCTTTGTAGACGGATCGTACTTTCGCTATGATAGCACGCCATTCTTTTTCTTTTCCAATGGTTTGATGAAGTTCAGTGCCAATACAAAAGAGCCCAATCTTGTTCTGCTCCGCCAACTCAGCGTAATGCAAAATAAATTTTTCGTACAACCGAAACCACCGCTGCCAGGCGGTATCGCTTTTCATCGCGATTTCTCCCGGCCAACTATTGCGCACCCAAATGTGAGGTTTAAAGACGGTATGAATGCCCGCCTTACGCGCCAACTCAGTAGTCTTTCTGATGCCTTCATCCGACTCGCCCCACCAAACTTTTCCTGCGCTAAAATCCATACGGATACTGGAAGTGTTTGGTTCTCGCTGAAAAGCAAAGGGAGTTTGCGATATCCAATTAATATTGCACTTCTTGAGAATAGCTATTTCCTTTTCAGTCACTTCTTGCCGCCCACCTACCCAACAAACACCTTTTTGTTTTTTACCGTCCTGAGCGAGTAATGCGAACGACAATAAAGTAAAAATAAAAAGGAAGGCACTCTTCATTGTTCTATTTTGCAAATAGAATATCTCGATTGCGTATCCAAATGGCTTTTGAAAGTCTATTTTGTGAGCGTATAGAGAAATGCAAACTAAAGCCAATCGGTACCACAGAAGTCAACAGAAGCACATTTGGGTTGATCTGATCCCCTGAATACGCTAAGCCACCTAGTAATAATCCAAGGCCAAGTGTATAAGCAACTAAGGCCTTCTTGTTGTCTGCCTTGTATCCTTGATAGAACTTTAACCCCTGAAGGGTAAAATTGAATTCATTTGAGAGGTTTCGCAACTTGAATGATTGGTTATTCTTGATGTACCCGTTGCCGCTCAGGTAAATTGTTTCCAATTCGTATTTTTTAAAAAATGAAACTGAATCAGATTGAGCTATTGCCGAGGATTGAATCATCAGCAAAAACAACGTCACGATTTGGGAAGCAAGTTTCATTACAAAGCGAATATAATAAAATCACAATTTCCCCGCAATAAAAAGGATGCCTCAAATTTTCATATCGAAAAGTGAAATAATTTTTTCTTTTAGAATCAATTTTACCTGTTCCATAGGTATTAAGGCGCCCATTTCTTTTTGCAAGGAGGTCACCGCCTTATCATCAATTCCGCAGGGAACAATGTGATTGAAATAATTTAAATCAGTATTAACGTTGAAGGCAAGACCGTGCATGGTTACCCATCGACTGGTTTTTACTCCCAAGGCGCAGATTTTTCGGGGCGCACCATTCTCAAAATCTATCCAAACACCTGTCAAACCCTTTATGCGCCCTGCCGAAATTTGAAATTCCTGCAACGTTTGAATAACTGCCTCTTCCAGCAGTCGCATGTATTGATGGATATCAGTAAAAAAATTCTCAAGGTCAATCACCGGATAAACAACCAACTGACCAGGGCCATGATAGGTAATATCTCCACCTCGGTTGATGGCATAGTAGCTTGCTTGGATGGTATGAAGGTCTTCTTTTTTAATTAACAAGTTCTTTTCATCACCGCTTTTTCCTAAAGTGTAGACGTGGGGATGTTCACAGAAGATTAAATGGTTGTTCGTTATCCTTTGTTCGTTGCTCGGAAGATCACGATTTTGCTTTTTGATCTCCAAATTCTTGTTGAACAAATCCGTTTGATAATCCCAAGCTTGTTGGTAGTCGATCAAGCCGAGATCGATGAACTGGGTAGTTGTATTGATATGAGGATTCAAAACTTTTTTTGCCTAATAAAATTTTCTTCAATAACCGTGATTGCATTTTCCGAATGAAAGTTTTCCCTTCGAAGAAGATCTACTACAATTTCTCCAGGCTGCGAGGGGTAAAATTTAGATAGTCGAAAATAGAACACTCCCTGGATAGGAATTAATCCATCTCTAAAAATGAGCAACCCAAAGTCCCTATCAAAAGTAAGAATTAGTCTTTGTTCGCGATTTGCCAAATGGACAACCTCTTCATCAGAAATTCCCGGATAAGATCTTAAAATGCTTACCACATCAAATTGTTTGCCTTTTAGTAGATCGACACTTGCCATGGGAAAATTCTCATCAGCAAGGAGCTTATTCATACCGACAATTTTGATTCGAAGAGTAATCCTTCTTTTAATCCATCTTGGGCAAAGGCAAATACGGCCAGAAGATCATCCTTTTTAAGTGTGGGATAGTTGGCCAATACTTCTTCTTCTTTCCACCCATCAGCAAACAATCCTAATAGAAACTCAACAGAAAGTCTTGTGCCTTTCACAATTGGCTTTCCGGCAAGTATATTATTATCTGAAACTATCTTTGTTCTCCATTCCATATGTCTAATTTAAACTAAATCGATCTAAAAACCGTATGGCCTTTAACTATTTTAACTTACTCAACTCCTCCTTCAGGTAGTCAACCGCCTCAATTGTGTTTGACTCCACACCATTTTCCTTTGCCAGATAATATGAGATCCAATCGGTCAGGTGAATGAGGTAATAATATTGCTCGAGCAATGAAGCTCCCTCCGCAACGATATCAATAATGGGATTAGACCTTTTTTCACTGCAAGATTGTTTCCGGAAACTGCCAGCCCACAATTTCATTGTGGTTCATTTCAGGAAATGTATTGACGTGAGCTAACTGCTTTGCATTTTCATTTATCTGGTTTTGAAAACGAATGGCCATTGCTTTCAATCGTTCATCGCAGTAGATGATAGGTAGCTTACCCTTCAGTTTTCTTGCGATAATCTCCGCTTCTGATTCAACTGCTTTTTGGCCACGGTTAAGGTATTCGATGGCATTCTCGGTTTCTTTGATAAAAGCCGCACCAATCAGATTAGTGTGGTAGAGTGCATACATAAGTGAAACAATCATGTAGCCCAGTTGCCCTCTTGCACTTGAAGATTCTCCGGGAATCTGAATCCAAAACAGATTATATTCCTTTGCCAGCTCCAGCATTTTTCCACCAGAAGTAATACAAATAATATGAGCGCGCTTTAACATGGCTTTGTTGATTGCAGACAGCGTCTCTTCGGTATCACCGCTGTAAGAACAGGCAATGAAAAGTGTATGAGGGCTCACAAATTGCGGAATGTTATAGCCTTTTGAAACTACTATTGGGATAGGAATACGTCCGAACGTGAGCGATTCTACTAAGTTCGCGCCAATGCCCGATCCGCCCATGCCAGTTATCAAGACATTTCGGATGTCGCTACCCGGGCGTACCAAGTCTACAGATTGACCAATTTTTAGTGCGCTGGCGAGCTGCAGTGTAAAGCCTTCAATTAATTTTTTCATTCTTTCGTATCTTCGATCAAAGGTAGATTATTTCCAGTGAGCGATAAAATCAAAAAAGGAAGAGAGGGCGAAGAAATGGCAGCCCGTTTTCTTATCGACAAAGGGTTTGAAATTGTGGAACGCAACTATCGCCACAAGAGATCAGAAATCGATTTGATAGTGAAAAAAGACAATTGGCTCATTTTTGTCGAGGTAAAATTGCGGTCTTCTGATGCCTATGGCTATCCCGAAGATTTTGTCGACTATAAAAAAGCAAAAAATATTGTGGACGGTGCCGAGCAATATACCTATGACAAAAATTGGCAGGGAAACGTACGCTATGATATCGTGTCTATTCGTTTACAACAAGACCAAACGGAAATTATTCAGATTGAAGATGCGTTTTATTAAGTTGGAGGTAAGAAGTACGAATTACGATTAATCACCTAAAAACTCGTACAACGTAATTCTTACCTCACACCTCAGTATCACTTAGCATAAATTTCCTTTCCCCTATCGTCCCACTCTTTTCTTATGTATGGCTTACTATCTTTTTCAAATGGCTCTTTGGGATAACTGATGATTCGTTTGCGTTTCCCATTCGCATAGTTCTCAATCCAATCGCCTACTTTTTCATTAAACCGATATTCACCACGCACTGCTACTTGCCCATTTTCATGGAGTAGATAATAGTACCCCTCCTTCTCTCCATATTCTACAGGTGTAATCTCCTTAAGTTTTTTTCGTTCGGCAGGGTCATAATAAGTGATGCGCGACTCCTTTGGCCAGCCCTTATAATATTTCTCTTTGTCCTCCAGCAAATCTTGCATATTGTGGCGCATCCAACGGCCATGCCGGGTTCCTTTGAAGTAGATGCCTTCTTCTACTACTGCTTGTCCAACCATTTTTTTATAGGGCCCATGCAAAAGCACTCCCTTTTTAGGGTCGAATCTTTCCGTTTTCTTAATCTACATCCGGCTTCTTGAGCACATAGAACAACTCAAGCGTCACCTTCTCACCAAAGCCTTTTCGTGTAAATGCCTTCTTGGTTTTGATTCCGTAGTAAACCCTTCTTTTTGGCTTTTTCTTTTTGGTAACGATGGGCTCTTCTTCTTTTTCTAATTCCAGGAGCGTAAAAGGTTTGTCGGTATCAAATGTAAACTGTCCCTCTTGCACCTTGGGTTCGGTGCCTTGTGCTAAAAGGATCGAGTAGGAAAGAAAAGTAAAACAGAAAAGAACAGACTTCATAGTTGTTAAACGAAGATAGTGGAAAAATATTTTGCATGAAAAAGGGCTTCTCGCAACAAGAAACCCTTTTTGCAAAATGTCACAAAACTATTAGCCTACTAACTCAACACTTCTCTTGATAAAAGCGGTCAAATCCGCTCCGGTTAACATGCTTTGCGATAGCAATCCCAAATCGTAGGCCTGTTTGGCAAGCTTCGTTTTTTGATCTTCGCTTTCCGCTTTCAATATGCGTTGTATAATCGGGTGATTGCCGTTTACTGCTACGTTGTAATTGTCAGGCATGCTTCCCATAAAACTCATGCCTCCACCACCTCCGGTCTTGGCCATGTCTTTCATCCTGCGCATCCACTCGCTCATGGTAATCGTGATAGGAAGATCGTCAGGAGAAAGCGACTCTATCGCAAGTGTCATTGCTTTGTTGTTGATCGCCTTTTCAAAGATTCCTTTAACCGTTTCCTCCTCTTCCTTACTCAACACGCTGGCCATCGCATCTGTTTTCACGATCAACTTGTCGATGATATCGCTATCAACTCGTTTCAATTGTGTTTTTTCTAACTTCTGTTCAAGGTTACCAATGTAGTGGCTATCCAAAACGCCATCCATCATGAGTACATCGTATGATTTTCCTTTGGCCGCCTGTATAAAGGCATCTTGTTTGGCTTTATCAGTTGTGTAAAGGTAGATGACGTGGCCTTCCTTATCAGTCTGATTTGTCTTTACTTTTTCCGCATACTCATTCAACGAGAAGTATTGCCCATCCACATTTTTCAGTAACGAAAACTCTTTCGCTTTCTCATAGAATTTTTCATCGCTGATGTTACCATAGCGCACGAAAACGCTGATATCATCCCATTTCTTCTCAAATTCCTTGCGATCTTTGATGAACATATCCACCAACTTGTCTGCTACCTTTTTGGTGATGTGCGTGCTTATCTTTTTCACGTTGGCATCCGTCTGCAGGTAGCTTCGTGATACGTTCAAAGGAATATCCGGAGAATCCAACACGCCATGTAACAACATCAAAAAATCAGGCACTAAGTCCTTTACCTCATCGGTAATAAATACTTGACGAGAGTAAAGCTGAATTTTGTTTCTCTGTATTTCGAAATCATTCTTGATTTTGGGGAAGTAAAGTACTCCTGTCAAATTGAATGGATAATCTACGTTCAAATGAATCCAGAAAAGAGGATTCTCCGAGAACGGATAGAGCTCTTTATAAAATTTTAAATAGTCTTCGTCTTTTAGTTCTACTGGCGCTTTGACCCAAATAGGTGAGGTATTGTTAATAATGCGATCGGTAGTGACGGTTTTGTATTTCGGTTTGCCTGCCTGTCCGGTAGGCAGGTCGTCCTTGTCAACACCATCTTCAACACTTTCGTCCTTTGTGCCAAATTTGATTTCAACGGGCAAGAACTTGCAATACTTTTCAAGAATACCTTTTAGCCTAAACTCATCTAAGAACTCCTCAGAGTCCTTATTGATATGGAGGATGATGTCTGTGCCTCTTGTTTCCTTGCTATCCGAGTTCAATTCAAATTCAGTGGATCCATCGCACTCCCAACGAGCACCTTCAGTCCCCTCTTTGTATGATTTGGAGATCACTTCTACTTTCTCAGAAACCATAAAGGCGGAGTAGAAGCCCAGTCCAAATTTTCCAATGATATCCTTCGCGTCACCTTTGTCTTTAAATTTCTCAACAAATTCTGCGGCTCCGGAAAAAGCGATTTGGTTGATGTATTTCTTAATCTCTTCGCCCGTCATGCCAAGGCCTTTGTCACTAACGGTGATGGTGTTTTTCTTCTTATCGAAGCTTACTTCAATTTTTAGGTCTCCCAACTCGCCATTGAATTCGCCCATGGAGGCCAGCTTTTTTAATTTTTGGGTCGCATCGACTGCATTACTCACTAGCTCACGCAAAAAGATTTCGTGATCTGAATACAGGAATTTTTTAATAATGGGAAAGATGTTCTCGGTATGGATGGAAATACTGCCTTTTTCTTGCATAATAGATTGATTTTTAAACGCATACAACCGTTTCAAATATTGTTCCAGCTTGGGAAAATGACAGAGTGGCAGGAAGATTTTGAATGGCACTATTGAATTGTAACTTTATTTAGATATTATCGGAAATATTCCGATAAATATTAAAAATAATAACATATAAATGATAAAATTGTACATATTTATCGGAATAATTCCGATAAATCAATTAAAATATTGCATAAATGGAGATTTTGGAAGCTATTAGGGGATATGAAGAGCAGCCCATCACCAAGCAAGTTTTGCTTGACTTGTTAAGTGATTACAAAAGGCCGTACGACAAAATAAATGAATTGGTAAAGCAACACATACTACAACCTGTAAAAAGAGGTGTTTACGTAACAGGCTCTCGCCTAAATGTTAACAGACCTGAACCATTTCTTTTGGCCAATCATCTTTTGGGCCCTAGTTATGTTTCTTTCGAAGCCGCGCTTTCTTATTGGGGGCTCATTCCAGAGAAGGTGCATGAGGTGAGTTCAGCGACAACCCAAGACACCAAAACGTATGACACTACTGTGGGGAGATTTAGCTACGTGCATCTTCCGTTGCCTTATTATTGTTTTGGTATTCAACAATTAGAATTAACAAAAAAGCAACGAGTGCTAATTGCCACGGCAGAGAAAGCATTGTGTGATAAGATCATTGCTTCTTCTGGCATTTTACTTCGCAGTTCCAAACAAGTGATGGAATTTCTCGTAGACGACTTACGTATTGAAAAAGATCGCTTGCTAAAGTTGAATACAAAAAAAATGAGCGAATGGATAAAAGAGGCACCCAAAAGAAGCAGCCTTGAAATTCTTATTAAAACCCTAGAGCAGTTATGATGAAGGAGTGGTTGGAAGAATATGAACCCAAAACGCAGGCAGAAGTTGAGCAAGCTCTTCGAGAGATCATGCAAGAGATTGCGTTAGCGGGTTTGCAACGAAGTGGTTTCTTTGAGAAAGCGGCTTTTTATGGAGGAACAGCGTTGCGATTGTTCTATGGGCTCGACAGATTCTCAGAAGACTTGGATTTTTCATTATTGGAAGTCAACCCTGATTTTTCCTTGAAGCCTTATTTGGAAGGGATCATAACCGAATTCAGTGCGCTGGGTATGCAGGTGAGTGTGAAAGAGAAAGTAAAAACAAAGCAAACCAATATCGACTCTGCATTTCTTAAATCAGATACGGTTTGGAAAGAACTAATAGTGGAAGGCGTAGTACCACAAGCGGGCGTTGTAATTCGCCCTGGTATCCAGATCAAAATAGAGGTAGACACCCACCCACCACTTGGCTTTGAAACAGAAGAGAAGCTTTTACTAAAGCCTTTTTCTTTTTATGTCAAGTGTTTCAAGTTGCCCGATCTTTTTGCTGGTAAAATGCACGCGCTTCTTTTTCGCAAATGGAAGCAACGCGTTAAAGGTAGAGATTGGTATGATATGGAATGGTATATCAAAAAGGGGGTGCCATTGCACCTAGATCATTTTCTCCTACGAGCTCGCAATAGTGGCGATTGGGATGAGAAAACCATTACCCAAAATAAATTCACCCAACTAATTGAAGATAAAATTACGAATGTCTCATTCAAGGCCACTCGAGAAGATATTGTTCGGTTTATTCGAGATGACAAAGCATTGGAAATCTGGTCGGCAGATTATTTCGGGGATTTGATTGAGAAGATAAGATTCAAGTAAATTCTTCAACGGCAGGAGTCGAAATAAAAAGGCATCCCCAGCTAACACTGGCGTGCTCTTTTCTTGAGCTAATTCTATCTCCTCACCATCTCTATTCAAAAACTTGTACTCGGTAATAGCCAAAGATGAATCCTTAATTAACTCTACTGGGTGTTTGTACTTGAAAAACCACTTCATCCTTTTTGAAATGAATCCTTTGGTGTAGTAAGCAAACAAGAAGGGATGCAAGGCAAGCACCAATTTTTTCTCGTTTTGCTTTTCAAACAAATGACGAATGTGTTCTTCTATTTTGTCGGTAACCAGTATTGAAGCTTCTATCTTTCCGCTACCATTACAAGTCGGGCAAACCTCTTTGGTGGCGATGTTCATCTGCGGGCGCACTCGCTCGCGGGTGATCTGCATCAACCCAAATTTAGAAAGCGGTAAAATGGTGTGCTTCGCTTTGTCGGCTTCCATCTCTTCCTTAACGGTGTTGTAGATCAACTTCTTGTTATCTAAGCCACGCATGTCAATGAAGTCCACCACGATGATGCCACCCATATCGCGCAAGCGAAATTGGCGCGCTACTTCCTTGGCAGCTTCAATGTTTACCGAAAGGGCCGTTGTTTCCTGACTTTCCTCGCGATTGGACTTGTTCCCACTATTGACATCAATGACATGAAGTGCCTCTGTATGTTCAATGATTAAATACCCGCCACCACGAAGGCTCACTGTTTGGCCAAAGGCTGCCTTTAATTGCTTCTCGACACCCAAGTGTTCAAAAATCTTCGCTTTACCAGTGTACAGTTTTACG
>VYLZ01000020.1_pt1 | contig 80372 bp, 79 predicted proteins | sample 5115361 | NCBI WGS metagenome assembly VYLZ01 (sample SAMN12291805, study PRJNA351875) | freshwater metagenome | isolation source: freshwater lake | place: USA: Michigan, Sixteen Lake | collected 2013-08-07 | reverse complement strand
TAGGAAAACTGCAATAACCAAAATGATTGAGCTCTTAAGGGCAGTCTCACTGTTTTTGTAGGTGATCATGGTATGGATCGAAGCGATCAAAATCAACCACGGCACATACACTGCATTTTCAACAGGATCCCAATTCCAATAGCCTCCAAAATTTAAAGTTTCATAAGCCCAATAGCCACCCATTAGAATGCCTAACCCCAAAATGCCACCACCCAGCAGCGACCAAGGCAAGGCAGGCCTTACCCACTCCACATATTTTTTTTGCCATAACCCTGCGATGCAAAATGCGAAGGGGGGAAGTGTGAGTGCATATCCAAGAAACAGCGTAGGAGGGTGGATAACCATCCAATAGTTTTGAAGCAATGCATTCAAGCCGTTGCCGTCTTTTGGAATAAAGTCGGGCTGTAACTTGAAGATGGGGTCATTCATGGCATCGCGAAGCAGGATGAATGGAGAGCTGCCCAACTTAAGGTCGATACCGGGAATAACAACACCCAGTATCATAGAAGTCAAAAAAGCCTGAACCAACGTAAAGACCACCATGGTAGGTGCCTCCCAAGTTTTCTGTGTCTTGATAAGAATCAATCCAATAATGGCGTGCCAAAACATCCAAAGCAAAAAACTGCCCTCTTGCCCTTCCCAATAACAGGAAAGCATATATTGGCCTGGCAGGTGCAATGAGGAATGAGCGTAGGCATAATGGTATTCAAAATAATGTTTGTAAATGATCGTAAACAGAGCAGCAACGACTCCAAAGATCGCGAGTACGTGGGTAACAAAAGCGAACCTGGCGTTAGTTAACCAAGAGTTTTTCTCTCCAATTTCTTTTAGTGTAGTAGCTTTCCAATAGGCAAATGCACTTAGCAATGAAGTAACAAAAGCAGTGATAACCAGAAGATGGCCTAGGTTGCCAATGAAGTAATGCATCAATTTGAAAATTTGAAAATGAAATAATTTGGAAATGTACCTAGTCGAACGAAGTCAATCTTCAAATTAAACACCGGCATTCAACTTCTGTTCTTGATATTTTGAAGGACACTTCAGTAAGATCTTTTTTGCAATGAATTGACCATTTTCATAGTTTCCAATCACCACCACTTTTTCAGAGCGCAAAAAATCGGGAGGCATCGGTTCGTTGTAAAAGACTTTTTGTTCTTTGTTTTTGTCATCTAATAATAGGAAGGAAAAAGAAAGATTATCTGTGCTTTTTTCAATGCCTATCACCTGCCCTGCCCCGTCTTTTGGCAACTGGCCCACCACATGAACCTGAGTAGAACTTCCTGTTGAGGCAAGTTGGTAAGCCTGCTCGAAATTGACATAAGTGCTGGCATCTCCCGCGGTAGAGATTATAATGACAATTGCCACTGCGATCACTCCAATTGCCAAAACATGCGACTTTTTCATAAATCAGACCTTTTCAACGACAAAGCTAATCCAAAACCAAGTCGCACGGCAGAATTTTAACTAAAAAAGTAGGACAGGTAATGGCAAAAGCAGCAAGCAAACGTAAATGACGATTTGCCTATTTTTTCGCCTCAGGGAGTCGTTTTTCTAACCGAGAAACTTTACGGTCTAAGGATATCAAATACCCAATTAGCCCCAACAAGATCACAAGCACGATGGCTACAACGACATAGATTTTGCCACTTGAACGCAAACTATCAGCCATTTCTACCTCTTGGGCAAAAAGGGTCAATGGACTTACCGACAATGCCCAACAAATTTTAACTATTTTGTTCATCTTCAAGGTCTTCAATTTTCTGTTTTAATAGGTACGTTCTGATAACTATTGTAGCGATCCAAGTTCCGGTGGCAATCCAGCCGATGACAGCTGGATAAAACACCATTCTCATCTTGCTGTCTAAGTCATAGGTATTGAAACCAGGATTTCCACCTCTTCCAGGATGCAAGGAGCTGGTCATTCTTGGAATGATGAATATAAGAGGAATCATAGCAGCAAAAGCAAAGATATTATAAACAGCACTCAGCCTAGCTGTTTGTTCTTGGTTGGCAACCGATCCTCGCAAAACGAAGTAGGCAAAATAAACCAGCAGCGCAATAACAGCACAGTTTTGCTGAGGATCACCATGCCATGGAGAGCCCCAGGTATAGTTGGCCCAAATCATACCTGTAACAATACCCAATAGCCCCAGTATTAGACCAACGGTAGCAAACGAAATAGAATATGTGTCATGAATGGATTGAGAAGTTCGCAAGTACTGAATGGCGTGATAAGTGGAGACTAAAAACATGGCCACCATTCCAAACCACATGGGTACGTGAAAATACAACGCACGGATGGTCTCGTTAACAATATTCAATCGGGGAACATCAAACAACAGGCCACCCACTACCGAATAGATCAGAAGGAGAGCAGCACTTATTTTCCACCACTGTTTTTTCATTTGCGATTAAGTGCGCCAAATATACGGGAACAGTAAGTAAGACGCTGCAGTAACCAGGCAATTAATTGCCACCAAAGTGAGTAGTTCGTCATAGTTAGTACTGGCCTCCAGTCCGTCAATACAGTTCTTGGTAATTTTGATGGAAAGCAAAAGAATGGAGATAACGATTGGGAAGCTAAGTACCGTCATTACAATATGACTGTTGTTTGCTTTTGAAGCGATACCCGAGAGAAGGGTCAGCGAAGCGGCAAAGCCCCACGATGTTAAAACGATACTAAGCATGAACGGCCAAATGTTTTCTATCGGATTGGAAAGAAACAGAATAAATAACCCCAAACCAGTCATAGCAAGGACGAGGCAAAGGAGAAAATTATAAATCAGTTTCGATAAAACGATGGATTCGGGGCTTACCAAAGAATAAAAATACAATTCCTGCCCCCTCTTTTCTCCAATGAAACTTTTGGCGATAGTGTTGATTGAAGAAAATAATATCGTCACCCAAAACAACGCACTCCAAACAAGCGGGCTGATGAGGTTTTGCCTTAAATTAAAAGTCAGGTAGTAGACAAAAACCGTGCTGAATACGTAGAGCGCTAAGCCAGAGAAAACGGATTTTCGTCTAAGCTCAAGGGTGAATTCTTTCTTAAGCAGTTGAAATATCATCGCACGAAATTGATACTATGGAGCTTTGGCCAAACGAGTGGCATACTGACCAATCATGAAAACCAGAAGGACAAATAAGCCAAAAGCGACTCCAATGCCAATTGAAATCAAAGGTCTCGGCCAGACCGGCTTGATGGGTGTCGAGAAACTTTGGACAAGCTGAATTCCTTCACCTGACAATTCCCTTTCTAATTTGGCTTTTTGTTCATTTAACAAAATACTTTTTGTGTTTATTTCGGTCGGGTCGAACATCACGTTGCCCTTTGCTTTTTCAAAAAGATCTCCTTTATAAATTCTTGATTTTAGTTCTACCAGAGACTCGAGTTCCACGCCAATTTGCCCCAATAATTTTTTACGCTCATCTACTTTTAATTTGATATAGTTATTATTCAAAATAAATGAAGTGATGGCCATTTGTAATTTGGTAAGAACACTTTGATCAGTGATTCTTATCTCAATCAAGAAAAAGTTCTTTTCCTGATTGCCTGCTTTTTCCTTTATGCTGTTTTCTACTCGAATGGATTTAAGCGAAACGGCCTCGTTGACACTGATCCCAAGTTTCCCGGCTACGTCCTGAAAGTTTTTCTCCTTAATTGACTCATTTAACTCACCGAAGATTCGTAGGCAAAATTGTTCCGTCAGAATTTCAGAACTTACCAGCATTCTGCCCTCATAGATTTTTGGAGAAAAAAAGTTGTAACAGAAACCTATGCCACCCCCAAGAATTATTGAAAGTCCTAAAAGTTTAAAGTTCCGCTTGATCCACTGAACCGACTTTTTAAACAGTTCTAATAGATCTATTTCATCATTATTTTCCATTGAATGCAAAGAAACGCATTTTGACTGTAATTGAGGAAAAACAAAATGTTAATTTTGTCCTCTTTTAAAGTGAAATGACAAAAATACTGATAACAGGGTCTGCGGGGTTCATTGGTTTTCATTTGTCTAGACGACTATTGGCCGATGGCAATCTGGTTGTGGGCATTGATAATCTAAACGATTATTATGATGTATCATTGAAATACGCGCGCTTAGAGATTCTTAAAGGCCATGCAAGCTTTGAATTTCAAAAAATTGATTTAATGGAGAAACCCGCGCTAGATCAATTGTGCAAAGCGAGTAATTTTGACTATGTCGTCAATTTAGCTGCTCAAGCCGGTGTTCGGCATTCGATCGAGCATCCTTACACCTATTTACACAGCAACATTCAAGGGTTTTTGAACATTTTGGAGTGTTGTCGAAATAACCCAGTGAAGCACTTGATTTATGCTTCTTCGAGCTCAGTATATGGAGGAAACCAGAAAATGCCCTTCTCCACAGGTGACAATGTAGACCATCCACTTGCATTGTATGCAGCAAGTAAGAGGTCGAATGAGTTGATGGCGCACGCATATTCGAATTTGTATAACATTCCGACAACGGGCTTGCGTTTTTTCTCCGCCTACGGTCCTTATGGAAGGCCAGATATGGCTCTTTTCATTTTCACAAAGTCGATTTTGGAAGGAAAGCCGATCAATGTCTTTAACTACGGTAAAATGAAACGAGATTTTACCTTTGTCGATGATCTCGTAGAGTGCATTGCTCGTCTTATTCCCAAAATACCACAATCGAATAAAGATTGGGATCCGATACAATTGGACCCTGCAACTAGTTTTGCACCCTACAGAATATTTAACGTTGGCAATAGCGCCACCGTTGAGCTCGTTAGATACATTGAAATTATTGAAAAAAAATTAGGTATAAAAGCAATAAAGAACCTTATGCCAATGCAAGACGGTGATGTGCCAGATGCCCTTGCTGACGTTCAGGATTTACTGAAAGAAATCGACTATAAACCCTCAACTCCCATTGAGGTAGGTGTTGGTAAGTTTATTGATTGGTATTTGGATTATTATAAAGTAAGGTTGTAGAATGGAAAAAATTGGAATAATAGGACTCGGTTATGTTGGGCTGCCACTGGCCGTTGAATTCGGTAAAATTGCAGAAGTAATTGGCTTTGATATTAACGAACAGAGGATAAATGAGCTTACAAACGGCATTGATAGAACGCTGGAGGTGGATGCGGAGGGATTGAAGTCCGCAAAAATGTTAACCTTCACATCAAACGCGCAACAACTTCAATCCGTAAATTACTTCATAGTTACGGTGCCGACCCCGGTTGATGTTTATAAAAACCCGGATTTGACTCCGCTTATCAAAGCCAGCGAAACGGTCGGGAAAGTTTTGAAAAAGGGAGATATCGTTGTATACGAATCGACCGTGTATCCCGGCTGCACAGAAGACGATTGTGTTCCCGTTTTGGAGAAGTTCAGCGGCCTAAAATTTAATGCGGATTTTTTCTGCGGCTATTCTCCGGAAAGAATTAACCCCGGAGACAAGCAACATCGTCTACCAAACATCAAGAAAGTAACAAGTGGGAGCACGCCTGAAATTGCAGAGCGAGTTGATCAGCTTTACAGGAAAATTATTGTTGCCGGTACCCACAAAGCATCGAGTATTAAAGTTGCCGAAGCGGCTAAAGTCATTGAGAACGCCCAACGGGATATAAACATTGCTTTTGTCAATGAGCTGTCGCTGATTTTTGAGCGAATGAACATCGATACGCACGAAGTCTTAGAGGCGGCTGGTACCAAGTGGAACTTTCTTCCCTACAAGCCGGGCCTGGTTGGAGGACACTGTATTGGTGTAGACCCTTATTATCTTACCTATAAAGCGGATAGTCTCGGTTACTACCCACAAGTGATTTTAGCGGGAAGGCGGATCAACGATAACATGGGAACCCATATTGCCAGCCGCGTGATCAAACTGATGACTCAACACGATTTACCCATCAAAAATTCTAAGGTTCTGGTTCTAGGTATTACGTTTAAAGAGAATTGCCCTGATATCCGAAACAGTCGTGCCATTGATGTGATTCGAGAATTGCAGAGCTTTGGAGCGGACGTTGAAGTTTATGATCCACATGCGAGTAGTGACGAAGTTGAGCATGAATATGGCATCCGGTTGATTGATAAACTGGATAAGAAGTATTCTGCTATTGTGTTGGCGGTTAGCCATCAAGAATTCAAACAAATCGATTGGGCATTGATCAAAAATGACCAGACGATCGTTTATGATGTCAAAGGGTTTTTAGATCGGTCACAAATTTCGGCAAGATTATAGTCAATGGCGAATTCAAAAAAAGTACTGTTAACAGGAGGAGCGGGGTATATAGGTTCTCATACAGCCGTTGAGTTAATTCAACAAGGCTTCGAAGTAATTTTAGTGGATGATTTGTCGCGAAGTGAGTTAAGAATTATTGAGGGCGTTGAAAAAATTACTGGACAAAGAGTTTCGTTTCATCAAGGAGATTGTAATAATTCAGCGTTTTTGGATTCAGTTTTTCAAACCAACCAAATTGATTCAGTCATTCATTTCGCTGCCTTCAAATCGGTAAATGAATCCGTTCAACAGCCCTTACTCTATTATCAAAATAATGTAGGGTCCATGACGGCTTTATTACAGGCGATGGCTAAATTTCACGTCAACGAAATCATCTTCTCTTCTTCCTGCACGGTCTATGGAGAGCCTGATCAGATTCCGGTAGATGAATCTGCCCCGTTTAAAAAAGCAGAGTCCCCTTATGGCGCAACCAAACAAATGTGTGAGCGGATATTGGAAGACTGCATTCAAACCAATCAACCATTGCGATCTGTATCGTTGCGTTATTTCAATCCAGTTGGGGCGCACCCATCTGCTTTGATCGGAGAATTGCCGATTGGCACACCATCCAATTTGGTTCCCTATGTCACGCAAACGGCCGCTGGCATTCGTCAAAAGCTCACCGTTTTTGGGAATGATTACAATACAGCGGATGGTAGTTGCGTGCGGGATTTCATTCACGTAGTGGACTTGGCAAAAGCGCATGTGATGGCGTTGCAAAAAGTAAAGGAGCTTGAAAATCGAAATGAAGTGTTCAATTTGGGCACTGGCATCGGTGTAACGGTACTCGACTTGGTGAAACGATTTATCAAAACGACAGGCATACCATTAAACTATGAAGTGGGCCCTCGCAGGGCGGGCGATGTAGAAAAGATCTATGCTGATCCGGCAAAAGCTGCCAACATACTCGGGTGGCGAACTCAACTGAGCCTGGAAGATTCGCTGTTGCACGCCTGGCAATGGGAAAAACAAATCAGGGGAATCAAATGATGCAAAAAATACAAATGGTTGATTTGCGAAGCCAATACCTCAGCATTAAAACTGAAATTGATTCAGCTATCGAAAGTGTGTTACAAGCATCTGCGTTTATTCAAGGACCAGAAGTAAAAGAGTTTGCGCAAGCGCTCTCCATTAAAAATCAAAATACCCACGTAATTCCTTGTGCCAATGGCACAGACGCTTTGCAGATTGCCATGATGGCATTAGATCTTAAGCATGGTGATGAAGTGATTTTGCCCGTGCACACGTACGTGGCAACAGCCGAAGTGATTGCTTTGATTGGGTTGGTCCCGATTTTTATTGATGTCGATGCGAATACTTTCAACATTGATGTCGATCAAATTGAAAGCAAAATCACGCCTCGCACAAAGGCCATTGTGCCCGTTCATTTGTATGGGCAATGTGCGGACATGGAATCCATTCTGAGAATTGCGAAAGACCACAATCTTTTTGTGATTGAAGATGTAGCACAAGCGCTTGGCGCGGAATATACATTTGCGAATGGCACCATAAAGAAAGCGGGAACGATGGGTGTCGTTGGCACAACTTCTTTTTTTCCATCCAAGAATTTAGGGGCTTACGGAGATGGTGGCGCAATTTTTACGAACGATTCTGTGCTGGCAGAAAAAATGACGATGATAGCCAGTCATGGACAAAAAGTGAAATACCACCACGATGTAATTGGTATCAACAGTCGACTGGATACGCTACAGGCGGCCATTCTGAACGTGAAGTTGAAATATTTGCATGGATACACGCGCAAACGAAATGAAGCAGCCAATTTCTACGATAACGAACTAGCATCTTGCACCTTTTTAAAAATACCTACAAGAGCAAAATATTCCACCCACGTATTCCATCAATACACGCTCAAAGCAGAAGGTATCAATCGAGATGATTTCAAAAAATATTTGGAGGGCAAAGGCATTCCATCGATGATTTATTATCCGGTGCCTTTGCACTTGCAAAAGGCGTATCAGCGGCCTGGCTTTGGAATAGGATCCTTTCCAGTCACGGAGCAACTATCTAAAACAGTCATCTCTCTACCCATCCATACGGAAATGACCTCGGAAGAATTGGTGTACATTTGTCAGACTGTCAAAGAATATCCTCGCTATGCCTGACAAGAATTATTTCTCACATGAAACGGCCGTGATTGATGAAGGCTGCGAAATAGGTGCCGGGACAAAAATCTGGCATTTTTCACACATCATGCCACGCTGCATCATTGGCGAGAACTGCAATGTTGGACAAAATGTGGTGATCTCTCCCGAAGTGGTTTTGGGTAAGAATGTGAAGGTTCAAAATAATGTATCGATCTACACCGGGGTTATTTGTGAAGACGATGTTTTTTTGGGGCCATCGATGGTGTTTACCAACGTGATAAATCCGCGCAGCGCCATCAACCGAAAAAATGAGTACGCCAAGACGGTGGTGAAAAAGGGAGCAACTATTGGCGCCAATGCAACGATTGTTTGCGGCCACGATATCGGTCAATTTGCTTTTATCGGAGCGGGCGCAGTCGTTACCAAAAATGTGCCTGATTACGCATTGGTGATGGGCAATCCTGCAAAGGAAACCGGTTGGATAAGCGAGTATGGGCATAAACTTTCATTTGATAAAAACGGTGAGGCGACTTGTCCTGAAAGTGGGGAAAAGTATTTGTTGAAAGATGGAAGGGTTGCAAAGTTGTAAAAACAAGTCAGTGGTAAGCAGTCACTGGTGGTCGGTAATCAGTAATAAATATTCGGTGAATCATGCCAATCATTAAATCATAAGAATCATGGTCAATTTTGCATTGATAGGGGCCGCTGGTTACATCGCACCGCGACATTTGCAGGCCATCAAAGACACGGGCAATAATCTGTTGGCAGCCTTGGATCGTTTTGATAGTGTTGGCATCATGGATTCGTATTTTCCGAAAGCGGATTTTTTCACTGAGTTCGAGCGGTTTGATCGTCACATCGATAAGCTAAAAAGACAAGGACAAAAAATCGACTTCGTCAGTATATGTTCGCCCAATTATTTGCATGATTCTCACATCCGATTTGCTTTACGGAATCAGGCACATGCCATTTGTGAGAAACCTTTAGTATTGAATCCGTGGAACGTGGATGCATTGGCGGAAATTGAAAAAGAAACGGGCAAGAAAGTGTACACGATCCTTCAATTGCGTTTACATCCCAATATTCAGGCATTGAAAAACAAAGTGGACGAGGCAAAAGGCGGTCAGGTTTTTGATGTTGATTTGACCTATATCACGTCACGTGGAAAATGGTATTTCCATAGCTGGAAAGGGGAAGAAATTAAATCGGGCGGCATAGCCACCAACATTGGCATCCATTTTTTTGACATGCTGCTCTGGGTTTTCGGAAAGGTAAAAAGCAGCTCGGTTTCAGCTTATGAAGCTGATCATGCAGCCGGTTACCTGGAACTAGAAAAGGCCCGCATTAATTGGTCTTTGAGCATTAATGAAGACCATCTGCCTGAAGAAGTGAAGGCAAAGGGAAAGCGCACTTTCCGATCGTTAAAAATGGACGGAATGGAGATTGAGTTTAGTGATGGATTTACGGAACTGCATACCAATAGCTATCGCGAGATATTGGCGGGTAGGGGTTTTGGGCTGGCCGAGGCCCGGCCATCTATCGAATTAGCCTATCAATTAAGGCAAACAAAGGGCGAATAACTTTTCGTAAATTCGCGGTTTAAAATTCAACAGATGAAGGGAATTATTTTGGCAGGCGGCTCAGGCACAAGGCTTTATCCATTGACCAAGTCAGTATCAAAGCAAATGTTGCCTATTTATGATAAGCCGATGATTTATTACCCATTGTCGGTGTTAATGTTGGCCAACATTCACGAAATCTTAATTATCTCCACACCACAAGATCTGCCGCTGTTCAAAAACCTGTTAGGTGATGGGTCTGACCTGGGTATTACTCTTGAATACCGGGAGCAACCCTCACCCGATGGCTTGGCACAAGCATTCTTGATCGGTGAATCTTTTCTCGGAAATGATTCCGCTTGTCTAGTCTTAGGCGATAATATCTTTTACGGATATAATTTTTCTTCACAACTGGAACAAGCCAGTCAGTTAACAAAGGGCTCAGTTGTTTTCGGATATTACGTCAACGATCCGCACCGGTATGGCGTGGTTGATTTTGATGATCATGGAAGAGTCTTGTCAATCGAAGAAAAGCCAAAAGAACCTAAATCAAATTATGCTGTAACCGGGCTCTACTTTTACGATAACACGGTTGTTCAAAAAGCAAAGACCATTAAACCTTCGCCACGGGGCGAACTGGAGATTACCGACTTGAATAAACTCTATTTAGCAGAGGGCACCCTCCAAGTTAAGTTGTTGGGTCGTGGTATGGCTTGGCTCGATACGGGGACACATGAGTCGCTCATCCGAGCTTCTACATTTGTCGAGTCTATCGAAGAAAGACAGGGCTTGAAAATTGCTTGTTTGGAAGAGATCTCCTTCCGCAAAGGATACATCTCAAAAGAGAAATTATTAGAACTGGCGAAGCCTTTGTTGAAAAACCAATACGGACAATACCTGGTGAAAGTGGCCAATGAAAAAGTAATCAAGTCTACCTAATGAATATTGTTGAAACAGGGATTGACGGATTAGTGGTTCTAGAGCCGAAGGTGATTGAAGACCCCCGCGGCTATTTTATGGAGTCGTATCGGTACGATGTCCTGAAATCCAAGGGTATCAACATCCATTTTGTTCAGGATAACCAATCGAAGTCCAGAAGAGGTGTGTTTCGGGGGCTTCACTATCAAAATGCTCCTCACCAGCAAACTAAATTGATTCGTGTTCTCTCGGGAGAGATTTTGGATGTAGTCGTAGACCTACGCAAATCCAAAGCAACATTTGGTAAGTCGTTCACGATTGCACTCTCGGCCGAAAATAAAAAGCAGCTGCTCGTGCCAAGCGGCTTTGCTCACGGATTTTTGGTTTTAAGCGAAACGGCAGAGATTTTATATAAATGCGATGAGTTCTATCACCCGGAGGCAGAGGGTGGTATTATGTACGATGACCCTGCTTTGAAAATAGATTGGGGCATGAAAAAAGAAAATCTCATTCTTTCCCAACGCGACCTGCAGCATCCGACTTTAGAAAAAGCAATATTTAACTTTTAGCATCATGAATACTTTACTAGTGACGGGCGGAGCAGGTTTCATCGGTTCCAATTTCATCGTTCATTTTTTGGAAAAGTACACAAGCTACCGGATTGTCAATTTGGATGCCCTAACGTATGCAGGCGATTTGAGCAATTTAAAAGAAGTGGAAGGGCACTCGCGTTACATTTTTGAAAAGGGCGATATCTGTGATCGTTCGTTTGTAGAAAACCTGTTCAGCAAGTATCAATTTAGTGGAGTCGTCCACTTTGCAGCCGAGTCACATGTGGATAATTCAATTGAAGGACCAGAGGCCTTTATACGTACCAACGTCTTTGGCACCTTTACTTTACTGGATGTTGCCCGAAAAGCCTGGATGGATGCTCCCTTCAAATTCAAGTCAGGATTAGAAAGCAATCGATTTTTGCATGTCTCTACCGATGAAGTTTATGGTTCATTGGGTGAAGACGGGTTATTTTCGGAATCAACGGCCTACGCACCCAACAGTCCATATTCCGCTTCCAAAGCAAGTAGCGATTTTATGGTGCGCAGTTATTTTCACACCTATGGATTGAACGTGGTAACCACCAATTGCTCTAACAACTATGGTCCCAAGCAGCACAAAGAGAAATTGATTCCTACCATCATTCGCAAGGCATTGGGTGAGCAGCCGATTCCTATTTATGGTGACGGTAAAAACGTAAGAGATTGGCTTTACGTGCTCGACCATTGCAAAGGCATTGCTTTGGCATTTGAAAAAGGAAAGTCAGGAGAGACATACAACATTGGTGGAAGAAATGAACAAAATAACAATCAGATTGTTGATCGGATCTGTTCGTTATTGGATAAAACAAGGCCGCGGAAAAATGGTGCCTCCTACAAAGAATTAATCACCTTCGTAAGAGATCGGGCTGGGCACGACAAGCGATATGCCATTGATGCAACTAAAATTGAAACAGAGTTGGGGTGGAAGGCTGAAGAAGTCTTTGATACTGGCATTGAGAAAACAATAAATTGGTATCTTTTGAAATACTAGTGTTAATTTTGCAACTCTAAAAATTTTAGTAACATTGAAAAAGGCACTAATTACAGGCATTACGGGGCAAGATGGTGCCTATTTAGCGGAACTTTTATTATCAAAGGGATATGAAGTTCATGGTATCAAAAGACGGAGTTCGTTGTTCAACACCGATCGCATCGATCACCTCTACCAAGACCCGCACGATGAAAACATTCACCTAAAATTGCACTATGGTGATTTGACTGACTCCGTTAACATTTTACGAATCATACAAGAAGTGCAGCCTGATGAGATCTACAACTTGGGAGCGATGTCACACGTGAAGGTTAGCTTTGATATGCCTGAATATACTGCGAATGCCGATGGCATTGGCGCCCTCCGCATTTTGGAAGCGATCCGGATACTTGGCCTTCAAAACAAGACACGCTTTTACCAAGCCTCTACATCGGAACTTTATGGATTGGTGCAAGCTGTGCCACAAAGTGAGACTACGCCATTCTATCCGCGCTCGCCCTATGCAGTGGCAAAATTGTATAGCTATTGGATTACCGTTAATTACCGCGAGGCTTATAGCATTTTCGCCAGCAATGGCATTTTGTTCAACCATGAGTCACCTTTACGTGGTGAAACATTCGTAACCCGAAAAATTACGAGGGCTGCTTGCCGCATTGTGTTGGGTCTTCAAAAGACAGTTTTCATGGGCAACATTGACGCCAAACGCGATTGGGGTCACGCCAAAGACTATGTTCGTGCCATGTGGTTGATGATGCAACACCACAAAGCAGATGATTTTGTAATTGCAACGGGCGTAACCACTACTGTAAGAGAGTTTATTTTCAAGGTATTTCATAAATTGGGGGTAGTGATTGAATTTAAAGGTATGGGTTTGGATGAAGCGGGAATTGTTTCTAAAATTACTAACCCAGAAGTCAAATTAAAGACGGGTGATGTGGTAGTAAAAATTGACCCAAAATATTTTAGGCCAACCGAAGTGGAGCTTTTGATTGGTGACCCAAATAAAGCAAAGAAAGAATTGGAGTGGGAATTGCAGTATGATTTGGATGGGCTCATCGAGGACATGGTAAGAAGTGACTATCAGTTATTTAAGCGCGATGATTATTTGAAAGAAGGTGGTCACAAAATTTTTCAATACCACGAATAATGGAGAAGTCGGCTAAAATATTTGTTGCTGGCCATAGAGGCATGGTAGGCTCAGCCATTGTTAGAAAATTACAGGCGGAGGGAGTCAACAATTTAATCCTTCGCACATCTTCAGAGCTAGATTTGCGAAACCAAGCAGCTGTTGAATACTTCTTCGCCAGCGAAAAACCTGAATACGTTTTTTTGGCAGCCGCTAGAGTGGGTGGTATTCTTGCCAATAATACATACCGTGCCGATTTTTTGTATGAGAACCTGATGATTGAAAGCAATGTCATTCATCAAAGCTATGTACACAAAGTTAAGAAGCTTTTGTTTCTTGGTTCATCTTGCATTTACCCCAAATTAGCCCCGCAGCCATTGAAAGAAGAATATCTATTGTCTGGCTACTTAGAGGAAACGAACGAACCCTATGCCATTGCCAAGATTGCGGGGATTAAACTTTGCGAAAGTTACAGAAGACAATATGGTTGCGATTTCATTAGTGCAATGCCCACCAATTTATATGGCCCAAATGACAACTATGATTTAAACAACTCACATGTCATTCCTGCTTTGATAAGGAAGTTTCATGAGGCTAAGATTAATAACTCATCGAAAGTTGAGGTATGGGGATCAGGGAAGCCATTGAGAGAGTTTATGCATGTGGATGATTTGGCAGATGCGTGTTTGTTTTTGATGGAAAATTATTCTGATGAGGACTTTGTGAATATAGGGTCTAACGAAGAGATTTCCATCAAAGACCTAGCTCAGTTAATTAAAAATATTGTTGATTTTAAAGGAGAAATCATTTTTGACTCTTCAAAACCGGATGGCACGCCTAGAAAACTGATGGACTCAGGGAATCTAAAAGAAATGGGCTGGTATTCAAAGATAGCTTTGGAAGACGGTTTAGGAGAAGAATGTAGAGGACAGTTCAAAAGATGATTGCATGCGTCAATCTATTATTAACTCCATCTTTAGCTTAATTATTTCGTTTATCATTACTGTCATTTATTGGCTTGTTAGACAGAATTTTTCCGATAATTCTATCCTCGAGCCTCTCAAAATCTTTGGAGTAAATGCATTTGTTTTACTTATTCCTTTGAATTTGTCATTTCTCTCCAATCGTTTTTCAACTGAAAGTAGAAACGCTTTGTTTAACGATACAATCGTACCCATTTACGGGTTAATAGTGATTTCAACAATAGGCTACTTATCTCAAGTATTTAATTTTAATATATCCATCCTTATTTGCCTCATTGGTTATTTGTTTGTTTTTAGAACGTGTCTGCTTTTTTTGAATGAGATTTCCTTAAAAATTAAAGTCATTGTTCTATTAATTGGTGGATTCTTTTCCATTTGGGTTGGTTCTGTTTGTTGGTTTATGGTCTTAAAACCATTCATTGTAGAGGGTTGGGCTTACGGTACTGATAAAATTGATACTCTTTATCATATTTCACTGGCTCAAATGATTAAGACTTATGGAATTCCCACTACGGGGTTAGACGGAGTGCCTTTCATGAAGTATCATTGGGCTAGTCATTGGTTGTTCGCACAGCTATCTAAATTTTTAGATATATCTGTTATAAAAGTTTATGAAATAGTTTTTCCTTCACTTATTGCACCACTTCTTTTCCGATCTTTCTTGTCATTTATATCACAAGTAAAATTTTACTTCAGCCCTGTTAAAGCAAACCAACCTAATCTACTATTTTGGTTTTTATTTCTTGGTGTTTTTATTGGATTCTTTACAAACTGGATGTCCGGAAATGAGTGGGCTAAATTCTCGACAGGAGGTACCGGATATGCATTATTCATGCTATTGAGCGAGTCGTACACATTGTCTATTATTTTAATGTTTGGTATTTTATCTTGTTGCCTTCATTTTTGGCAAAACATCGACAGTGCATCAAAGTACGCTCAATTATTTTTTTTGCTTGTTTTTCTGCCATTATCAATTGGAATTTTAGGTTTCTGCAAAATATCTACTTGCTTCGTAGTTTGCTGCTTGCTATTTTATTTTTTTGTTCGATTAAGGCTCTTTAGAAGGTTATTATTTTTTGTTAGCCTTTTGCTTACAACATTTTCAGCATTTTTCGTATTCTGGATTTGTTTCGATACTGGGGATAAAACTGGAAATTTTGAGACTTTATACTTTTTCCAAAATTTCAATATTTCTATTCCTTTCTTCTTGTTTATATTCTTTATCTGGACACATGCTTTTATAGTCTATTATTTTTTCTCAACGGGAAGCTACAGCATTAATGTCTTAGAATTTATACGTAGTAAAAAGTCTATTGCAATTGAAGTTGCACTGATTACATCCTTGGCTGGGTTGCTCCCATCCTTGTTTCTAAAGATCGATAACTATGATTCACTTTATTTCTTAGAAATTCAAATGTGGGTTTCGGCTTCTCTTTTACTAGCATTTGTAACGAACCTAGATTTTAAGAGTAGAATCCTCAAGAAAGTTGTACTTCCATTAGCATTTGCGATTAGTCTTTTTGTCTTTACATATAACACAAAAGTTTACCTTCAGTTGTTTTTGGGAGACTGTGTAAACGTTAGCAGATTTGTGAAAGGGAATGATCGAACCGTAGATGGGCATTTTGTTTCCATTATTAAAGAACTCCCGTCTTTATTCGGAGGAGATATCTTGGAGATAGAGAATAATTACAATAGCAACAAAATTCTCTCTTTCTTTCAGAAGTTGAAAGAGCTAGACAACCTTCCTATCCGGGAAAAAAGAAAGACGTTAATTTACGTTGATTTGCGCAAACTTATAAACGACAAATCGTATAACTGGAAGTTAGGATGCCATAATATACCCTTTATTGTACCAAGCATTAGTGGGATGGCAATGATAGATGGCATTGATGTAACCTACCTTGATTGCGTTGGCGGTGGATGTTGTGAGGATATGGGATTGGGCTATCGATACTATAGAAAATGGAAGACTGAAAAGCAGCTTTTTTTCCAAGACTATGAGGAAGTCAAAAAGAGAACGAAAGCTCTAGGGTTTACAAATCTTTTAATATATGATATTCAGTCAGGGTTTTTCATAAAATATTAGTATTGAAAAAATATTGATCATTCTCCAATCCGTTGCTCTCATTGTTAAACACGCCTAATTTTGGATATCTTCAAAAAATTTGAAAATAGCTTATTCCTGAAAAAGTGGGGGTTAACAGCAGGGGGAGGGGGTAGCAGATCATTTAAAGCCAGAAAAAATATCTTGTTCTCCTTTCTACTAAAAGGGATCGGAATTTTGGTTAGCCTGTTGATGGTGCCATTAACATTGAATTATTTAAATCCAGTTAAGTATGGTATTTGGTTAACTCTCAGCGCTGTTATTTCATGGATTACAATCCTTGATGTAGGTTTGGGCAATGGATTAAGGAATAAATTTGGAGAGGCATTAGCAAAAAATGATGAGTTGCTTGCAAAAACTTACGTTAGTACATCATACGCTATTCTTGGAATCATAATATGCTTAGTGTATGCATTGTTTTTGATTTTACAAGGATTTATTGATTGGAATTTATTGCTAAATACCCCGAATGAATTCAGTTTTGAACTTAATTATTTAGCTTTTTGGGTATTTACATTTTTTTTATTGCGACTCCTTTTAGGGTTAATAATCCCTATATTGACAGCTGATCAAAAATTTTTGATGGTAGGATTAATTGATCTTGTAACAAATTTGCTATCACTTTTAATATTAATTTTACTGCCTTTTTTTAAAACTAACTCTTTACTATGGCTTGGGGGGGGTATAAGCTTTGCAACCGTCCTCATTCCTTTTTTGGCCACATTGTATTTTTTTAGCACGATTTACTGGCCTTATAGACCATCAACTAAGTTTGTAAGTTTTGGGATTTTGAAGGATCTGCTGGGTTTAAGTTTTAGTTTTTTTATTCTTTCCATAAGTACCATAGTGGTTTACTTTAGCCAAAACTTAATTATTTCCCATCTTTTTGGACCGTCAGAAGTCAGTGCATTTAACATTGCTTACAAGTATTTCTTTTGTGTGGTGATTGTCCATACTTTAATTCTAACTCCTATACTGCCTGCGGTCACAGAGGCTTTTTTTAAGGGAGATTTGGAGTGGATTAAGAAGGTTCTAAACAAGCTTATCTTAGTATGGATAGGCTTATTGTTCTTGGCGCTATTAATGATTTTTCTCAGCAATTCTGTATATGATTTATGGGTTGGCAATCAGGTTAAGATTTCGTTTGCTGTCAGTTTAAGTACTGGTTTGTATATTATTTTGTTTACGTGGTATGCAAACTTTGCCTATATAATTAATGGGATTGGCAAGATCCGACTACAACTTTATATTATATTGATTGCAGCTTTTTTAATTGTACCACTGTCTCTCTTTTTAGTAAAGATTTTAGATTTTGGTCCCGAAGGAGTTATATTAGCTGGTCTAATATGTACACTGCCAGGCTCAATCGCCATACCAATTCAAGTCAATAAAATTTTAAACGGAAAAGCAAAAAATATTTGGAGCAAATGAAAAAACTAATAAATCGACTTCTGAGGCCGACTGGATATAAGTTTACTAGAATCAAAACGGATAATTGTGATGAGATAAAATATCTTTGGCTTAAAGAATTCAACATCAAATCAATACTTGATGTGGGTGCAAATGAAGGGCAATTTGCTTTGGATATATATAAAACTCTAAGGGATGCAAAGATATATTCGTTTGAACCCCTTAGTATGACCTACTCTATTCTAAAAAAAAATATATCCCCAAATAGAAATATGAAAGCCTTTAATTTTGCACTAGGAGATTTTAATGGGCAATCAAATATTTACAGAAACGATTACTCTCCAAGCTCTTCTATGCTTGAGTTAGGTCAAAAGCACTTGGAGTCATATCCAGACAACAACAAAGTAACCTCTGAAGAAATTTCTGTTAGAAAACTGGATGATTTTCTTGCAGATAGTAATATTTCGTTAGAGGGAAATGTTTTGCTTAAGTTAGATGTACAAGGATTTGAGGATAAAGTTTTAGTTGGAGCCAAAGAGACGCTTAAAGGAGTAAAAATAATTTTTGTGGAGGTCAGTTTTTGGGAAATGTATAAAACCCAAGCTTTGTTTGAGGAAATTTTTTTCCTTCTCAGGGATTTAGGATTTATTTATAGAGGTAACTACAATGTTGCATTTAATAATAAGACTGGATTGCCTATTTTTTCAGATGGCATTTTTATCAAAGGATAATGAGAATTATAGTAAGAAATGATTTAAGGTTTGATGCTTGCCCAGCTTGTGGTTCCGCTTTGATTTCTGAGCTCTATAAACCATTAAATTATAACCTACCAGTATCCTTCTCAACTTCTGAAATTGATCTTGAAAAAAAACCTGAAATCTGGCTATGTTCTAATTGTCAATCTAAATTTACTCAAAACGTAATTCCAGAAGCTAAAGCAATTGAGTTGTATACAAATGGAAATAGTGGTGACAGATGGACACCAAATACATTTAAGGATGAAAAGACAGAGGATTTAATAGAATATTTGACGCCATACCTTTTACCTAATTTAAAGCTACTGGACATCGGATGCGGTACGGGAAATCTCTTAGATTACGGAAAGGAGAATGGATGCCTTACATTTGGTGTTGAGTACTCAAGTGTTGCATTGAGCATAGCAAGCGAAAAAGGTCACATTTTGTATTCTAGTTTAGAATCTGTAGAAGGAAAATTTGATGTAATAACAGCCTTTGATTTGATTGAACATTTATACGATGTGCCATCCTTTTTACTAAAAATTCGCTATCTTCTAAATGATGATGGTTGTTTGATTTTATTTACAGGTAACCCAGATTGTAAGACAGCTCAAGTTGTCAAAAAGAATTGGTGGTATTTTAATTTTCCGGAACATATTGTTTTCCTATCACAAAAATTTTTCAACGAAAAATTGACAGATTTCTATCAGCACAAATATCAACCATGTTATAACAGTAAAAGCTATGTTCCAAGAAAATTCTATTCTTGGATAAAAATGACAGTGTACCTCTTAGTGAAGTATAAGAAGTATGTTGGTATCCCCTCCTGTCAACCAGATCATGCGCTCATAATATTAAAGATCAGGCAATAGTAAGATTGGTTCAAAATATTCTTCCAAATGTTTAATTTAGGATTGATTAATATTAAGAATTTGTTTAACGAATTCATCGAATCACAAGAAAGGGTAAAGCGCATCAAAAAAGTAAAAAATGACTTTAATCTAGCAAGAAAAGTAAGGATTTCGGTTAAGAATCATATCTTCTCTAATTTTATTAAGCTTCAAACACCTGGACAATTTGGTATTTGGAATAGAACAGCATTTGTTTACCAATTACATCCAGATCTTGATTTGGTAATAAATAAACCTAACCCGTATTTGCGCTTAAACAATAATGTTGAAAAGAATTGGATGTTGCATATTGAGCCACCCAGTTATATCAGGAGGTTAGGAATGGACAATCAGAATATTCTGGAGAAATTTGGGCGAGTTTATACATCCGCACCTCATCTGTACGAACAAGGCGGAAGATTTATTGCGTCACCGCCTTATGTTCATTGGCATTTAGCATTTAGTTCATACACAAACAATAAAGAGAACTTTGCTTATGATTACGATTTTTTAAAAAATCAAAATGAGATTCCCGAAAAGACGGCTAATCTTGTTACTATTAATTCCAGAATAAATGATTTACCAGGCCATAAGTTGAGGTCAGAATTCATTTCTAAAATTAGCGAGAGTAATTTGGATTTTGAACTTTATGGCACACCAAACTGGGCTATATGTAAGCAGTATAAGGGAGCAGCACCAAACGGAAAATGGCCGATATATTCTAAGTCTAAATATGTTCTAGCCATTGAGAACGAGATTTCTGATTACTATTGGACAGAGAAATTTACCGATGCGATTTTATGCTTCAGTATGCCCATTTATTATGGAAGTCCAAAGATTGGCAATTACTTTCCTGAAGGCTCGTACATAGCTTTGGATATCACCAAGAATTCTGCAATTGATGACTTGAGAGATATTTTAAAAAGTGATTTTTTTGAAAGGAACTGGCCAAATCTTTTGAAAGCACGGGAGTTGATTCTAACAAGGCATAATATGTTTAGCTTTATCGATAGAGAATTAAATAAATAAATAAATCATGAATAGGTTAATTGTAACAGGATCTGCAGGATTAATTGGTAGCGAAGTCACTACTTATTTTGCCTCAAATGGATGGGAGGTGACAGGTATTGATAATAACATGAGAGCTGACTTTTTCGGTCAAAATGGTGACACGATTTGGAATCGGGACCGGTTGGTTAGAAACTTTAAAAATTACAATCACCTTAACATAGACCTTCGAGATAGGCTCAAGATTCAAGAGGCCGTTAGAAACATTAATCCAGACGCTATCATTCATACGGCTGCCCAACCAAGTCATGATTTAGCAGCCTCACGTCCTTTTGATGATTTTGATGTAAATGCTGTTGGAACTTTAAACATAATCGAAGCTCTAAGGCAAGTTTCAACAAATGTGCCATTCATTCATCTTTCTACCAATAAAGTTTATGGCGATGCCCCAAATAGAATTGCGATGAAAGAACTCGATACAAGGTGGGATTATTCTGATCCAATATATCAAAATGGCATACCAGAAAGCTTTACAATTGATCAATCAATGCATTCTATCTTTGGGGCATCCAAAGTTGCTGCTGATGTGATTGTCCAGGAATATGGAAGATATTTTCAAATGCCAACATGTTGTTTGAGGGGAGGGTGCCTTACCGGCCCAAATCACAGCGGAGTAGAACTGCACGGCTTCTTGAGCTACTTAATCAAGTGTAATTTAGAAGGCAGGAAGTATAAAATTTTTGGCTATAAGGGTAAACAAGTAAGAGATAACATTCATTCGCTTGATGTCGCATTGTTCATTAAGGAATTTATTTCAAAGCCAAGAATAGCAGAAGTTTACAATATTGGTGGGGGTAGAAGTAATTCAATATCAATTTTAGAGGCCTTCAAATTAATAGAGTCTATTTCGGGAAGAGAATCTTTTCACGAATATTCAGATGAGAACCGAAAAGGAGATCATATTTGCTATATATCTGACTTGTCAAAAATGAAATCTCACTATCCCAATTGGGAAATAACAAAGGATATCAAGACTACATTTGAGGAGATTTACGAAAGCTGGAAGACAAGGACTATATCTTAACTTATGAAAGTAAGCTATATTCCCAATCAGCCCCATTGTTACGCCTTTGGAGGGTTTGAAATCCAAATGTTAGCTGCTTTCCAAGCAGTCAAAAAGCTAGATGTTGACACAGAGCTGTTTGATTTGTGGAAAAGGAATGCTGATTTTGATATTGCGCATGTTTGGGGTTTTGAAACAACCCAAGCACATCATATTTTATATGCCCATAAAGCTAAGAAAAAGGTGGTGGTTACTGCATTGCTACAAAACTTCTCTTCTTTAGAAACTCGTCTTCGATTTTACCTTTCCAGTTACATTTATAAGGCGCGAATTTTAAAGGAATTGATTAATTATGTTGACAAGTTTACCACAGTCAATCATTTGGAAAAACAGTATCTTATTAAATATTTTGCTTTTCCTGCAGAGAGAATTGAAGTTATTCCAAATATAGTCGGGGAAACTTACCTCAATGATAACGAAACGAACTCCGATTTTCTTGGAATCTCTGACTTTATATTATGTGTTGGCAATATCTGTCAGCGGAAAAATCAGTTGAACTTAGTCAGAGCAGCAAATGAAATTGGGATGCCTATTTTACTGATGGGCAATGCAATTGAAGGAGAAAGTGGGTATGCTGACCAAGTAAATCTTGAACTTCGTAAAAACCCTTTAAGTAAATGGATGAGTGGGGTCAAAGAGAATACTCTAGTTATAAAAGCGGCATTTCAATCATGTAAAGCCTTTGCTTTGATTTCTCATCATGAGAACCAACCCATAAGCGTTCTAGAGGCGCTTTCACTGGGTTGCAAGGTTCTATTGGCAGATAAACCTTACGCTTATCAATTGTTCTTTGAGAAGGTTGGGAGAGCCAATCCAAACAACATTGAGTCAATTAAAGATGCTCTGATAAAGCTACTTTCAGCTCAAACCCAGACTGTAAATGAAGTCAAAGAAAAATGTACGGAGCAAAATGTTGGCAAAAGGTATAAAAATGTATATGAAAGTCTTATGAATTAGATTAAGGAATGGTGCAGAACAAGCCTAAAATAACTGTAATAACAGTTACGTTCAATAGTTCTTCAAGTTTGGAGTCTACTATAGAAAGCGTTATTAATCAAGATTACCCAGACATAGAGTACATTTTAATTGATGGCGGCTCAACTGACGGTACTATTGATTTAATTAAGAAGTACCAATCGAAGATTAATCATTGGGTGAGTGAACGCGATGATGGAATATACTATGCAATGAATAAGGGTATATTTCTAGCTTCTGGACAGTTTATTAATTTTATGAACTCGGGGGATAGCTTTTACACAAATGACGTTGTTAGTCATATCTTTAGCCAAGGTCAAGATGCTGATATTATCTATGGTGATGCGATTATGCAGTACCCCACGTTTCAGACCAAATGGAAAAAATCAAATCTAAAGGATTCTTGGAAAGAGATGCCTTTTTGCCATCAAGCTTCTTTTGTCAATACATCAATAATGAAATCTTATAAATTTGACGCCAGGTTTAAATTGAGTAGTGATTTCGATTTTTTATACCGCGCCGCTCTTAGCAACAAATCTTTCAAATACGTAAACAAAGTCGTTTGTTTGTATGATAACCGTATGGGTGCCTCTTTATCAAACGGTTTTCTTTCAATCAAGGAAAGAGAAATGGCCGTTTTAGAAAAAAATTTTTCAGTTTATAGGTTTATTTACTTTAAAATGCTTATCGTGAAACTCAAAGTGACCTCTGCTATTAAGAAGTTAATTGGCGAAAAACCCACCTCATGGCTAACAAAGTTCTTAAGGGGCTAGTTTCATACCTTATCATAATCTCAATATTTGTGTCTGGGGTTGGGTTAGCTGAAGTGGGTTTTGTTCTTTATTGGTCTCATATACTTTATCTTTTTTTCGCGCTTATTTCCATTTTACTTATAGGGAAGATAAATAAAACCCTGTTGATAGTTCTTTCATGTAGCTTCTTGATTTTAACCCTAGTCAATCAAAGTAGCATTCTTCCCTTATTTAAGCAGATAGTAAATATTTCCTTTTCAGCTTATGTGTTCTTTAGTTTTATTATTTATGAAAATTCCAATCTGGAAGCGATTTTCTATAAATATATCGCAGTAGGCAAGCTTATTCTAATTCTCGGTTTCATTCAGGTAGGACTTTACATGATTCATAAAGAGCAACTCTTTTTATTCTTGTTTCCATTTCTAAAGGAGACAAACATCTCATACCGACTCCAGTCCATAACATTAGAACCGTCATTTTATGCTTATACGTTTACACCTATAGCTTTTGTTTCACTTTATAATTTGTTTAGCAATAGTTCTTTGTACTTTGGGAAAAAGTGGTCGCTTTTATTTATAGCTGGGTATCTAATGACTATATCTTCAATTGCCTATTTAGGGTTTATTGTAATGATTGTTTTTATCTATTTTAGGAATTTAACTAAATTAAAAATTGTATTCTCCTTCTTAATCGTGCTTGCAATTATATCAATTGCATCCGCAGCATATAATTACTTAGAAGATGTTAAAATTCGAGTTGACGACACTTATGATGGTATAGTTAATGGGATTATTGATAATGGTAAGTTTCGACAAGTTAACTTAAGCACATATGCACTTTTAGCAAACGCTTATGTAACTAGAAAATCTCTTGAAAATCATTTATTGATTGGAAACGGCTTAGGATCACATGAGATTAGCTTCTATAAATATTTGCCCAGCGATGCAATTCAATATTCAGATTTACAAAGCAAAGATGCTGCGAGTCTGGCATTAAGATTATTGTCCGAAACTGGAATTATAGGTTTCTGTTTGTTCCTTTTTTTTCTAAAAATGAATAGAATCAAATGGTTTGACAAATTTTCCTTGGATGAACAGCGTTTGTGGGTTATCAATTCAGGTATTTTCTTTATGATTTTGTTATTTCTACTAAGAAGTGGAGATTACACCTTTCATGGTAGGATTCTTTTCATACTTATTTTTTATTTAAGCCATAAACAAATTAAAACGTTGGCTAAAAACAGGTTTGAAAATTAGAACCCGACAGAATTTTGAGAACTTAAACTTTGCATATGGTTTCCTTTACACATTTGAAGTTAAACACTTAAAATAATGACTCAGCTATTGATTTATTCCCAACTTGCGAAAAAATGTTGTTCAAAGAGTTAATTTACTCAGAAAGGTTATTTATATTTTTTTTAGGCACCGTTGTGCTTTGTTTATTCGGCACAGCTGGATTCATAAGCACTAGTGTTCTACTCTTTTGCTTGTTTTGTTTCATCAATGGGGATTTTTCGGTTGCTCAAGTCAAAGAAAAAGTAATTCTCCTTCTCCCGATTCTGTTGGCTTGCTTTTATTTGATACGGATTCCTGCCAACTATAATTTAACCGACTATCTCGCCATCGTTGAAAGAAAGTCCTTTATTTTTTTATTGCCACTTTCATTCCTTGTACTAAAGAAAAAAATAAGTAGTAAAGCAATTGAGCTTATCTCCATCTCATTTATTTTCGGATGTATTCTTTGCTCATTAATATGCTACTACTTCGCAATCGCAAATATAGTTTCCAGTAATGCTTACTCAGTGGTTACGGATGATAGGAGAGAGTTCCTTTTTTCTTATTATCAATTAGTTAGCCCAATTGATTTCGACCCAATATATATCAGCCTTTATTGCAACGTTGCAGTCATTCTTACATTTCATGTTCGCCTCTTAAGCAATAGACTAACCAAAGGGCTTGTATTGGTTTATCTAGTTATCTTCATTTTTTTGATTTCTGCAAAGATTGGTATCATCGGCTTAGTAATGATTGCTGTCATCAAATTGTTGCTTGAGCTTAAAGGAAGTTACATTAGGCTTCTTTTTGTATTTTTTGTTTTTGCAGCTGCTTTATTTGCTTTATGGAGGTTTGAATTCCTAAGCGAAAGGTTCATTACTTCAACTAAATTTGATTTTGAGGAGCCATATGGGCATAAATGGAATAGCACTACTATAAGGCTAGCGATTTGGACAGGTGCAATGGAAGCAATAAAAGAAAAACCTATATTTGGTTATGGTACTGGCTGTGGGCAAGCTGGCCTAGAAGAGGCTTTTACAAGAAATAGGTTTAGTTGGGGTTTAATGAAGCATTATAATGCTCATAGTCAATTTTTATCCACACAATTAGATCTTGGTATGTTTGGTACACTTCTTCTATTGTTTGTTTTGCTTTTTCCTTTGAAGATGGCCGCAAAAATAAAGCATAGCAGTGGTCTTTGTTTTAGTTTAATTATAATTCTTTTTTGCTCAGTTGAGTCGATTTTACTAAGACAAAAAGGGATTGTGTTGTTCTCTTTCTTTTATTCCATTATTTGGCTCATGCCCTTCAAAAAAACATCCGATGAAATTTGAAATTACGGGGTCAATAGTTATTTACAAAAACGCACCTGCGATGCTTAAAAGAGCCATAGAAAGTTTCCTAGGTATTAAAGGCTTTAATATTAGGTTGTTTCTAATCGATAACTCTCCTACAAACGAAATGTCTAATCTTTGTTTCGATCATCGATGCGAGTACATTTTTACTGGTATGAACTTAGGATTTGGCAGAGGTCATAACATCGCACTGAGGAGGGCAATAGATTGCTCAAAGTTTCATTTGGTTCTAAATCCGGACGTTTACTTTGATGAAGGAAAAGTTGAGTCAATGATTGAATATATGGAAAGAAACCCGGACGTTGGTCAATTGATGCCTAAAATTCTTTATCCTAATGGAGAGTTACAATACTCTGGAAAGTTGCTCCCAACTCCATTGGATTTAATTCTTAGGAGGCTGTTTACTAAAAGTGAATATGCGAAGAAAAAGAACAGAATATTCGAATTGAGGGATTCTGGATATGATCAAATTTTAAATGTTCCGAATCACCTTGGTTGCTTTATGTTAACAAAGATCGATGCTTATAAAAAAGCAGGGCTATTTGACGAACGACTATTCATGTATAACGAGGATGTTGACATTACGCGTAGGATACACGAACATTACAAAACAATATTTTACCCTAAAATATCAGTTTTCCACCATTATGAAAAAGGTTCTCATAAAAACATAAAACTACTTTACTATCATATTGAAAGCACAATTTGTTATTTTAATAAATGGGGTTGGTTCTTTGATGCGAAGCGAAAAAGTGTTAATGAATCCGTTTTGGACAAAATCTATACTCCTAAAATTTTTTGATAAAAAGAAGTATTCAAAAGCACCTTCAGTTAGCATTAAGGTTCTAAACTAATTTTTAACTTTATATGTCTCTCCGTTTATTTTTTAAATGTGCTGGGGCAAAGATATCCGCATGAAAGTAATAGTTAATGGCTTGGGGTGCACTCATACTGGTTCTAAGTTTGTTATGGAGCAGTTGCTATTCTCTTCTCCAGTAGATTTAGAAATTTTGGCAATTATTCCCATTGTCAAGAACATAAAACCAATTGAGTTTCCAAAACACATTAAGCAAATTAAACTGGTGCACAGATTTTGGGGTGCATACCTAAGGCCCTTTTTAGAAATCTACCTAAATATCCTCATGGCATTTAAGAAATATGAAGTATTAATTAACCTTTCCAATTATGGTTTTTGCTTTACGAAACATCAGAAACTATACATACATAATCCAAACATTCTTGATATATCTGCTCCAAGAAGAATAGGGAAGGGAAATGCCAATATCTTCAACAGGTTTGCATTAAATACTTTTCTTAGACACGGACAGACTATTTTTGTGCAGACTCACCATATGTATAGTCAATTGATGACTTATTGCAATAATTATAAGATTCAAACACCTGCGGAAGTTGTAATATTAAAACCGCCTTTTCCGAATGTTGAAATTTCTCATCCCATCGACTTTCCAAAAAAAAACTACGAATTCCAACTTTTCTACCCAGCATCTTTATTCCCTCACAAACGAACCGATTTGGCAATTGATAGTATACGTATAGTACGAGGCAGTAGTAAAAAAATAGGGCTTAACATAACCATAGAACCTGAGCAGGGCTTTGATGGAGTCTCATTCTTAGGCCAAATTGAAAGAAGTGACGTCTATAAACAATTCTTAGTCTGTAACGCATTATTTTTCACATCAGAGAGGGAAACTTTGGGGTTGCCTTTGCTTGAAGCCCTCTATTTTGAAAAACCAGCGATCCTTCCAAATGTGGATTACGCAAGAGAAATTTATGGGGAAGCTGGTATTTACTACACGAGGAATACACCTGAAGAAATTGCAGGGGCAATTTTTAAGCTATTTCAAAATTATGACCACTACATTGCCCTAACTAAAAATCAAAAATCAATCGAAATCAAAAGTCGGCTTACATGGAAAGAGCATTGGGAGGCTTTTCTTCGTTAAAAGAGAAATTTCGAATAACCATACTAAACAAGTCGATATAGTTTTATATGCTATAATTGCAATGCCCTAAATAGATTTCGATTGTATAGCTCTCTTGCCAAACAATGATGAATAGAATACTATTTTACCTATTTTGCGGTTTCTGTTTTACTCTTACTTTTTCGCAGCTTTTGAATTCAAGACTGCTATTGATAATTGTCATCTTAAATTTTTTCCTACACGGACGGAAGTTTCTTAATAAGGTTCTACTAAACCAATCTTGGGATTTACTCCTGTTTTTTTTGATTTTACTATTAGGGCTGATATACTCAACTGATTTTGAGTTGGGTCTTCGTCAGTTGGAAACTAGTTTGAGCTTAGTTGGAGTGCCATTAATGGTGTATGGCTTAAATGGTTTCTCTAAAGAAAAGATGGCCAGTGCTTTTTATGCCTTCGCAATTGGCGCCTTCGTTGCCAGCGTGATTTGCCTGGCAAATGCCACCATTTCTTTTTCAAAAAGCGGGCAATGGTCCGTTTTTTTTTTCAACAACTTCACGGAGGTTATCGACTCTCACCCAACGTATTTTGCTTATTATTTAATTTTTGTAATTACCTATGGCCTCTATCTATTATACTATGATTTGCCCAAACGATGGATTCTTTTAACTTTAAGTTTGATTGCTTTTTTCTTTACTATACTACTCTTAACTGGCGGGCAAACAGTATTTATCAGTATCTTGTTCATCTTTTCCTTTTTTGTTTCAAAATATTTGCTGGAGCAGAAGACGAGACGAACATCGCTTGCAATTGCTTTGGTTTTAATATTGCTAGGCTGCATGTTTAGTATCGTTTTGTTTTTTCAGACAAGCGCTGAATTTCGTTCACTTAGTAATCAAAATGATTATTGGGAACGAATGGCTCTTTGGAAATCTGCCATTGCGGCAAACACAAATCCGCTTTTCGGAGTTGGTACAGGAGATTACAATCTGGTGCTGAATGAGTACTACCGGGGACATGAAATGAATCACTTTGCTGAAGAGAATTTTAACTCACATAACCAATTCATTCAGATGTATTTTTCGAATGGTTTAGTCGGCCTGGTTATTCTCCTGCTAGTTCTGGGAAGACCTTTGTATATTTCAGTAACGCAGCGCAATCTATTGGGAGTCTTGTTATACTTTCCATTTTTAATGTACGGAGTAACCGAGGTGTTCTTGGGTCGCTACCAGGGGGTGGTTTTTCTGGCGTTGGTACACCAGATTCTTGTTTCACAACGTCCAGACACATCGGCTGCTATAGAACCATTGAAAGTTAATAAATTGTGATTTTTCGGGTAATCTTTAAACCGAGTACTCAATGCCTGGTTTGGTAAGGGTCTTTTTATTTTTTGCGGATTTGTTTTTTTTGAATCTGGCTATTCAGGTGTCTTACCTAACACGATTTTCGGGAGCTGATGAAGCCAATCGTGTGTACTTGCTTATTTATTCCAGCCTGGCATGGTTGTTTTTGGTGTTGGTTTCTAACCCCTACGGAATCACAAAGAATTGGACACTGCCCAAGATAATCAAAAGCCAGATAGTTTTTCTTCTTATCCATCTGATGGTGGTAACCTCTCTCATTTTGTTCTTCAAAAGAAGTTATGGTTTTTTTCAGATTGGTACTATCTACATAGTGTTTGTACCCATTTTCTTTCTTTCAAAACTGGCTATTTTTTACGTGCGAAAATTGAAGACCGAAGAAGTCGCGCGGAATTATCTTTTGATCGGAAGAAATGAACTATCCTTTGAGTTGCGGAGGTACTTTTTGGTACACCCTGCGGAACGCTTTCGATTTGTGGGGTATATTGATTTGTCAGAATCTTTTGTCGACCAGGTGCAAGACTTCTGCGCTACCAATGAGGTGCATCAAATATTCTGTTGTGCCCCTGAAGTTACTGAACAGGAAATGAGCAGGCTGGTGAATTTTGGGCTGGACTCTCTTATACAAGTGAAAATTGTGATCGATGCAGGTTCTATTAGCAAGCGTGCTCTGAAGTTGGATGACAACGATCATCAGCCGGCCTTTGAAGTGGCCGTTATTCCGCTCGATGAAACAAGGAATCAAATGGTCAAACGAATTTTCGATATTGTTTTCTCGGTCGCTTTTAGTCTGTTAGTTCTTTCTTGGCTGATCCCAATCGTTGCATTGCTGATCAAGCTGGATTCACGAGGCCCTGTTTTTTTCGTTCAAAAAAGAAATGGTCAAAAAAATATTCCGTTTGGTTGTATCAAATTCAGAACGATGGTTGTCAATAATGAATCAGACACCAAACAGGCCACAAAAAACGACAGCCGCATCACGCGCCTCGGCAAATTTTTGCGGAAAAGCAGTATCGATGAATTGCCACAGTTTATCAACGTCATTACGAACGATATGTCGCTGATTGGCCCGCGCCCGCACCCCATCAAATTGAATGAAGAGTTTGCTGACAGGATCAATAATATCATGGCGCGCCATTATGTAAAACCCGGAATCACAGGGCTCGCCCAATGTATGGGCTACCGGGGCGAAACGAAGGACTTGGCAGACATGGAGAATCGGGTTAGACTTGATCGATATTATATTGAAAACTGGTCGTTCTGGCTGGATATTAGAATAATCTTTCTAACTATAGTAAGCTTGCTTCGTGGTAGTGAAAAAGCTTACTAACCAAACATCAACACCATCATACGCCTGCTTTTATATACAGCCATTTCGTTCTTAATCTCCTTTTTGGTGATGCCTGTACTCATCAAAATTTTGAGTCAGTGGAAGCTGTATGACTCGCCAGGCGACCATAAAATTCATTCTGACTTCAAACCCTCTATGGGTGGCGTGGCAATTTTTCTCGGAGCCATTTTTGCACTTCTTATGTCGCTTTCGCTTATCAATTGGTCGGAGCAGAAGTATTTTTTCATATCGCTCACGGTCATGTTCATGATTGGCCTGCGCGATGATGTGTTGGCACTCACGCCAAAGCAAAAATTATATAGCCAATTTTTGCCCGTATTGCTGCTTGTATTTTTGGATAATGTCACCCTCAATTCCACCTACGGCCTCATTGATTTGCCATTTGTACCAAATTGGATTATTTGGGTCTTTAGTATTTTTACACTGATCATCTTAACGAATGCCTATAATTTAATCGATGGGGTGGATGGCCTCGCGGGTTCAATCGGGGTCGTGGTGCTTACCTTTTTCGGCTTTTGGTTTTATTCCATTGATCACCTTATCTTTAGTCTGGTCTGCATGGCTTTTGCGGGAGCGATCCTGGGTTTTCTTTTTTTCAATTGGCAGCCGTCCAAAATCTTCATGGGTGACACGGGGGCGTTGATGATCGGGTTTCTCCTCTCTTTTATGGCCATTCAGTTTATCAATTTGAATTTTCAACTTCCTGTTGGTCATCAAGCCAAATTCCAAGCTTCGATTTCAACGGCTATTTGTATAGTTATCATTCCTGTGTTTGATACCTTAAGGGTGATCATTTTGCGATTGCGTAAATTGCAATCGCCTTTTAAAGCCGATCGCAATCACTTGCATCACCAATTCCTTAACATTGGTTTCTCGCATAGTAAAACCGTGATCGTGCTGGTAATGATCAATCTCTTTTTCATTGGGCTAGCCTGGTGGTTGAGAAACCATTCCGATACGTTAATTTTGCCGCTCATAATCGTGCTTTGCTTGGCAGTCAACCTAGTAGTTAAGAAAGCGCAGAAATTGACCTCGTAAAAAAACATGGAAGAGAAGGTAAAAACAATACAGCAAGAAGTAGATTCTTTTTTGGTAAAGTCAAAGGATGATCTGGAAACATTTCGACTAAAATTCATTAGCAAGAAAGGGCAGTTGATGTCTCTTTTTGATGACTTGAAGTTGGCATCAGTTGAAGAGAAAAAGAAGCTGGGCAAAACCCTCAATGATCTTAAGCAACTCGCTGAGAATAGATTCAAATCACTTCAGGAGTCAATTGAGAATACCACTTCGTCCGATCGCGAAACAATGGATCTATCGCTTCCGGTCATTCCCAATAAAACGGGCAATTTGCATCCACTCAATTTAACCCGCTATCGCATCATTGAAATTTTTGAGCGCCTTGGTTTCAATGTTTCGGATGGACCTGAAATTGAGGACGACTGGCATAACTTTACGGCTCTCAATTTCCCTGAAAATCACCCTGCCCGCGAAATGCAGGACACCTTTTTTATCGAAAAGAATCCAGACGTGCTGCTTCGCACACACACCTCCAACGTGCAAGTGCGTTTAATGAAGAATCAAAAGCCACCGATTCGCTCGATTATGCCTGGTAGAGTGTATCGCAACGAAGCCATTTCCGCCAGAGCCCATTGCTTTTTTCATCAGGTGGAGGGATTGTACATCGACAAGAACGTGGGCTTCTCTGATTTGAAGCAGACACTTTATCATTTTGCAAAAGAGATGTTTGGAAAAGAAACCAAGATCCGTTTGCGACCGTCTTATTTTCCATTCACCGAGCCTAGTGCTGAGATTGATATTTCCTGCTTAATCTGCCACGGTAAAGGTTGTAACGTTTGTAAGTATAGTGGATGGGTGGAGATTGCTGGATCAGGGATGGTGCATCCAAATGTGTTGCGCAATGGTGGCATTGACCCCGAAGAGTTCACTGGTTTTGCCTTTGGGATGGGCATTGAACGAATCACGATGTTGAGGTATAGCATCAATGATTTGCGCCTTTTTTCAGAAAACGATGTTCGGTTTTTGCGACAGTTCAAATCGGTTGTATAAGTGAATAGCCAAATTCAAACAGTTGCTGTTTTAGGTGCCGGCACGATGGGTCAGGGAATTGCCCAGGTTTGTGCTATGAGCGGCTACTCAACACAGGTGTTTGATATTGAGAGTAGTCTTTCGCAAAAGGCCATCTCATCGATTTCTATCAACCTAGATAAAGCCGTCTCCAAATCAAAAATAAGCGAGAGTGAAAGGAATTTGATATTGGGTCGTCTCTCGGTTGCGAATAAATTAGAAGACGTAGAAGTGGATCTCGTGATAGAGGCAGTGGTGGAAAGGCTAGACGTGAAGCAGCAATTGTTCCGCGTGTTAGAGAATAGCAGCAAGGGCAGTATTCTTGCGTCAAACACCTCTTCGCTTTCGATCACTGAAATTGCGGCTGGCCTAAAAAATCCTGCGCAATTTGTTGGTTTGCATTTTTTTAATCCGGCCACGCTCATGAACCTTGTAGAAGTTGTGCGAGGAACTTCGACTGATGACTCTGTAATGTCTATCATGGTGGATTTTTCCAAATCGCTAAATAAAACACCGGTGTTGGTAAAAGATTCGCCTGGTTTTATCGTTAACAGGGTAGCTCGTCATTATTATGTGGAGGCACTAAAACTATTGGAAGAGGGTGTGGCCTCACATGAGCAAATTGATAGGCTATTGCGTAACGCAGGCTTTAAAATGGGCCCGTTTGAGTTGATGGATTTGATCGGAATGGACATCAATTTTGCGGTCACTTCTTCGTTATATCAGGCGTTTCATCAAGATCCAAAGTTTAGGCCAAGTCGAATTCAGCAACAAAAGGTGATGGCTGGGCATTTGGGCAAAAAAACAGGAAGGGGTTTCTATGATTACACGAAATAAAATGGCTACAAGCGACAGGCCACATGCCACAAGCGTGGTTGAGCTAGATTGTAAACGCGGTTCACCAACCGAAAGAGGAAACCAACGAAGCAAACAGCTTGCAGCTTGCGGCTTGTGGTTTGCGGTCTTCACCGTACTGCTCTTTGTTCATAATTCAGTCAACGCGCAAGCTTCTTTTCCTCCGGTCTCCATCAACCTCAACTATCCACAGTATCAACGTTTGCGCCTCGATGGTGGGTATCAGTATGTCGATGATGTGGGCATGCGGGGTGTCATTCTTTATCGACTTGACGAAACTACCTATATCGCTTATGAGCGACTTTGTTCAATGGAGGATGATGCAATTGTGACAGTGGATGGGTCTGGACTGTTTATGAAAGGATGTCAGTCTACCTATGATTTTTCAGATGGTAGACCCTCTGGAGGGCCGGCTTTCCGGCCATTGTTGCGTTACAGAACTTCATTGACAGGACAGACACTGGTGATTACGGATGAGATTGTCTATTGACAACCCCATTTAAAGCACTTCACTCCACCTCCTCCACCTGCATCTGTTTTTCATATAATTCTTTGTAGGCGCCCTCTTTCGCAATCAGGGTTTCGTGTGTTCCCTCTTCCACCATTTCTCCATCTTGAAGCACGATAATTTTGTTGGCTAGCTTTGCGGATGATACGCGATGAGAAATTATGATGCTCGTCCTGTCCTTCATGATCTTCTTCATACTATTGAGGATCGTGTTCTCTGTTTTTGTGTCAACAGCGGATAGTGCGTCATCTAAAATCAAAATTTTTGGCTCTCTGGCCACGGCCCGTGCAATGGACACTCGTTGTTTTTGACCTCCCGATAATGTGATGCCTCGTTCTCCCACCCGGGTAGCAAAAGCGCTTGGGAAACCCATGATATTATCGTACACATCCGCATCTTTGGCGGCCTGAATCACTTTGCCTTCATCAGCTGTTTTCAAACCAAAAGCAATGTTGTTGAAGATGGTATCGCTGAAAAGAAAAACATCTTGGGGCACTACCCCCATCTGACTTCGCAGGTTTATCAAATTATAATCTTTGATAGAAATTTTATCAATCTTAATTTCTCCCTGAGTAACATCATATAATCTAGAGATGAGATTGGACACTGTACTTTTTCCCGATCCCGTGCCGCCAATGATGGCAATCGATTCTCCGGGCTTAATATTGAAAGAGAGATTTTTAATGGCCTGAATTCCTGTATCGGGATAGGTAAATGAAACGTGTTGAAACTCAATTTCACCTTGAATCTCTCGTTGAATATTCTGTTCAGAAACAATGTCTGTCTTTGTTTTTAAAAATTCGTTGATGCGTTTTTGAGACGCCTCCGCACGCTGCACCAAGCTGCTTGTCCATCCCAAAGAGGCGACCGGCCAGGTTAGCAAGTTTACATAAATGATAAACTCAGCAATGTTTCCAAATGTCAGTGAGCCGTTGATGACCTCTACACTACCCGCGTAAACTGTGAACACCGTACTTAAGCCTATAAGCCCCATGATAACAGGAAAAAATAAAGCTTGCACTTTGGTCAGCTTTAAAGATTGCTTCTTGTATTCGTTGCTTTCCGTTGAAAAATTGGCAACAGATTCCGCTTCGCGTGTAAACGATTTAATTACCCGAATGCCCGAAAAAGCTTCCTGTACAAATGTGCTTAGCCGTGATTGGCTTTTTTGAATCAGTTCAGAACGGTGTTCAACGATATTGTTGACATAGAAAATACTGATCGATAGAATTGGAAGGGGCAACAGCGCGTACAAGGTCAATTTTGGACTGATGCTAAACATGATCGGGATTAGCATCATAAACAAAGTGATAAGGGTTAACCCATACATGATCGAGGGGCCCAAATACATACGAACCCGACTGACGTCTTCACTGATTCGGTTCATCAAGTCGCCCGTGTTATTTCTACGATAAAAACTAAGGGGCAACGATTCGTAATGCTCGAAGATTTCGTTTTTCAAATCGAATTCCACTAGCCGACTCATAACGATTAACGTTTGGCGAACCAGGTAGAGAAAGAAGCCTCTCAATAGCGCCATGCCCAGAATAAGGAGGGCATAGATCAATATTCCTTTAGAGAACACGTTAAAAAATGCCTGCTGAGCAACACTTTTATCTAAAGACCTGTAGATGCGAATGTTGTCGGTGACTAAATCGATTGAGTACCGAACCATTTGCGCGGGGAGAATTTGAAAGGCGTTAGAGATGATGACCCAGATCAGCCCCAGGATCATCAGCTTTTTGTACTTTAGGAGATACTTGTTAAGATAGAAAAGTTCTTTCATGCCCCGATAAAAACGAAAGGTACTTCATTTGGTTCAAGTCTAAAAAAATTTAAAACGTAGCGAAGACAGATGATAGAATTTTGAAGTTAGAATTGCCACTTATCAAACCAAGTCAAAAATAGAATTCTGACTTCGACTTTCTGTTTTCTGAATTCCATTGCGATCTTCTGTTTTCCAACTTCTTTCCGTAATTTGGCGTCTCATCCAAACGTTCTTACCCGAATGCTTAACAGACGCACCATCCGCATCAAAATCATGCAAAGCCTATTTGCTTTCGAGCAATGCAAAGAAGCAAATTACCTCCTCTCTCTTGATTTGTTAGATGAGCGTTTTAGCCCCGACTTGAATAGCATGGAGGTGCAGGATAAAGAGTCCCTTCGAAAGCAAAAGAAAGAAGCAAAACAAGTTTTCGAAAATCAGTTTAAAAAAATAACGGCTACCAGTCAGACAGAGAAAACGATCTCAAGTGCCGTAGCTGATGCAACCAGCCTATTTGAAAAACAGGTTCGTAAGGATCAACAATTTCTCGGAAAGAATATCACCATCGAAATTCAGAAGCTAACAGAAACCTATTACAACACATTAGGTCTGATAATAGCATTGGCCGAAGTGGCCGGTGGTGAGAAGAAGTCCATACATGCAAATTTTCCGAATCAGCCAATTATTCAGGCACTCATCGACAACCCGGAGTTGAAAAAGGAGTTGTTGCGCTCTGCCGGATGGGCCAATAAGATTACCCTGGTTCGGGATTGGTTTCGAGAGATACTAAAGGAAGACAAAGAATATCAAAAATTCATAGAATCGAAGTCGCAAGAGCTCGATTCGCAGAAAGCATTTTTAAAATATCTTTTAAGAAAAGTTATCTTGGGCAGCAATGCCATCAACGACTATTTTGAAGAGCAAGATATTCGCTGGGCAGAAGACAAGGACATCATCAAAAGTCTGGCCGAAAAGACAATTAAGTCTTTTGATGGGCAAAAGGTTGAGTTGCAAACGGTTTCATTAGATTGGGAAGACGATAAGCTGTTTATAGATAAGTTATTCAAAAGCACCATTGAGTTAGACGAATCCTATAAAGAACTAATCGCTCAAAACACAAAAAACTGGGAAGTCGACCGCCTACCATTAACCGATCGCGTTATTTTGGAAATGGCGTTGGCTGAAATGGTTAATTTTCCCAACATCCCTGTAAAAGTTACCATTAACGAGTACATCGAATTGGCCAAAGAATACAGCACGCCAAAAAGCCGCCAGTTTATAAATGGGATTCTCGATGTGATTTCGAAAAAAATGAAAGAATCCGGGGCAATGAAAAAAAGTGGTCGTGGCTTGATTGACAACAAATAATCGGAAAGGTCGTATCTTTGCCACCCCTGATGTAGACAAAAGACTATGAGCAAAAAAGGAAATAATACATTGATGGCTTTTCTGGCAGGCGCAGCTGCCGGAGCGATTTTGGGAATTTTATACGCACCCGACAAGGGCTCAAACACCCGTGAAAAACTATCTTTCAGACTAGACAAGTATAAGAAGCTTCTAGAGGGTTACATCTCTGATTTGGTGACCGGTGAGGAAGCCGCAAACCCGACTGAGGCCAAATCGCAGGGTCAAAAGGTAGTTACGGAAGCAAAGGATAAAGCGCAACGGTTATTGGACGATGTGGACGAATTACTGGAGCAATTGAGAAGCAACAAAAACAGTTAAAGATTTGTTAAAGAAGAGGTTAAGCTGAATTTAAAAAGAAGAAATTTTTAATTTTGTTATTCGAAACAGAACTTACTATGAAAACAACAACAAAAGTATTGGCCATTCTAACGATAATGGCGCTAATTATTGGTTGCCGCGATAAGGCATCAGAAAAAAGAATCGCTGAATTAGAAACACGATTGGCTCAAATGGAAGGGAATAAGGGTACGACTGTTACTCCCGCGCCAACAGCAACTCCGGAGGCAGCGCCAGTTGAAGAGAAGCCCGAGGGGCCTCTTCCCAATATGGAATTCGGCACCACAGACCATGACTTTGGCACGATAGACGAAGGAAAAAAGGTAACCTACACCTATAAAGTGAAAAATACGGGACAGGCTCCGTTAATCATTCAAAACGCTGCACCTTCTTGTGGTTGCACGGTTCCAGACTGGACAAAGACTCCAATTCCTGTTGGGGGTGAAGGTTTTGTAAAGGCGGAATTTGACACAAAAGGAAAGCCAGGTATCAACAATAAGACCATCACGGTGACGGCTAATACCTGGCCAAAAACCACTACTCTAAAATTCAAGGCAATGGTTACCGCGAAGCCAGACGGGGCTAACGGCCCAACCGCGCAGTAAGATCTAGACCTTAGAATAAATCGAATCATTGTTTCATCCCAAGCCTAATGGTTTGGGATGTTCTTTTTAAGGGATAACTTGCAGGCAAAATATTTTCAAACCGATCAGTTGGTGGCGAAAATTTTGTTTCGTTGTACGATTCCGAATTCTTGCCCACCGATCTAACATTAAAAAATTATTAACAAATGAATTCTATTCTATTACAAGCAGGCCCGGGTGGAGCTTACACACAAATTATTTTGATGGTGGCAATTGTAGGGATCTTTTATTTCTTTATGATCAGACCCCAACAAAAAAAGGCCAAAGACCAGAAGAAATTTACCGAAGAAATTAAGAAAGGTGATTATGTAGTCACTATTGGCGGTGCTCACGGCCGCGTGGCAGAATTGGAAGGCGACACGTTTATCCTTGAGGTTGAGCGTGGAGGAAGAATTAAGTTCTCAAAGTCTGCCATTTCAATGGAGTCGACCAAGGCCGAAGCAGCCAAGAACTAGATTCCCGGAAAGTGTCTCCTAATTTATGGGAGACACTGTCTTTAGAAGTCAATTTGAAAAGTTGGATCTCAAACCCAGCACTCTATTAATCCGTACCTTTACCAGGCATGAGTTTTTTTCGGGTTTTAGGTAACTTATTAAGATTTGACCGAGCCAACTGGAAGGCCATTGTACTCTGCGTGCTCGCGGCCAGCGTTTTTTGGCTTTTCAATGCTTTTAACAAGAACCACGTTACCACTATTGAGTTTCCACTTAGATTTGAATTTGACCAGGAAAAATTTGTTCCAATTGACGAGCTGCCAGACCGTATTGGAATCAATGTCAGCGGAAACGGTTGGGATCTTTTTCGAAATCAGTTTGGATTAAAGGTTCCCGTATTGGTCATACCGTTAGATCGACCAGTTGAGACATCGAAAATAGTAAGTGCTTCTTTAGTGCCTCTTTTACAGCCTCAGCTAGAAAAACTCACAATCAACTTCTTGAGTTCGGACACGCTCCGGCAGCGCATTGATGAAAAAGATTTTCACAAATTCAAGGTTGAACCGGATTTCACTGACTTTAGTTTTGAAGAGGGATTTGGCAGGACTAGTCCCATAGTCATTCTCCCCGACTCGGTTGTTCTAACCGGCCCCAAGAGCCTACTTCATCAGATGCCTGATTTTGTTTCTGTAAAAATTCGTGGTGAGTCAATAGATCAAAATATTTCCGAACAACTGGAGATTCTTATGGAACGACAAACTTTTGTTGTCGAACCACCTAGTATCAAGGTAATGTTTGAAGTAGGGCGAGTGATCGATCTTAAAGCCACCTTGAAATTGACCAGCAAAATGAAAACCCTTCCAAGTGATAGCATCGATGCTTGGTTTCGCATTCCCGCCAAACGGGAGGAAGAATTCAAAAACCTTCTTTCAGAGATCAATGCCATCGTGTCTGCTCAAACACCAGATCAGGATGGAGTGGTAAAACCAACGTTACAAAATAATCCTGCCTTCGCAGAACTAATCCGCATGGACACCGTTCGGATCAAAACCTCTCAGAGATGAGATCAAAGCCTTTTCAAATCGGGATAACAGGTGGCATTGGTTCGGGGAAAAGTACTATTTGCAAAATATTTACTTGCCTGGGAGTGCCGGTTTATGACGCAGATAGCCGAGCGAAAAGTATAATGACCACTGACGGAATACTCATCGAACAAATCAAGAAAGAATTTGGAGATTTGGTCTATCTACCAGATGGTAGTCTGGATAGAGAATACCTGAGCCGAGTAATTTTTGAGAACCAAGAAAAGAGAAGTCTTCTTAATCAAATGGTTCATCCCAGAGTAGCAGCCGACACAGATCGTTGGCTTGATCAAAATAGAGAAGCCACCTATGTGGTACGAGAGGCTGCGTTGTTGATTGAGTCAGGAGCTTACCTGAGGGTCGATAAAGTATTACTCGTAACAGCTCCAGAAGAATTGAGAATCAAGCGGGTCCTTGCGCGAGATCCACATCGACTAAGGGAGGAAATCAGAAAAATCATTGCGACTCAAATCCCGGAAGAAGAAAAGAAAAAGGTGGCAGACGTGGTGGTTTACAATGACGAGACCCAACTTCTTGTTCCACAGATTTTGCAATTACATAACCAATTTTTGAAACTGAACTAAAACAACTTTTTAATCATTTATAATTGGGTGGATAAGCACCACCAAATGGCGTTTAAAAAAGGTCAATACACAAATTAAAATAAGAAATATTCTATCCGTGAAAAAAACACTCCTCACCGCCTCAATTGTTTTGGTGGTTATTTTTTTGATCGCCCTGCCAAAACTAGGATGGTTCAAATCGTCCTCGTCATCAAAACCAACAGTCATGTCGCCCGGTGCTAAACCCAAACTATTGGTGGAGGCATTGATTCTTCAAGAATCAAAACTAGATAATAAGTTGGTAGTCACGGGATCGGTGCTTCCTAACGAGTCACTGGAATTAAAGAGCGAATCGTCTGGCAAGATTATTAGCATTTCTTTCCAAGAAGGAAAGCCAGTAGTTAAAGGGAGTTTGTTGTTAGAGATCAACAATGATGATTTAAAAGCACAGTTGCAAAAGCAAAAATATAATCAGAAACTGAATCAGGACAATGAGTTTCGTCAACGTAAACTGCTTGAAAAAGACGCAATCAGTAAAGAAGAATATGATAACGCACTTAATCGGCTAAACACAACCGTAGCTGATATTCGAATATTAGAAGCGCAGCTGGAGAAGACGCGTATCAAAGCTCCATTTGACGGAGTGATTGGCCTTCGTTACGTAAGTTTGGGAGCATACATTTCGCCTAGTACTGTCGTGGCGACACTCTATAATATTTCTCCTGCAAAAATTGAGTTTGCCATTCCAGCCCGCTACAGTTCGCAAGTGAAGGCAGATGAAAAGATATTTTGTCGCGTAGAGAATGACCTTACCGTTTACGAAGGAGTGGTCTATGCCATAGAACCAAGAATCGATCAGGAGACCCGTACCTTGAAAATTAGAGCGCAAGCAGATAACAAAAGCGGCAATTTGTTACCCGGTCAGTTTGTGAAAGTTGAATTGATTCTCGAATCTCTTCCCAACGCATTGTTAGTTCCCACAGAAGCAGTGATACCTGATCAGGGCGGAAAAAAGGTATTTATTGCCGATAGAGGAACGGCAAAGGAAGTTAGAATTGAAACGGGTATCCGAACAGAAAATTCGTTAGAGGTTTTGTCCGGGTTAAAGGCTGGGGACACTTTATTAACCACGGGGATACTTCAGCTTCGCCAGGGAATCGACATCGAAGTGAGGTTAACAATGGCAAGCCTCTCTACCACTAGTATCAATCGACCCGTTTTGGCGATTGTGATGTCATTGGCGATTATTCTATTGGGGGTAATTGGGTTTTCATTTCTTGGTGTGCGTGAATTTCCGAGCGTAGATCCCCCGGTAGTCACTGTTCAGACCAGTTACATTGGCGCTAATGCGGATGTCATTGAATCTCAAATCACAGAGCCGTTAGAAGACGCAGTGAATGGTGTGCCTGGTATCCGAACGCTCACCTCAGTGAGTCGCGAGGGCAGAAGCAGCATAACAGTAGAGTTTGAATTGGGTGTGAACATAGAGGCTGCCGCGAATGACGTGCGCGATAAAGTTTCAGGAGCGCTCAATCGACTACCGCAAGATGTTGATCCACCAGTGGTGGAAAAGGCGGATGCGGATTCCAGTCCTATCATATTCCTTACGGTGCGGAGTGACAAGCGCAACTTGTTAGAGACCTCCCGTATAGCTGAGGTTTTGTTTAAAGAACGAATTCAGACGATTCCAGGGGTTAGCTCTGTGCAGATATGGGGTCAACAGCGATACTCGATGCGGCTTTGGATGGATCCCATCAAATTGGCCTCCTTAAAGTTAGCCCCTTCAGATGTTCTTCAGGCATTGAATCGCGAGAATGTTGAATTACCATCTGGCCGTGTGGAGGGGCAGAATACGGAGCTAACAGTTCGCACCATGGGGCGGTTAAACAGTGAAGAGGATTTTAACAATCTAATCATTAAAGAGCAAGGTGACAATGTTGTTCGCTTAAGTGATATTGGCTACGCCAAGTTGGGTGCAGAAAATGAACGGACTACATTGTAGCTCAACCCGGAGCAAACAATATTGACATTGCTGATAGACTCTATAAAAAGCTAGATCAGATCACGCGCGATTTGCCGCCCGATGTTAGTTACCAAATGAGTTATGACTCCACTAAATATATTCGGGCATCTATTTTTGAAGTGGGTGAGACCATACTTATTGCTTTCTTCCTCGTGCTTTCCATCATTTTTATATTCTTGCGCGACTGGCGGACGACCGTCATACCCATTGCCACTATTCCGATCTCCCTCATAGGATCCTTTTTTGTGATGTACTTATTGGGGTTCACCATTAATGTCTTGACCTTACTGGGAATTGTACTCGCTATTGGCATCGTGGTAGATGATGCCATTGTAGTGCTGGAAAATATCTATGTGAAAGTAGAACAAGGCGAAAACCCTGAAGAAGCAGCGCGAAAGGGATCAACAGAAATTTATTTTGCGGTCATTTCAACTACCGTGTCTGTGGTGGCTGTTTTTCTTCCCGTGATTTTTTTGCAAGGCTTAACAGGAAGATTGTTCCGGGAGTTTGGATTGGTAGTGGCAAGTGCGGTTGCGATTTCCGCTTTTGTTTCGCTCACGCTTACGCCAATGATGAGTTCAAAAATTCTAAAACGCAGAGCTGTGCAGCCTTGGTTGTATAGAAAGACAGAGCCATTTTTCATGGGGCTTACAAACGCCTATGCATCTGCACTGGACGGTTTTATGAAGCGAAGATGGCTGGGGTTTGTGGTTATTGTATTGTCCGGGGCGGTCATTTATTTTCTTGGAAAATCCACACCGTCCGAGTTGTCTCCACTGGAAGATAGGAGTGAATTTAGATTGCAAGCACAAGCACAAGAGGGTGCTACTTTTGAATACATGGATCGGAATGTAAAAGAACTTACGCAATTTATTGCCGAGGAAGTTCCAGAGCGAAGCGGGATGGTAAGCGTTACTGCTCCCGGATTTGGAAGTGCTGGGGTTAATTCTGGTTTTGTTAGGGTAATTCTAAAGGATCCCAAGGATAGAGATAGAACCCAACAACAAATAGTAGATGATATCACCGGCAAGGTGAGAAAATACTCAAGTGTGAGAACCTTTACAACACAGGCGCAAACCATTGGAGATCGCAGAGGTGGATTTCCACTTCAATTCGTAATTCAGGCTGCAGATATTGAGAAATTGAAAAAAGTGCTGCCCCAATTTATGTTGAAAGCATCGGCAAGTCCGCTTTTTGCTTTTGTTGATCTCGATCTAAAATTTAACAAGCCGGAAATCAGTATTACTATTGATCGCGATAAAGCCAGAAACCTTGGTGTGAATGTGTTGGATATTTCGCAAACGCTTCAACTTGGGTTAAGTGGCTCCCGTTTTGGAAATTTTATTATGGACGGAAAGCAATATCAGATCATTGGGCAAGTCGAGCGCGCAAATCGCAACGAGCCATTAGATCTAAAAACTCTTTATGTGAAAAACAAAAGAGGTGATTTGATACAACTTGATAACCTCGTCACATTTGAAGAGCGTAGCAGCCCACCACAACTGTTCCGTTTCAATCGGTATTCTTCCGCAAAAGTGCAAGCCCAATTGGCAAAAGGCGTTGCCTTGGGCGATGGCATCAAAGAAATGCAAAAAATTGCTGACGAAGTGTTGGATGAAAGTTACACCACTAGTTTGGATGGAGCCTCGCGAGAGTTTGCGGAAAGTTCTTCTAGTATTTCTATTTGATTTTAGCAGGCCAATTTGAGAGCTTCAAAGATCCGCTGGTGATTATGTTTACCGTGCCATTGGCCCTAGCAGGTGCACTCATATCACTCTGGTATTTTAATCAAACGCTTAATGTATTTAGTCAAATAGGAATTATTATGTTGATTGGCCTGGTGACGAAAAACGGAATTTTGATTGTGGAGTTTGCGAACCGGCGGAAAGAGCAGGGCTTGGCAGTGCTCGATGCGGTGAAGGAAGCAGCAGCTTCTCGCTTTCGCCCCATCGTTATGACGAGTCTCTCTACGATTCTGGGCATATTGCCTATTGCCTTGGCTCTGGGAGCGGGTTCAGAAAGCCGCGTGTCAATGGGTATTGCCGTAATAGGCGGAATGTTATTTGCCACCGTTCTCACTTTGTTTGTAATACCAGCCATCTATTCGTATTTAAGTAGTAAGCACGCGCATGTTTCAGTTAAATAAAATCAAGGCCGCGGTTTGTAGGCTGCAAGCCAAAAGCTTCATGCTACAGGCATTTAGCCTTCAGAGTATAATACCTCATAGCTCTAGGGTAATGATGGTCACCACAGTGCTTGCAGCTTGTGGCTTGCAGCTTGTAGCCTTCTCTACCTCACAAGCCCAAGACACCCTCAGTCTTGCGCGGGCGGTGCAGCGGGGATTGCAAAATAATTTTGGGGTGCAGATCCAGCAAATGAATGTAGAAGCTGCGAAGAATAATAATACATGGGGAATGGCAGGTAGATTACCCACCATCAATTTGATTGCCAATCAAAATAATAACGCTATTCAACGAGTGCCTGCTAACCCTTTTGCGATCCCTGGATTAAACATTACTGATAATGTGCTAGGTCAATTAGACATTCAATTCACATTGTTCGATGGTTTTGCTGTTAAAATTGCCAAACAACGATTGGAGCAGTTGGAGACGTTGAGCAAAGGCAATGCAACGTTTGTGATGGAGAATACGGTACAGTCCATTATTCTATCTTACTATCAAGCTGTGCTTGAGAAAGAGCGACTGCAAGTTTTGATCAAGAATAGAGATTTTTCAAAAGAGCGCTATAACTACGTACGATTGAAAAAAAGTTTGGGTTCAGCCATTAGCTTCGATGTGTTGCAAGAGCAAAATAACTATTTGACTGATTCGGCTAACGTATTGCAACAGGAAATTGTGGTAAAGAATTCGGTCAGGAACTTGAATTTATTACTCAACGAGTCAATCAATAAGCCGTATCGACTCACAAATCCTCTCGAAATTGAGAGCGAAGAATACCGGTATGAAGATTTGCGCGACAAAATGATTAGCTCCAACACCAATTTACGCAATCAGTACATTTCGCAAGAGCTGATGAACAATGCCACCCGCAATGCGCAAGCAAACATGGCTCCATCACTATTGCTGAATGCGGGAGCCACCGGAAGTTTAGACCAACAGTATGCGCAGTTTAGACCAAAAGAAAATGGTACAATTGTGCAAAACACTATTGGTTATCTAAAGAATGATATTAATCAAAAGGTAGTACAAGATCAATTTGCCTCAGAATATCTAACTCAAACGGGAAATTCTTACGGAGGCTACGCAAATCTTTCGTTGCGTTATACATTATTCAATGGTGGGCAGTTACGAAGAGCCGTAGATAACGCTCAGCTTCAAGAAAAAATGGCGAAGCTTAACACCGAGCAATTAAAAGCTAACTTGGAAAATAGTTTGTTGGCGGGGTATGACTTGTATAATCTCCGGAAGCAATTGGTGCAGATCGCCAATGTAAAATTGCAGGCTGCCGAATTGAATTTGGACTTGGCCAATGAGCGCTACAAAAATGGGGCACTTAGTGCCATTGATCTGCGCATTGTACAAGAGAACTATCAACGGGCAGCGCTTGAAAAATTTGCGGCTATTTTTTCAGGCCTCTCCAGCAAATTGGATTTAGTGCGACTTACTGGTGGGTTGGTAGATAACGTCCGTTGACTTATTGAGCTGTCTCCTCGATCTCGTCTTTCTTCATCACCCAAAAATTGTTAAAGCCTTCTCCTTGTTGTATGGATATCATTCCGTTGGCTAGCATTTCAAGAATAGCCAGAAAGTTAAAGATCAGGGCTATGCGAGTAGGCGCTTTTTCGAACAATTCAATAAAAGGAACGCGCGGCTTACTAGTGATTTCGTTCAGTATATACTCCTTCTGGCCTTCAATGGTAAATGGATATTGAACTACCTGATGCACAGGTTTATTTTTCTCTTCTTCCTGTCGTTTCAAGACTTTTTCAAAAACCATCAATAGCTTAAACAGATCAATTCCGCTTCAACATTTGTGATCTCCGCCAGCTGCTTTAGCTCTTTCATCAAATTACCTCGCTTCTCCTTCATCAGCTCGGTCTCTTCCATTTTGTGGAACTGCTCCACCACTGATTTGTACTTTTTGTACTCCATCAGGTGTTTCACCAATTCTTCCCGCGGATCGATTTCATTTCCTTGCTCATCTAATTGTGGGCGAGGTAGTAACATTTTTGATTTGATACGCATCAGCGTAGCGGCTACCAGAATAAACTCGCTGGCCACTTCTATATTCATGGTTTCTAGCTGACGTAAGTATTCCAGAAAATCGTTCGTAATCTTTGAGATGGGCCCTCAAAAAGGGGCAAATGAATTTCAAAAGGCTTTTGTTCCATAAATTTCGGATGCCAAAAATATCCAAAACCATTGGATAAAACCGTTCTTATCTACAAATCCGTAAATTTGCTGCTATGAGGCTGAAAATCTTTTAAAAACAACTTACCTTGAGTGTCTGTTTAGATAAACAGCCGTAATAATCTTGATTTTGCAATGTTGATAACCCCCGGAAAACTACTAGCCGCGATCGATAGCCCCGATGATCTGAAAAAATTGGATCAGGCGCAACTGGTTCAACTATGTGATGAACTGAGGCATTATATTATAGACAATGTTTCCGTTTATGGCGGTCATTTTGGAGCGAGCTTGGGCGTTGTCGAGCTTACCGTAGCACTTCACTATGTTTTTAATACCCCTTATGATCAGTTGGTGTGGGATGTGGGTCATCAAGCGTACGGTCACAAAATAGTCACTGGACGAAGAGATAATTTTTACACTAATCGTGTTTACAAGGGGCTTTCAGGTTTTCCAAAAAGGAAGGAAAGCATTTATGATACTTTTGGTGTGGGACATTCGTCCACTTCGGTTTCTGCTGCACTGGGCATGGCGGTAGCCTCTAAATATCTAGGTTTGGATGACAAGCAGCACGTTGCCATCATTGGAGATGGTGCGCTTACGGGGGGGATGGCCTTCGAAGGACTTAATCACGCGGGGGTTTCCGATACCAACTTGTTGATCATCCTGAATGACAATTGCATGTCGATAGACCCCAATGTGGGTGCGTTGAAGGACTACCTGACGGATATTACTACTTCGAAGACCTACAATAAACTGAAGGACGATGTGTGGAATCTGCTTGGCAAGCTTTCGTCTATTGGAAAAAGTGCGCAAGACATCGTATCAAAAGTGGAAACAGGCATTAAATCGACTTTGCTAAGCCAGAGCAATCTTTTCGAATCTCTTAATCTTAGGTATTTCGGGCCAGTCGATGGCCACGATGTAGATCATATGGTGTCTGTTCTAAATGATTTGAAACAGATCAAAGGCCCGAAGATATTGCATTGCATTACTACCAAGGGAAAAGGCTATGGCCCGGCTGAAAAAGGGAACGCAACAACCTGGCATGCGCCCGGTACCTTTGACAAGATTTCGGGGGAGATCCACAAGAAGGTCCACGATAAGCCTCAACCACCAAAATACCAGGATGTGTTTGGACACACTCTGGTTGAATTGGCAAGGAGCAATAGTAAAATAATGGGGATAACGCCAGCAATGCCCTCCGGCTCATCAATGAACATCATGATGAAAGAAATGCCGGAACGTGCTTTTGATGTGGGTATCGCAGAGCAGCATGCAGTTACTTTTTCAGCTGGATTGGCAACCCAAGGGCTTGTTCCTTTTTGCAACATATATAGTTCATTTATGCAACGTGCCTATGACCAGGTGGTGCATGATGTGTGCATTCAAAATTTACCAGTCAACTTTTGTCTGGATCGAGCTGGCTTTGCAGGTGCCGATGGACCTACTCACCATGGTGCCTATGATGTGGCTTACTTCAGATGTTTGCCGAACATGATCGTGGCCTCTCCTATGAATGAGGAGGAACTGAGAAATCTGATGTTCACCGCGCAGCTTCCAAGAACCGAACAGGCATTTTCTATTCGTTACCCCAGAGGTCAGGGCGTAATGCCACAGTGGAAGACCGCCTTTAAAGAAATTGAAATCGGAAACGGAAGAAAAATCAGAGAAGGAAATGAGCTTGCCGTGTTAAGCTTTGGTCACATTGGAAATTATGTGGTAGAGGTTTGTGAAAAGCTTAGCAAACAAGACCTGCAAATTGCACACTATGATTTACGCTTTGCAAAGCCTCTTGACAAAAACTTATTGCATGAAGTCTTTTCTTCTTTTAAGAAAGTACTTACAGTTGAGGATGGTTGTGTAGAGGGGGGTATCGGAAGTGCTGTGCTGGAGTTTATGGCAGATAACAATTATCAATGTGAAGTAAAGAGGTTAGGCATACCTGATCGGATTGTGGAGCACGGTGAGCAACTGGAATTGCATAAGGAATGCGGTTTCGATCCGGAAGGGATCGAGCGTTCTGTTCTATCTATGCTTGAATCTGTTCGTTCGATAGCTTAGTGAATCAACAAATTTATTATAAGGATCGAGGAAGTGGTTTCCCCATTGTATTGTTGCATGGGTTTTGCGAGAACCACGAGATCTGGGATGGTTTTGCTGACGAACTCTCTTTGAATTTTCGGGTTATCACCCCGGATTTGCCGGGTTTTGGTAAAAGTCAGTTGCCGTCCACCCCGTTTTCTATAGACGACATTGCTGACCAAATGTTGGTTTGGTTGCAAGAATCCGGTATTCAAAAATCAATTTTGATTGGGCACTCGCTGGGTGGTTATATAACATTAGCTATGGTCAGGAAAAAAGTTGATGCTTTTTCGGGCATTGGTCTTTTTCATTCTACGGCTTTTGCCGACAGTAATGAAAAGAAGGCAAATCGGGACAAGACGATAGATTTTGTACTAAAGAATGGAGTTGCTCCCTTTGCAAGCACCTTTGTGCAAAGCCTTTTTCATAATGTGAAAGACAAAAGCCTAACGAAGGTGAGCAAAATGGCAGCCGCAACTCCTCTTGAAACGGTTATTTCGTATACAAAAGCCATGCGGGATCGCGAATCATCGGTAGATTTTCTTCGATCATCGCCCATTTACCTTTTGGTCATTGCGGGTATCCACGATTGTATAATTCCGGTAGCTGTGTCGATGGAGTTTGCTAAACTAGCACCAAAATTAGCTTTCCAACCCCTTGAACACTCAGGCCATATGGGGATGTTAGAGGATAAGCAGCAGGCGCTACATGCTATTAGGAAGTTTGTTAGCAACTGCCTGATTTTAGAGGCCTAGAAAGCCACAATTTATCGGTTATTTTTTTGTTTAAATTTTAAGCTTTTTTCTATATTTGACTTTGACTGGGAGCTAAAAAACTGGATTTCAATTACAGACTAAGATAAACCTCTAAAATATGAACGAATACTTGTTAGAAGAAGACCCTCACAAATATGATTCTTGGAATGCTTTGGCGGCAAATTTGTCCTATGCATTTTGGGCAGTAACAATATTGATTGTACTCGGGTATTTTGTTAAGCTATCGACAACTGAAGGCAATAAAAACAAGTATGATTTTATTAACAAACATGAGATCAAATACTTGTGGATTGCGTCTATTATTTTGGTTATAGGAGCTTGTTTTTATTTTAACTCTGGTTTGGTAAAATTCAGCGCTGTACTCTTTTTTGTTCGTATTTTCATGACTATCGCTTTTGGGCTAATTGCAGCGCTCGTTATTCAGAATTTGTTGAAATTCTACTATCCTTTTTTTATTGAAAAAAGACTAAAGGTTCTCCGTTATAAGCCGCGGATTTCTCCCAAAACAGGGAAACCTATGAAGCTCTTGAGCGAAGAAGAAGAAGACACCTATTTGGATGAAGGCATGCAAGCAGAAGAAAATGTATTTTCGGTTGACTATGATGTATGGAAGGACGAAGAATCTGGCTATATCCAAATTGAAAAATATGCAGGGCACTTACATGCAATTCAATGTCCAGAATGTAATTACCAAACTTTTAAAGTGGTGAGGGAAGAAATTACAAAAACTCCTTCCTTTACTCAGGAAGGTGAAATCATAAAACACTATCTCTGCGGCTATTGCGGCTACAAAGCCAAGAAGACGGTAGTTCTGAGACAGCAGTCAAAACCTGTAGAATCGACCGCTACAGCATAACCGCCACTACTGCATAATTGAAGTATCACAAGGGTATTTTTACTCTGGAAACAAATAAAGCCTCGATTCTTGGGGCTTTATTATTTCTAACCTTATGCTAAGAGGCCGATAGTTTGATTTGATCAGAATAAAAATTCATTCTCGTATGCCCACGATCAAGCAATGAGATTTGTTCAATAGTGGCTTTCTTATGATTAACGAAAACTTCAATATAGTCGTCCCCAAGTAAATACAGGTTAACTTTGTAGCGGTAATATCTAATGGCCATTACAAACTGCGCATGTTGATACAACAAACTTATTTTTTGTTCCAAACTATCTTTCGCAAGCTCTGACCAACGAATCATGAGATTAAACCTAGGAAAAAATAGTGAGAGTAAGAATATGCAAAGTGTTTTTTTGTCCTATTAAAACGGGCTTTGCCTACAGCCTCATCTAGTGATTGAAAATCGAATTCGCCCTGTAGGTTTGTAATCGTGCTGATAGGTTTCCCTGGAATTCCAACGGACGCAAAGGGCAAGGGTTCTCGGGTCTCCTTGTCGATCACCTTTCCAGAAACAGTTATTTTTTTGAGCTGCCGTGATGAATGGTAAAGATTCAGAGTGGAAAAAGTTTTCGTGTAAGCTGGACGTACGCCAAGCAAATTCGGAAAAAAGTTGTTTAGCTTATTCCAGTGTAAATTTGTGGATCAACCTTTTGTCTCTCGGCTAGATAGCTTCGGTAGCTATCGGAAAAGTGTTGCCGGTTTGTAATAGCCTCGGTATAGTTTCCCTGAAGTCCTATCAGCAATTCACAACCCTCCCTCACTGAGTAAGATTGGCCCGAGGTAGAATAGTCAGTTAGTTGTTTTGTTTTGAGATGCTGATTGAACAACGGGTTGGAGTTTCGATGCGCATTTAAGCGCAGACCACATTGATTGGCCAGAGAAATATCTAGGACGTCATCGAAAAAAAAAGCTACCTCTGTACTCTTTAGATGATGATTGGCTAGAAAGTGCTCGAACGACTTTACCTTGTTCGATGCTTTAAAGTAAAGGGATGAAAACCTTTCTCTTTTCCCTAGGAGTAAAGCCGATTCGTTTTCTTCGCCAGTAATAATTGCGGTGGTTGGTAATGATTTGTGCTTAAGCCAGTAACTAAACCGCAGCATGTTAGTTCCCATTGCATCAGGTTCAGAAAAACCACTGCCTGTTTGGTCGCGTTTACTTCCATCATTAAATACGCCATCCCAGTCAAAAACAAAAGCCTTGATGTTTTCCAGCTTGCGCTGAATGTCAACGGCCGGTATACAAAACCTTCCGCCAATTTCAGCGAATAAAGATTGTATACTGGCCGCTTCCAACGACAAAAACTAATCTTTCAGATCTTGAATATCAAGCATGCCTACTGGCTTGCCTGCGTCAGTTACCAAAATGGTGTCAACTTTCGTCTTCTTGAAAAGGTCAGCCGCCTCATTTAAAAGCGCGTCAGCATCAATTGAAACAGGCTCCTTGTATTGAAACTCACCTATTTTTTTAGTCAATATTTCACGGCCATTTTCTTGCAATTTTCTTCTCAAATCACCATCCGTGAAAACACCTACAACTTTGTTATCTTTTGTAACGGTTATGCTTCCAAAGCCGTATTCTGTCATTTTCACTAAAGCATCTGTTACGGACGTGTCAGCAGAAACGATCGGGTTATTGCCGCTCAATACATCTTTCACCCGAACGGTCATCAATTTGGTATGTTCCACGAATTGCTGTGTGCCAAGTGCCGTCAAATTGTTATCGGTAAGGGCTTTCATTACCTTCCACGGGGCGGTAATGGTGTGAACGCCAATATTGATTGCGTTGCGAACATGTTCTGCATAGCGCACAGAAGAGAACATGATTTTTGTATCGTACCCGTAGTGGTCAACTGCGTTTACACACTGTGCAACTAAATCCAATGCGTCATGACCTTGGTCTTGCAAGCGACCAACGAGTGGACAAACATAAGTAGCGCCCGCGTGCATAGCCATGTAGGCTTGCTGTAGCGTATATACCAAGTGCACATTCACTAATAACCCCTCTTTACGGAGCATGTTACACGCTTTAACACCTTCTAATGAAACAGGAATTTTAAAAACGGTTTTCTTAGGATCAAGACCAAGATTAAGCTGTCTTTTTGCCTCAGCTAGTACTTCCTCAGCAGTGTTCCCCAACGCTTCGATCTGGAGAACAGGCACGATCTTAGATAATTTTACAATCAACCCATCTACATCCGTTACGCCACCGCGGTGCATAAAAGTAGGAGTAGTGGTGAGGCCGTTTAGAAAGCCAAGTTGAAAGGCTTCTTCAATTTCCTTAAGGTCTGCTGAGTCTAAATACAATTCCATGTTTTGATTTTTTTAGTGAGTGATGAGAGACTTTTCGCGGAATTTCACTTCCACATTGTGTAATTCGATAAGTGGTTTTAAAAATTCTTCTAGTTGATTAATATTTAATTGACTAGCGGCATCGCACAAGGCTTTGTCGGGGTCAGGGTGTGCTTCAATGAAAACACCATCAACGCCTGCGGCTATACCCGCACGGGAAAGCACCGGTAAAAATTCGCGGGCTCCTCCTTTTGCATCAGCGCTCGGTATGCCGTATTTTCGGATGGCATGAGTGACGTCAAAGACCACCGGATAGCCAATTTTATTCATGTGATAGAAACTTCGTGGGTCAACAATTAAATCATTGTAACCGAAGGTAAATCCTCTTTCTGTTAAAATGATTTGATCGTTTCCACTGTCAACGCACTTGCCAACAGGATGCTTCATGTTATCAGGTGCCAAAAACTGGCCATGTTTGATATTGATTACACGTTTTGTTTTTGCTGCTGCTACCATTAGGTCCGTTTGCATGCACAAGTAGGCTGGAATTTGCAATACATCAATTACTTCACCTGCTGCCGCAGCTTGGTCTGGATAGTGTATATCGGTGAGCAACGGAAAGCCGAATTGCTCTTTGATTTTGGCCAGAAGCGCAACGCCTTTGGATAAACCAGGGCCCGTATAATATTTTAAACTGCTGCGATTGTCTTTTTGGAAAGAAGATTTATAAATGATTTTGATTTTTAAGCGCTCAGAGATACCAATTAGTTTCTCCGCGGTTTCCATCATAATCTTTTCCTCTTCGATAACACAAGGACCTGATATAAGGAAAAGCTCATCGCCTCCACATTCTATATTTCCTACCCGAACTATCTTTTTTTCCATTATTTAACGGTTTTTTACCCAAAAATGAGCTTGTAAAAATAGGAATTAATTAGGGATTGAGAAACCTGTCATTTAAGAGAATAATGGCTCTTTTTCAACATTTTAGCCTGCCGATTTTACACCTTGGTTCCAGTCGTAAATTTTGTCGGAGATTTCGGTCAAAAGATTAGGATCTTTTTCCAGTGCATTACCAATTACAATCAAATCGGCACCTGCTTCCAGTGCAGTGATGGCTTTTCGACTTGTGTTAATGCCTCCTCCAACGATCAAGGGTACACTCACTGCTTTGCGGACAGCGCTAATCATTTTCGCGCTGATTTCCCGTTCTGCTCCACTGCCAGCATCTAAATAGACTAAACGAAGGCCGAGCATTTCTCCGGCAAGTGCCGTGCAGGCGGCCAATGAATACTTATCTTCAGGAATAGGTGTGGTATTGCTGATGTAGGCTACTGAGGTGGTCTTGCCTGAGTTAACCAGTATATAACCGGTTGGTATTACCTCAATTTTGTTGTTTCTTAGAATAGGTGCGGCAATGACATGCTGCCCTATGAGTAAATCTGGGTTTCGCCCGGATATGAGCGACAAAAAAAGGATTGCATCTGCAGATGGGTCGATTTGGAGAGAACTTCCGGGAAAAAGAATGACAGGAATAGATACATTCTCTTTCATGTGTTTGATTACCTCATTGAGGTTTGTAGTGGTTACCAGACTTCCGCCCACAAAAAAAAAGTCGACACAATTTTCATTGGCCAACCGAATAAGTGGGTCTAGCTCGGATGGACTACTTATCTTGTCTGGGTCGACCAATACCGCAATAGATTTTTTTCCCTGTGCGCAGTTTTGTTCTAGATTCTTAAGAATCGCCATTTTGTTGTTTTCTGTTTTTTAAGAATTCAGCTAACGCATCTTTGGCAAGGTCGAGCAAAACGAGTGTAGCGGTATCTGCCGCTTTACTAACGATTTGCGTGAAAACACTTGGCGCATGTTCTTCCTCTTTTAAGTTTTCGCCTGGAGATTTCATAGACGCCATAGGTTTAGTGTTCTTTTTCTTTTTACCTGAAGAAGAAAGTTGGTTGACAATTAAGTAAGTGGCCGCTAAAACACTTCCTATAATCAACGCGTTTTTTACAACTTTTTCTGTTTTATCGGTCATCGACTTCATTTCTTTTTCAAGCTCGCGTTTGTGCCGATCGGAAGTTGCTATCAGCTTAATTTTTGCCGGGTCTTGTGATTCCAATAATTCCATGCTATTTCTCCTTGTGTTTGAGGTGTTTTGCGAAATATTTTTCAAACGATTTACTAATTGGTTTTCTAAACAATAGAAAGAGCAAACAAGGCAGCCCATACAATCCAGCGATGATCCAGTAGCCGATGTATGCTTTTTGGAAAAAGCCACTCAGATAATGAGCAAGCCCAACACTTAGAAAAAGTAAAAACAAGAAAGCCATCAAAAGAATAGAGCCAAGGACAAGCCCGCGAGCCAGAATTTTAGTCACTTCTTCTCGCACTTCTATTTTAAGAAGGGCAGCTTGTGTCTCTAAAAAGCCCGTTAGATGACTGAATAAGTTATCCAGGCGCAAAAATTTAAATACAGTTTCTTTAATATCCATTGACCAATAGCAATTTGATGAAGCCCCCAATTTGGGTGCTAAAACTCTACCAAGATGTGACCCTTTTCCACACTATCTCCTTTTTTTACAGTTACGTTTTTTACCGTGCCATCGCCAGGCGACTTTAAAATGTTCTCCATTTTCATTGCTTCTAGAATTAGCAACGAGTCCCCTGTTTTTACTTTGTCTCCTACTTTCACTTTTAAGTCAATTATCAGACCGGGCATCGGTGCTTTAATGTGGTTAATTTTGTTACTATTGCCGGAAGCAATTCCCATTTTTTCTAGCAGCAAATCAAATTTGTCTTTCAATTTAACGGTATAATTATTACCATTAATTTTTAACGTAACCGTTTTGGAAGAAGAATCTATCTTGACTAACTCTGCGCGATACGATTTATTTTCGTACAGAATATGATAATGATTCCCTTCGAGTGAGACAAAGTCCCATTTCAAAGGTTTACCATCTACATAGGTAGTGCCTTCGGAAGAAGTAAATTCAAATGTCTGAGTTCCGATGGTTGCCTGCTGCATAGAAAATCTTCTAATTCCGATAAAATTACGCAATGCGCGGCATCCGCCAAATACATGCGATTTACTTTTTCAACACCCATTTCATTAGTGGGCCACTGGTCATGCTGGTAATAAGTGCCATGATGACCAGAGAAACAAAAACACGTTCATTGATCAGCCCATTCTCCAGCGCCACTAAACCCAGAATGATTTCCATTGCACCACGCGCATTCATGCCAAATGACGCAGCAAGCGATTCGCGCCAAGAAAAACCTCCCAAGCGGGTACCCAAGCCACTCCCGATTATTTTTCCAGCGAAAGCGATTGCCACAATGGCCAAGGTAAGGCCCCAATCAAAATTGGTGATGAAGTTGACACGTAATCCAATGGAAACGAAGAACAAAGGAGCGAAAATGTTATTGATGAATTGGTGAACGATTTCTTTTGCCCGTTCGCTGAAATGCTTTGAATCACCAAAGGCAACTCCAATGATAAACGCACCAAAAATGGCATGAAGTCCTATATATTCTGTAAAGGCAGCTCCTAAAAAGCATAACGCTAGTGAAATCGACAATACACCACCCGGCCAAGCTAATTTTTTGTTGATCCAGGGAAGAATTCTGTTTAGCAATCCCCGACCCAGCGTGAGCATAACGGCAACAAAAGAGATGGTCAGCAGAACTGTGTTAAGAATCGAAATGGATTCTCCTTTTTTCCCAATCATTCCGAGAATAACGGAAAATATCAACCAACCAATAAGATCGTCAATCATGGCTGAGGTTACAACGAGCATCCCCATTTTAGACTTGAAAAGATTTAAATCCATCAAAATCCTGACAATTACGGGCAGGGCAGAAATCGCCATCGCTGTACCCATAAACAGGGTAAAGGTTAGTTTATCTTGTTGATCGGCAATTCCAAAGAAATCCGGGAACAGGTAGGGGAAAACAAAACCAAATGAAAACGGTACAATCAAGCCCAGCAGACTAGTCGCTATTGCTTGTTTTCCTTGCTGCCACACAATGTGAAGGTCGACCTCTAAACCGGCTATAAATAAGAGCATGATCACAGCTACTTGCACAATGCCAGTTAAAACGGTTGCAGTTGCACTAGGCACGGGGTATAGTGCTTGAAACCACTCTGGGTTGATCATGCCGAGAACAGTTGGACCCAATAGGATGCCGGCTATGATTTCACCAATGACCGCAGGCTGTTTGAATTTTCGTAACGACTCGGATAACAATCTGCCCAAAAGCAGCATCACGCTCAGTTGAATGAGCAAATGCACAACATCTCCATGACTTAGTTTACCCATGGTTTAGTTGTGCCTTGGATTAATGATTAATAAGTTACAGGGCAGGTTAGCAAAGATGTATTCCAAATCGTGAGGGAATACCCGATCGAAAAGTGAAAATCTTCTGGCGGGTGCACCTACAATCAACAACTCTGCTTTTTTGCGTTCAGCAAACCGCGCTAATTCATACCCGGATTTTCCCGAGAGCATTTTGATATTGACCTTTAGGTTTTCCCGAGGGATGCGAGCCAGTATTTTTTCCACTTCATCTATTTCTTCGCGCACCATCCCCTGCATGCTTTCATGGTATTCGTCTTCGGTACATTGCTCGTTGGCGGAAAGAGCGAGGCCTAATAATTTCAGTTCGCGAGCGATATGTACCCATTGCGCATTTTCCATTTTGCCCAAGTAACAACCGGCCTTGATTGCATCTTCAATGTATGGACTGTCCTCAGCATTGACAACGATATTATTGACAGATTCCGCTTGTTCGTTGGGGTTTTGAATCATCAGAATAGAACAATTTGCTTTTCGCATGATCTTGCGCGCTACCGTGCCAATGTAGTTTTGGAGCAAATTCTCTTTTTTCAGTGCCCCGGCTACCAGCAAATCAATGTTCTCGGTGCTACATACTTGTAAAATTTCTTTAACGGGATCACCTTCCTTCCAAAGGACAATAGGATTAAGATCACCCGCATCGACAGATTGAATAAGCTCGCTCATTTTTGATTCTTCTTCCGATCCATGAGTGCCCACGTGAACTAAAATTAACTGTGCCCTAAATAAATTGGCTAATCTGGAAGCTTCTTTCAAAAGTGCCCGTGAAGTGGGAGAGAAGCCAATGGCTAATGCTATTTTTTTAAAGTAACCGGTCATGGTTCGTCAAGTTAATAAAAGAAGTAACAAACATACCCTTTCAATCCTTATTTTTGGACTGGCCGCACAGAGCCGAGAAGTGGGCGTTATGAAGGCATAGATTTTAAAGGGTTATTTGCATCTCAATTGGCATAGCCTATCATTGCTATCGAAGAATATTTTCAATGTTCTCGCTAGCCGCTGAAACAAGCAGCCAAAAAAGTAATTAAAACAATATGATCCGAATACAAATTGTGTTGTGTGAATAATACTAATTTTCGCCTTACTGGCTGGCTTGGTTAGTTTTTTCCAAAAGAATGATCCAATAGATCGTTTTAGTAACTCACCTATAGACTAATTTATATCTTTGCGCCTTATGGCAAATCAAGAAGACAATCTTTTAAAGAACATCATCTCTCATTCTAAGGAGTATGGGTTTATTTTTCCCTCCAGTGAAATCTATGACGGCCTCAGCGCGGTCTATGACTATGGACAAAATGGCGCAGAGCTAAAGAACAATATCAAAGAGTATTGGTGGAAGTTCATGACTATGATGCATGACAATATTGTAGGCATCGACTCAGCTATTTTCATGCACCCTACTATCTGGAAGGCCAGCGGCCATGTGGATGCCTTCAATGACCCGATGGTCGATAATAAGGATTCCAAAAAACGATATCGAGCTGATGTATTGGCAGAAGATGCAATTGCAAAAATTCAGGATAAAATTGATAAGGAAGTAGAGAAAGCGGCAAAGCGTTTTGAGAATTTTGATAAGGTAATGTTTCTGAACACCAATGGGCGCGTGGTGGAGTATCAGAAGAAGATAGACGAAGCAAACACACGGCTGAAAGATTCCATGAACAGCTCCAACATGGAAGCCCTGAAGCAATTGATCATTGATTTGGAAGTAACAGATCCGATCTCTGGCACAAAAAACTGGACAGACGTGCGCCAGTTTAATTTAATGTTCTCTACCGAAATGGGCTCAGTAGCCGAAGACACCAATAAAATCTACCTCCGCCCTGAAACGGCACAAGGCATTTTTGTTAATTTCTTGAATGTGCAGAAGACGAGCCGATTAAAAATACCCTTTGGAATTGCTCAAATAGGAAAAGCATTTCGCAATGAGATTGTAGCACGTCAATTCATTTTCCGGATGCGCGAGTTTGAGCAAATGGAGATGCAATTTTTTGTGAAGCCGGGGGAGGAGATGAAGTGGTACGAATTCTGGAAAGAAAAACGAATGCGTTGGCACCAAACACTTGGGCTCGGTTCTGAAAACTATCGCTTCCACGATCACTTGAATCTGGCTCACTATGCCAACGCGGCCTGCGATATTCAGTTTAATTTCCCCATGGGATTCAAAGAGTTGGAAGGCATTCATAGCCGTACTGATTTTGACTTGAAGAGTCACGAGAAATTTTCAGGCAAGAAGCTGCAATATTTCGATGCCGAAGACAATCAAAACTATATTCCTTATGTAGTAGAAACTTCTGTGGGATTGGACCGGATGTTTTTGTCTATTCTATCAAAGGCCTATACCGAAGAAAAGTTACTTGCCCGTCCGGCAGGCGGGGAAGATGGATCTGATCGCGTCGTGCTGCGAATACCGCCAGCTTTAGCTCCGCACAAAGTGGCTATTCTTCCTTTAATGAAAAAGGACGGATTAGCAGAGAAAGCAGAAGCCATTTTTAATGACCTGAAGTTTGACTTCCGTTGCTTCTATGAAGACAAAGACAATATTGGAAAACGCTACCGCAGAATGGATGCCATTGGTACTCCCTATTGCATTACCATCGATCATCAAACACTGCAAGATGATACCGTGACCATTCGCGATAGGGATACAATGAAGCAGGAGCGAACATCAATTTCAAACTTAAAATCTAAGATTCGAGATTCAGTTTCAATAGCCACTCTTCTAAAACAAATCTAATATGCACCCTTCTATTAATAAGAACCTCTTTCTCGTAAAGGAGCATGTTAAAATTTTCAAAGCTGCCAATAGCTTCGATATCATCGATCCGGACTCAAAACAAGTTGTATTACAATGTCGAGAGGAGGGGCTTGGTTTTTTTACCAAGATGTTTCGTTTCACTGATTACAAGCGGATGACCCCCTTCAACATGGAGATCAAGACCCCAGAAGGCCAGAAGATACTGACGGTTCGCAGGGGCGTCTCGATCTTTCTGTCCAACGTTGAGGTGTTGGATGAACGAGATAGTGTTATAGGGAAATTCAAGCAAAAGTTCTTTTCCATCGGAGGGAGATTTCAAGTGTTGGATGCCAGTGAACGCCCTCTTTGTATGTTGAAGGGAAAATGGACGAGTTGGGATTTTAAGTTTATTTCCAATGACGGAAAAGAGTTTGCAACAGTCACAAAAAAGTGGAGTGGCCTGGGAAAGGAACTTTTCACTTCGGCAGATAATTACATTTTACAAATCAGTTCAGAAGTACCGGCAGATCATCCTTTGAGAATGTTGATCTTGTCAGCCGTGATGTGTATTGATTTGGTGTTGAAGGAGTAATACTCGATTTTAGTATCTTTGAGTTATGGAAACATTGGTTTTAAAGTTCAAGAGCAAGAAGAATTATAGGTTGATAAAAGAACTTGCATCGCGGTTGGAGGGTAAAGCGGATGACACTGTGAAAGAGCTAAAAGCAAAGGAGTTACCAAAAGGTAAGTTCAAATCTGAGAAGGAATTCAGAGCCTTAGGCGGGATAGCAAAAGGGCAACTAATAAGTAAGGAGCATTTAAGAAGCCTTTCATGGAAGAAGAGGGATTGGTAGTTTGTGATTCGGATGTTCTCATTGAATTTTTAGATCGTAAAAACAAAGCGGTTGAAGATCGACTCGTTCAGATTGGAATGAACCAGCTTTGCATTAGCTCTATCACCTTTTCAGAAGTTGTGGTTGGATCAGTAGACAAGATTCATCGAAACAAGCTAATTAAAGGCTTAAGCCTATTTATTCTTATTGAAATTGATTCAGCAATTGACGAAATCCATCGGAGTCTAGTAAGTCGATACTCATTGAGTCATCGACTTGGGATACAAGATGCTATTGTTGCAGCATCTGCTCTCAAGGAAAATTACTCACTTTATACACTCAATAAGAAAGATTTCAAATTCATTCAAGTCTTGAAGTTACTGAAATGATCTGGTCTCAACTTCTCTCTCCACAGCGACTTGATCAAAAGCCCGGTGTAAACGAGCCTTCGCGGAGTGCGTTTGAGCAGGACTATGATCGCATCATTTTTAGTCATCCGTTCAGACGTCTACAAGACAAAACGCAAGTTCATCCATTGCCTGAACATGACTTTGTACACACTCGACTAACACATAGTCTTGAAGTCTCCAGTGTTGGTCGTTCGTTAGGCAAACGTGTGGGAGAGATAATTTTACAACGACATCCCCAATTGCAATCTGATTTTTCTCTTTTTGATTTCGGAGCGATCGTAGCGGGCGCTTCGTTGGCGCATGATTTAGGAAATCCACCGTTTGGCCATGCGGGCGAGGATGCGCTATCTGATTTTTTCCTCCATCACCCAAATGGCTATCAGTTCAAGGAGCAAGTAAGTGAGGCAGAGTGGAATGACTTGATCAAATTTGAAGGCAATGCGCAGGGCTTTCGTTTATTGAATAAGAAGCAATACGGATTAAAATTGACAACGGCCACTTTGGGGGCATTTACAAAGTACCCTTGCCCTGCCTTATTCCCATCACGAAACAAATCACGAAAGAGTCAAAAGAAATTCGGCTTCTTTCAATCTGAAGAAGACTATTTCAGCAGGGCAGCAGATCAGTTAGGATTACTACCTGCAGGCAAAGCCGCTTGGTGTCGTCACCCGCTTGCATTTTTGGTAGAAGCAGCCGATGATATTTGCTATAATATTATTGACTTAGAGGACGGTTGCCGGATGGGGTTAGTCGATTTTGATGAAACGGTGGACATGATGGCTTCACTACTAGGAAGTCAATTCAACCAAGAAAAATTAAAGAAGCATATCAGTTTGAATGAAAAACTAGGAGTATTGCGAGCGTTGGCCATCGGTAAGCTGGTTGACGAATGCACTGAAATTTTCCTGACAGAAGAGCACGCGATTTTGGATGGCAAATTTGACATTGCTTTGACAGACGTTTGCCCGTCTAAGCCAGCTTTAGACTCAATCGGAAACGTATCTGTCGAGAAAATTTACCGATCCAGGCATGTGGTTCAGATTGAAGCATCTGGTCATGAAGTGTTGCCCGGACTGTTAAGCGAATTTGTAGCGGCAGGCTTTTATCTCGCAGACAGAAATCAGTCGAGGAAATATGCCAATCTAGCCCTACTACTGCCCGAAGAAGTCCGATATAGCATCGAACAAAACCCAAATGACACTTATGGTGTTTTAAGAAATGTAATTGATTTCGTTTCAGGCCTGACTGATCGCCATGCGCTTTCCCTATTTAGAACAATCAAGGGCTTTTCCAATTAAATAGAATTTTGCAATTTTAACGACTGATGGAAACTTACGGACGAATTCTACTCTATGCGATGCCCTCCTTTTTGGTGTTGGTGTTGTTTGAAAAGTGGTGGGGCTGGCGCAAAGGCAAAGATACGGTCCGCACCAACGACATGCTTTCGAGCCTTAGTTCAGGCATGACTAACGTGACGAAAGATGTTTTGGGATTGAGCGTTGTTGTTATTTCATACGGTTGGCTATTGGATAAAGTAGCGGTTGTACATGTCCCCTCGGGTTGGATCACCTATGCGGTTGCTTTCATTGCCTTAGATTTTGCCGGCTACTGGGTTCACCGCATTGCCCATGAGTATAATCTGTTTTGGAATAATCACATCGTGCATCACAGCAGTGAAGAATTTAATCTGGCGTGTGCCTTACGCCAAAGCATTTCATCTATTCTAAAAATATTTGCCATTTTCTTGTTACCGGCTGCTTTTTTGGGAGTTCCGCAAGAAGTAATAGCGATCGTAGCACCACTTCATTTGTTTGCTCAATTCTGGTATCACACGCAGCACATTGGACGAATGGGCTTTTTAGAAAAAATCATTGTGACCCCTTCGCACCATCGCGTGCATCATGCTATCAACACTGAATATTTGGATAAAAATTACGGGCAGATTTTTATCTTTTGGGATAAGTTGTTTGGAACCTATCAGGAAGAAATGCCGACTGTGCCAGCAGTGTATGGAGTTACTCGCCCCGTTCAAACATGGAATCCAATCAAGATAAACTTCATGCACTTATGGCTATTGATCAAAGACGCGTGGAGAGCTGAGCGCCTTGAGGACAAATTTAAAATATGGTTTATGCCATTGGGTTGGCGACCAGCTGATGTAGCAAAAAAATACCCGGTTGAAAAAATCAAAGACGTGTATCATTTTCAAAAATATGACCCTGCTAATGTAAAGGGATTGATGGCTTGGAGCTGGATGCAAATGCTCGTGTTGTTACTATTTCTGAGTTATCTGTTTGGCAACATTGCCAAAATTGGAAGCCCCAATATGTTTATCTATGGTGCATTTATTTTTCTAACGGTTTATGCACTCACGGATTTGATGGACAAAAATTTTTCGGCTATCTTTTGGGAAGGCATTCGAGTTGTGTTGGGTATTTATATCATCTTTCAGCAAGGAGATTGGTTTGGGGCGAGTCGGTTTTTTGAATTCATAGTGCCCGTTTTAATTTTCTACTTCGCGTTGTCATTCAGTGCCACCGTTTTCTTCGCGCTACAGCAACGGGGCAAAGCAGATCGACTTTCAATCGCCTGAAAATTCCAGTTTCTTAGACCGTAAAATTCCTTAGATTTGGTCGTATATGTGGACACGCATCGCTCAATTCATTATTAAGTTCAGGTTAACACTCATCGGAATTATCCTGCTCATCACCGTATTTATGGGCTACCATGCCACTAAAGTACAGATGAGTTATGACCTGGCTCGTACGGTGCCTTTAGATGACCCCGAAATGGTCTTTCTACACAAATTCAAAGCCCAGTTTGGGGAAGATGGCAACATCATAGCCGTTGGTTTGCGGGATAGTGCCATTTATACACTCGATAATTTCAATCGTTTTCGCGAGTTGAACATAGCCATTCGTGAAATTCCAGGCGTAAATGATCTATTGAGTTTACCTGAAGTAAAAATCATTCGAAAAGACACGGCCAATACCCGTTTCTACTTAGACGGTCACTACCCGAAACAGATCAAAGATCAAGCCCAGCTCGACAGCCTAATGGGAGCTATTCGGAACCAGAAGTTTTATATGGGGCAGATCGTTAATCAAGAGAATGGCGCAACCATGATGTTGATCTCGATCACCAAAGAAGTGATGAATTCGTCTAAGCGCATTGCGATGACAAAAGCCTTGGTTGAGTTGGGCGATCAGTTTACAAAAGACACGGGCATTCAATTGCGGTATGCGGGCCTTCCATTTATCCGTGCCATGATGGCCACTGAAGTAAGAAGAGAAATGCAGATTTTCTTGTACCTCTCCGCATTGGTAACGGGCATTATCATGTTTTTCTTTTTTCGATCATTCCGCGCAGTGCTTTTTTCCATGATTATTATTGGAATTGTAGTGGTATGGGTGATGGGTACACTTTCTTTGTTTGGCTATAAGATCACCTTGTTGAGTGGATTGATTCCACCCGTTATTGTTACCATTGGAATAACGAATGCGATCTATCTCCTTAATAAATATCATTTAGAATTTGCCAAGCGCAGAAACAAAGAAGAGGCCATTGCTGCGGTGGTGAACAAGATGGGCTTGGCCATGTTCCTTACCAACCTCACTGTTGCGATTGGCTTCTTGACATTACTTACAACAGATATTTTGGTGTTGCGCGAATTCGGGATTGTTGCTGGCATCAACATCATGGCGTTGTTTGTGGTGAGCCTGATTATGATACCCGGTATTTTTTCCTGGCTACCTGAGCCCACGCCAAAGCACTTGCGCCATCTCAATTTTAAAATACTAGGGTCGTTTTTAGCCTACGTTGATATCATTGTACATCGGTACCGCCCTGCCATTTATCTTACTTCTTTGGCTATTACGGTTGTCGCGGCATTTGGTATGTTGCGTCTGGAGTCGATCTCTTTTATGATGGATGATGTGCCTGAAGGAAGTCAGATCAAGAAAGACCTTCAATTTTTTGAAAGCAACTTCAGCGGGATACTGCCATTGGAGATCGAAGTAAATACGGGTAAGCGAAGGGGTGTTTTGAATATTAAGAACCTAGAAAAAATAGATGAGTTTGAGAGTTTCATTGATTCGATATCCGTGGTGTCCCGCCCCGTGTCTGTTATTAGCTTGGTGAAAGCATCGAAGCAAGCCTTCTACAATTATAACCCGGCAAAGTATGCATTGCCAAGTAAAGCTGAGAGTGGCTATATTCTCCGCTACATGAAAGGTCAAACGGACAATACGGGTCTGTTAAAGTCTTTTGTAGATTCGACATTCACCAAAATGCGCATCTCCATGCAGATTGCAGATATCGGCTCTAAGCGGTTGGATTCTTTGGTACATGAGGTAATTGAGCCACGCATGAATCAAATTTTTGAGGGCACAAATATTCAGACAAGCGTAACGGGAACAACTAAGTTATTTATAAAGGGAAATAAATTTTTGATTGATAATTTGAAAGAGAGTTTGCTACTCGCTTTTATACTGATCACTTTGTCCATGGCTATGTTATTCGCCAATGTGCGCATGATCATCATTTCATTAGTGCCAAATGTGATTGCGTTGATGATTACGGCAGGGATCATGGGCTATTTGGGAATCCCCTTAAAGCCTAGCACTGCCTTGATTTTCAGCATTACATTTGGCATCTCCGTAGATAACTCTATTCGTTTTTTGGCGAAATATCGGCAGGAGCAATTGGCCAATGGATTCTTTGTTCCGGTTTCTGTTAGCGATAGTATTTTAGAGACAGGCAAGAGTATTATTTATACTTCCATTGTACTCTTTGCTGGTTTTATTTTATTTGCCTTTTCTTCTTTTGGGGGCACGATTGCCCTGGGAGTACTTACTTCTACTACGCTAGTGATTTCGATGTTCACTAATCTCATTTTACTTCCTGCGCTCATTATGACTTTTGACAAACCTAAAAAATCAAAAGCAGAGAAGCTGCTGATCGATGATTTCGATCCTGGATTCTATGGTGAAGAAGAAGACGAAGCAATCGATCTATCCAAAATCAAAATACACGATAGGGGCGGTTCAGCCGAATGACAGATATTTACAGAAAGCCACAAATAGAAAGCAATTGGTGGAGGCTTGTTCTTTACCTTTTTCTGGTTTTTATTATTGCATTGCTCTTTTTTATTCCATTTGCTCCCTTTTTTTTGGATTTGATGCAAGAAGGCAGACGGGATGTCTTAGATAATAGTATTGCTTATACGACAGCGATGCAATTCGTGAATGTGGCAGGAGTTGTTGGCGCCTCTTGGCTAATGATTAAGGGGATTGAGTACAGAACTTTTTCTTTTTATCGATTCATATTTGAAGGAAAATCATTGTTAAATGGTTTTACTATTGGCGCCATCATCATGGTGGTTTTTGCTTTCTTAGTTTATTTGCTGGGGATTATTGAATTTACATACGTGGGTTTCTCAATAAAATTATTGGTTGGCCTTTTTATTTACTTATTTGTGGCGATAGGAGAGGAAGCCTTAGTAAGAGGATACATACTCACCAATCTTCAAGAGAGAATGGCGCCATTTTTTGCGTTGCTTTTTTCTTCCTTTTTTTTCGGGTTTATTCATGTCGGTAATGATCATTTCACATGGGTTGGCTTTGCAACCATCTTACTTGGTGGATTTTTGATGGGATTATTGACCTTAAAGACGAATTCTATTTCAGCGGCCATTGGATTGCATTGGTCTTGGAATTTTGTGCAAGGCTCCGTGCTCGGATTTGCTGTAAGTGGGCATCAAGAATTCGGGATACTAAGGCCAACACCGCGCTCTTCCGATCTGCTCACAGGTGGTAAATTCGGTGCAGAAGGATCTCTTCTCCTTGTGATTTTAAGTCTGCTAACAATAGGATTAGGTTGCTACTTCTTTGCTGACAGAAAGTTATTCTTCGGCTCAAAAAGAGATTTTGCCAACCCTGAATTTTCTGAAGTGAAGTAAACCGCAAGACTGCCATGAAGATATCAAGATCGCCTAGGCGGGAAAATCCACCGATAACCAGTACCCGGCAGTTAGTCAATGCAGTCAAAATACTATCAAAAGTGGACTTTAGTTAGACAAAAAGGCAATTTAATTGCATATTTGTCTAAAATTGGTTCATGATTAATAGGCATCTCTCTGCCAAAATAGTAACGTTGCGGAAGCAGTTCCCTGTGTTAACTCTTACAGGCCCACGTCAAACGGGGAAAACTACGCTGCTAAAGTCCATTTACACCGATTTGCCTTATGTTACGCTGGAGGATATCGACAATCGCAGCCAGGCGATTGAAGACCCGCGCGGGTTTCTGGGCAATTTTCCCGATGGTATGGTACTCGATGAAGTACAGTATGCGCCTGATATATTCTCGTATCTACAGAGCATTGTCGATTCGAAAGACATACATGTGGTACTGTCGGGGTCGCAGAATTTCTTGCTTTCCGAAAAAATAAACCAAAGTTTGGCGGGCAGAACGGCTATTCTAAAACTGTTGCCGTTCTCTTTTGATGAATTAAAAAAGACAACCTACGAGCCGACCAATTGGGAGACGCAAGTGTTTAACGGAGGTTATCCGCGACTATATGCTAAAGGCATACACCCTACCGATTTTTATCCGGCTTATATCAACACCTACATTGAAAAAGATGTGCGACAATTAAAGAATATTGAAAACCTGCATAGCTTTTCGCAATTTCTAAAACTTTGCGCAGGACGAACGGGGCAAGTACTCAATATACACGCATTGGCCAGCGATTCAGGCATTAGCCCCAATACAGCAAAAGCGTGGCTCTCTGTATTAGAGGCTAGTTATATCGTTCATTTTTTGCAACCGCACCATAAAAATTTTAACAAACGACTTGTGAAGTCGCCCAAGCTCTATTTTTACGATACGGGTGTGGCATGTTCGTTGTTGGGCATTGAGAGCATCTCACAACTTACTACCCATTATTTGAAAGGTGGCCTGTTTGAAAACTTTATTATCAATGAGTTTATCAAGCGCAGGCTGAATGCCGGAAAAACACCGCATGTATTTTACTGGCTTAGCAAGGATCGAAAGGAAATTGACTTGCTAATTGAGCACGATAGCCAGTTGGTACCTATTGAAATAAAATCGGGCAAGACACGCAACAGTAGTTACTTTTCAAATCTTCAATACTGGCAGCACCTGAGCAATGAAGCCGTTGACAATCTAATAGTTGTCTATGGCGGAGACGATGACTTAAAGACACAATTAGGGAACTATGTAGGTTGGAGAAATACTGATGCCATTTTAAAATGAGTGTATTCTCTGGCTTCGATAACATTGAGCCGAACTGAATGGCCATCCTTTAAAGCATACACTATTTTACTTCTTGTCTATCAAGAAATTTTTCTTTGGCTCAAAAAGAGTTTTTACTAACCCTGAATTTTCTGAGGAGAAATAAATCGTAGGCTGCCACGAAGATTTTAGCACCCAGTCAGTTGGCCTTTTCCATCCCTCAACAGTAGCGATCACACCGGGTGCGCCTTTCAACTGGATGGATATATCTCCTTTGCCCATCGTCAAAAACTCATCTGCGAAGCCATTGGCATTTTTGTATTCTAGTTGAGATAGGTAATTGTTGACCTTAATGGAGTCTGAAGCGTCAGCGCCTATCCACCATCCTTTGTCTTTCTTTGTCAGCACAAAGCTGCTATCGCCAGGATAGATAAATTGGATTTCTGTAATCTGTTCTTTCTTAATTCGCAAAAATGATTTGTCTCGCCAGTCGGTATAGCTGCGATTGAAGGATGATTCCAAAAATCCTTCCACCGCATACACTTCGTTTTCGTTCGTCAGGCGGACATAAGTAAATATTCCGCCCGGATTGAATTGACCATCCGAAGATTGGTTAAAGCCCACGCGCCCAACGTGAATATCTGCAACCACCACATCGCCTTTGTATAATTGAACGCGAGTGCTTGAATCGCCCACGCTATACTCATTCCATTTTTCTTTTTTCTTCGGGCCAACGTTGCAATTGAATTATTCACCGACCCTTGTTCTGTGGGAGCGGTGCTTTTATCTTTTTTTGCAATCCATTTGTTCCCTTCTCGATTAAGAGCAATCTCCTTGCCCTTCTCCACTGCGGCAAACAGCAGCACCTTGTTTATTGCAGCGGTATCAATCTTCAGTAATTCTGTGCGCAGATTGCTCTGACGCTTAGAGGCTCTAAAGACTCGCGATAAAGCAAAAATGGCAGCCAGCCCAATTAAAACTCCGATTAAAATTTTGTTGTTAAGCTTCTTCATAATTCTCACTCATCCATTTGTAACGTCTCATTTTATTGCGCTGTGAACGATAGATACCGTAGCCCAGCGCCAGTAAAATGGGCAAAAAGAAATTTCCATATTTTAACAATGTTTTTGTGGAATCTTCAAGCGCCTCAATCGGGCGTGATGTAGCGCCTTTTGTTCGCAACGAAATCAGCCCCGTATCATCCGAAAGCCAATCGATCCCGTTCACCAACAGGTTTACATTATCTGGGGAAAGTTGGCGGGCTTTGTCGTTGGATCCATTAATAGGAAAATCGCCATCGCCAATCACAATCATTTTTGATCTTGTATTTCCCGATAACTTTCCTTCGATGGCTGCAGCGACAACCAACCCATTTTGAGGGAAATCATTTTGTGTCCATTGTTTTTGAAGTTCAAAATAGACAGGTGCCCGAAGCGCGTTCGATTGCTCAGAAGAGAATGCCAGCGCGGTAAATTTTTTGGTGGTATCTCCTGAGTACTTTATGGTGCTCGCAAACTGTAGAATAACACTCTCAATTCCTTTTACGGAAGGATGATTGGAGAACCGCGAAACAACAGGGATGTAGGGAAATTGAATCTGTTGCTGCAACATACCGAACGAAGTTTGTTGTTGCATCGTCACCGACCCACATTTTGTGTCGATCACAAAATTGTCTTCAACTTCAATTCCTTTCGCAAGTAGCCATTGCTCTAGTCCAGTATTCACAGCGCTTCCAGTTGCATTTTGAAAGTTACCGTCTACCCGATTGATGGCAACCAATACGCGTCCCCCGCGGGCAACAAAGCTTTCTATCTTCTGAAAATGAGAAGATGGAATAGTGTCCGTTGGACGAATGATCACTAGCGTTTTTGCTGTAGGAGCAATATCCGTTGTATCACTGAGCGTTACTGCTTGAGTCGTGTACAAGATATCAAGACTTTGCCGAGCTTGGGCTAACTCGTCAAGAGCGGGTTCTCCGTGTCCCTGCAAAAAGCCAATGATCGGTTTTTCTTTTACAGATAGTTTTTTGATAGCCGTTGATAACGCATATTCCATGGCTGCTCCTGGCTGAATGAAGGGAATCACTTCTTGACCGGAACCCAGTAAAACCAAAGCACCCATGAATGCTTTTTGTTGCTTCACTTGATCCTTCTCTCGCACGTTGATCATCACAGTGCGAATGCCATTTTTGTTCGCCTCCTGTTCGATGGATTCTTTTTCGCTTGGATTAATGAACTCATACACCACTTTTCCATTTGATCGATTCGAATATTCAATTAGCATTTCCTGAAAATCCTGACGCGTTTTAGCTACATCGGGTGGAAGGTTTTGAGAGAAGTAGGCTTTTACGGTGACAGGATCTTCCAGGTCATCGATGATTTCGCTGGTTGCTTCACTGAGTGTGTACTCACCATCTTCAGTAAAATCAAAACGCAAATGAAATTCATTGCTTACAAAATTGATGGCAACGATGATGAGTAGAAGTAGTCCTAGGCTGGTATATAATTTCTTGTGCATAATAGTTCAACTTAAGAAAGGTTTCGTTTGGTGAGCGATAGCTCTGACAAGAGTAAGCCAATCAGCACAATCGAAGCAAAATAAATAAGGTCACGTGTATCGACTACTCCTCTTGAGATGCTCTCAAAATGAGTCGACAAGCTAAGCTGATTAAAAATCTCGCCAACAATTCCTTGCACATTTCCGGCTAACACACCAAATATGATGTGAAAGAAAAGACCAATGAATAATGCAGTAAGAAACGCTACAATTTGATTATTGGTAATACTGCTGGCATACAATCCAATGCTCACATAACTGGCGCTAATCAGCAGCAAACCTAGATACCCGCAGATTACTTCGCCTTGGTCGAGATTACCAATATTCGCCAATGTGATCACATAAGGAAGGGTAAACACCAGTGCAACAACAACTAATAGTAAGGCGGCCAAAAATTTGCCAATTACTACTTGCCGGTCGGTAACTGCCTTGGTCAATAACAATTCAATAGTACCTGTCTTTCTTTCTTCGGCCAGCAAACGCATAGTGAGCGCTGGAATAAAAAAGAAGAGCGACCAATAGGCAATATTGAAAAATCCACGCAACGTAGTCTGCCCGACTAAAAAGATATCGTTGCCATACATCCATGTAAAGAAGCCGCTGAACCCAAGGAAAAGCGTCAATAAAATATAGGCGATCAAGGAATCAAAAAATGATCCCAGTTCTTTGTTTGCAATAATCCAAATCGTCCTCATCTCAATTCATCGTTAAGTTTCTGAATACATCTTCCAATCGGGTTTCCAGCGGAATCATTTCGGTGATCACCCAATTTTTTTCTGCGCAAAGTTTAAATACCGCTCGGGTAGATGACAATCCAGATTTGCTTTGAATTTCAAATCGATTCATGGCAACATCGGTGAGGTCTACTTTTGACACGTTGCTCAACTGAACCAATGCTTTCTGAATTTCAGCCGCGGCTCCGTCCTCAATCCTGACTTTTAGTAATTCCGTTCCAGTAGCCTGCTTGCGCAATGTTTCAGACGTGCCATCGGCCACAATTCTTCCTTTGTTAATAATGAGGATTCGATCGCAGGTCGCCTCCACTTCCGGTAGGATGTGTGTGCTGAGAATAACCGTTTTTTCTTTTCCTATTTCGCGAATCAATTTTCGGATTTCCACAATTTGATTGGGGTCGAGGCCGGTAGTCGGCTCGTCTAGCACCAATATTTCCGGATCGTGGATTAACGCCTGTGCGAGCCCTACCCGTTGACGATACCCTTTCGATAGCTCACCAATTTTTTTGTGTTTTTCAGCATTGAGGCCACACACGCTCACCATTTTGCGGATACGTTCGTTGATTAAACCCTTCTCCACACCTTGTAAGGCAGCGCAGAAACCAAGGTATTCAATCACCGGCATGTCCAGGTAGAGTGGATTGTTTTCTTGCAGGTAACCAATGTGTCTTTTGATTTCGTCCCCTGACTCCTGCAACTTTTTTCCACCTATGAAGATCGCACCATCACCGACTGAGAGATAGCCTGTGATCATTTTCATGGTAGTGCTTTTGCCAGCTCCATTCGGCCCCAAAAAGCCCAGGATTTCTCCGGCTTTCACCTCAAACGATATGTTATCTACGGCACGCTGCGGACCATACCGCTTAGAGAGGTTTTCAATTTTAATGTCCATACAATTTTTTAATTGGAGATTGACAGATTGTTCAATCCCATTTCGAGGTGCAAAAATATATTTTTGTTGAAAAAAGAAAAGAGGAAAATAATTTTTTTGAATCTTAATCCCTTCTAATTAGATAGTCAGACAGGGTTTTTTGCAATCTCTCAAGTCTCACTGGTAAAATACTGCCAATACTTCCCATTAACGTTTTGGTTGATAAAACGGTGAGAAATCCTAATCTAATTAAAGAAGGTTGAACCAAACCCGACTGCCTGAAATCGCGGTCATTCAAATTGATTATTTCATCAAAATTAAGTACCCGCTGGCTAAACTGCGAACTGATTCCGCAAACAAGCAAATCATTAAATGGAGGCATTTTCTTTAAAATCAAGGCAGGTCTCACTTTTGACTTTCCGTCAGATTGAATAAGAGAAACCAAAACAACATCACCTTCCTTCATAGAATGGATTAGGCTCTGTCACGAGAGATACAGAATATTCTGGCTCGCCTTCTGAATAGGCTTTGGAGAAATTCTGGTGAGAAGTCACTTGCCAATCATCTAATTCACTTTTTAACTGGTACTCACCGGGCTGTAAATGAAGAAAATGAAGAAGAGCCTCATAGCTTTTCTCGTCCTTGATTTTTATTGTTAATTCCATTAAGAAGCTAAAATACAAAAGTTTTTTATTTAATGATATCAAACCCTGTCCACGGCACCAACACCTTTGGAATCTTAATCCCGTCTTTTGTTTGATTATTTTCTAAAATGGCAGCTACAATTCGAGGTAGCGCTAATGCGCTTCCGTTCAATGTATGGAGTAGTTGTGTTTTTCCTTCTTTATTCTTGTAGCGCAATTTCAGGCGGTTTGCCTGAAAAGCTTCAAAATTACTAACAGAGCTTACCTCGAGCCAGCGCTGCTGCGCAGCAGAGAAAACTTCAAAGTCGTAGGTCATGGCAGAGTTAAAGCCCATATCGCCACCGCAGAGTAGTAGCCTGCGGTAAGGCAACTCTAATTTTTCGAGCAGTCCGGCTACATGCTGGCTCATCTCTTTTAATAACGCGTAAGAATTTTCAGGTTTACTGATTTGAACAATTTCTACTTTGTCAAATTGATGCAACCTGTTTAAGCCACGCACGTGCGCACCCCAGCTGCCGGCTTCGCGCCTGAAGCAGGGTGTGTACCCGGCATTTTTGATGGGTAACTCATCTTCACTTAACATCACATCTCGATAGAGATTAGTGATAGGTACTTCTGCAGTGGGGATTAAATACAAGCTATCCTCATTGATAAAATACATCTGTCCTTCTTTATCCGGAAGTTGACCAGTTCCATACCCAGAAGCTTCGTTGACCACAATAGGAGGCTGCATCTCGGTGTAACCAGCCTTGTCCGCTTCACTTAAAAAAAAGTTGATTAATGCGCGCTGAAGTTTTGCACCCTTGCCTTTATAAACAGGAAACCCAGCACCTGCAATCTTTACGCCCAACTCAAAATCTATGATGTCATATTTTTTTATCAGTTCCCAATGAGGTTGAGCGTCCGCACCCAGATTAGGCGTTTGCCCAACTTGTTCTTCATAGATATTTTCGTCTGCACTTTTGCCAGCTGGTACTTTTGCAGCCGGTACGTTGGGGATTTTATACAACACTTGCTGTAGATCCTTTTCAACAGTCTCTAACCTAGATAAGTTGTCTTTGATGATCTGCTTTGCCTGAGTCACTTGATTACGCAGTTGAGTTGCTTCTTCAGCCTTACTCGCCTTCATCAATTCACCTATCTTTTTTGAATCTTGATTGGATTGCGTTTCTCGCTCCTGTGTATCGGTTTGAATAGATCTCTTGCTCTTATCTAATTCTAGGGCTTTCAGCACTAACTCTTCGGCATCTTTGAAGTTCCTTTTCGCCAGACCGTCTAGCACGCGGTCTGTTTCTTCCCGTAATACTTGTAATTGCAACATATCTATCGATTAAGAGGCCAAAAATAGCCAATAAATTTTGAGCTGATTTGATAGTATTCAAATTTTGCTTTATACTTGCAGGGTCAATGCGGTCTCGCTGACTATCAATCAATAAATATTCTGGTACTTTATTTCTTCTTTAAGTCTTTAGTCGTATAATGTTTTGTCTGTTGCTGTCTACCAGCATTTTCATTAAAAATATATTTTTTGTTCTCTAACCTATCTATTTGATACTACATGCACACAATTGATGAACTCAATGATAAACTCATTTCTGAGCTTAAGGAATTAGCCGAGGGCCTCGGTGTAAAAAACGCCAAGAAAATGGCGAAAGAAGAGTTGGTTTATAAGATACTAGACCAGCAGGCCGTAACCAGCGCAGGCGATACCCAAACTCCCAAAAAAATGAACGAAGGAGGAGAACCCGAACGTAGAATGCGACCACGCAAGCGAGAAAATGTAGCGCCTGCTCCCGCGGAAGTGCAGCCGGAAAAGGGAAATGAAGAGGTAAGCAGTGAAGAGATGCTTAAAACATTGGACTTTGAAATAGATCAACGAGCAACTTCTTTTGATGAGACACCAGTTGAAGCTCCCTCAGGTAATGTGGAGACGCCTCCTCAGCAAGAGAGGCGTGAGGAAAGACCCTCCAATCCAAACCAACAGTCCAATCAGCAGCATCAGCCAAGACGTGAAAATCTGGTAAAAGATTTTGATGGCGTTGTTTCCAACGAAGGTGTTCTTGAAATTATGCAAGATGGATATGGATTCCTACGCTCTTCAGATTATAACTACTTGGCTAGCCCGGATGATATTTATGTGTCTCCTTCGCAGATAAAATTATTTGGCTTGAAATTGGGTGATACGGTTCGTGGCCAAATTCGCCCACCAAAAGAAGGTGAAAAATATTTTGCGCTATTGAAAGTGGATAGCGTCAATGGCAAAACAACAGAAGAGATACGCGACCGTGTAGCATTTGAATATTTGACGCCCCTTTTTCCGGAGCAAAAATTGAAATTGAGCACCACACACGATAATATGTCCATGCGAATCATGGATCTTTTTTCACCTATCGGAAAAGGACAGCGTGGTATGATTGTCGCGCAGCCTAAAACCGGTAAGACGGTTTTGTTGAAAAATATTGCCAATGCCATTGCGGAAAATCATCCGGAGGTGTATTTGCTGGTGTTGCTAATTGATGAACGCCCGGAAGAGGTAACCGATATGGCGCGCAGCGTTAGGGCAGAAGTAATTGCTTCTACCTTCGATGAACAAGCTGAACGACACGTAAAGGTCGCCAGTATTGTGTTGGAAAAAGCAAAACGGATGACTGAGTGCGGTCACGATGTAGTGATCTTGTTAGATTCGATTACGCGTTTAGCCCGAGCTTATAACACGGTGGTTCCTTCTTCGGGAAAGATTCTTTCTGGAGGTGTAGATGCCAATGCCTTGCATAAACCAAAACGCTTTTTCGGGGCTGCTCGTAAAATTGAAAATGGCGGATCATTGACCATCATTGCCACGGCCTTGATTGACACAGGATCGAAAATGGACGAGGTAATTTTTGAAGAGTTCAAAGGAACAGGCAACATGGAATTGGTGCTTGATCGCAAGCTTTCCAACAGAAGAGTTTACCCGGCAATCGATGTCCCGGCTTCGGGAACGAGACGTGAAGACTTGTTGATGAAGGAAGAAGAGCTTCAGCGTGTTTGGATTTTGAGGAAGTTCATGGCTGATATGAATCCCGTTGAGGCGATGGAGTTTTTACAATCAAAAATGAAGGGCACCCGCAACAACGAGGAGTTTTTGATATCAATGAACGGCTAAACAGGGTTACCCTGTCTATTCAGGTCATTTGTTGATTTTTGCTGTTGGTTGTAACCGATAATACGAGATTGGAATTCATTCAAGTCCGAATCTATTCCTTTTTTCCTATTTTTGTGGCCAACTTAAAAGCAATACGAAAGTGCCAGTCCAGGAACAAATACTTACCGATCTACTGGAAGCAATCGAGATTACCGATGTAAAGGATCTCATCGTGTTTAATGACGATTTTAATACCTTTGAGCATGTCATTGAAACCCTTATCCGTGTTTGCAAGCACACCCCCGAACAAGCCGAGCAGTGTACTTGGTTGATTCATCACAAAGGAAAATGCAAGGTGAAGGCTGGTTCTTATGAAGAACTAAACCCAATGCGCGAGGCGATCGTTGACGCTGGCATTGATGCAAAAATTTTTTAATGCCCATTTTGTTTTGGGCGCATTACCAAGACTTATTAAAAGAACGAAGTGGATTTTTCTTCAAAATTAATAGAAGATGCTGTAAACGAGGTTGCTAAGCTTCCGGGCATTGGAAAAAAAACAGCGCTCAGAATGGTTTTGCATCTGATCAAAGAGAATGAACATCGCACAGTAGCTCTCGCAGACGCATTGACCAAGCTGCGATCAAACATTCGGTTTTGTAAAACATGCCATAACATTTCGGATGAGGAGGAGTGCACTATTTGCAAAAGCCATAAGCGAGACAAAAGCATTGTTTGTGTAGTAGAAGACACCCAAGATGTAATGGCCATTGAAAATACGGCTCAGTTTTTGGGAGTTTATCATGTGCTGGGAGGGGTTATTTCGCCTATGAATGGAATCGGCCCATCGGATATCAAAATTGACTCACTGATAAGCCGCTTGACAAATGGGAATGAAATCAAAGAAATCATCTTGGCGCTTAGCCCCACTATGGAAGGCGATACCACCAATTTCTATATCAATAGAAAGCTGGCTGTATTTCCAGTCAAAGTAACATCCATTGCCAGGGGCATTCCCGTGGGAGGCGACCTGGAGTATGCAGATGAGATTACACTCGGGAGGAGTATACTAGGAAGGACTCTTTTTAGCTAACACTTGGCAGGTTTCCCTAGACTCATTCTTTTTAGAAGGGGCAAAAACCACAGGGTTAGATCTCTGCCTACCGCTTGTCTTCACATGATAAATCTCTTTCTTTGTAGACTTAATCAAAATTATGAATCACCTTTCCAACAGAATCAACGCAATCGAAGAATCAGCAACTTTAGCCATGGCGGCCAAAGCCCGCGAATATAAAAACCGAGGTATTGACGTAATCAATCTCAGTTTGGGTGAGCCCGATTTTAAAACCCCACAGCACATTTGTGATGCCGCTAAGAAGGCTATTGATGACGGGAAATATTTCTCCTATCCTCCGGTTGCCGGATATCAGGACTTGCGCGAAGCGATCGCAGCGAAATACCAAAAAGAAAATAAGGTTCCTTATAAGGCAGAAAATATTGTGGTATCAAATGGGGCTAAACAATCCATCGCCAACGTGATGTTAGCATTACTTAATCCGGGAGATGAGGTAATTGTGTTCGCTCCCTATTGGGTTAGCTATGATGCGTTGGTTCGTTTAACTGAAGCAACACCGATTATTATCAACGGCACATTAGAAAATGATTTTAAAGTAACTGCGCAGCAAGTAGAACAAGCGATCACAAAAACGACAAAGGCAATAATTTTCTCATCGCCATGTAATCCAACAGGCTCTGTCTTTTCAAAAAAGGAGTTAGAGGCGATCGCGGCTGTTGTTCTCAGCCATGAAAATTTATTGATCATTGCTGATGAGATTTATGAGCACATTAATTTTACCGGTGATCAAACCAGTATGGCTTCTCTTCCGGGCATGTTTGATCGTACGATTACGGTGAATGGCTTTGCGAAAGGCTTTGCGATGACGGGCTGGCGTGTCGGCTACATCGCTGCTCCCAAATGGATTGCTGATGGAAGCAATAAGGTGCAAGGTCAGATTACTTCAGCGAACTGTTCCATCTCGCAACGTGGAGCGTTGGCAGCCATCACTGGTGACTTAGCTCCAACGAATATGATGGTAACCGAATACCACAAGCGAAGAGACATCGTCTACAAATTGTTAAAAGAAATCCCAGGAGTAAAAGCGAATTATCCTCAAGGCGCTTTTTATTTCTTCCCTGACGTGAGCTTTTATTTTGGTAAGAAAGATGGCGATACAATAATCAAAAATGCAGATGATTTTTGCTTTTTCATGTTGGATAAGGGACATGTGTCGCTTGTACCCGGTGGTGCCTTTGGCGATGAAAAATGTGTTCGGCTTTCTTATGCAGCCTCAGAAAGAGATCTGGTTGAAGCGATGAGCAGAATGAAAAATGCGTTAGCATCATTGACGTAAAGTTGAAAGCGGGCATTTAACTTCCTACTTTGAACCTCAGCTTTGTACTTTTAACCTTCAGATGGAATCACCAGAAAAAATAGTTGAATCTTTCTCCAAGCTCAATGCATTGATCATTGGAGACGTGATGTTGGATAGCTACATCTGGGGAACAGTAGAACGAATTTCTCCGGAGGCACCGGTACCCATTATCAATGTTCGAAAGAAGGATTTCCGATTGGGTGGCGCGGCCAACGTTGCCTTAAACATTCATGCCTTAGGGGCGACCCCCATTCTCTGTGCCTTGATCGGTGACGATGAGGATGGCAAAAAACTACTTCAGCGTTTAGATGACAGGAAGATTTCAAAGGATGGAATCGTGACTTCTTCTTTTCGACCCACCACGGTAAAAACAAGAATTATTGCCAGCCAGCAACATGTGGTACGTGTGGACGAGGAATCGGATAAGGTCGTTAATCAGGAAGAAGAAAAGTTATTATTGGAGCGAATTGAAAAATTAATGCCTGCCTGTCAGGTAGTTATTTTTGAAGACTATGACAAAGGGGTATTGAATCCTTCGATCATTGAAAAGACCATTGCTCTTGCGAAGCGTAAGAATATTTCCACTATAGTAGATCCCAAGAAAAGAAATTTTCTTGCGTACAAGGGCGTAACTCTATTTAAGCCAAACCTAAAAGAATTGCGTGAGGGCCTAAAGATAGAAGTAGAGGCAAGTAATCAAATTCAAGTCGAGAAGGCCGTTGAACTGCTAAAAGAAAAACTAAAGGCAGAAGGCGTGATGCTTACACTTTCTGAACATGGAGTCTACATCGACTATAGTAATCAAAAACTAAGAATTGCAGCACACGCTCGGGAAATTGCAGATGTTTCCGGTGCAGGTGATACGGTAGTGAGTATTGCAGCGCTTTGTTTGGCGTTAAAGCTATCGCCTCCATTGATTGCTTCGCTTTCTAATTTAGGTGGAGGCTTGGTGTGCCAACATGTGGGGGTTGTTCCGATTGATCGGGAAGAATTACTTAGGGAAGCATACCAGTTAATGTGATTTATTTACTAAAAGGCCAATGGATGAAGGTGTGGATCAATTCTAACTCCCGTGATTTTAATTGTATAACACCGTCTTCTTGGTTCCTTCAAAATTGTTATCCATGTGCTGTTATTTAAAACGCTCCTGCGTTTTCCTTTTCCCTTTTTTTGCAAAGCTCTATTGCACAAAAAAAACCAAAGAAATATACCATCACAATAACATTTGTAGGGCAACCCTCAAGTAAAGTACATCTTTTAAGGAGTTTAGGGAAGCCATAGTTTGGGTGCATTTCAAATTGTCGCGATTTTGTAAATTTAAATAAAAACAAAAGACTATGAGCAAGGAGGAATTTTTGGCCCAGGGAAATCGCTTTTAAGAAATTTTCAGATAACAAAATGATTGTGAAGTATTTGGAGCAAGGGCAGTGATATTGTATTTTTGATTCATCAAAATGAGTTACGTGAAAAAAA
>VYLZ01000015.1_pt1 | contig 85581 bp, 82 predicted proteins | sample 5115361 | NCBI WGS metagenome assembly VYLZ01 (sample SAMN12291805, study PRJNA351875) | freshwater metagenome | isolation source: freshwater lake | place: USA: Michigan, Sixteen Lake | collected 2013-08-07 | reverse complement strand
GCTGCTACCCCGCATCGGCGTAGCCCCTGCTACCATAGAAGCGGGAGGCGGCAGGCTTGACCCCGCCAGTACTGTAAATGGCTCTATTTATTACAACAATACCAGCACCCAGTTGCGTGCCCTTATCGCTGGCACTTGGGTATCGCTGGGTGGGGGCGCCGCATTCGACCCTCTTAACATAAACTCCAACCTTGTTTTTACTGGTGTTGCAAATCGTCAAATCAGCATTGCATCACCGGGTGCAAGCAACCCTGGCCGTAGCCTTACCATTGGGGCAAGTGACGGTGGCGGTGGTGCTGCCACCAGCGGTGGCACCTTGGAACTGAAAGGCGGCAATGCGGCTGGCGCAGGTACCGCTGCAGGTGGCAATATCATCCTTACACCCGGCACCGCAATCGGCGGTGGTACGCCAGGTGCGGTCGGCATTGGCACGTTGGCTCCAATCTCAGGCCTCGACCTGCAAGGCTCGTTCTCCAGCAGAATTCGTAACACCGCTGTCAATACACTCCTTGCGGGTGACGACCACACCCTGGTGGTAACGGCTGATGCCCTTACCATTACCCTGCCCTCAACAGCGGCCAACCTTACCGGCAGGGTGTATTACGTTGTGCTGGAGTACAATGCTGCAGGCACCATCACGCTGGGTGCTAACGGCAATACAGTGAACGGGCAATTAGCCAACATTGTAATAAACAAAGCTGCCTATGCTGCAGGAGACCCCCGGTCTATGCTAAAGCTCACCTGTATCGCAAACAACACCTGGGTAGGTGCGCCGTATGGCGGGTCAAGCGGCGGTAGTTTTGACCCCAGCAACATAGGCCAGAACCTCGTACCCAACCCTAGCGCCACCTATACCCTGGGCACGGCAAGTAACAGCTGGCGCACGCTCTACCTACCCGCTACCACAGGCCCCAACGACGGCATCTTCAACACCAGCGGCAATCGGTTACTGGCCTACAGCAACGCCAGAAGCAGCATGCAGCTGGCAGCCGCAGGGGGGGGCGCTGCTAAAGGCTTAAGGAATTTTACAGCCATGGTAGATGCGGGGCTTTCACTTAATAATGGCGACGACAATATTCTGATTGGCAACCTTGCAGGTGCTTTAGTGCAAGGGGGCTCAGCGAATGTTATGATTGGCAGCAATACTGGGAATACTTTAGTTTCGGGTACTGCCAACACACTGCTGGGCAATGGTGCAAATGTTTTAGCACTAGGTATAGTGAATGGGGTTGCGGTGGGCACGGGCACTGTTACTGCCGCCAATGCCGTAGCTATAGGGGCAAGTAGTGGAGCTACCGGCAACAATAGCATTGCGCTGGGTGCAAACAGCGCTGCTACTGTCGCAGATGCTGTCGCCATTGGCGCCGGCAGTACAGCCACCGTGTCCAATACCATCATTCTAGGCAGTCCGGGTGCGCGCGTGGGTATCGGCACGTCTATACCTGCTGATTTTTTGGATGTTTCGAGCGATGTCGTAACAAAAATTAGAATTCGTAGCTACAACCCAGGCCCTGACGCTGGGCTTAACATTATTGGTTTCAGAGGCACACAAGCATCACCTGTAGCGTTGGCTGTGAATAACAATCTGGGTGGAATTGATTTCTTTGGTGGCATCAATACATTGGGGGGTATTGGTTCCGGAGCATTCATTCGTGCAAGAACTACGGAGGCTTTTACTGCCAGTGCCAATGGCACGCAGCTTAATTTCGGCACCACCGCCAACGGCACCACTGCCACCACTACCCGCATGACCATTGACCACAATGGCCGCGTCGGCATCGGCATAGCTACCCCCGCTGCAAGTTTAGATGTTAATGGCACCGTAAAGCTGGGCACCACGGGTACGGTCATTGCCAACTTAAAACGGATCACAGTAAACTTGACTGCCGTCGCTGTATCAAACAATACCAGTGTCAATTTTCCCGGGCTTGCTGCTACCGGTGTAGCGGTTGGTGATGTTATTGTGGGTGCTGCTATTACATCCTTCCCTGGCTTGGCCCCCAATAATGCGGTTAGCATTTCGCGTGTGCAGATTACAGGGCCAGATACTGTTAGTATCGCAATTGGAAACGGAGGCACTGCCGGCACCGGCGGATCATCAATGACCATAGAATTGCTCGTAATTACACCTTGATAAATTATAAAGCTTATGCAGCCTCGCGGCGCTATGTTTCTAGCGTCCCGTCACCCTGAACTTGTTTCAGGGTCTCACCCTACTCCAAGAACCAGCGCCCGCTGCACATACTTGCCCAGCACATCAAACTCCAGGTTCACCCCATCACCCACTTGCAAATACTGAAACGTAGTATGCTGCCAAGTATACGGGATGATGGCCACGCTAAAACTATCGCGCCCGGCATCTACCACTGTCAGGCTCACGCCATTCACGCAGATACTGCCTTTTTCTACCAGCAGCGCAGCGTATTCTGCCGGATAGCCAAACGTAACTTCCCAGCTGCCATTGCGGTCTGTTATTGATAAAACCTTACCAGTTGCATCTACATGGCCCTGCACAAAGTGGCCATCCAGCCTGTCGCCCGCCCGCAGGCAGCGCTCCAGGTTTACCTGCTCCCCCACCCTAAGCTGCCCCAGGTTGGTGCGTTTTAGCGTCTCCTCCACCGCTACGACCGCATACCCGCTTGCATCCACCTCTGTCACAGTCAGACACACACCATTGTGGGCCAGGCTTTGGTCTATTTTTAACGCTGCCTGGAAAGGCGCACCAAATCTGAGCTGCACCCCTGTGCCGATTGGCACTTTTGCCTGCAATGTGCCCAGCTCTTCTACTATCCCCGTAAACATATCGTCACTTTTTCTTACTACCTAAGCAGGTTGATGATGCCCGTACGCACCTGTTTGTCATCGTTTGTCAGGCTTTCAAACGTAACCTCCACGTGGTAGAAATATGCACCGACGGGTGCATTCGCGCCACCTGCCGTCCCGTCCCACAGCACATTCTTGTCGCGTGAGGTGTAGAGCAGGCTGCCCGTGCGGTCGTAGATGTACGTAATCAAACTGCGTATGCCTTTCGTATTAAAGGGTGCGCGCGTGATGGGTGTAAACAAATCGTTCACGCCATCGCCGTTGGGCGTAAACACATTGGGCAACTGGAAACGGCTGCAATCATCGGTTAGGCACTGAAAAGCCGTGCGACGGCTTCGGTTGATTCGAGTACCCACACTGTCTACCGCTTCAATGGCATAGCACCCTACTGGCGACTGTGTAACCACGTCAATATAACTGAAGGTCACTGAAGGTCTTGTAGCGGGCACTTGCCTTATACTGCGCGCACTGGCATCGTCATCCGTAATGAATCGTTTATAAAATACCTCATAATAGTCCACCCCGCTACTACAGCTATCTGGTGGCGCCTGAAACGTAAACCTCGCCTCATAAGGGTCGCAGCTTATGCTTGAACTTATGGTAGTTATAAATTCTGTAAAACAAGGAGGTATGGTATCTACTACAGTGGTGCAATTGTTATTTGATCCATTTACCAGCACCTCGGGTATGTTCGCAGTTCGGTAAGATCCCGTTGATACCACGCGGTAACACACTTGCTGTCCACGTGCAAGCCCGTTGTCAATATACGTATAGCTGTTCTGGTTAATGTCAGAAACGGCTACTGTAGTAAGTGGCGTAAAGGGCCCTGCACTGGTAGGTGCCCGCAGTATCTCATACTGGCTATTCACCCAGGGAACACTAAAATTCCAACGCACTTCGGCTGCGCGGTTTAATGATCGAGTTTGCAAAAAGATAGAAGAAGCCGGCACACTGGGCACATCCACACCCGAGCCATCGCGCACCAAAACCCTGAATGTATAGCCTCGTGCCACTGTATTGAGATTGTTTACTACTAAAAATGTGTCATTCACGTTCAGTGTAGGCTGGCCCACCAAATCAGTAAAATTGTTTGTACCGATACCAGGAGATATCTGTATGATGTACGTGTAGGGCGGGGGACTAAACAGCGGGTTCAGGTTTGCCATGCGCCAGCGCAAATAGATGCTGCCCGCGGTGGTACTCGTTGCGGTTACATCTGCATTCAGTATCACGGGTTCTTCTAAATCAAAGAAAAAGGGTTGCTCATTGCTCGGGCAGCTGCGCACGCGCTGGCCTGTAACGCCAGGCTCTTCGTACACAGCTACTATCCTATAAACATACCGCCCCCTAAAAGGCAAATTTAAATCTGTATAGCTGTTTGCACCTGCTGCCACTGTAGCTATACGGGTATAACCGCCTATCGTCAGGCTATCCCCACAGCACTGCGGGTTTATACTCGCCACATCTAGCGAGCGGTAAACTTCAAATGCAGTAAGGTTTGCTGTGCAGAGTGGTGGGCCCCAGTTCAGCTGGATGCTACGCCCAGCTAGCACAGCCCCACTTAATGTATTAATGCCAGGTGCGTACACCCGTATATTGGTGGTGCGGTTCGTAGCCAGCGGTGGACCGGTTACAATGCTCGGGCTGGGTATGGCACGGTTCAGGTTGTCGTGCGCGTAGTAGTCCACCTGAAAATCTCGTATGGCTACTGCCCCACAGGGAATATTGCTCCAGTTAAAAGTAGAAGCGATGGGGAAAAAGCTGGGGTTCACAGGGTTGGGTAGCACAGGCTGCAAGCCTGTAAGTATGGGCCGGTTTCCAGGATTGAAAACTGCAGGTGGGTTCAGCGTTGCTGCTGGCGAAACCCCATTGAAGGGCGGCCGCACCCCAAGTGTAGCATCGCCATTGTTCAGGTAGAAGTACAAGCTGTCCCCTGGATTTGGGTCGCGTACACGCACTGGGTAGGTCAGCGATTGCCCCGCCTGAATACAGGCTTGATCCAATGCAGCAATAATGGGCGGGTCGTTGGTACAGTTCTCTACCTGTATCGCTATATCGCGCACCACGGTGCCTATCAGCACCCCTCCACGATACTCATCCGTAGCCAGTGCAAAATTATAGATGCCCGGCACCTTGGGCGTATTCCAGGTTACCACGCCTGTCAGCGGGTTTACAGTAAATTGGTTTGTGGCTGGCGTGCCGCCTACTTCATTCGGGAACCGGTAACCTGGGGCGCAAACCGGCGCAGGAACATCTGGCGGCTGCCAATCACGGCTACACTCCAACCGGAACGCAATGCTATCACCATCAGGGTCAAAGCCGCCCGGATTGTGGCTCCACACTTTGTTTACGCAGGCTATGTCAACAGGGTCATTTAACAATACTGGCGAGCTGTTCGGCCCACCCGCCACTCCTCCCGTTATGTTACAGATCGTAGTAGAAGCATACCATGCCACTGAACCTGAGCCTGATATATTTACTACGCCATTTACGCGCGCAAAGTCAGCATAGCGTATCTCAAAACAGCCCTGCGCTGGTAGTTGCAATGGCTGAAGCGGTGTGGTGCGATACAGATTTCTTTGAATGCAACCACCCGTGTAGAAACGAAGCCGCTCACCACGGGGTGCAGTACCGCCTTCATTACAGGCCCCAACTACGCCGTTTTCCCGGGTCAGGTTCAGGGTGGTTACCAGTATCTCAGTTACCCCAATGCGGCTCCATACGGTAAGCTGCACATTGCAGCGGTCTACCCCCGCTGCACAGGGGTTCGTGTACGTGGTGAGCAGAACTTCATACTGATTATTGCCCAGGTAGCGGTAAGTAATATTACCCGCCAGGCCGTGGGTAGCATAAGCACTTTCAGGCAGCAGCATCAGCACCAAGCCTATCAGAAAGGCAGCCAGCACCCCGCAACTTTTCAAAAAGCGCAGGTAGGGGTATGGGGTTAACAAAAAGGGGTTGCTCACAGTGCCTTGGCCAGCGGCTTACATCTACGCTGCTAAAATAACGGCTTTTTGCGGGCATCCTACGCTGCGCACACCTTAACCTGTAAGCATGAGGCAGTGTTGAGTTTAGTCTCAATGTACATTTGTACGCTATAAATGCAATATACCTATGTAAATACAAAGCTGCCACCTTTCGGGGTGGCAGCTTTTGTTCCGTCATGCCGAACTTGTTTCGGCATCTCCCGTACCAGCTACTTTAGTGCTGCACCTAGATGCGCTGTGTGGTTCGCTTGCCATCTACTACCAGCGTGAGCACATAGATGCCCACATTCACATCAGATGTATTGATGTTCACTGCTTTTGCATCTTTCTGAACTACGCTTTTTACCAGGTTGCCGTACAGGTCTGTGAGGGTGGCTTCCAGCTTTGCTACAGGTGCTTCCAACACAATGTTCAGCACAGCATTGGCGGGGTTGGGGTAGATGCCGGTTTGTTGCTCTTCATCCGCAAGCTCAAGGTTTGCATCAACACGGGTACCACATCCCCTTACGTTAATTATTCTTGTGGGTGAATAGCCGGATACACATGCACCATTGTTTGCACGCACCCTCAAGTTTACACTATAGAACAACTCTGTAAATCCAACCGTATAAGAAGGAGTTGTAGTAACATCTTCATTGTAATCGCCCAGACTGCTTGTCTCTTCCCATGTGTAAGATGTAGCACCTGGTACCGCTGCAATAGTATAAGTGGAAGAAGCAACCATACATGCATTTATACTACCCAAGCCGGTAATGGTGCCAGGCATATTTACCCCCGCATTCACAGTAAATGACGAATTACTTACAGTTGTCCCGCCTGTTGTAGTCAACAAAATGTTACCGGACACGGCACCGCTAGGGACCGTCACAATAACTTGAGTACCGCCGCCACTACTAGTAAACGGCCCAACAGCTGAAACCCCACCAAATGTTACTGCAGTAACAGAGTCTAAGTTAACGCCAGTTATGGTAACCTGATTGTTGGCACATACTGATGTTGGTGTAAACTCATTAATAACTGGCGACTTGGATACAAAAATCCAAGAGGCTCCTGTGTAAAAGTTGTCGCGATTGCCACCAATTATACAGGTATTGCCATCCGCAGTCATTGAAAGTCCTGAGCCTTGTTGCGCAGGTGTACCTACTACCCCATTGCCATAAAGTTTATTCTTTTGAGACCATGAGCCTGAAGTTCGGGTAAAAACCCATACTCCACCATTTAGGTTATTATCAGCATATGCGCTAATTAATGCCGTATTACCATCTGCACTTAACACCCCTCCATTTTGATTTCCTCCACCTTGATTTGCATAACCACTTGTACCGCTGATAATTAATTTAGCCTGCTGACCCCAAACATTACCAACTCGTGTAAAAACCCAAGTAGCACCAACCCCTTGGTTATCAAAATGCCCCCGAATTAACGCCGTATTGCCATCCGCACTTAGTGCTGAAGCGCCCTGCTGCGCGTTCCCTATAGCACCACTACCTACCAACTTTCCACCTTGTTGCACAAAACCAGATGCGGTTCGTATGAAAACCCAAGCAGCACCTGCAAAGTTATTATCACCACCCCCTATTAAAGCTGTATTGCCATCTGCACTTAAAACTCCACTCCCGAATCCTCCACCGCTAGTAGCATCATTAGGAATAAGTTTATTACCGAACTGAGCCCACAAATTGCCAGAACGAGTATAAATAATTGCTGAACCATAAGTACCGTCATTAGGAGCCCCAACCAAAGCCGTATTCCCATCTGCACTTAATGACACTGATGAACCTTGAACTGATAACGATGTCGATGTCAAATCAACTAGCTTACTACCTTGTTGGGCCCAGTTTACCCCGTTTCTAACAAAAACCCAAGCAGCACCTCGAGAAAATCCATCCGAATATCCCCCAACCAAAACTGTATTACCATCCGCGCTTATTGAAACGCTGCTACCAAAAGAAGGCGTACTAGAATTTAAAGAAGGCACAACAGCAGCATCGTTTGGAAGCAATTCGGCTTGCTCGCTCCAGCTACCTGAAACTTTAACGTATACCGAAACTGACCCAGATGTTGGAATTCCCCCAACATTCGTGTTATCATTGCGTGCTCCTACGACTGCTGTATTACCATCAGCACTTATTGCAACGACCTCGCCTTGTAGTGCAGCTCCAGTAACATTGCTGCTAACTAACTTAGATCCTTGTTGAATGGTTGGATATGGCGTCGGGGTGATGACGCGGAATGACCCGAATGTAGGGTTACTACCCAAAGATGTGGTTATTGATACCCCGCCTGTACTTGCGCCGGGCATTACCATTGCAACAATTTTGTTGCTCGTAGCTGAGATTAGCAAAGCCTGAACACCACCTATTACTACAGATTGTGGTGATTGCAAATTACTTCCGTTAATAGTAACTACAGTTCCAATTGGGCCTTGAGTGGGTGTAAAATCAGTGAGGCTGGGTGGGAGCTGCAAAGCATCAAAGCGCAATACACGGTGATTGACTTGGTCAGCTACATACAAATTTTTAGCCGCATCTATTGCTAATCCAAAGGGAAGATTCATACCCGCCTGTGTGGTACTTTGCGTATTCATCGTAAAGGTGGTCTGGCCGAGTACGCCATCTGCATTGGCACCATTGGCCTTGCTGGCAGCCCCATTGAAACGTAACACACGATTATTGTATCCATCTGCTACATACAGATTACCATCAACATCTACAGCCACGCCTCGGGGATTATACATACCTGACTGAGTAGAGGCAATTGTTTTTGAAGTAAAGTTGGGCTGACCTAGCACGCCGTCAGCATTGGCACCGTTAGTCTTGTTAGCAGCAGCGTTGAAACGAAGCACACGATGATTGTTAAAATCAGCTACATACAAATTTTCGGTAATATCCACCGCAACGGCATAGGGTTGGTTTATCCCTGACTGTGTGGTACCTTGGGTATTCGTTGTAAATGTCGGCTGGCCCAGCACCCCATCAGCACTCGCTCCATTGGCCTTGGTAGCCGCGGCATTGAAACGCACTACTCGATTATTGCCCACCTCTGCTACATATAGGTTGCCAGCAGGGCTCACAGCAACACCAATAGGTATTCCTAGGCCAGATTGCGTATTAGCAGCAATATTCGTAGTAAACATAGCCTGGCCCAGCACTCCATCAGCACTCGCTCCATTAGCCTTGGTAGCCGCGATATTGAAGCGTAGTACTCTGTTATTTCCATAGTCTGCAACATATAAGTTTCCGGCAGCATCCACCGCGACACCAATGGGAGTTTTCATGCCAGTTTGTGTGGTAGCAGGCACATTCGTAGCAAAACTGCTCTGGCCCAGCACGACCTCTGCAGCAGCCCCATTGGCAAAACTGGCTGCATTGGCATACCGCAACACACGGTTGTTTAAGTAGTCGGATACAAACAATTTACCGTTGGTGGGGTCTATCGCCACGCCACTAGGAAAATTAAACCCTGTAGATGAAATACCTGTATTGGATGTATTAAATGTACTTTGGCCCAGCACAGCGGCAGCATTCTGGCCATTGATAAACTGCGCCTTAAGTACGCTGAGTACAGTCCCGCATAATAGCAGCGTAAAAAAGAGGGTTTTGAAATAGAGTAAACATGTTTTCATAGTGTAGTAAAGACGTACGCTTATGTACGTACCTGCAAATCTACTAAGCTTACTTTGCCATGAAAAAAGCCTGTGTTAAATAAGGGTAACCATTTTCGGCTACTATCTACATAACTGGAAGCCAGGTGTAGCAGCCTCATACCGTTACGCCATTTACCATTAACAGCCCTACCAGAACCCACAAGCCCCTCATTTCCCAAAAGAAAAGGCCGCTACTATAGTTGGACGATATCAGAAATTTTCCGAACTTGCAGCCCTTTCTGAAAAAACCAGGCACCGCCTAATCTAACCCGAAATTTCATTCGTAAGCGCAATGGACGCACGCAGCTATAAAACACGTACCCTGAAAGAGGGTAAAGTTCAGCGCAACTGGTTTGTGGTTGACGCTGAAGATCAAGTACTTGGCCGCCTAGCTAGCCGGGTTGCACACGTAGTACGTGGCAAACACAAAACCAGCTACACCCCCAACCTCAATTGCGGCGACAATGTCATCGTAATCAACGCTGAGAAAATACGCCTCACCGGTACCAAAATGACTGGCAAAGTTTACCTACACCACACCGGCTACCCAGGTGGCCAGCGTGAGCGCACACCAGAGCAGATCCTTGCCAAAGACCCCGCCGAGCTGGTTGAAATGGCTGTTAAAGGGATGTTACCCAAAACCAAACTGGGCAACGACCTGTACCGTAACCTGTATGTATATGCAGGCGCACAGCACCCCCACACCGCACAAGAACCCAAACCCCTGAAAGTACTTTAATTCCATACGCTACTCCAGCTACTACCCCCTAGCCAATGGCCTACATACAAGCTACCGGACGCCGTAAAACCTCTGTGGCGCGCATCTACATCAAGCCCGGCAAAGGCCTGATGGAGATTAACGACCGCCAGGCAGATGAATTTTTGAACCATGACGTGCTGCGAATGAAGGTGCGCCAGCCTTTTGAAGTGCTGGGCCTGAGCAGCGAAGGCTTTGACATCAAAGTAAACGTACGCGGCGGCGGCGTAAACGGCCAGGCTGAAGCCATCCGCCTGGGCATAGCCCGTGCGCTGGAGCAGGTAAATACAGAATACCGCGCCCCGTTGAAAAAAGAACGCCTGCTTACAGTTGATAGCCGCCAGGTAGAACGTAAAAAGTACGGTTTGCGCAAAGCTCGCCGCCGCTCACAGTTCAGCAAGCGTTAATTCTTTCTATTTCATTTCATCTTACTGCTTAGTTAGCACAGCTATAATGACAACGTACGAACAACTGCTCGAAGCGGGCGTACACTTTGGCCACCTTTCACGCAAGTGGCACCCGGCCATGAAGCCTTACATCTTTATGGAGCGGAACAACATCCACATCATAGACCTGCTCAAGACGCAGAAGCTGCTGGATGAAGCCTGCCGTGCAACACAGCAACTGGCCCGTGGCGGACGCAAAATCCTGTTTGTAGGCACCAAAAAGCAAGCACAGGAAATAATCAAAGACCTGGCAGACAGCGTGAACATGCCCTACGTGACAGACCGCTGGCTGGGGGGTATGCTTACCAACTTCAGCACCGTACGCAAGAGCGTACGCCGCCTGCAGCAGATAGAGAAGATGGAGAACGACGGCACCGTGGATCTCATCAACAAGAAAGAACGCCTCACCCTGAGCCGCGAAAAAGAAAAGCTGGACAAAGTGCTGCGTGGCATTGTAGAAATGACCCGCCTACCCAGCGCCATTTTTGTGGTAGACATCAAGCGTGAGCACATCGCCATTGCCGAAGCCAAGAAGCTGGGCATCCCCACCATTGGTGTGGTTGATACCAACAGCGATCCCAACCAGGTTGACTTCCCGATACCCGCAAACGATGATGCCGCGAAAAGCATTAACGTTATCGCAGGTGCGCTGGTAGAAGCCATCAAGTCTGGCCTATCTGAGCGCAAGCTGGAGCGCGATGCTGAAACGAAAAAAAACGATACCAAGGCAGTTGCTGAACCCGTAGCAGCTGAGTAATCTTTCGAAATGATATTCAAAACAGGCGAGCAATGCTCGCCTGTTTTGTTTACTCACCGCTTGCAACTACTTATTGCTCATTAGCATCCGTCATTCCCTCGAGAGCGGGAATCTATACGCTAAAAAAATTGATACTTTAGCAACACTTCATGGCCACCTCCAAGCCCAACCTTGCGCGCGGTACCCGCGACTTCCTGCCACACGAAGTGCTGCGCCGCCGTCATATTTTCGATACCATTCGCCAGGTGTTCGAGTTGTACGGCTACCAGCCCATTGAAACCCCAGCCATGGAAAACCTGAGTACGCTCAGCGGTAAATATGGGGAAGAGGGCGAGCGGCTCATGTTTCGCATTCTTAACAGTGGCGACTACTTAACCGATGTCCCCACCGAATTACTGAGTAAAGAATCCGCACTTAAGCTGTTGCCCCTCATTACCGCGAAAGCCCTGCGCTACGACCTCACCGTGCCCTTTGCCCGCTTCGTAGTGATGCACCAGAATGAGCTGGCCTTCCCGTTTCGCCGCTACCAGATGCAGCCTGTGTGGCGGGCCGACAGGCCCCAGCGCGGCCGCTACCGTGAGTTCTGGCAATGCGACGCTGACGTAGTAGGCAGCGATAGCCTCATAAATGAAGCTGAGTTTGTATGGATCTATGATGCAGCGCTAAGCCGCCTGGGCCTCAAAGATTTTACCATTTACATCAACAACCGCAAGGTGCTCACGGGCATGGCGGAGTTAGCTGGCGCACCCGATAAACTCGTAGACATTTGCACCGCAATAGACAAGCTCGACAAGATTGGAGCCGATGGCGTAACGGCTGAGCTGCGCGAACGTGGGCTTGACGCTGCCGCCATAAACAAACTTACCCCGCTCTTTACCTTACAGGGTGACAATGCCGCCAAACTACAAACCCTACACAGCATGCTCACCGCCAGCGCCACTGGCATGCAAGGCTTGGCGGAGATTGAGAAGGTGATGGCCCTCGTAAACAGCCAGTCGTTACAACACGGCAAGCTTATATTTGACCCTACCCTGGCCCGCGGCCTGAACTACTACACCGGTGCCATACTTGAGGTAAAAAGCAACGAGGTGCAGATGGGCAGCATTGGCGGCGGCGGCCGTTACGATAACCTCACCGATCTATTCGGTGGCAAGGGGCTCACGGGTGTGGGTATTAGCTTTGGCGCAGACAGGATCTATGATGTAATGGAAGAACTAAAGCTCTTCACCACATTACCCGAAAGCGCCACGCGTGTGCTGCTTATAAACTTTGGCGGGCAGCTTGAAACCGAAGCCATGCGTTTGGTGCAGCAGCTACGCGGTTCCGGCATTGCTGCTGAGCTATACCCCGAGGCAGCCAAAATTGCCAAGCAGTTTAGCTATGCTGATAAAAAAGGAATTCCATTCACCCTCATTTTCGGGGAGAAAGAACAGGCTGAGGCCAGGTATGTAGTTAAGAACATGACGAGCGGAGATCAAACCCCGCTCACCTGGGCCGAAGTGCTGCAGCACATAAAGTGAGATTTCCCAAAAACCCTTACAGGTGATTGATGCTGACCCCAACACGGCACTCAACACGGCAGCGTGGGCTATTGAAGAGGCCACGAAATACAGAAGCCCCCATAGTGGGGGCTTCGCATGAATAACATCTGACTACTGGCTATTACTTCTTAGCTGCGGGCTTCTTGGCAGGAGCCTTCTTGGCTTTAGCGGTAGTAGTATTCTTGATTTTTTGTACTTCCAGGCGGATTTTTTGGGCTTCATCGCGGAGGTCTTTCATGCTTTTGCGCACGCGGGTACCAGCGGCATTGTTGCCTTTTTCGAAGAATTTTACAAAATCTTCTTCCATGTTGGCAACCATTTCGCGCAGGTTGTGATAGGGGTTCTTCATAGTCAAAAATAAGATTAAAGGTTAACAGCGATAACAGTTAAGTAAGTGCGAATATACAATAGCGCACGCTAAAAAGTAGGGAAACACAACTAAAAAATGCGTTTTTAGGCTGAAACAGGCACTTTTTGTGTATAAAACCCACTTTTCAACTTGTCCCGTATCTCTGAAAACACCCCAAGTGTATAATCTACCTGCTCAAATGTGTGGTCCGCCGTAGGAATAATTCTGAAAATAAGCTTACCCTTTTCTATCACAGGGTAGGTTACGGCAGATAGAAACAGCTTGTAGTTTTCGCGCACATCTTTAATTACATCTACTATCTGCTCGGGCGTAATGCTCATATATACTGGTGTAACTGGCGTGTTCGTGTCCCCCAGGTCAAAGCCCATTTCACGCAGCCCCTTCTGCATACGTGCCGCTATAGCGTGCACCTTCTCGCGCAGTTCTGGCTTGCTCATCAGCATCTCCAGCCGCTTTATCGCGCCCAGTACAATGGGCATGGGTAGGCTCTTGGCGTAAATCTGGCTGCGCATGTTATACCGCAGGTAATGAATGATTTTTTTATCGCCGCAGACGAAGGCGCCTACCAACGCCAAGCTTTTTGCAAACGTGCAGAATATCAAGTCCACATCTTTCTGCACGCCATAATGCTCAGCCGTGCCTTTTCCGGTTTTACCCATCAAACCAAATCCGTGGGCATCGTCTATAAACAATCTAAACTGATATTTCTTTTTCAGTGCCACAATTTCATCCAGCTGACCCATATCGCCTTTCATGCCAAACACCCCTTCGGTAATCACCAATATCCCGCCACGGGTTTTATCTACAATGGCCTGCGCTTTCTGTAGCCGGTCTTCCAGTTGCGCCATGTTGTTATGCGCAAACACAAAGCGCTTGGCCATGCTCTGGTTCATCCCGTCTATGATGCAGGCATGGCTGAGCTGGTCATACACAATCACATCATGTCTGCTGGTTATCGCCTCTACGATAGACACACAGCCTTGGTAGCCAAAGTTTAGCAAGAAGGCATCTTCCTTCTCCATAAACTTCGCCGCCATCGCCTCAAATCGTTCATGTTCGTCTGTGTTGCCCGTCAGCATTCTGGAACCCATCGGGTAAGCAAGGCCATACTGGGCGGTAGCTTCTGTATCGGCTTTGCGTACTTCCGGGTGGTTTGCCAGCCCCAGGTAGTTGTTCAGAGACCATACCAGCACATCATTGCCCCTGAATTTCATATTGGGCCCCAGCTCACCCGTTAGTTTCGGGAAAGTGGCATAGCCATGGGCAAATGAAGCAAACTGTCCCAGGTCGCGCTGCATGGCGCGGTCTATTTTATCGAACAAATCCATAGAAAGTAAAACGCAAAAAACCGATTGGGTTTGAAAGGAGTTTCAAACCGTAAAGTTAAGAAAAGCAGGGTTGCAAAGTGGGATGTGTGTACTGCAAATGGCACCGGGTGCGCAAGGCATCTTGCACTCAAGCCAGCTTGTTTGTTACTGCATACACATGCGTGCCCAGAACCGTTTGCAGCGCCTGCGCCTTAAGTAGCGTTTCTTCATACTCCCCTTGTGGGTTGCTGTCATAGGTCACCGCACCGCCCACATTATACAGCACTATATGCTGCACAGCATCATACTGCACCGTGCGTATTACCACATTAAAATCATACTCCCTATCGGGGGCCATGTAGCCCATGCACCCGGCATAGAGTCCGCGGCCCGTCTTTTCATAGTGGTCTATCAGTTTCATGGCGCTCACTTTGGGTGTGCCTGTCATACTCGCGGGTGGGAAGGCAAACAGCAGTGCCTGCCAGGGTGAGGTGTCCACACGCAGCGTGCCAGTTACTGTGCTAACAAGATGGTGCAGGGTGCTGTAGGTATGTACGCCATGCAGTTGCGGTACGTGTACGGTGCCAGGTATGCAGCTACGGTGCAGGTCGTTCCGCGCCATGTCCACTACCATCACATTTTCAGCACGCTCTTTGGGCGAGGCGTGCAGCGCTGCTGCTGTGTCTTGAAGCGAGTCTTTATGTATGGTGCCCTTGATGGGCTGCGTGGTAAGCTGCCCCTGTCTGTGCTGTAAGAAGCGTTCAGGCGAGATGCTGAATACATACCGGCTCCCCCATCGCAGCATGGCGGCCATGCCCACAGGCGATGCATCCTTGAGCGCATAAAACAGCGCCATCAAGTCTCCCACTGCGCCCTGCGCAGTAAACTGCTGCGAAAGATTTATCTGGTATGCATCTCCCTGTACAATATGCATACGCAGGGCCTGCACCGCCTGGGCATACTCCCCAGGTGTAAAGTCACTGCTGAATGCAGCAGCTTGCGCAGAATCCAGTTTTGGAATTTGGTGAGGCTGTACCTGTAGCAGCCGTTCTGCCATTGCTTCTGGGTCTTCTGTTCGACAGCATATCACCACTGCATCCGCACCGCGCAATTGGTAACACACCAGGTCTGCCACAAAGAAGGCCACCTCGGGCCAGGGCAGTGTAGGTGCATGTCGCGTATGTGTACTAGGTTCTACTGTTATTTTCAGTTCATACGGCAGCAACCCAAAAAGCCAGTTTTCTTCCGCCTTTTGCGGCACTGCATCCGCCTGTATTATAAGCTGTGGCTCCTCAAGCGTAGCAGCAACCAGCCACTGGTACTTGCCATACTCGTCAGGGCGTTGGCAGCTATCCAGCACCATAAAGTAACGCTGCTGCATTGCATACCCCTCGCACCGCAAACGAATATCGTGTGGGCCATCTGCAAGTGTGTAGGTAGCATACGCAGCCATGGGCCGCAAAGATACGGCTGGGCCTATTAGCGCAAGCCAAGCTTATAGGCCATAGGGCTCTGCACACTATAAGCCGTTTTAAGTTCTGCGTGCAGTGCCTCAGCCCTTGCGGCATGTAGCTGCAACACCTGCAGCACGAATGTCGGATGCACCAGTGCATCGGCTGGCAGGTGGGTATGCTGCACCAGCACCGGGCGGCTTCCGTTATTGTAACGCACTGCCAGGGCCTGGCCGCAGGCATCGCGGTTCATACGGTTTAACATTACCCATAGTTTGGCATCCGCTTGCTCCAGCACGCATACTTCTGTGCGTAGGGCCAGGCACCAGGGCTTTTGCAGGCCTGTGTGTTTCTGCCCTTGTGCGAAAGGCATGTCCGTAAACGTGAGTGTTATCAGGCTGCCTGCCACGGTAAGCGCATACGCATACTTTGCCACTTCTGCCACACTGCCCTGCCCCAGCTGCTCCACCAATAGCCGCAGCACCAGCTCAGCCGCCAACTCGCGGCTCATCTCACGCTGGCGTTCTGGGGGTGTTAAGTTGCTGCGCACCAGATGCACCAGGTTCGGCCGCAGGTGCATTTCATGGGCAGGCAGCTCGTCTAAGTCTGTGTGAAGTGTCTTGTAAGCCCCCTCGGCTGCATCCAGAAGTTCAAAAAGTAGGCGGGGCAGCCAGTTTACATACGGGTGATGCTCCGGCAGCAGCACCCCCAGGCATACGGCATTGGCTGGCGAAATGAAAAACTGCCCAAAAGGCACCGCCGCGTGGTTTTGGTTTATCACATGCCACAGCGCCAGGCGGTTGTGCTGCACCTTCGGCACAATCTGAAGCTCTATACATATGGCAGGCGTGGGGCCGCTTTCCTCTGTAACTACCAGGCGGACCAAACTGGTTTCAGCTTGCAACACAGCATCACCATACTGGTAGTGCACATTGGCTACACCCAGGGTTTCGAGGTGTGAAAGAATTTGCGGTAGCAACTGCATGGCTGGCTAAAGTTGAATAAATAAAAATACTTAGCAATCAGGTGTTTACACCCATAAATTACAATGCTTACTTCAAGAAAACATGCCAGCATTGCCTGCTTTTTTAAACACCCCAATTGTGAAGAGCAATAGCCGGGGTGCATAACCCCAGCAGAACCAATAAAAAAAGGGTGACTCGTGCCACCCTATTCAAACAAACAAACAAACAAAATGTTGGTATCGTAACGGCGGAAAACCCACCTGAAGCGTCAGTTATTGTTCTACAAAGTAAAGCGGGAACACCTGAAAAGGCAAATTTTTTAACCTTCAGGTAAAAAAGAAAACCAAAAGCAACCTCTCATCCGCTGCTTACCTACCAAGGTTTCGCTATTTCCACCTAACCCGCCCGCCCAAAATCGCCCGCCTTATGCCCACAACAACATATAGCAGCGTTTGCAAAAAAGGCATGTAGAACAGCGAAAACGGGGGCAAAGCACGCTGCGCCAGAACACGCATGGCCATATACAGCATTGCGGCCTGCACCAGGTAGGCCGCAGCCCATAACGACACCCACTGCCACACTAACCCACTTGCACCGCATATCACTAGCAGCGCAGGAAGCGTAAGGTGTTGGGCGGCGGCAGCCAACCCCAGCAGCAGCTTGCTGCTCCATGTGTAGTGGCTTGCAGCACCCAGGTGCCGCACTTTCTGCCTTACCCAGGCACCCAGGCTTGGCGGTGAGAAGGAGTACACATGCGTATTGGCTGCTGTCAGCAATCCAATTTCATCAGCCCGTGCATACCGATTGATAGCAATGTCGTCATCACCTGAGGGGGTGGCCGCATGCCATGCATGCCCCCCTGAGCGCTCCCAGAAGGCGCGGGTGTAAGCCAGGTTCCGGCCTACAGCCATATAAGGTAGGCCCGCAGCTGCCCAGCCCAGGTACTGTGCTGCCACCGCCAGCGTGTCATACCGTGAAAAAATATTGGCCAGGCCGGGAGCACTGTAGAATGGACTATAGCCAAGTACTACTTGCTTTCCTGCTGCGAGCGGGGCCGCCAGTGCCTCTAGCCAGCCCTTGGGCACGTCACAGTCAGCATCCGTGAAAGCAAAGCAGTTGTATTGCGCGGCAGCTACACCAGTCGCAGTTGCGTGCTTCTTCCCGCTCCAGCCCGGGGGTAGTGCTTCAATGTGCAAGATTTTTAGTTTTGGGTGCTTTGCCGCAAGCACCTGTAGTTGCGGCAACGTATCGTCAGTGGATTGGTCACTGATGGCGATGACCTCAAACGTAGGGTATGCCTGCTGCAGGATACGGGTCAGGCAGGCCGCTACACGAGGGCCTTCGTTGCGTAGCGCTACAACAACGCTAATAGCTGGCCACTGTGCAGGCAAAGGTACTTGCGGCCTATGTACCAAGCGCCACCAGCCGCATGCCGCAAGAAGCGTGAATGCTATGTGCAGCAATAGTAGCGCACAGAAGGCATATTCCCACACCAGCATTTACAGTTCCTTTAAGTCGCTTGCTTGCTTAGATATGCTTCATACTCAAGCTTGCCCTCATACAGCTCTATGAAATAGATTATTGCAATTAGCTTAAAACCTACCTCCTCTAGATACTTCCAGTGGGGCATATAAAATGATTCTGGGTTTGCTCGAATGTTAGCCAGCCCACTTTCCAGCGCACCAACAGGTAATAGCATATCGTCATCCATTATAACTATATCATCATACTTGGCAAAATCTACACCCATATTTCTAGCATAACTCACGCCCCTACTTTTGTTATCCAGAAAAGAAACCCATTTGTGCTTCAGCTGTACCGAGTCAAGAGACTGGGCCGTGCCGTCATTGATCACAATCACTTGAGACAGCTCTAAACCAGCCAGCGTAGCCTGTAAAAAATCTAACGACTCAATAAGTACTTCCGTACGATTCGCGGTAGGGATTACTACTGAAAAGCCGTTGTTGATTGACACCTGTTTTACGCTTGCTCAAAATTAATGACTTTTATTGGCTTTTCTTGGCTGAACCATTGCCCCTATAGCACGGCACAAATCATCATTGCGCCCCTCACCTGTCAACTTCACACAACACAAAGTCAAGCGAGCCGACGATAGCGACCAGGTCCGCGATGAGGACACCGCGGCTGATCTCCGGCAACAGACTTAGGTTGCAGAAGCTGGCGCCACGCGCCTTGCATCGGTAAGGGATGTCGCGCTTGGGGTCGCCAATGAAATAGAAGCCGGTTTCGCCGCGAGGGTTTTCAGCACGGCTGTAATATTCAGTGTGGGTGGGCCGCAGTTTTTTAGGGCACATCGCGCGTGGGTCAAAGTCAGGCGTGCGTTTGTGTTCCCCTAGCAGTGCGGCCACACACTGCCGGATGATTTTCACACTCTCTTTCATTTCTTGCGCCCGTACCCAGTAGCGGTTCCAGGTATCTCCAATTACAGCCTGGCCATCGTTTTTGCCAACGGGCGTATCGAATTCAAGTTCAGGATATACACTGTAGCCGTCTATGCGACGCAAGTCCCATCGCAGGCCGCTGGCGCGTAAAATGGGGCCGCTAGCGGCATAGTTCACCGCAGTGCCCAGGGGCAGCACCCCCACGCCTGCAGTACGCTTAACGAAAAGGTGGTTAGTGGTAAGTAGGGTATCCAGCTCTGGCAGCTTACGGCTGAAGTAGTCAGCGAACTCAGCCGCGCGCTGCTCAAAGCCCACGGGTAAATCGTAATAGAGGCCGCCTACCCAGAGGTAATTGTATAGCAGCCGCGCGCCACTAGCCCACTCCAGCATATTGAGAATATGCTCACGGTCTCGCATGCACCACAAGAAGGGCGTCCAGGCACCTACATCGAGCCCAAAGGTACCAATAGCTACAAGGTGGCTGGCGATGCGGTTCAGTTCGGCTACCAGCACGCGGATATACTCTATGCGTTTGGGCAGTTTGCCAGTGAGCCCCATCATCTGCTCAACGCCCATTATAAAAGCCCACTCGCCATTCATGGCGGCGAGGTAGTCAATTCTATCTACGTAAGGAATGATCTGCTGGTAGGTCAGGCTTTCGGCGTGCTTCTCAAAGCAACGGTGCATGTAGCCCAGGTGCGGCACCACGTCAACCACCATCTCGCCATCGGTCACAATTTCCAGCCGCAGCACACCATGGGTGCTGGGGTGCTGCGGGCCCATGTTCAGCACCATTTCCTGGGTGTGGAGGCCCTCCAGCTGTGTGCGCGCCGGAGCGCTACGGGCCAGCATCTGGCTGTAGCTCAGGTCATTTTGCGGCGCATTCTCAAATTGGGTATTGGCGGGCATGCTGTCGCAAGATAGCAAAGCCCCCCGTTACACTACCTTACAAAGCATAGATGCTGTAGGCGACAAAATCATACCTTCGCACTCCCTATTTTTATTCAAAATGCCCCGCTATTTAACCGGCATACAGAGCAGTGGCCGCCCGCACCTGGGCAACCTGCTGGGTGCAATACAGCCTGCACTGCAACTCTCAGGCAGCGTAAAGCAATCCGCATTCTATTTTATTGCAGACCTGCACACGCTTACCAGCAGCCGCGATGCTGTGCTGAACCGAGAGAACACCCTGCATGTAGCGGCAGCCTGGCTTGCCTGCGGGCTGGATATTGAAAAAGATGTGTTCTATCGCCAGAGCGATGTGCCCGAAGTGTGCGAGCTGGCCTGGTACCTGAACTGCTTTACCCCCTACCCTATGCTGGCGCAGTCGCATTCGTTTAAAGACAAGAGTGCAAACCTGGCGATGGTAAGTGCGGGCCTCTTTACCTACCCTGTACTTATGGCAGCAGACATCTTGCTGTATGATGCTGAGCGCGTACCTGTAGGCAAAGACCAGGTGCAGCACCTGGAGATTGCACGTGACATTGCTACGGCATTCAATAATTTTTACCAGCAGGAGGTATTTGTTGTGCCAGAGGCTTATGTTGCTGAAGAAGTGATGACCATACCTGGCACCGATGGCCGTAAGATGAGCAAGAGCTATGGCAATACGATTAACGTTTTTGCGGATGAGAAAGCACTACGCAAAACCGTGATGGGCATTGTAACCGACAGCACGCCGCTGGAAGCGCCCAAAAATCCGGATACCGATACGGTGTATGCGCTCTATAAAACACTGGCAACAGAAGCGGAACTGGGAACGCTACGGGCACATTACCTGGCCGGTGGCTTTGGGTATGGACAGGCTAAGCAGTTGCTGTATGAAAAGCTAATGGCTGTGTTCGCAGAGCCGCGTAGGCTTTATACAGAAATGATGAACAACCCCGATGCAATAGAGACTGCCTTGCTCACAGGGGCTGCAAAAGCCAAGGATGTAAATGGGCCCGTATTGAAACGGGTGAGGCAGGCGCTGGGGTTACGCGTATAGGGCGCTCAGGAATTCTGAATAAGTAAAATTAATTCACGCGCAGCGGACGGCCGATGCGCAGCAGCGTGCGCGTAGTCATGCCGTTGAGCATGCAGAGGCGTGTAATAGTAGTACCATAGCGGCCTGCCAACCCCCCGAGCGTGTCGCCTGAGCGGATGTAATGGTAGCGCACCATGCGCAACTCAACCAGATGCTGAAACCAGCTTTTATCAATGCGCACGGTAGAAGCCAGCAGCTTGCCATCTTCAAACGAAACAACGCGGGTTGGGTCAATAGGCACACTCATAAAGCGCAACTCAAAATGCAAGTGTGCTCCAAAGCTATAGCCTGTATTCCCGCCCAGGCCCAGGGCTTCACCAGCATGGATCTCGGTTCCCGGTTTTACAATAGGCTTTGAAAGGTGGCCATAGAGGCTCTCCATTCCGTCAGCATGGGCTATCATTACGAACCAGCCGTAGCCGCGGTCATATCGCACCACGCGCACCACTCCATCCAACACTGCCACTACGGTGTCGCCCTTGTTCAGCTTTATGTCAGTACCAAAATGAAATCCGTATCCATACATGCGGCGGGGGCCAAATGGTGATGTTACATGACCCCGCACAGGAAACTTAAAATTTCTGCCTGCCAGGCTGTCTATCAACCGTATGCTGATTGTATCCGGGAGCTTAGTTACGTCTTCGTCGTAGATATTAATCTTATTTGGATCCCAGATGCCGCAGCGTGCTTCGCTCTGCAGGGTAGTATCGGGCAGAAAGAACTGGGGAGTGACTTTCAAGATGACTGGATCCAATACGCGCAGTAAAGTATCAGGTGGTGCCGCCATAGCCACACTAGCACCTAAGGCAAATACCAAAGCTGCAAAACGCGTGTATAGCCAAAGTATTCTGGGCTGCATAACAATACTTACTGAATACCTTGAATGCCGATTGTTATAGGTAAAATTTAGGTTTGCACTGCTAAAATAGCAGAATGAACTATACCAAGCTGTTAAGGGGCTACGAATAATGCCCATTGTTTCGCACAACTAAAACCGCTTAGCAGAATGTGTGCGACTCAAAGGTGTGCACACTGCCAGTAATTAGGCAATCTCCTCTTTCTTAGGGAAGATAACCGAGAGGACTATAGAGCCTCCCAGCAGCAAAATAATGATGAGCAATGAAACCACTACATCAACGTGAAATTGAGCGAAAACTGGATGGATAAACTGCAATGCAGGCAGTAGCATTTTCCCGCCAATAAATACCAGAATAAATGCAAGCCCTTTAGAAAGCAGATAGAACTTATCCAATACGTTGCTCAGCAAAAAGAACATGGCACGCAAGCCCAGCACCGCAAAGATGTTTGACGTGTAGATTACGAATTCATTTTGCGAAATACCAAAAGCTGCAGGGATGGAGTCCACCGCAAAAATGAGGTCAGTAAACTCAATCATCAGTATCACCATAAAGAGCGGGGTGAATACCAGCTTACCGGCTTTGCGCACGAAAAACTTACCGCCCTCCTGCTGATTTGTAAACGGCAGGTAGCGCCTTGCAAAACGGAGTACAGGGTTCTTCTGCTCGTCAATGTCTTTGTCATCATCCCCGCCAAACATCATCTTAAAGCCAGTGTAGAGCAATATCACCCCAAAGACATATAGAATGGGGTGAAAGTGATGAATGATAAAAGCACCTACAAAAATGAAAATGGCGCGCATGATAATGGCGCCCAGGATACCCCAGAATAGTATACTATGGTAATACAACTCATCTACTTTGAAGTAGCGGAGTATGAGTATGATTACAAATATGTTGTCAACAGATAGGGCGTACTCAGTTAGGTATGCCGATAGAAACTCAATGGCAGGTTGTGGGGTCTCTTCAGTAAAATAAATGAGAAAGCAAAACGCCATGGCCAGCGAAACCCAGAAAATAGACTGGATAAGCGCGGCGCGGGTAGTAATGGACTTAGGCTTTTTATTAAAAAACCCAAGATCTAGCACCAAAAAGATAGTGATAAGCACACCAAAGCCAGCAAACAACCACCACTCTGTAGAGCTAATGTGTGAACTGGCAGCATGGCTGACGCTATCGGGTAGAGTTTGACTCATTCAGAAACCAAAAGAGAAGTAAGGGCAAAAAGACGAGCCCACTTAATTGTGTACTCATTATGTAATATACTTTCAGGCGCCATAGCCCTCGATGGAAGCGCCAAATTATGAAAAAGCGCTTTACGCTTTCATGCTTACCCCACTGATTTATAGGTATTATATTTTAAAACAAGTTCTAGCATGCGTTATGCGTACTTAAACTTTTTAACAAATAGACTAGCGGGGCCCCACAGTTTGAGCCCGCGCAGCAGCAGCATGCCTATGACAGCCCCCAAAAGTGCGCCGCAGAGCACATCGGCAGGGTAATGCACACCCAAGTAAATACGGCTGTAGGCCACAAGCGCTGCCCAGCCTAACAGCAAGCCCGCTACCCTGCTCAGCGCCTGCAGGCGAAGAAAAAACCCCATAACTACACTTATGCCCATGGTATTGGCTGCATGAGAGGATACAAAACCAAACTCGCCGCCGCAGTGCTCATTTACAGTGTGCACCAGCCCCGCCAGTGCGGGTGCATGGCAAGGCCTAAGCCGCATAAACATCTGCTTGAACAGTTGGGTAGAGATAACATCGCTAAAAGCGACAGTTAGCAAAGCCAGCCCCAGCACCCAGAAACCCAAAAGCTTATATACGTTAAACACCCAAATCAGCAGCAGCAAATACAAAGGCAGCCAGCTGTACTTCCCAGATATAAACTGCATGATGCCATCCAGAAAAGGCGCGTGTAAGCCATTAATCAGCAAAAAGGCATTTGTGTCTATTTGGTTTAGCCAGTCAAGCATTTCCATTGCACCCCTTTATCAAATCATTTTCAACCGATACTAAAGTCTGCGGTTCTTTATAAACCCCAAGCAGGCCGACTTTAAGTAAGTAGTTTTTGCAAATCATTGCTGGAAATGTTTGGATTACGCATACTTGCACTTCACCTAGTTAAATTTTTTCATTGCCTGCTGGTTGCATGGCTTCTTTCAGTTTTTCTTGCGCCTGCACTGACGCTATGCCGCCCCAGGCATGTATCCGCCCCATCCAAACCTCGGCCTGGCTTACCAGTGCTGACGATAATTGCTCCACTACATAAGTACCTCTAAGCGGGTCTTGCACTTGGCCCAGTTTTGCCTCATGCAGCAGCACCTGGTGCATATTGAGCGAAAGCCTGAGGCCATCCTCTGAGGCTTCAGCTAAGCTGTCGTGCGGGGAGAGCATGAGCGCATCTACCCCACCAAGAATGCCCGCGAGGCCCTCAGTGGTTAGGCGAAACAGGTTGCTGTTGGGGTCTTCTATCGATTTGTTACGGGTTGCGCTACAGCCATACACCTGAAACTGCACAGCAGGCATGTGCACATGAAACAGCATTCGCTGTGCCCTTAGCCTGGCAATGTCCAGTATGAACTCTCGGCCCAACGCATGCTGAACCTGCAGCTTTACATCCGGCTGCACACGTGCGTAAGTTTGCGCTATGGCCGTAGCTATAGCAAGTTGCAACGCCGCCCCCACCCCTGCTTCATATAAGCTATCTACACACAGGGCTACGCTCAAACCTTTCAAAATGGCTGCGCCTGCAGCTTCAAATGCGCCTACATGCAGCATTTGGCTATCTACCATGCCAGCCAGTACAGGCGCTTTACCAATTATGTTCAGCTGGTAACCTTCGACAACCTGTTTCTTGGTGGCAAGCGCATCAGAAAGGTGCAGGGCCTGGGGCAGCGCCAGCCAGAGCTGTAATGAAATCTCTGGACTGAGCTGGGGCAAAAGCTCCAATAAGGCCTGCTCAAGTTTGGCAAGTGGTAGGCCATCAGGTGCGGTGCACCTAAGCTCACGTGCGCCAGTAGCTATGGAAAGCTGCGCCCAGCGCTGAATTTTAGCTGAATCCCACGCCAGGTCTATCGTTGAAACAGGCCGCCAAACAGCAGGAAAATGTAGTGGGGAAAAGTCGTATTTGGGGGGTGGCGTCTGGTTTTTTTCGTAGGTGTAAAAGGGCTCTAGCTGTACGCCTTCGTTTGCAAGAGGATAGTTAACTGCTTCTCTCGCAGTTTCCTGGGCAAATAAAGACTGCCACAGCTCGTATGTAGCGTGTGAAAAGCCCTGCGAAAAGGAAGCCTGGGTGCTAAAATTTGAATTTTGGCTCATGTATTTTCCAAACTCAACAAAACATATTCTCAAATCAGTGCCTGCATCATGCCCCAAAGCCATTTTAGGGCTATTGTTCTGCATGAATCACAAAGCAAGTTATTCAAAGCCGATGCTTATTTCATAATCTGTTGATTTTTCGCAGAGTAGAGCTGCGTAGTTGATTGGACTTTTCGGTAATTTTGTCATCCCAAGTGTACTTTAGCCATTTCGGCAAAGACTCATATATTGCACTACTGGTAACGCAAGCCTATCAGCCCCCTTTAGTCCGATCTGCCCCCCTTCATGGAAGTGCTTTACAGTTTTAAGGGTGAACTGAACAATGTGGTCCTAAAGACCATCCTGCAGTCTATGGAGGATAAGCTTGGCGAAGCCGGTGCTGACCGTTTTGTACGCAAGAAGATTAATTCTATCCTGATAGAGTGCCTGCAAAACCTGATTTTCCACGCTGAAAAAACACGTACCCCCGAGCAGCAACCTACTGTAATTGTTGGTCGTGAAAACAGCGATTACAAGATATCTACTATCAACCTAATCAAACTGGAAAAGCAAGCGGTGCTATCAAACTACATTGACAAGATCAACCGTATGAACGAGGAAGATTTGCGCAATTTTTACCAAGAGGTACTCACAAACGGCAAATTCAACCCGCAGGGGGGGGCTGGTTTGGGTATTATCAATATTGCGCGCAAAACCAAAGGCCACAAGGTAGGCTATGAGTTTCACCCGGCAGGTGATGAAAAACATCTGATGTTTCAAATGAATATCATTGTATAAACCCATACAAGCACACCCACAAACATATTATATCTTACAACCCCAGATTACTGCGTAGAATGAAACCGTTATACATAGAACCAACCGACGACACGCCCAAGGTGAACTTGGATGCAGATGCCGGTGTGTTCGAATTCGTAGGTAATTCGTATCCTGAGAATTCGTCAAAATTTTACACGCCGGTACTGGATTGGCTGATGGAGTTCATCAAATCGGGCACGAAAAAGGATGTGACTGCAAGCTTCAATTTTGATTATTTCAATACGAGCTCTGCGAAGTACATTCTTGAAATTCTGCGTCTGATAGAGGAATACTCTAAAGCAGGCAATACCAGCCTCATCAAGTGGTTTTACTTTGAGGAAGATACCGACATGCTGGAAGCCGGTGAAGACTACCAGCGTACCATACAGGTAAAGTTTGAACTCATCCAACGTCAGGATACTTTTTAAGCTGATTCGCCTGAATAAGCTCTATAAAAGAACCTATGTCTCAGAACACGACAGATGTTGCCTATAACCGTGAAAGTGAGATAGTATCTCGCTACCGGATACTTGTGCAACAGGAAGATTTGTCTGCGGTACAGGTTAAAGATGCCTTAAACGATATATGCACGCAGTATGAGCGGCTGGTGGATGACTCCAAACTACTTACAAGTGTAGGAGACCGATTACAGCGAAAGCTGAAAAGTGCAAACCTAATGCTACGGGAGCAGAGCGAGGAAATCAAACGAATCAACAATACCTTACAAGACAAAAATACCGAACTACAGGTTACTATAGATGAGCTTACACGTGCCAAGGCTAGCCGCCGTGCCACAACGCTACTCTTTACAGCCACGATATTTTTATTCATTATCTCTGAATTAATAGAACAATACATAGAAACCTCAACCAAGCAGTTAGAATACCAATTGATGTACACCTGGGGGCTTAAGCTCACATTGGTTATATCGTTAAAACCGATAGAGGTTGCGCTAGAAAAATACACCCTTAAAGCTGCCATGCGCGCGCGCGAAAAGGAACGTGCTGCCATATTGGCTTCCAAAACGGAAGCAAATGCACCTGCGATTCCGGCCAAGCGTAGAAGGCCTTCTGCGCCTCTGCCTGATGCAGTACCTGTAGCTGAAAAGGCTTAACTTCTTAACACTAGAAACGGAATGGAGCAGCAGCAAACGTATGACGTTTGCCACTTGACGTTATTAAATGCTGCCCTTCACAGCCGCATTTTTTACAAAGAAGCCGTCAGTGCACAGCAAGCTGGTTTGCGTGTATGTGTGATAGGGCAGGATGCTGCCCCCCTACCCTACGTAAAGCAGGGGGTTACGGTTATACCTTTAGCTAGTGGCATGCCCCGGTGGTCCCTTCATAGGCAAATGCTTAGGCTGGCGTTGCAAGTGCAGGCTAAAGTTTACCATATACACACGCCTGAGCTGCTACCCCTTGCCCTGCTGCTAAAGGCAATGCGGCGGGCAAAGGTTGTGTATGATGTACATGAAGATTACGCCAAGAACCTTACATATGGGCGTGCATATTCCCAGCCCCTGCTCACCCGCAAGCTGGCAGCACTAGCTGTGCGGGCCCTGGAAAAAACATCCCGTCTGTGGGTTGACTACTTCCTGTACGCAGAAAGTTGCTATAAAAATATACTGGGTGCTGCCTCGGGCAAATATGCCATTCTACCCAACTACTATGCGTCGCCAACGGGTGATATGGATTCTGAACGCGCAGATCCCCTACCCACACACATGCCCATACTTGGTTACATAGGTACCATAGCCAATGACTGGGGCATACTGGAAACCTTAAAGTTGTGGAGAGCACTAAACCATAAAGGGGGTTCAGGCGTGTTTCTACTCATCGCAGGTGTTGGTTTTGAAGCTGCACTTTTGCAAAATGTGCAGCATACATTGCAGGAAGCAAACCTGCCAGGTAGATGGCGCATGCTAGGGGGCAGTGAGCATGTGCCTTACGAAACGATAATTGCATGCATGGAAAGCTGCGCCTGCATTAGTGCGCTATACACCCCCACGCTAGCCATACGCGAGCGCATACCCACCAAATTTTACGAAGCAATGGCAATGCAGAAGCCAGTGCTATTTACGGCCAACCCCACGTGGGATGCACTAAACGAGTGCCTGAAATTTGGGATGGCTTTAGACGTAGCAGACCTTGAAACGGCCGCTAACTGGGTGCACGCCGAATTGCAAGACGGATTTAAGAATTGCTACACTGCGCCAATAGCATCGGAAGCGTATTCCTGGGAAACAGTAGCCCCTGTGCTTACTGCCTGCTATTACCAGCTGCTCAAGCCGAAGGCTGCATGAGCCTAGTAAGCAGCTGGGTAGCCGCCTGCGCAATGACAGTACCAGGGCCAAATATGAATGCAGCCCCTGCATTGTGGAGAAAGTCATAATCCTGCTGCGGGATTACCCCCCCAATTACTACCAGAATATCTCCCCGGCCGTATGTTTTCAGCTCGGCTACCAACTGGGGTAGCAAGGTTTTGTGCGCACCAGCAAGTGAAGAAATACCCACGACGTGAACGTCATTTTCTACAGCTTGCTTTGCAGCCTCGGCGGGTGTTTGAAAGAGCGGGCCAATGTCAACATCAAAACCCAGATCAGCAAAGCTGGTAGCAATCACTTTTGCGCCACGGTCGTGCCCATCCTGGCCCAGCTTTGATACCAGTATACGTGGGCGCCTGCCTTCGGCTTGTGCAAAAGCATTGCATAGTGCTACCGCCTGTTTGAATGCATCGTCTTGCTGCATGGTGTCGGAATATACGCCGGTTACGCTTCGTGTAGTTTCGCGGTAGCGGCCATACACTTTCTCTAAAGCGTATGAAATTTCACCTAGGCTTGCGCGGCTGCGCGCTGCTTCTATACTAAGGGCCAGCAGGTTGCCAGTTCCCGTTTCAGCTGCATGTGTAAGGGCATCCATACTTCGCTGCACGGCTTCCTCATCTCGCCCGCTACGCAGCTTGTTCAGCCTAGCCAACTGCGATACGCGCACAGCGTGGTTATCTACCTCCAGAATAGCCATCTGTGCCTGGCCTTCCACCTTAAACTTGTTTACCCCAACTACCACTTCCTGCCTGCTGTCTATACGCGCTTGCTTACGGGCGGCAGCCTCCTCTATGCGCAGTTTGGGCAGGCCGGCCTCTATGGCTTTTGCCATACCCCCCATGCTCTCCACTTCTTCTATCAATGTCCAGGCTTTCTGTGCCAGCTCATTCGTAAGAGATTCTAAATAATACCCGCCGCCCAGCGGGTCAACAAACTGGGTAATGCCAGGCTCCTTTTGCAAAAAGAGCTGGGTATCTCGCGCTATTTTGGCGCTGAACTCGGTGGGCAGTGCTATGGCTTCATCTAGGCTATTTGTGTGCAAACTCTGTGTACCGCCAAACACAGCAGCCAGTGCCTCTATGCACGTGCGTGCCACATTGTTATACGGGTCCTGCTCCGTCAGACTATACCCGCTGGTCTGGCAGTGGGCGCGCAGCATCATGCTGCGGTCATTTTTAGGGTTAAACTGCTTTACAATTTTGGCCCACAGCATACGGCCTGCGCGCATTTTGGCCACTTCCATGAAAAAGTTCATGCCAATGGCCCAGAAAAATGAAAGCCGCGGCGCAAACTCGTCTATCTGTAAGCCTGCTTTTAGCCCGGCGCGGATGTATTCCATACCATCAGCCAGCGTGTAGGCCAGCTCCAGGTCAGCCGTGGCGCCAGCTTCCTGCATGTGGTAGCCGCTAATGCTGATGCTGTTAAACTTAGGCATGTGCCGCGCCGTATAGCCAATGATGTCTGTAATGATGCGCATGCTGGGCCCAGGCGGATATATAAAAGTATTCCGCACCATAAACTCTTTCAGAATGTCATTCTGGATGGTACCCGTAAGCTGCTCAGGCTTTACGCCCTGCTCCTCTGCCGCCACGATGTAGAATGCCATGATGGGCAGCACGGCGCCGTTCATGGTCATGCTCACGCTTACTTTGTCCAGCGGGATCTGGTCAAAGAGCACCTGCATATCCAGTACGCTGTCTACGGCTACGCCCGCTTTGCCCACATCGCCCACTACCCGTGGATGGTCGCTGTCGTAACCCCGATGCGTGGGCAGATCAAAAGCTACACTAAGGCCTTTCTGGCCCGCCGCCAGATTCTTGCGGTAAAAGGCGTTGCTGGCTTCGGCTGTACTAAAGCCTGCATATTGGCGAATGGTCCAGGGTTGGCGCACATACATGCTGGCATAGGGGCCGCGCAGATAAGGCGGTGCACCGGCTATGTAGTGCAGGTGCTCAAGGCCCGCTATGTCTTCATGGCTATACTGCTGCTTCACAGGTATGCCCTCGGGGGTGACCCAGTCGCCGTGTGTATGTTCAGATACGCTTGCCATACTCGGCTAAGTTAAGTGAAGTAATACATGTAACGCCCTACCGCCGCACCTATAAAGCCTAGCGCTGCAATAGCCACCATAACCCGCCAGGCCTGCAAATGCCAGGCAGCACTACGCACCTGCATCCATCCTGTGAGCGGCTGAACAAAAAAATGAAGGAACGCAAAAGAGCAGGCTGCGCCCAGCAGCCCCCCCGCAATCACATCTGCAGGGAAGTGCATACCCACATATACGCGGCTATAGCACAACAACAACCCCGCCCAAGCCAGCACAAGCTGCCACACCATGCGGCTATTGCGCATAGCATAGGCAGCCGCAAGTGTAAAACTAAATGCAGTAGTGGCGTGCCCACTTGGGAAACTGTTGTGGTTGGCCCGCTCACTTGGGAAGAAGTGAACGGGATGACCGTTTTCAAATATCTTCAGAGGCCTATCCCATTCTGCAAAAAGTGTATTCTTAAATAGCTGGGACAGCAAGCCGCTGAGCGTGATAGCAAGTACCCCCAGCACAATTGCGGCCGGGTCGCGCCGCCAGAATAGCAAGACCAGCAGCGAGCCCGCCAGCAAGGAATCACCCAGGTTTGTATAGTGCCTGAAGAAAGCATCCGTTAGCGGTGTATGCGCTCCGTTAAGCAGCAGAAAACTGCCCGCGTACCCGTAACTCCAGACCAATACTGCACCCACCGTAAACATAAAAAGCGAGGTGGTAAAGTAAGGGCGCAGCTTAAGCCATTCGGCTTTTTGCAGCGTCGTGGGTACTGTAGATGTAACCTGTTGCAAGTGTTAAGGTTTTATTTACGTGCAATCCAGAGCTGAGGATCTATGGGTGTGCGCTCATTGTAGATCAGGAAATGTAGCTCCGTAGCACCTGTGCGCGTATTGGCGCCCACCGTGCCTATCTCGTCTAGTGTGGCTATCTGCTGTCCCTCTTTCACCTTAACGTCCTTAAAGTTTACATACACCGTGCGGTACTTGCCGTGCTGCACAATTACTACAGTGCCTATCAGCTTGTTGTTCCGCACATGTGTTACAGTTCCACTGAACACGGCGCGCACAGGTGCGTCTTTTTCGGTGCCAATGTACACGCCATCGTTTTGCAATACCCCCCCGCTGGCATCTTCCTGCCGGCCAAACTGGCCCGTAATTACTCCCTTATTCTGGGACACTGGCCAGGGCAGCTTGCCCCTGTTTTTTTCAAATTGTGTTGAGAGTTTGCCCAGCGATACCACCTCTACATCTGCTTTCGCTGCATTTGCAGTTCGCACTTTGGCGGTGGCCAGCCGCGCTTTCTCTATCTCTTCGCGTATCACTTTGTCTATCTCGCGCTGTATGGCTTCCAGGCTTCCTTTGTAAGCCACCAGCTGCTGGTGGTAGCTGCTTTCCCGCGTTGCGAGCTGGCCCACCAGTTGGTTCTTATCCTTTTTGGCGCGGGTCAGGCGGTCAGCCTCCTGCTTTTTCGATTCGGCAAGTTGTTGCTTTTTATCACGCTTGCCACTTATTTCTGACAGCTTCTCACCCAAGTAGGTCTGTGCCCGCTTGATGAGAAAGATCTGCTGCTTACGGTACCGGCTAAACTCACGAAAGTATTTCAGGCGGTTATACGCCTGCTCAAAGCTTTCACTACTGAATAGCCACAGCAGCGCTGAAAGGTTGTTTTGTTTTTTATACGTGATATACGCCGCATGGCCAAAGCTTACCTGCAGCTTGCGCACATCGGCTGCCATCGCGGTGGTCACCTCAGAAAGGGTTTCTATTTCTCTATCTATACTTTTTACCTCCGTCTGAATGCTGCTCTGCAGCCGCTCGCCCAGGCGTATCTGGCTTTCCAGCAGTTGCAGTTCTGCAAGGCTCTTCTTCTGCGTGCTCTTGGTTTGCAGAATCAGGCGCCGAGTAAGCTTTACATCTTCTTCCAGCCTGTGGCGCTCCTTTTCCAGTTGTTCGCGCGTTTTCTTGCTTTCCTCCTTTTGCTGCGCCCATAGCCCGCAGCCTGTGCACAGTACCACTAACAGTACAAGAGCAAAACCCTTACCGTACCTCATCGTAACCCGAGGGGATAGTAAAGGGAAAGGATAGGCCATCGGTATGTAGCTGTACCTCACGGTGTTCCAGGATAAGGCGGCCTTGCTTGGGCTGCCACAAATCTACGGATAGTTGCATAGGAAGCGGCTGCCCCTCAACCTGACCAAAAGCTCCGTAGTACAGTCGGCTTACAGGGCCCAGTTTAACATCGTTAGCTTCCACGCGGCGCAGCTTGCCGTCTGCCAGCGAGACAAAGTAAGAGAGCAGGAGCTGCTTTGCAGAATGTTCGTATTGCGCATCCTCCCCTACCATGCCGGTAGGCACAGTTAGCCCGTTAGCATTGCCAAGCACCATGTCTTGCAATAAATTAAAATCTGCACGTAACCCGAATTTTTCTTCCAGATAGCCATAACCTTTGGCTATGTATTTACTGTTTAGCCTATCCAGCACTTTGAAGGAATCGGGTGTAGCCAGCAGGCGTGCGCCCTCTATGCCTAGCACACTTACACTGGCCCAGACTACATTGCCCCGTGCCACACGTATGGTGTAGGCAAAGCCCATCTCACTTTCAGCATTGGCAAAGCTGCCCCTGCCTTTGAAAGATATTTGTAAAAAGTCAAGGTTACGCACCCCACCAAAATCTTTCAGACGAAGGTTGGCTGATGTAGAAGTATCAGTAATGGTGCTGTCTGGTTTTATCGCCAGCGCTTTGCGGGGCTTACGCTTGCAGCCTACTGTAACCAGCGCAAGTATTACCAGACAGCTACAGGCGGCCGTTCTTAATTTTATCCAGCAGTTTTGCATTGCTCTCCCCTTTCTGCTGTGCTTCCAGCCATAGTTGTTTGGCACGTTCGGTATTGCCCAGCATATAGTATACGTCTCCCAGATGTTCTGAAACCTCTGCACTCGCACCCTGCTTATAGGCTTTTTCCAGCCAGCTCAATGCATCCTGGTATTTGCCCTGCCGGAAAAGCACCCAGCCGTAAGTATCCTGAAAAGAAGCATTGTTGGGTTCTGCATTCACTGCCTGTGCTACCATGCGTGCGGCATCATCAAGCCGCACATTCCGCACAGAAAGGAAGTATGCATAGTTGTTCAGTGCGGTTGGGTTGCTCGGGTCTATCTCCAGTGCTTTGTCATAGCTCTGGTCACTGCGCGTGTGGTCGTTCAGGTAGTGGTAGCTGTCGCCTAGCAGCGTGTAGATCTGCACCAGCAGGCTCATATCGCTGGTACCCACTTTGGTCACCTTCTCCAGAAACACTGTCGCTTCCTTATACGCTTTTTGCTGGTAGCGAGCAGCACCCGCCACATAATTGAAGAAGACATGGCTGGGGAACACTTCCAGCGCGTCATCGCTATCACGCCGCAGGCTGTCCATGTTATTCACGGTAAAGTCCACCGCAAGCAATTCTTCCCAAGCTCGGCGGTTAGAGGCATCTATGGCCAGGCTGCGGCGGTAAAACACACGCGCAGAGTCCACCTGGTTTTTGCGTGCAAGCAGGCTCCCTTTTAGAAACAGAACTTGAGCTGATGAAGGGTTTTGTTTGATGAGTAAATCTGCATACATCAAAACCCTGCGCTGAACACTGTCGCTCACGGCATATTGGGGCATCAGCCTGTCCAGGTATATCATCTTAGATTCCAGCGAAACTGCCGAGCTTCCAAATGCCCGCTTCAGGTAGTGATCCGCTTTTTCATTTTTCCCTGCTCGGCTGTGGTGGTCGGCCAGTAAGAAAAGCGCATCTCCCTCGTAGGGGTTTAGGGCTAGCCATTCCTCGAGTGCTGCAGCAGCATTGTCGTATTGGTTAAAGAATGCATACGCTTGGTATAGCTCGCGGTAATACCTCGTCTCATCTGGATACAGGCGAATGAGGCGGCGCACTTCACCGATTGCCTTGTCGGGTTGATTCGTATCCTTGTATATATCAAACCTGCGCTGGGCCAGTTCTTCTACCAGGCCAGTACGCACCTCTAGGCTATCGTACATCTGCAGTGCACGCGTGTTGTTTTTAAGCTTGCGGTGCAGGTCTGCCAGATGGAATTTCAGCTCCAGCTCGTCGGGAAATTTCTTCTCGGCTTTTTCCAGTACCGCCAGTGCTTCTGCATTTCGGCGGAGGCTTTCAAACGTATGGGCCAGGTGCTGGTAGTAATACATATTGCCTAAATCCATCGCGAGGGCTTTCTCCGCAAAGGGCAGCGCCTTGTCAGGCACACCCTCCTCCAGCAGTATGGTGGCAATGCCATAGTTTGAGGCTGCATTGCTCGGCTCCAGCCTTAGCACTTCCTGGTAGAGCTGCACAGCCTCGCGGTTGTTCTGCTGGGCCTGTTTAATGGTAGCCTCGTAAAACAACTCATTTATCCGGTAGCGCCTCACTGCTTCCGAAAGCTCGTTTTTGCCTTGTTGGGGCAGCTGGCTAGCAGCAGGCTGTGGCGGCTTTGCTTCCTTCTTCTTTTTCTGAGCAATCGAAGCCGCAGGCATCAGCAGCAAGCATGCTGCCAAAAGCATATAGGCACCACCAGTTGAATTGAGTGATACGCTTGCCATCAGCCTATTGAAAAATCGCCCAGGTTGATTGCTTCAGGGGTACGTACCACTTGGGCTTCATGCCCTACAATTGTATCCTTGAGGCATACATTCTCAGCGCGGCTTTTATCAAACAAGATAGCGTTCGATATCACCGAGCCGCTTACCATTGCGCCACGGCCTACTGATGCATACGGCCCGACAATGCTGTTACGAATCATAGCTCCTTCCCCTATGTAGCATGGTTCTATCACAACGCTTTGCTCAGCAGTAAACGTGCCCTTTAGTTCCGCATTTCCTGTTAAAAATCCCAGCATTTTCTGGTTTGTATCCAGCACATTGTCTTTGTTGCCACAGTCCATCCAGGTGTTTACGCGGCCAGCCCCAAACTTAGCGCCCTTTTCGCGCAGGTTCTCCAGTGCATCCGTAAGCTGGTACTCACCTTTGTACCGTATGTTGTTTTTAATCAGATACTCTATTTCTTCGCGTAGCTGCGGGCCATTCTTGATGTAATAAATGCCAATGATGGCCAGGTCACTCACGGGGGTTTCTGGCTTCTCTACCATGCCGTTGATGTAGCCCTGTGCGTCCAGCGTAACCACACCAAAATTTCGTGGGTCATCTATCCGGCTCACCCAGATCACGCCATCCGCGCTGCGGTCCAGCTTAAAATCTGCACGGAACAAAGTATCAGCAAACGCAATGATGAGCTCGCCCTCCATGCTGGCGGCAGCACAATGTATGGCATGCGCAGTGCCAAGTGGCTCCTGCTGGTAATACAGCGAGACGCGCGCGCCCAGCTGCTCACCCACCTGTTTTAACTGGGCCTCAACGGCCGGGCCGAACTGGCCAATGATGAAAGCAACTTCCTCAATCTTGCCTTCATACAGTTTGGCAATGTCTTCTACCAGCCGCTGAACAATCGGCTTGCCTGCTATAGGAAAGAGAGGCTTGGGCGTAACTAAAGTGTGTGGCCTTAGGCGTTTGCCCATGCCTGCCATGGGCACCAAAATACGCATGCGATTCGGCGAGGTAAAAAAGCCAAAGCAAAATGCCCTGGCAGGAATAAATAAAGGGCTGAAATTAACGCCTAACCCCTGTATGTCCAAACCCGCCATCGGCGCGGGCCGTAACGCCAAGCACTTCAGCCTCCAGCCACTCGATACGGGTAACGGGTGCTACCACCAGTTGTGCTATGCGCATACCCGGCTCCACCGTAAACGGCTCACTGCCAAGGTTAACCAGCACCACCTTTACTTCACCGCGGTAGTCGCTGTCTATGGTGCCTGGCGCATTTAGCACCGTGATGCCGGCACGGGCTGCAAGCCCACTGCGTGGGCGCACCTGCCCTTCATACCCCAGCGGCAGCTCTATGTAAAGCCCTGTGGGTATCAGCGCGCGGTCTTTGGGTGCCAGCACAATCGGGCCTTCCATGTGGGCTGCCAGGTCAAGCCCGGCAGCACCCTGCGTTTCATATTCCGGCAGGGGGTTGTTGCTCAGGTTACGTATCTTAACAGGTACCATAGTGTGTATCTTTTGAGTTGTGTTTGTCAATGTTCTGCCCGCAGCATGCATTGGGGTTACTGTGAGGCCTCCAATTTCTGGGCCAAAGCAAAATCAAAGTCCGTTATCCCCTTGGCATCATGGGTGTTTAGCCGGATGCGCACACGGTTATACACGTTCCAGATTTCAGCATGGTGGTCCATTTTCTCGCTCTCTATGGCCAAACGGGTGAGGAATGTGAATGCGCTAACAAAATCAGGAAACTTATACTCCTTTTGCAACGCCCCCTCTACCAGCGTCCAGCCAGGCATATCACCCAAACGGGTTAAAATTTCCGACTCGGTGTAAGCCTTGCGCTGCATATGGCAAAACTACGCGTTGCTGTGCTAGCATTATCCACGGCGGTCTATAAGAAATCCCCCGCCTTTTACAGCGGGGGATAATCCAAGGCTATACTGTGCAAAACTCCTTGCGCAGCAATACCTATATGGGTATTACTTTTTACCTGCTGGCTTAGCGGCAGGTTTGGCAGCAGCAGGTGCTGCAGCTTTTGCAGCGGCGGCAGGTGCAGCGGCGGCGGCTGCAGCGGCAGGTGCAGCAGGACCTTTGGTAGGCCCTTGATCCTGGCGCAGTGCACGGGGTATTTCTACTGTTGCAACAGGCACATCAGGCGCCATCACGATGGTGAAGTCGTCAAACTTCAGGTCACGCACTTTCAGGCTCTGGCTTAGCTTCAGCGCACTGATGTCTATTTTGATATCAGTGGGTAGCTTGGTGTAGGAACCTTTGATACGCATCTTACGCACCTTCTGCACCAGTTTGCCACCCGCCAGCACACCAGGGGAGTTGCCAAACAGAATTACCGGAATGTTCACCACAATCGGCTTGTCATCGCGCACCTCGGTAAAGTCTGCATGCAGCAGCTTTTCGTGCACCGGGTGAAACTGGGTTTCAGAAATTACAGACTTGTACTTCTTGCCGTCCACTTCCAGGTTCACAATAAATGTTTGTGGCGTGTAAATGATGGGGCTCACATCTGCAAGTGCTGCAGAAAAATGCACAGCACCATTCGCAGCATGCAGCACACAAGGAACCATGCCTTTGCTACGCACAGTTTTAATTTGGGTCTTGCCCGTTTCGGTGCGTAGCGTGCCTTTTAAATCCAGGGTATTCATAAGAGAGAAAGAAAAATCAGGTCAGAAAGAGAGAGCTTACAGATTCAAAATTGTAAATGTTATAGAGCGCCTTGGCAAACAGCGGTGCTATGCTCAGCACACGAATTTTAGCTTCGCTCTGCCGCAGCGGTAAAGTATCGGTTACAATGAGTTCGGCCAGCTGGCTGCTACGCACACGGTCGTAGGCGCTGCCGCTCAGTATGGCATGGGTAGTCGCCGCACGCACGCTGGCTGCGCCCTGCTGCATGATGTAGTCGGCGGCCATGCAGAGTGTACCAGCAGTATCTACGATGTCATCCACGATGACCACGTTTTTTCCTTTTACATCACCAATGATCTGCATGCTGGCTACCTGGTTTGCCCGCTCACGAAACTTGTCAAACAGCACCAGGTCCGCCTTCAGGTGTTTGGCATACATACGGGCGCGGGTTACGCCGCCCATGTCAGGGCTTGCCACCACTAGGTTAGGCAGCTCTAGGCTCTGCAGATAGGGGATGAATACGCCGCTTGCTTCCAGGTTATCTACGGGTATGTCAAAAAATCCCTGAATCTGGCCTGCGTGCAGGTCCATGGTAACTACGCGCGAGGCACCTGCCGTAGTAAGCATGTTGGCTACCAGTTTGCTGCCTATCGCCACGCGGGGTTTGTCCTTACGGTCTTGGCGGGCGTAGCCAAAGTAGGGCATCACCACCGTCAGGCTGCGGGCAGATGACCGGCGGGCGGCATCCATCATCAGCAGCAGCTCCATCAGGTTTTCGGCTGGCGGGTTCGTGCTCTGAATCAGAAATACGTCGTTACCGCGTATAGACTGGTTAAATCGGGGATGAATTTCGCCGTCAGAAAAGCGCGAAATGTTTACTTCGCCCAGGGTGCAGCCATACGACTGCGCGATAAGCTCTGCAAGCGGGCGGGTAGCGGTACCCGCAAACATTTGAAATTGATTGTTCGCCACGAGCTGCGCAAGCGTGTAAAGTGTTGCTATTAAGCGAGTTGCCCGAGGAGGATTCGAACCACCACAAACAGTACCAAAAACTGCTGTCCTACCCTTAGACGATCGGGCAAAAATGGAGTGCAAAATTGCGGGTATTTATCCATTCTTCCAAATCGTTTTGAAGTTTTTACCACAGGCCCAAGCACTGACGGGGGGAGCCATTTTTGCCCTTACTTAGCACCTCTTTAGCCTCACCATGCACCGTTACACCCCGCCACCTGCCAGCCTGTTTACCAAGAACCGTGAAAAGTTCCGGCAGCAGATGGCGCCCGGCAGTGCCGCCCTCTTGTTTGCAAACAAACCCGTGCCCGTAAATGCTGACGCCAGCTACCCCTACGCACAGGATACTAACTTCTATTACCTTACAGGCATAGACCAGTCAGACTGTGCCCTCCTGCTTTTCCCTGATTCACCCAAGGACACACTCAAAGAAGTATTGTTCATCCAGCGCACCAGCGAGCATCTGCAGCAGTGGGAAGGCTGGAAGTACAGCCCCGAAGAAGCCAAGGAAGCCTCGGGCATAGAACACATAAAATACGCTGACGAACTGGAGCCTAGTTTCCGGCATTTGATTAGCCACTTCGGCACGCTCTACCTGGACCTCAACGAGCACGACAGAAACGCCCTATACCTGCAAACTGCCGCACATAGCTGGGCGCAGCGCATGCAGCGTGAATTCCCTGCACATGTGCTGGCCCGCGCAAACCCCATACTGGGCAGAATGCGCCTATGTAAAGAGCCTGAAGAGTTGGTACAGCTAAAGCATGCCATTGCCATAACGAGAGATGCATATGCGCGTGTGCTGGGCTTTGTTCGCCCTGGGGTTACAGAATATGAGATAGAAGCTGAAATTCAACATGCGTTTCTGCGCCAGCGTGCCAGCGGCCCAGCTTACGGCACCATTATAGCTAGCGGCAAGAATAGCTGCGTGCTGCACTACATACTCAACAGCCAACCCGTACAGAAGGACGACGTAGTCCTCATGGATTTCGGTGCACGTTACGGCCTCTACAATGCGGACCTGACCCGTACCATTCCCGCCAGTGGCAAGTTCACCCCTCGGCAGAAGCTGGTGTACAATGCCGTGTTGCGTGTGCACAAAGCCGCCACGAAAATGCTGCGCTCCGGGCAGAAAATAGAAGACTACTGGGAGAAAGTAGGCGACCTCGTGACCGAAGAGCTGCTCCAGCTTGAGCTGCTCACACAGGAAGAAGTGAACAATGGCACAAAAGAAAAGCCAGCCTACAAGAAATACTTCATGCATGGCATAGGCCACCCCTTGGGGCTGGATGTGCACGATGTGGGCAACCACCGCTACGGCCACTTTGAAGCTGGCTGGGTAATGACGGTGGAGCCCGGCATCTACATACCCGAAGAGGACCTGGGCATACGCATAGAAAACAATGTGCTGATAACGGCCAACGGGCCCGAGAACCTAATGACGGACTTCCCGATAGAAGTAGAAGAAATAGAGGAGGCGATGCATGCACGGGTGGTGGCGTAAAGGGAGCATCCTCTTGTTTTGCATTTCTGCATGCTTCCTTACCAAAACGCAGGCACAGGTTTCGCTCACTGAGTTTGGCGTGCGGGCGGGTGGCGGGCTGCATGTGGGCGCACCTGCAGCACTGACGGGTTACAACTCACTCAAGGTTATGGGGTTTGCCACACACTTCGCTTGTGGTAAACCTTACGGCTACCACCTGGAGGCGGGTGTGCGGTATAGTAATTACCAGGTAAACCACCCACTTACTGGGCAGCCCAGTAGCCGCGTATCTGGCAACCTCATCACTGCAGATATAGGCACTTACTTCAAACTTCGTTCGCACAAACAAAATGCAAAACGAGAGTGGGCATTTCTAATAGGTCCCAAGGCAAGTGTTACACTGTATTCGCAATTTGGCGACCAGGACATTGCATCGCCTCCCACTTTTTCTGACCGTTCCACGATTCAGGCTGCATTGCACCTTAGCGCTTACTATAAACTACCCGCAGGCAAAACCAACAGCATCTTTTTGCACCCAGGTGTAGAGTATTATGCATTACCCTTTACCTTAGTAGCAGGTAGCCCAGCACGCTCACTCTATATCTTCTTTACGGTGGGTTACACCTTCTGGAATAGTTTATAACCTTAACAAATGCGCAACAAATTCATAGCCATATTCATTGGCCTTGTCCTTGTAGGTCTGGCTGCATGTAACAACAACTTGTCAGCGCAGAATACCAACGAGAAAGCCAGCTCTGCTTATCAGCTACCCGGCTACATCGTAACCAACAACAAAGACACTGTGCGCGGCACCCTGCGCAAAGCACCGTCTGAAACCTACTACCGAAGAATAGATTTCATGGATGGGAAAACAGGCGAGCTTCGCAAAAAACTGGAACCCATAGATATCATGGGCTTTGGCTATACTGAGAATGACAAAGCGTACCGCTTTGATGTGCTGGACATTACCCTGAAACGCAACGATGACCCCGTGCCTTTCTTTGTAGAGTTCGTTGCAGGCTTTAAGCAGGTGCGCATTTACAAAGTAGCAGTACTGGAAACAAACTCGGCCCCCGCCCTTACCAACCTGCTTAAAAAGGGAAACGGCACACTCTTCCTGGTGCGCAGGCCGAACACCTATGTTTCTTACATAGGCCCTGAAAACCTGGCGCAACAACTGATAGACGTACTGGGCCCCTGTGAAGCCGCAGCCATCAAACTAGAAAAGCCCGTTTTCAAAACGGACTACATCAGAGAAGTGGTAGCCCTCTACCGCCAGCACTGCCTGAAGTAATTGATCTATACCGGGTAGAAATGTCACCACAGTAGAGAGGAAAAAAAGAGTAGCGTTTGCATCAACAAAAGTGAATAGTGCTAACGCAAAATAATAAAACTGGTGTATCTTCATTAATTTTCAGTCACACTCATATCTAAATGATCTCCACTCTCCTTTCTTTTTGTAGTAGAAATACATACTATCTTTCACTTTAGTAATCGAATCAGATTGGTGTAATAAATTATAAAATTCATAATTTATGCTTATTTTATTGTTTTTATTTTTTTCATTTATAACTATAACTGTTGGAATAGCATGGTTATTAGGGTCCTCAAATAACTTAACTATTCTACCTGTGAATGATGCATTCAATATATTCGAATCACATGCACCGTTTAGTAGCAATGCTACACTAATGCATACAATAAAAATAGTAGTACCAATAAACCAATAAGCGGCTATTACCAGGTTTGTCTTCTTTACTCCCACCATTTCCTTACAATTTAATGTACTTTTTAATAAACTAACCCCAACCTTCACCCGCGCGTTTCGCTCGGGTGATGCCCTGTTTCGCGCACGTACCTAGCCCAAAATAAGGTAAAATAGAGTGCGCACGGGAATACAACGGGTGTTCTGCACCAGTAAGAACGCCCGTTCGGCTGAGGGAAACAGCCTAACAGAAACACCCCCCTCGCACGCGCGAGCCTCTAGGCTCGTGCGCTGCATACTTTCGAGCGTCCACGCGCATCAGCTATATTTGAATCAAGCTATGTACCATATCAGAAACCCAAAAGCACAGAAGCGTATGCGAACAGGTATAATGGATGTAGTGAGACAGGAGGCTCTACTGTGGCAGCGCACGAGCCTAGAGGCTCGCGCGTGCGTTGGGGAGTGTTTGCATCAACAAGAGTGATGCAATACCGCATCACCATCTGCTCCCGAAATTAGCCGTAAAATAAAGCGATATAGTCATAAGTAAAACTGAAAACATAAAATACAGAAATGCCAGTAAAGCATTACCAATTATACTTCTATTTGTAGCATACTTATACTTTGATATAATTTTACTAGTACGCTTATAGTAAGAATGGTAGGATAAATATGCAGATATAGCAGGGAAAATCAAAAGCACAATTGAATAATTATCAATAATATTGCGCATAGGGAGCGAAACGCCAGCTATAAAAAGTATTGAAAACAGATTTAACATAATAATCGCTGAAAAAAACAGGAAAGCTGAATATCTTGGTTCCATATTTTTGTCTCCATATTTCTCAAAACTAAAAAGTATGGCTTGATATAGCCAGTCAAAGAACCTCATAACACTACTATTTGATTTCATTGAAGAATGCGTTCCACCATGAATTTAAGTGATTACGTGTCATTCTCAGCAAATCCCCCACGCACGCGCGAGCCTCTAGGCTCGTGTGCAGCAGCTTTTCGAGCGTCCATGCGCATCATCTATATTTGAATCAAGCATGTACCATATCAGAAACTCTCTACGTCCGCCCACCCGTATCGCGCGCACGTAACGTAGCCCAAGATAAGGGAAATAGGGTGTGCACTGGAATACAACGGGTATTCTGCATTAGTAACAAAGCTCATTAGGTTGAGGAAAACTGGTTATTAGAAATACCCCTACTGTAGCTTGGGGTTGCTCTTGTGCCGTTCCGCATCTCTGCTGGTGCGCTTTTCCATCCCCTTCCTAAAGGCATCCTCCAGGTTCACCCCTGTCTGGTTTGCCAGGCACACCAGCACAAATAGTACATCGGCCAGCTCTTCATCCAGGTGGTGCACATCCGTGGGCTTGCTGCTCTGTTCGCCATACCGCCGCGCCATGATGCGTGCCACCTCCCCTACTTCTTCAGTCAGTATGGCCAAATTGGTAAGCTCGCTGTAGTAGCGCACCCCTACGGTCTTAATCCAGGCATCCACGGCCGCCTGCACCTGAGGCAGTGTCAGTGGTTCTATATTTTTTAAGGGTTCGTTCATATACCAGCCGGGTCTAAAGCAAGTCAGTATCCAGCACAATCGTTACAGGGCCGTCGTTCAGCAGTGTCACTTTCATGTCAGCAGCAAAAATGCCAGCCGCTACTTTACCTGAATAGCGCTGTCTAAGGTTGTGCATAAAGTCTTCATATAGTACACGGGCAATATCGGGCGGAGCGGCATCAGTAAAGCTGGGCCGGTTGCCTTTGCGCGCATCCGCATACAGCGTAAACTGGCTGATGACAAGTAGCCCGCCCTGCACATCTGTTACACTTAGGTTCATCTTGCCCATCGCATCATTAAAGATGCGCAGTTGCAGCAGCTTGGTTAGCAGCTTCTCGCTGTGGGGCGCGGCATCGTTTCTGCCTATACCCAGCAGCACCAGTAGGCCCTGGTCTATGGCCCCCACCACCTCACCCTCCACCTGCACGCTCGCGTGCTGCACGCGCTGTATTACTGCCCGCATATTTATCTTTCGTAATCTGTTTCCATGTTCTCCAGCATACCCAGGTACGTATGGTACCGGGTGGGTGATATTTTGTCTTCATCCAACGCCTGCTTTATGGCACATTCGGGTTCGTTGGTATGGCTGCAGTTGTTAAAGCGGCATTGGTTTATCAGTGCCCGCATTTCAGGGAAGTAGCCCGAGAGTTCCTGCCGTGAAATGCCCACAATCTCAAACTCACGAAACCCCGGCGCGTCAATAATGTAGCCGCCATGGGTAAGTGTATGCATCTCAGCATAAGTAGTAGTATGCTTGCCTTTTTCTGAGTGTTCTGATATTTCACCCACACGTAAAGTCAATGTCGGGTCCACCAGGTTTGCCAGTGTGCTCTTCCCGCTGCCCGATACGCCCGCAATAAATGTTGTCTTGTTGTGAAACAAAGCTTGGGCCACCTCGGCATGTGCGGTGTCCGTTGCGTTAATCATATACGTAGGGTAGCCTATCCGTTTGTAGATGAATTCATAATCTAGCATGTGCTCCCAGCGTTCTTCATTTTGTTTCAACAAATCTATTTTGTTCAACACCACCACGGCTGGCACATGGTAAGCCTCACACATCACCAGGAACCTGTCTACAAACCCCAGTGGGGTAAAGGGCCGTTCGATGGTTACTACAATCACGGCCTGGTCTACGTTTGCACATAACATCTGGCTCTGGCTGCTCAGCTTTGTTGCGCGCCGCAAAATATAGTTATCGCGTGGCAGGATGGCTGTGATCACGGGCGGTCCCTCTACCATCGTCACCACCACGCGGTCGCCTACCGCAACGGGGTTTGTGGTGCGCAGGCCCTCCAGCCGGAACTTGCCCCGTAACGAACAATCGTGAATCGTGCCATTGGCCTCACGCACCCGATAGTAAGAGCCTGTAGAGCGCATCACTACCGCCTGAACTTCTTCTGGTATAGGGCTGCTGGCAGTATGCGCTACAGGGTTTGTCAAGGCTTGCAAGTACGTAAAAATGCAATCGCTTACTGTGCCGCTATCAGCTTCAGTTCTGCCAGCTTCTCCACGATAATATTTGTTGCTCCGCGGCTCTCCTGAACATACGTGTGCGCCGCTGCACACGCCTGCACATACGCGGGCCCACCTGCATGCGCCGCCTCCAGTTCCGCCACCAGTACCTGGGCAGTTGTAACACAGCGCGCAGCCCCTTTCTCTATCAGGTCATTTGCCTCACGAAACTTACTGTACTTCGGGCCAAACAGAACCCGTTTGCCATACACCGCCGCTTCCAGTACATTGTGTATCCCGCTGGTAAAACCCCCGCCTATCCACACCAGATTTGCATACCGGTACAGCTTGCTCAGCATGCCTACACCATCAACTACAAGTACGTTATGGGCAGCATGTGCATGTGCCAGATTGCTATACGTCACGGCGCGGCTGCCATACTGCTGCAACAGTGCAGCTACCTCCGCAGCATGCGGGTTATGCGGCGCTACAATTAGTACAGATGCACTGCCCTGCTGCCAGGCCTGCCACGCCTGCGCAATAAGTGCCTCATCAGCAGGCCAGCTGCTCCCCACCACAAAACAAAATCTCCCCGCCACAAACTTCTCTATGTCCGGCAGCGGCCCTGCATCCTCCGCAATAGCCCCAACCCTATCAAAGCGGGTATCCCCTGCCACCGTTACTGCCTGTAGGCCCAGCACTGTTTTCGCCACTGCCATATTGCTTGCGTGCTGCACAAATACATGCCGCAGAAAACCATAAGCCTCGCGGTATATCGCCATTAGCAAGCCGCTGGGCTTGCGCAGGTTTGCTGAAATCAACACCGTAGGAATACCGCGGGCGTGCAGCTCGCGCAGCATAAAATACCAGATTTCATACTTTACGAAAATAGCCAGCGTCGGTTTTACAATTGATAAGAAGCTTGCCGCATTGTGGGCTGTGTCTGGCGGCAGGTAGCACACCACATCGGCCAGCTTATAATCTTTGCGCACTTCATAGCCTGAAGGCGAGAAAAAAGTAAGCACCACCTTTAGGCTCGGGTTGCGCTGCCGCAGTGCCTCCAGCACCGGCCGCCCCTGCTCAAACTCACCCAGGCTGGCGCAGTGCATCCACAGTGTCGGCGCATCAAAAGGCAGTTTTGCTTTCAACTGTTCTTCCCAGCCCCTGCGGCCTTGCACCCACTGCTTTGCTTTACCGGAAAACAAAGCAGCAAAATGTATCAGGCCAAAATAACCGCGCGTGCCCAGTACATATAAAAACCTTGAAAAAATAAGCATCAAAAAGTCTTACTACAGCCTGAATAGTAAAAAGTGATACATCACCTACCCACAAAAGTACATCTATTGGCCCGCATGGCAGCTAAGCCTACTTTCATTAGCTTTGCGCCTCGTTTGTTTTAACGCTATACATGAAAATCGCTGTTGTAGGTACAGGCTATGTGGGTCTGGTAACCGGTACTTGTTTTGCTGAAACCGGCAACCAGGTCATCTGTGTTGACATAGACCAGGAGAAGCTGAAGAAGCTGCGTGCCGGCATTGTTACCATTTATGAGCCCGGGCTGGAAGTACTCTTTACGCGCAACATCAATGAAAACCGGCTTGAGTTCACTGACTCCCTCAAGCACGCCGTTGACAACTCCGAGATTCTCTTTCTGGCCCTCCCTACCCCGCCCATGGAAGACGGCTCCGCTGACCTACAGTATGTGCTACAGGTAGCGTCTGACATTGGCGAGATCCTGGCCGCTAACCCTTCTGGTTACAAAGTGCTGGTAAACAAAAGCACCGTGCCCGTAGGCACCGCCGATAAAGTGCGCGAGGCCGTGCGCAAGCGCACAACAGAAGCCTTCGATGTTGTATCCAACCCTGAGTTCTTGCGGGAGGGTGCAGCGGTAGAAGACTTCATGAAGCCCGACCGTGTGGTGGTAGGCACGCGCAGTGAGCGCGCCCGCCAGGTGATGGACGAACTGTACAAGCCCTTTGTGATGAGCGGCAACCCCGTCATCTATATGGACGAGCGCAGCTCCGAACTTACCAAGTACGCCGCCAATGCATTCCTTGCTACCAAAATCAGCTTCATGAATGAAGTAGCCCAGGTTTGCGAGCGCGTAGGTGCGGATGTGGACATGGTGCGCAAAGGCGTGGGCAGCGACAGCCGGATCGGCAAGCGCTTCATTTTTGCAGGTGTGGGCTATGGCGGCTCCTGCTTCCCAAAAGACGTAAAGGCGCTCAACTTTACCAGCAAAGAATACGGCTACGATTTCAAAATACTGGAGTCTGTGCTGGCCGTAAACAAAGTTCAGAAAGACTTACTACTTGAAAAGCTCACCGCCTTTTACAACGGCAACCTGAAAGGCAAAACGTTCGCCGTGTGGGGCCTGGCCTTCAAACCCAACACTGACGATATACGCGAGGCACCCGCCCTCGGCATCATTGAAGACCTGCTGCGTGCTGGCGCAAATATCAAAGCCTTCGACCCTGTGGCTAACGAGGCCGTGGCCCGCTACCACCCCGAGCTGAAGATCTCCTACGCCAAGAACATGTACGACTGTGTGGACGGCACCGATGCCCTGCTGCTCATCACCGAGTGGAACGAGTTCCGCACGCCCGACTTCACCTTCTTGGGCAAAGCGCTAAAAGACCGCGCCGTGTTCGACGGGCGCAATGTGTACGAGATGCACACGCTGCAAAACCGTGGCTTCTACTATGCGAGCATCGGCCGCCCCAGCGTAGACGGCCGCAAGTAGCCCATATCTGCGCAGGCAAGACAAATACACACCACTATAGGCCGCCCCTTGTGAGGGCGGCCTGATAGCGTCAAGTACTATACACTTCACCCCTGGGCACACCTCTCCCACCGTCAATCCTCGCCATTGACTTACCACGCAAGTGTACCGGTTGTCCGTTTCCTATTGGAGCCTTAACTAGCCTGCGTGCTGGGATACTATGTGTTTCGGGTTCTGTTTACCTAACCTGAGAAAAGAAAAAATACGCCCGGGCGATTTAGAAAGCTTAAGGGAAAGAAACTGTCGGCCGACTGGGTTTCGGGAAGTGGGGCAATAGCTGGGGCTACGGCCTGCTTCTTACTACAATGATAAGATGGACTTTGTGGCTGTGGACAGTTATACACGGTGCATAACTTGTTGAAGCGCAGGTTGGCCAGTGTATATGCTGGGGGTTGTGGCTGGGCGTTCTCCATAGGCCGTCGGGGCGGGAATCTATCCTAGCATACAATACACTTACCAGAAAGCATGGATTAAAAATCTTTTTTTACCTTGCAATCAACATGTCCTTCGGAACATGCCGGATAGCGTCGGCTGGAACGCGGTTCAAAAGAGTATGCGTCCGCTTAACAAAGTCACCCTTTCACAACAGGAAACCAAGAAATAAAAACATGCGCCAATACGGCTAAATCGTGCGGGCTGAAGAATCTTTTAAGAGGCAAGTTTCTCCTTTAAATGAGTTAGCGGTAATTTTAATTGGCCAGATGACCACAAAAGAAAAAATCATATTGTTGGCTCTAGGCGGTCTGATAACGACTCTTGTTGTGTACATAACCGTAAGACTTGCAGCAAGTGACTCTGCATTTTCAATTGTTCCGGGCTGGAATACGAATATTTATCCGCGAGAGATTACGTGGACGATTTTGACGATGATAATTCTAGCGACGAGCTTGGTGGTCTACTTTATTTCTAGAGGAATGATAAAACTCTTGACTTCATTGTGGACAAAGTTGAAGTCATAAAAGATAAAAGTCACTTTCGATTGGCTTTTTTAATTGGACAATTGGACTGAAGTTAAACGCCAGACGAATTAAAAAAAGGAAGACCGGTGAAATAAAACATGCGCCAATACGGCCAAATCGTGCGGGTTGAAGAATGCTATAAGAGGGTAGTTTTTATTGTAAATGAGTTACAAGTATCCCTAAAAGACTAACAACAATGGAGCAAACAGCAGACGTTCAAACACCAACTAACAAAATTTATACAAACAAAGCAGTTTGGCTTGGTGCAGTTCTCGGTGGACCTTTAGCAGCAGGTTATTTAATAGCAGAGAATTTTAAAGCTTTTAATCAGCCGGACAAAGCAAAGAAAACTTGGATCTATACTATCATTGCGACTATTATCATTTTTGTTGGAGTATTTTCAATCCCGGACAGCATTAAAATTCCAAAACAAATTATTCCATTAATTTATACTGGAAGTGCGTATTATTTAGTGCAGCATTTTCAGGGAGGAAACATTACAGCACATATAAATGCAGGAGGTCAGCTCCATAGTTGGTGGAGAACACTTGCTGTAGGACTTGTAGGTCTTGCCGTAATTCTTATTCCTGTTTTTTCTATTGTGTTTTTGACTGGCACTCCAGCGGTAACTGAAACGACAAATACTTATGGCGTAATTAAGCACAAAATAGCTTTTGACAAAAACAATATTTCAGAAACTGAAGTAAATAAAATCGCTGACGGTCTTACGCAGACTACCTTCTTTGACGAAGCCGTTACAAAATTTGTTTATGCAAAAAAATAGATGACAGCTTTGAAATATCAATTTCGTGCGACAAATCATTAACAAGTAATTCAGAAGCTTTACAACCTTTTATTGAGTTGAGGACTGAATTACAATCATTGTTTCCTGACAACAAAATAGTTTTCAATCTTATGGTTGACAACCTTGATAATGTTGTGAAACGACTTGAATGAAAAGCAGAGCAGCTTGCAACACGGGTTTTGCGTCAGGCGGGGTGGTGTGCAAACTTGGAGCTTTGTGCTTCGTATCAAGTTCAGTGCTGGCAGACAATTTTGTGCTTCGAAATCGCCAACTTCTTGTAGCTGCAAACCGTTAGGTACAAGCGTAGCGAACGACACAACAACTACCAAACAGACGAAAAAAAATATGACATAAGCAATAACTCCCTTACTTACTTAAAAAACCAAAGATTCAATTAAATGAGGGTATTATTTTTTACGGCAATTGCGTTGTGTTTATCAATGAATACCGTATCTGCACAGGCTTTTGACCTTGGCAGTTGGAATATCCTGAATGTAAAATATAATCTTGACGAAAAATTGAGTTTTTTTGGCGAAGCACAATTGCGTTCAATAAAATTTTACAGCAACTTTCACTATTATGAATACAAGGGCGGAATCAACTATAAAGTTCATAAAAATGTAAAACTGACTTTAGGTGCAGGTAGTTACCAAACTTATAAAGAAGGTGGAGATTTTGTTTTGCCAAAAAACAATGATGAATTTAGGATTTGGCCTCAGGTTATTCTTTTTCAATCAATCGGCAAACTTAAAATAGAACAACGTTATCGTGCAGAATTGAGATTTACAAGCAATGGCTACCGCAACCGTTTTCGCTACAGACTTGGTATTTCTTACCCATTTGGGAAGGAGCGAAACGAATACAAACCATTTCAAGTTAGTGCGAGTAATGAGATATTTTTTACCGACAAGGAACCTTATTTTGAAAGAAACAGAATGTTACTTGCATGTAACTACAAACCATCAAAAGCGACAACAATACAAATTGGTTATTTACATCAGTTCGACTACAAAATAAATGACGAAACTGGTCGTGACTTTTTACAAATAGGTTATTTTATAGAATTGTTTCGAAAGAGAGCACCAAATACATCTATTGACACAGACATCAAAGACAATTAAACGAACTAAATGAAAAGACAAATTGATGATACCCTTAGTTTGACAAGAACGCGAGCACCTAACATGGGTTTGGTAAAAGTGGTGGTTCAGTGCCCCACGTTCACACGAGCGTGTCGCTCGGGTGAAGCCGGGTTGCTAGCCTGCGGCTAGCTATCACCTTCTCAAACGTGTAGCTGAGCATTGAGAGTCATCTCAAGTCCATCGCTCTCTTATTCAATTCCTCTAGTCTGATAGTAATACCGCATTTCGCCCTATTTTCGCAAACCCATACCCGCTCATTTACCCGCCGCATGCACAACCATACACCCGCACAATACGCCGCCAGCATCGCGCGGTCGCTTTTGCACATAGAAGCCCTGCGCTTCAGCCCTGAAAAACCCTACACCTGGGCCAGCGGCTGGCGCAGCCCCGTGTACTGTGATAACCGGCTCACCCTGAGCTACCCCGCCGTACGCGAGCTGATCTGCAATGCCTTTCTCAGCGTAATCCAGCATTACAGTCTGCGGGTGGAGGCCATCTGCGGGGTTGCCACAGGCGGCGTGCCGCTGGGCATGCTCCTGGCCGACAGGCTCAAGCTGCCCTACCTATATGTACGCCCCAGCCCCAAAAGCTATGGCCTGGGCAACCAGGTAGAGGGGCGTGCCGTGCCCGGCCAGCGCGTCATGCTCATCGAAGACTTGGTAAGCACCGGCAAAAGCAGTCTACAGGCAGTACAGGGTGTGCGGGCTGCGGGCCTGGAGGTGGTGGCCCTGGCTTCCATCTTTACCTACGGCTTCCCGCAGGCCTCTCGGGCCTTTGGCGAGCAGGCAGTAACGGCCTATGCCCTCTGCTCACTGGAGCAGCTCATGGCAGTAGCCCAGGAAATGAACCTGCTCAATGCCCCCACCGTGCAGGCCATACGCACCTGGAGCGCCGAACCGGAAGCCTGGAGCGCGGCCCATGCCCTTCGCTAACTCTAGTTTATTGATATATGCGCCTACCTTCTATCTTTGTGCCCTACCCTTAAAACTTATCCTAAGTTCATCAGCGCGCTAACGTATGTCTGCCTACCTGGAAAAAGTAACCCAAGCCCTGCAGCCCGGTATTTTGCAGTTTACCCAGTACCAGGGTGAAGTTTCGCTGCACGTAAGCCCAGAGCAGTTGCTGCCCATACTCACTGCCTTGAAAGAGCAGCACGGGTTCAACTACCTCACAGACATCGGCACCATTGATCATTACACCGAGGAAGGCCGCTTTGAGGTATTCTACAATATTTTCAACCTTACCGAGAACCAGCGCATACGCGTAAAGTGCCGCGTAAGTGAAGAAAATCCAGAAGTGCCCACTTGCGTACCCCTATGGCCCAGCGCAGGCTGGCATGAGCGTGAAGCTTTTGACATGATGGGCATTCGCTTTACGGGCAACCCCGATATGCGGCGCATTTACATGCCCGAAGACTTTGAATATTACCCACACCGAAAGGAATTTCCGCTAATTGGCATACCCGGCACCATTCAAATGCCTGAAAAAGACCCACCTAAGGGCTATAAGTAAATTTTATGTGTGCCCGCCAAAATGTAAACTCAGGTGTTTTATTATTTGCCGCAAACCCCTTAGTTTGGGATGGGTTTTAAGGTAGCCTTTCTGGCATGCCCTACTCCCGCTTCAAACAGGCAAACACCCACTCATGCGGCATTCCCTACCCCTGCTTAACTGGCTGGCAATCTGTACCGTAGGCGTGCTGTTACAGGTAAACTCCCTTTACGGGCAGGCAAATACGCCCCCGCCAGCACAACCCGCGGCTGAAGAAGGCGATGAAAAAGTGATAGTGGTGCAGCTGGTAAATGCGGAGCAGGCCAAAGAAGCCGAATGCTATCAGCACCATTACGATGGCAAGCGAATAGAGCTACATGCATCCGCTGACAGCCCCCTTTCTACCCTCACTGACGATGCCAATGCTGAAGAAATGCTGATTGATGCCGGCTGCTTCACGCCCTCACTTAAACTGATTTTTGACGATCACACCTATGTGCTGAGCATGTACTGTACCTCAGCCCGCAAATTCAAAAACACAGCTCCCTTCACCCCCGGACCCGAGAAGCTACCCAATGACCTGGTGTTTACTGAAACCCTACAACACTTTCTGGAAGAAGTGCAAACCAAACAACTGGGCTTTGACTTCCACAGCCAGTACAAACTGCTGGCACTAAATTATTCGGCAGTGTCCAGAGATGCTGTGAACCTGACCGAAATGGGCGAGAACCTCTGGCAAGACCGCAGCATGCAAGATGGCAGCGATGACAATGACCTGAGCGACCTAACCGATGGCGACACAGACAGCCTTGCCGCTGATGCCAATAAGCCCGTTCAGTTGGACGACGACGATGATGATGATGATGATGATGATGATGATGATGATGATGACGATGCAAACGAGCTGGACAAGGCCGCAGATGAAAAAGAGAACAGTGATGGCAAACCCAAGGCCCCAGTAGCCAATGCGCCCAACAATAAAGCTGTAGCACCGACGCCCGCACCTAAAAAGTAGGTGAATAGCATCTGCTATTCACTGCATGAAACCATTGGATAGCTAGCGATGTTCTTGTGGTATGGCATTATTGGAAGCGGGTAAAAAAGCACCAGACTTTACAGCACAAGATCAAGAAGGAAACACTTTTAAGTTAAGTGAACTAAAAGGGAGCAAAGTAGTGCTCTTTTTCTACCCTGAAGACGACAGCCCCACCTGCAACAAAGAAACCTGCAACCTGCGCGACAACTACAGCGCCCTCAAGCAAGCAGGCTACAAGGTGCTGGGCGTAAGCCCTGATAGCGTGCAGAGCCACGCTAAGTATGTAAAGAAGTTCACATTACCCTATACCCTACTTGCAGACCCTGATCATAAGATCATTCAGAAGTATGGGGTGTGGGGTCAGAAGCAAATGTATGGCCGCACCTATATGGGCATTCACCGCGTAACCTACCTAATTGACGAGCGCGGATACATTGCGCGTGTAATTCAGAAGGTAAAGTCTGCTACCCACGCTGAGCAAATCCTGGCAGGCTAGCACCCATCTCATCTTGTACCCGCTAGGCAGCACATACTTATGCTAACGTTTTCTTCATAAATGCTAATGTACGCTCCCAAGCCAGTTTGGCTGCAGCTTCATTGTAGCGCGTGGGTGCGGTGTCGTTGTGAAAAGCGTGTTGGGCTCCGGCATACATGTGGAGCTCATACTGCACGCCTGCTTTCTTGAGCGCCTCCTCATAGGCCGCAATGCCTGCATTTACGCGTTCGTCTTTTTCGGCATAGTGCAGCTGTAGTGCGGCTTTAATTTTGGGCACGTCTTCTAGGGCGGGCTGGCGGCCGTAAAAGGGTGCAGAGGCCAGCAGGCCGGGTACTTGCACTGCTAGGTTGTTGGCCATGGCCCCACCCCAGCAGAACCCCACACAGCCAAACTTGCCTGTGCACCCCTGCACAGTTTTCAGGTAATCAAATGCAGCAACAAAATGTTTCACTGTTTTTGCAGCATCCAGTTGCAGAAATAGCTCACGGGCCTTGTCGCCATCAGCAGGCGTGCCACCTAGCGGCGAAAGTGCATCCGGTGCCAGTGCAATAAAACCTGCAAGCGCCATGCGCCGCGTCACATCTTCTATGTGTGGGTTCAGCCCTCGGTTTTCATGCACCACTACTACAGCAGCATAGCTGCTTTGGGCTTTGGGCCGTGCCAGGTAGCCGCGCATTGTGACGCCCTCTGTGGGATAGGTGATGTATTCCGTGGTAAGTCGCTCGTCGCTTTGCGGCACAGTAGCGGCATGGGCGTAGTTCATTTCCAGCAGGGGCAGCAGGGCTTGTGCCGCAACCACGCCACCCGCTAGCAGTGCCAGTTTTTCCAGAAACGCAGACCGTGTAAGGGGCTTGTGGGTGTATTCGTCAAAAAGGTCTATGATGCGCTGATCCATAGTTTGTAAAGTAGATATAAATCCAGTGTCTATTCGCTGCTATACAGTAGCGTTCAACTGAGTGTAGAGATAATCAGGCCATAATTTATATTAAATTACTGTGTGAAAACACTTGAGTTGAATCTGCCCGAGCTGATGGATTTCGATCAGCAAGAAGCCAAGATGATTTTAGCTACCGGGCTTTACACGAAAGGCAAACTTACCATGGGCCAGGCGGCAGAACTTGTGGGCTTGTCTAAACGTGCTTTCATAGAAGTAATGGGTACATATGGTGTATCTATTTTTGATCTTTCTGCGGAAGAATTGACTCGAGAAATAGCAAATTCAACATTTAGCAGAAGTGCGTACACTACGTTTCACAACACTTCGCTTTAAATACTTATATTTATACAATGAATAAGCTACTAAAGTTATTTCTGGCACTTTTATGCCTACTCCCGCTCGGGTGTAGAAATGACCGGATTGACAATACGATCGAACAGAGTTTAAGTGCATATACCTCGTTGAAGCCGGAAGAAGCTTACGGTGCTTACGAGGGGTACAAAACCCCAGGCTTAACCATTGCCCAAATACCTTCTTCAACTATACCCTACTGGAACCAACCCAACTGGGAACAGGCGCAGACAGTCTCTGTGCCTGGCACTAATATTCAGTTAGTACGAGTACCTGCTGGCAAGTACCATAAAGGCTTAGGGCATCTGAGCCTGCTATTCACCAGAAAACATGGGAAAGTAGAGAGTATCGTTGTGGGGGTATCACCTGAAAGTGATTATCAGAAAAGTAATACTGGTAAAACAGGTTGGTTTAGTGGTGACATATATCTGTATTCTCAAGATGGCAGATTCTTACGCGGGATAAGGTATAAAGTGGGCTTGATTAAAGCGATTCTGAGGCCCAAGGGCCAAAATTCTATCTCTACACCTAAAGCCAGAAGATATTCTTTAGGCGGCGGAGGAGATGATGAAGAGCATGAGGGTGGGTCCTTGCCCGATGTAGAGATTACGCCAATTGAATTCGAGGTGGCCAGTGATGGCGGCATGACACTGAATTGGCTCTTTTCATACAATGGCGATACAGGTTGGTCTGGGCCAGAAGTACCTATTGGAGGTGGCAATTACAATCCGCAAGACCAGCCGCACCCTAACATCATTAGAGATCCCATTCTAGAAGAGGATATTTGTAAGGGCCTTACAAAAATTTGGAGTTTAAGTTTTGATCCACGTACGCGCGAGGTGTGGCGTGAAAATTCGGCTTGGATTACAAGTAAGGGTTTGGTAATTATGAACAACCAAGGTAACACTGCTACAAGCTCACAGACATTAAACGACCGGATTGTTCTTACTAATCAAAATGGGACGAATTATCTGCGAATATTTGGGGAAAATGACGAGATGGTCGTTTTTGGCAGAATTCACACACACCCAAGTGGTAATACAGAGCCGAGTACTGACGACTTAAAAAACACTTTTGACAACCCAAAGCTTGTTGGTATACCGTCTTTCATTTTCACTGAATCCGGCTTGTATCAAATTGCTCGCGATACTTCAACCCCACTTGGTGTTATTACAAGCACTCAGGTTGCCAATTTTGAGCAAGCCTGTAATAATCTAATGCAAAGATAGATTTTATGAAAAATTCTCTAGTAACATTGTTATGTATACTGACACTAAGCTTGCCTAAGCTATATGGTCAATACTTAACTGAGGTAACAGATACACTGTTAACTAGCACTATAAAGTCTTACATTCACGACAATAAGATTAATAAATCAACAGATGTTCTAGTTGTGTATCAACACAAAATCAACAACGATACAACACTTTACATTATACGCACAGAATTAAGCTCTTACTTTTTCTATAAAGTCTTACCATTAGCTTACACACAAATAGATGGAGCAGTAGTAACTTTTTACAGCGAGATATGTAGATATCTTAAACCAGACTCAAGCTCGAAAAATACTTTTTATAAATTTTTGGCTACTAAACTTACTCCAGAAGATTATAAACTGCTTATACTTGGAAAATATGAAGAAATTATATACGATGGAGGATATCCTTATTGGATACTCAAGATATCTTCTTCATCTTATTCTAGAGAGTCTAGTGTTGGAAAGGATGGGAAAGTATCAATGTATCACTATAAGTTGTCTACTGAGTCTTTTTTTCATGACTTAAAGTAGTACTGATTAGGCTAGATCAAACCATAGCACAAACAACCTTTTGAAATAGCTTAACTCCTTACTCAGCTAGATTTAATCAAATAGCACTGTTTGATAACGACTCTAGAAATATTTTCCGAGTTCAAAACCTTGAGAAACAAATACACTTCTATAGTGTAATTAGCAATCGGACGAGTTCAAGTTACAGCCTAGTAAAATTTGCATGCAATGATAAACACATGTTATAGAATAGCTCAATTTTAAAATATCGGCAAACAAGGCTTAGTGCAACCATGGTGCTAAAGATTTTGTTTTTATTCAGCTTTTCCTTTGCCAGTACTATATATTGTCAAAGTGAAGTAAATATTAATGATTCATTACTTTTATCGAGCTTGCATTCTTATATTAAAGAATGCAAGCTTATTGACACACTTGATATAGTCGTAGTTTATTTTAAGGACACGGAAAATAACACTTTGTTTTATGTTGTAAGAACAGAAGGAGATCCGGCCTTTTTTGAAAGGCACGTACCATTTTCCTTTACGTATGTAAATGGTGTACTGGTTACTTTTTATAATAAGTTAGTAACACTTTTTCAACCAAATGCTGAACGTAGGCGAAGTTTTTTTAAATTATTAGGGACAAAAATTAAAAAAAATGAGTTTGAATTATTTTCAAAAGGTGCGTTTGTTGAAGTCGTTTCAAGTGGTGGGCCTGGCACATGGTATGTAAAATGTGTGCCTACTGGAAAACATGTATTATTTAAGAAAAGTGGGCTAACTAGGTTAGACAATGATCGTTTCTCTTTGTTTTTGGAATCTAATCTTCACAAAAAGTAGGTGCTAATTGTCACAATGTTTAGTTTTAATAGCATTTGTGTGGCATATGCTCAGAGGTTCTTTTAGATTTGTAATTTTTACTGATGGTGCTCAAGTTCATCTCCTTCAACGTCGGCCCAAGCCGACTGTACCCCTCCGTTCGCCAGTACCTGCAAGATGCCTACGACAGCGGCATACTCAGCCTGAGCCACCGCGGAAAAGAATTTCAAGATTTGTATGCCAGTGTAATAAAAGGGTTTCGTGATAAGCTAAATCTGCCTGCTGACTATAGCCTGTACTTTACCAGCAGCGCTACTGAGTGCTGGAGCATACTGGCTGAAGCTGCCACGCCCCACAAAAGCCTGCACCTATACAGTGGTGCCTTTGGCGAACGCTGGTACCAGGCTGCGGCAAAAATGAAACCTGAAAGCAAGGGTATTGCATTCGCGCTGGAAGCAGATGCTGCTGAATACGTGCCTGCCGATGCTGCCGGCTATGACCTAGTATGCCTCACGCACAATGAGACCAGCAATGGCACCTGCATTCCCGATGCCAGTATTGATAAAATATCAGCAACTGTAGAAAGGGTGCTGGTTGCTGTTGATGTGACGAGCAGCCTAGGCGGTGTGGCTTTGCCCTGGGCCTCGGCAGATGTGTGGTTTGGCAGTGTGCAGAAATGTCTGGGCTTGCCTGCGGGCCTGGGCGTGATGGCCTGCAGCCCGCGCGCCATAGCTCGTTTTCACGAAATAGACTTCACTGCACAATACAATAGCCTGGTGAGTATGCATAAGTATGCACAGCTACACCAAACCACACACACACCTAATGTGCTGGGCATCTACCTGCTCAGCCGTGTGCTCATGGATTGTGCGCCCATTGCCGAGATAGATGCTGAAACGAGAAAGCGTGCAGCGGCTTACTATGCTTATTTTGAAGCGCAGGCAGCCAACAGCCCGCGACTGTATTCACCACTTGTTGCGGCCAAGAAACTGCGCAGCCAGACGGTAATAGCAGTGCAGTGCCCTGCTGCCCAGCTTGACAGGGTAAAGCAGGCTGCACGTGAAAAAGGGTTGGTACTTGGTTCAGGCTATGGCACCTGGAAGCCAGATACATTCCGCATAGCAAACTTCCCCGCATTACAACCTGCTGAGATTGAGGCACTTTATGCCTTCTTAACCGGCTTAGAAGCTGCTTAAAAAAGTATAGTTTTTACTTGGCGAAGTAGCCGCTGTACCCTAATTTTGCAGTCCTTTAGAAACAGTATGAAAACAGACATCCACCCCGAATACCGCACTGTGGTATTTAAGGACATCTCCGCTGATTTTGCTTTCCTGGGCCGTAGCACCATGAATAGCCGTGAAACAGTAAAGTGGGAAGACGGCAACAGCTACCCCCTTATCAAAGTAGAAATCAGCAGCGCCTCTCACCCCTTTTACACCGGCAAGCAAAAATTTGTTGATACAGCAGGCCGCGTAGATAAGTTCTACAACCGTTACAAGAAAAAGGAATCAGAAATAGAAGCCAAATAAGCTTCAAGCTTTCTTAAAAATACAGGCTGCCGCATGGCAGCCTTTTTTATTTTCATGGCCCCAAATTGCCATGAGAGTTTTTGCTGCGGTGTGCATAGCCAGTGCATTAGTATGCGCGCCTAGCCTGAGCCATGCGCAGTGGCTTCGTGTGGGTAGCGGCCGTAGTGAAGCAATGGCAGGCACATTCGTTGCACTCACGAATGATGTATGGCAATTTGCAGGCAACCCTGCTGCTGCAGCCACCCTGCATGTGCCTGCACTGGGCCTTGCCAGCAACCAGCACTACCTGCTGCCCGAACTGAACCGAAGCACCTTTGCAGGCGGTGGCAGGTTTAATGACGTATACGCGCTAGGTGTGGCTGCCACCACAATGGGATTTGCTGGTTACCGCGAAGCGCTGGCAGGAATCACGTATGCCACAAGTGTATTGAAAAAAGTACACCTGGGGGCCCGTTTAAATACACAGTATGTTACTATCCCGGAAATAGGCAGCGCAGCTACTGTGATGCTCGATGCAGGCGTACTGGTGTCTGTCTCAAAACAACTCCACTTTGGTGCAGTTGCTATCAATGCGAACCAGGCACGTATCGATACGCTGGACCCACGCGCACTGACCACACTCTATGCTACGGGCTTGCAATACAAACCTTCGCATACCCTAATGTTAACGCTGGATGCAGTGCAGGAAGGGCGCTACCCACTAAGCTTACGGACGGGCATTGAATACCTACCCGTACATGCGCTGCGTATCCGGCTTGGCGCTGGTACTGAGCCTACGGTTTTTACGGGGGGCGTAGGTTTACTATACCAAGGGTTTGCGCTGGACATAGCCACCCGCTACCAAGCACAGTTGGGCATCACACCCACCGTATCTATTCACTATTCATTTGACAAGAACAAATGAAAGTGATAAAGTATCTCTACTTAGCTATGTTTACAATAGCGCTGTTGCCTGCGTATTCACTAGCGCAGCAACTTTTACATGATAGCGCAGGCGCTGCAACACAAATTCTGCAACGAAATGTAGAAGATGCTGCAATCGCAACAGCCGTAGAGCCTAATGCGGACTACAGCGTACTGACTGAAACGCTGGAACGGCTGCTGCGCCGCCCACTGGAACTGAACCGCGCTACTGCCGAAGAGCTAGCACTGCTACCTGGTGTTTCACTTCTGTTGGCCGAGAGCATAGTTCAGCATAGAATTAAGTTTGGTGCATTTGTGGGCCTGTATGAACTGCAGGCCGTATCGGGCATGACACGTGCAGTCTTTGACCGCATGCGGCCCTTTATTCAAGTAGCGCCACAAAGCGAGCTGGAAGTGGGGAGTGAGGGTTTGCTTCACCGTGTGCCCACCCTTGCTGAACTGCGACAAGAACTGCGCACGCAAGGCCAGTGGGAGCTTACGCAACGCATCTCGCGCGACCTACAGCTTGCACGTGGCTACACCCTGCAAGGCGATGCGCAGCAGCGCTACCTGGGTGACCCCTACCGTGTGTTTACGCGCCTGCGTTACAGAACGCATAAACACTTTCAAGCTGGTATTGTGCTGGAAAAAGACCCAGGTGAGCGGTTTGCTATAAACACGAATCGTCAACAGTTTGGGTATGATTATATGAGTGCACACCTGGCCCTGCAAAACTACGGCCGCCTGCAGCATCTGGTGCTGGGCGACTATACGCTGCATGCGGGCCAGGGCTTAGTCTTCAGCCGGGGGCTGGGCTTTGCGCGGGGCGGTGAGGCCGTAACCGCTGCCCGCGTAAATGCTACACCAGGCCTGCAGCCCTACCTGGCCACGAATGAGAATACAGCCCTGCGGGGCATGGCAGCAACAGTAGCCATAACACCCACGCTAAGCATCATGGGTTTGTATTCAGCCACTTGGCGGGATGCCAGCAGCAGTGCCGATACTACAGATGCTGAGGCCTTTAGCAGCATCCTACGCTCTGGGCTGCACCGCACACAGACAGAGCTGGAGAACCGCGCCACTCTGCACGAGACAATGGTGGGCGGACGGCTAGCCTATACACGTGGCCCGCTCAGCCTAGGAACAACGCATGCCTATGTGCGGTACAACCGCGGACGCACCATAGGCACTGAGCTGTATGAGCAATACGCATTCACAGGTGTGCAAGATTTATTACTATCTGTGGATGGACACTACACGATTAGGAATGTGCATGTATTTGGTGAAGTCGCACGAAGCGCAAACCTGGGAGGAAGCTACGCCGCGGTGTTGGGCGCGCTGGCCAGCCTGGCCCCACGCGTAGATGTAGCCCTGCAGGTGCGGCACTTTGATGCGGGTTTCCATACACTGCGGGGTTTTACAGTGGCACAGCGGGCAGCAGCCATTAACAATGAACGTGGCATCTTGCTGGCACTTACTGTGCGGCCTGCTATACACTGGCAACTGAATGCATACCTGGACCAATACGAAACGCCAGCGTACCGATACCGCGTGAGCACTACAGCCCAGGGGTATGATGCCCTGGTGCAACTGCACTACCAACCTCGGCGCACACTAGGTGCCTACCTACGGTACCGAACAGAGGCCGATGCCCGCGATGTGCCCCTGACTGATGCTACAGGCAACCTGGCACGCGCAACAGTTACCCAGCGCAACAGCCTGCGGCTGCATGTGGACTATGACCCCGGCCAGAAGCTTAGCCTCACAGGCCGTGCAGAAGCTGTACGTTGGCAACATGCTGAGGTAACCCAGGCAAGCGGCTGGATGCTATGGGCAGGGGCTACCTACAAGGTGACGCGACAGTGGCGGCTAAGTGTGCGCGGTGTGCTGTTCAATCTGCCCGTATTTGATGTGCGGTTGTATGCTTACGAACCTGATGTGCCCACAGCCTTCAGCCTGCCCGCTTACACAAGTGCGGGTCAACGGCTAGTGCTGCTGCTACACTACCAACCTGCACATGGGCTTACACGCCGATGGGATGTATGGCTGCGGTTTGCGCAGACGAGCTACCCTGGCAGGGCAAGCATCGGTAGCGGGCTGGAGCTGGCTAGCGGAAGCCTGGACACCGAGGTGAAGGTGCAGTTAAGGTATCGGTGGGGAGCATTGTAGTCTACTATGGTTGAATTTAGGATTTTGTGTCTATTTCATTCGAGATAAACTACACGCCACTTAGACCAACAATCTTACGCAAGGTTGCCCCGCAGCAGCAGCTTCACCTCATGCCGCTCAGCCCCAAACGCTGTTTGGCAAGCTTTTATAAATGTTTCCGCTTCCACCCCCAGGTTGCAGCTAAACAAATCTACCGCGATGTAGCCATGTTCCGGCCAGGTATGCACCGCAATATGGCTCTCCGATATCACCAGCACCCCCGATACCCCATGCGGCGTAAATGCATGAAACATCTGGTTGAGCACGGTAATACCCGCCTGTTCAGCACAGTGCACCAAGGCGGCCTGCACCTGTGCAGGGTTTTGAAAGGTGTTGCCTTTACAGTCGTACAGTTCTATCAGGTAGTGGTGTCCCAGCTCCTTCATACTTTATGCATACTTAGTACTTCCTCAGCCGCGCGTATGCCCTGCCACTGGGCTTCTTCAAAGATAGAAATACCCGACAGGTCACTATGCGCAAAGTGAATACGCCCGTAGGGTTTAGCCGCAGCTTGCCGCGCCCGCTCGGTGGTACTGCCCCAGATAAACCCAGGCTGCGGCCCTACCATGCCATGCCCCCATATCCAGAGGTCCAGGCTGCGTATGGCTTTGCTGATGCCTGGGTGCATGTGTTCTAGCTCTGTTACAACCATCTCTGCCCACTCGGCATTGCTTCGCTCCAGCGCAAGTTTACGCTCCTCGTGTGCAGTGCCCGCAGCAAGTGCATGGTAGTACGTAATCACGGTGCCCGCAAGGTGCTGCTCCAGCCGCTGTTGCGTAGCCACCACATAGCCCAGCCCGGGGCTCTTGTAGCGCACATTGTCCCAGGCCAGCAACTCACCATAACCTACAGGGTAACCCTCCAGTGTTATGTTTGCCACGAGCCAGGGCTGATAGGTAAAATGTGGCAGGCGCTTTTTTACCACGTCACGCAGCGCAGGTAAAACGTAAGGCACGGAAAACTGTGGCGCAGCATAAATGATATAATCTGCCACAACTTCAACTACCTCCTTTCGCAGCACATCGTAGTACTGCAGGCGGCATCCGTTACCTTCATTGACAATCTTTGTAACCAATGTATTTGTCATCAGCTCGCCCTTGAGTCTTGCGCTAAGCTGCTGCACCAGCCAGCCGTTGCCTGCGGGCCAGGTCAGCACGCTATCACTCTCCACATTGGCCCCCCAGGGGCGGCGAGCGGCAAAGTAATGCAGCATCGCCCATGCGGATGTCTTGCCCAGCGCCAACCCGAAATCGTCGCGACAGCAATAATCCAGATACCACAGCAGGTACTCAGAATCAATGTCCATTCCCTTGAGGTAAACATCTGCTGAAATCGTATCTAGTTTTGTATACGCTGGGTCGTTGCTGGACAGCGCCAAAGGAATGGCAAATGCAGGCTTGCCCCCAGCACCCCTTGCCCACCTCAATCGCTCAACCTCAGCAAAGAACTTCTTCTGCTGGGCAACCTCGGTAGCAGGCACGCCTCTGTGGGGCACCAGGCCCTCCTGCCACCTTCCATTTATCAAGAGCCGTTCATCTGGATCATGACAGAGATAATACTCATTGTACACAGGCCCGCCGTTTTCCCAACCCGTAATAACACCCAGCTCTTCGAACAGTGTGTGAACCCAAGTTGCTTCTTTACCAGGCACAGGTACATAGTGCGCACCCCACGGGTACTCGCTTAGTTTATTCTTTCCACTAGCGCTATTGCCGCCAAGGTGCGGCTCTAGTTCCAGCAGCGTATAGTCATACATACCTGCACGATCCAGCCGCCAGGCAGCGCTTAACCCAGCAATGCCACCACCCACAATGGCAACTTTGGTCTGCTCGGTGCGACTTGGCTTACGCTGCAGTGCCTCGCGCAACAGGTGGCCCACGCTATGTGTAGCACCACGCCGCGTAATGGGGAAATCAAGACCCGTTTCAGCTTCCCGCTTAAACCACTGCCAGCCGCCCCACCCTGCCAGCACGGAGCCCATGCCCAGTGCGCCCCACTGCAGAAACTTTCTCCTGGACGTTCGTGACATTTTATTTCTACTGCGTCACTGTATGTAGTTGCTCCACTCGGCTTCAAAGTAATGTACAAGCGCCTGGTTGTTCAGCCGGTTAACACTTACTGTGACAGGCCCCATGTCGGGTGGAAATTGTAGCATCTGCTGTACTGTTTGTGGATTGATGTACCGAAGACCCTTCATGTACGCTGGCGCTGGTGTGTACTGCCCGCGGCCACAGAGTATAAAGCCCCAGTCACCAAAAGCTGGCACATACGCATGGTATGGTGTAGTTTTAAAACCACACGCGCGCAGGGTAGCATCCACACACCAGTAGCTCTTGCGTGCTACCCAGGGGCTGGTGCTCTGCACTACAGCAAAACCACTTGGAGAAATAATTCTATACAATTCTTTATAAAATGCGGTGCTATAAAGTTTGCCGATTGAATAGTTACCCGGATCTGGGAAGTCCACAACTATGAAATCATACTGCCTATTACAATTTCTAATCCACAAAAAGGCATCCTCATTGCGCAGGATTAGCTTTGGGGAGGCAAGCGAATTTTGATTGAGCTGGGTAAGTAGTGGATGGCTTTTGAATAGATTCGTGATAGCTGGATCCAGGTCAACCAGCGTAATACTATCCACGTTCGGATAGCGCAATATTTCACGTGCAGCAAGCCCGTCTCCGCCGCCCAAGATGAGCACATGCTTTGCTTGTAGCACTTGTTGCAGCCCAGGGTGGACGAGTGCTTCATGGTAGCGGTACTCATCACGGCTGCTAAACTGCAGGTTCCCGTTCAGAAATAGACGCACATCGTCCTGCTCGCGGGTAAGCACGATACGCTGGTATGGGCTTTGACGGCTATGAATAACAGGTGCAGGGTAATGCGCTGTTTCAGTAAGCGTTAATAAATCGTCAGCATACACTATGCCCGCGACTAGCAATGCCAGCACTGTCACGCCCGCGGCAGCGATACGCGCAGCGGCGCGCACTTCCTCCTTAAATATGTTCAGCGCCCACAAGCCTACGATTACATTGAGAATGCCAAACAACATAGCGGCCCGCATCAGGCCCAGGTATGGCACCAACACCAATGGGAAAAGCAGCGATGCCAGCAACGCCCCGATGTAATCAAATGTAAACACCTGGCTCACCAGCTCTGTGAAACTTACATGCGCACGTAGGATGCGCATCAGCAGTGGTATCTCCAGCCCCACCATAATACCCGTAATGCTAACCAGGCCATACAATACAACGCGGAACCCAGCCAGAAACTCAAAACTGAAAAACAATATGGCAGCACTGCTTCCCCCCACAAGCCCTATCAAAAACTCAACCTGAATAAAGGTGGCCGTAAGGTTTCCTTTTACATATCTGCTCAAATAGGAGCCGATGCCCATGGCAAATAAGTAAACCCCAATAACAGTGCTAAACTGCGTAACACTGTCTCCCAACAAATAGCTGGCAAGTGCACCCGCAACAAGCTCATAAATCAGACCACAAGTGGCGATGACAAAGACCGATACCAGCAGCGGGAAAACTACCGCCGCTGGCTTAGCAGAAACCTCGGGTTGCAAAAAATTTCCGTCCTAATTAACCGTGGATGGATGCCGCAATGATGATGGAAAGGCCCAGTATCATGGCACCAGCTGTGATGGCGAGTGCAACATTCTTCTCTTTGGCTATATGATCCCAGAGGCGCCCAGGTGTGAGCAAATCAAACACCCAAAAAGCAATAGCCAGTACGATAATGCCAATGATGGAAAAAATCAATGAGTTTACAATGAACTTCAGGTTGACAAGCGTTTCTTCAGGTTGCATATAAGAACAGGGTTGAGTTGTGAACTATTTATGATAAATTCCGCCGCCGCGGTATACGCCGCCTTTGGAACCAGGCTTGCGGGTTACACCTTTTTCTATTTTTTCTGCGCCGCCAAACATGCTATACCCTTTAAGGTTCACATACAGCAAGCCTGCACAGAGCATAACACAGAGGCCAATAAGAACACGTAGAATCATATCATGCACAGAAATTAATCATCGTCGTCGTCATCACTGCTGACATAGGGTGAGTAATCGCTCTCGCTCCAGCGCTTCACTTCAAAGCTGCGAACGAAAAGCTCATACGCGATAACCAATACAGCCAGTATCAGTAAAGCAAAAAAGAAATTGGCATACACCGGCACATCGCGCACTACGCGAAACTGGCAGTTTGCCGTATACAGCTTGTCATCCCAGTTGCCTTTGGGCACTTCCACATTTAGGCGGTAGGTACCTGGTGAAATATCGTTTAGCAATACATCATTGGTACGGCTACCCTCGCTCCAATCACTATCTGAATCACGGCCGTAATAGTAGGATGCGCCTAACGGAATGGCAAACTGGTCTCCAGTGGTTTCATTTAACAGGTCGGCATCAAATGCAATCCAGCTATTCGAGACATCTGTAGCGAGTTGTACTTCCAGGTTCGTCTCCTTTCCATCCTCTATCTTGATGGGATCGCTGATAAAGGAATGTGTGGTTGTATCAACTCCTGAGAAGCGGAGCTGCTTTTCAAAGACTACTTTTTCAGATGCAGTACTGGCTGTGAAAATCTGCAACACCACTAGCGCTACAGCTGTAGCCACATATGTAATGCGGGTCCAGCGCTTGCTCGCGCCATACGGTGAGGGCTGGTTTAAGTATACACCCTTACGTGGCGGCATCTCCTTAATACCAAAAGCCGAAGCCACTTCAGCAGGTTCGGTATAGGTGCCCACGCTCCAACCCACTTCGGTTCCGTCGCGCTCTTGACTAAGCACAAGTGGCGGTAATATATAGTCAGCCGTATTGACCTCATAACCCACTTTCACGCGCCAGTAAAACTCACCCAGCACGTACTGCACTTTGCCCTTCCCAGTTTGGAAGATAGAGAAACTCTCACTACCCATCCTGGCACTGCTCGGGCCTGGAACCGCCAGCATATTCTGGGTGCGCACAAAGTTCCAATGGCCATTTTCTTCCGTTAGCCATACAAAGCCATGGTAGGGGTTGTACAGCAAATACTCACGCCACTTGTAGTTTACATCAGCAGCCGTGCGCTGCATGAAGCCAATTACTTCCCACTCTACATTTTGCAGCGTTCCCCGTGTACCCAGCGGAATGAGCGGCGTGATGTTTTGCTTTTTTGCAGCTTCATTAAGTATGGTAAGTGTAGGCAGGCGGGCATCCAGCACGCTGGCACAGCTACCACAAACCACACTCACAGTATGTCCTGGCGCACGTAGCTGCACGGGCGAGCCGCAGTTCGGGCAGCTCAGTGTGTCCGCCCGACGCTTGGCTTGGCCGCCAGTTGCAAGGGTATCAGCGGTAGCGCCAGCCATCTAATTCGCGGTAACGGTTAAAAGTAAGTTCGGGCAGGGTTACATACTCGCCCAGGTAGCATGTGGGAATGTCCTTTTCACCCACCACAAATTCTATGTTTCCAAAATCACTTTTGCCAGCAGCCATCAAATCCACATTCACAGTCTTACGGCCCTGCATACCTTTAAAGGGCATCTCGCCTTCGCTGGCAACAACCTCGCATTCGCGGATATCGTTTACAGCAAAGGAATAATCTTTCCCTGCAAAAGCAAAAGTGTACCATTTGCCTACTTTCAACTGGTTCTGTGTGGGGTAGCCATTGGTAAGCTCAGTAGCAAAGCTCATGGCAAAAAAGCCTTGCGCCTCAGCTAGCCAGCCTGTGCGGCCATCTTCAAAATAACAGTACCACTCATTCCAGATACCATCGCTCCAGGCCACTTTAAGCCTGCCCACGAGTGCAAATACCTTGCCTTTGTATTTGCCTTCTAGGCCCAGCTCAAGCGGGCTCAGGTCGTAGGGCACATCGGCCACTTTGCCTATCAGCTCCAGGTTTTTATCTGTGCGCACCACCATGCTCTTGCAGTAGCCGCAAACCGCATACACAGCAGCCTGGCTTCGAAAAGGCACAGGGCTGCCGCAGCTTGGGCATGAAATGTTTAGGGGCTTGGCAAAATCCGTTAGCTGCACAGGCACAAATTACAGAAAAGGAAGTTAGAAAGCAGGTGTGTTTACGATAAGCTTATTCTCGTTAGCGATACCAATAAAAAAAACCACTCGGATGAGTGGCTTTTTTAAGAAGTGCCCAGAGTCGGGGTCGAACCGACACGGGTGTTTAGTCCACTGGTGTTTGAGACCAGCGCGTCTACCGATTCCGCCATCTGGGCAAAGAATTAAAAAGTCGGCGAATGGGGTGCAAAATTAGCAACGGTTTCCTGTAAACGCAATAGATACTTGCGCTGTAAATAGGCCTCAAGGGCATGCGCCAATAGCTCATTGCGTGTGGGTTCTGCTGCAACATCAAATGCCTGCATTGTGGCAAGTATATCGTGCTCTAACTGTGAAAGGCGGCCTTCTATTTCAGCTTGTGCCCGCACCACTTGCTCGGGGTCAGGGCTGGCGCGCAGCGCTTCCATTTGTTCGTTTATGTCCATCATTTCCATTAAGAAGGATGCATCAAGCTGGCGGCCAGTTTGCCCGGCTGCATCCATGAGCTCAAAAAGCACGAGAAGGTGCTGTAGGCGCTTCCAAGGGTCGCTGAGTGTTTTGTAGGCGTCGTTGTTCAGGCTGGCCAGGCGTAGCGCCTCGGCCTGTGCGGCTGGGATTTCTGCCGAGTGCTGGTCTGGGTGCAGCAACCGGCTACGTTCATAGAAAGTTTTTTTCAGTGCAGCAAGGTCTAGCGCATACTTGATGGGCAGGCCGTACACCTCAAAATAGTTGATCATACTTTGCTGTTTACTGCTTTCAGGCTGATGTTAAGGCTACGAAAGGTGTGGGTGAGTGCTCCCATAGAAATAAAGTCCACTCCCGTTTCAGCCACAGGCACAATGTTGTCAAGCGTGATGCCCCCGCTGGCCTCGGTCTGGCAGGCGCCACCTATTCGCTTTACAGCTTGTAGTAAAGTATCAATACCCATGTTATCAAGCATGATTCGGTGAACAGGTACACCTGCAGCCTGTACAAGTAACACGGTTTCCACTTCGTGTAAGTTGCGGGTTTCTATTTCTACCTGCAGGTTTTTGCCCTGGGCTAGTTGGTATGCTTGCACGGCACGCAGGGCTTTCTCTATTCCACCGGCATGATCTATGTGGTTGTCTTTTATCATTATCATATCGTAAAGACCTATGCGGTGATTCATTCCGCCGCCAATGCGCACGGCCCATTTTTCAAGCAATCGGTTAAGCGGTGTGGTTTTGCGAGTATCCAGCAGCTTGCAGGGAGTATGCGCGATGAGTTTTGCTGCATGATGGGTTTGTGTAGCGATGCCACTCATACGCTGCATGATGTTCAGCACTAAGCGCTCATAGGTGAGCAAGGTGCGCACAGGGCCAGCTACAGTAAAAGCGATAAGCCCCGGGTACACCGCGTCACCATCGGCTACGAGCTGGGTAAATGCAACGGGCGCTTCACTACGTGAGAAGATACGCCGGGCCACTTCCATGCCTGCAAGTATCCCGCTGTCTTTAACCTTACATGCAGCCATACCTTGCACATGTGCAGGTATAGTGGCAAGCGTGGAATGGTCGCCATCGCCCACATCTTCGCTTAGCGCCTGCGTGATGAGTGCCTCTAGTGTAGTGGTTTCTTCGGCGGTGAGTGAACGAATCATGCCACCAAACTAAACAAACAACACACTAAAAAAGCAGGCGTCCTGATCAGGCCGCCTGCCACTAAACTCAAAAGCACACAACTAAAAGTTTTAAATAAGCCTGTTTATCAGTTTTGTTTCTCAAACCGAATTTGATGTATGCGGTAGGATGTGCCCGTTTTGCGCACCAGAATATTGGTATCAAAGGTGCCACGGTTGCTCACATAGGTGCCGACAGCGTAGAAGTTTTCACCGCTATTGCCCTTGTGCATCATGGTGAATGTGCGCACGGGGTAATTGGTAAAAAATTCCTTTACCACATACTGGGCCTGTTTGCGGGCATAGTCCTGGTCATTGTCGCCGATGGTAACCTCAACCGTGGTGTGAAAATGCTGTGCCAGGCTGGCAATGTCAGTCTTCTTAATGGAAGCCTCAATAGCAGCAAAAACGGCATCTGAAGTCTGCGCCTGGCCATTTGCCGTAGCTGCCAGCATGAGCAATAGCGCAACGGCTATGACCCGAGCGCCAAATGAATTGTGGGTTAGCAGGTTTTTCATTTTGTACTATGTGTAAACTGGCACAAAGCATGCCAGAAAGTTACCGAGGCAGCGTGGCTTCGTTTCGAATGAATGCCTCCACAAGTTTCAAAAAATTGTAGAATACTGGTAGCGAGATGCTTTCTGGTGTATCGTACACATCGTGGTAATAGCCCTTTCCACCTTCGGTGTAAAAAAATAGTGCTGGCACGCCAGCCTGTGTAAAGGGCCAGTGGTCGCTATTGGGTCGGTTCTCGCGTGCACGAATGCTGTCTGGCAGCATATGCATTTTGCCATTCAGTGTGTTGAGCGCGTGCAGCAGGCCTGGGTACTGCTTGCCCGCAACCGCCACTACCCCCTTCTCCCCATTGCCCATGAGGTCAAAGTTTAGCACGAATTTGGTTTTGGCAAGCGGGAATACGGGGTGCTGCACATAATAGTTGCTGCCCACCAGGCCCACTTCCTCAGCGCCCGTGGCAATGAAGACAAGGTTGTACTTCAGCTTCGCGTCTTTGAGTTTGCGGGCCAGACCCAACAGGAACGCTACCCCGCTGGCGTTGTCGTTGGCGCCGCGGAAGATGGCGGGTTTACCCTTCTTAGTGGCAATAGAACCCAGATGGTCATAATGCGCACTGAAGATGATGGTGCTGTCCGTAACATTCTGCGCTGGCCATAAAGCAACAATGTTTTGAGTAGCCACCTGGGTAATGCGGGATTCTATCTCTACTTCCACAAATGATTTTGAAGCAGGCAGGTCTCCCGCTTTCCATTTCTGAAAGAAATTGTCAGTTATGAGTAATACAGGTAGCGGCAGCGTATCCGCAGAAAAAGTGTGCGTTAGCTTTCGCTTTACAATCACTAAGGCTTTTACCTTTTTATAAAGGGCGGCTTCTATTTTGTATCCTTCCTTTGAAACCACTTTGGCAAGACTATCTGGCAAGGTGTGATTGGGTGGCAGCCCCTCTTGTATGAATACGATTTTATCTTGCCAGTCTGCTTCCTTGAGGTCGTTTGGCATGGCATATCCTCCATCTACATATTTGAAACGGCTTGCTACTGGCGGAGAAGCTGCATGTGGGATGAAATCTATTCCTACTACAGGCTGCGCCCCAATGGCACCCTTATGTTTATAAGAAGGTCCCTTTAAGTATGCGGATGAAATCAGGTTTACTGAAAAAGTAAACTTCTGCTGGCTAACCCGAGCTGATGCCCCCAGCTCATTTACAAATGCTTGCTGAAGATAGTTTGCCGCGAGCCCATTTCCTGCAAGCGCCGCATATTGTGGTTTTGCAGTGATAGAGGTGTAGCCCCTGCCGCACATTAAATCAGCACTCAGAACGGCAATGTGCTTGTGTGCTTGCTTTAAGATATCAATAGAATCTTGCTTTTGCGCAAACAGCCCAGCGTAGACTACAGATGCAACAAGGAGAACAAGTAATCTAAAGATGCCCATGCGCTATACGGCAGGTTCGCCAGCAGCATGCATCGGTACTGCTGCATTTGCTTTTTCCTGTGGCTTAGCAGGGGGTAGCTTGTTGCGGTCCCACTTGCGGAAGTAAGAACGCAACTTGAGGCTGATAACCCCAAAGGCGGCTTCCTGCACAATGCCCTTCGTCATTTTGCTCTGGCCACGCTCCCGCTCGGTAAATATGATGGGCACTTCTTTAATTTTGAACCCATACTTCCAGGCTTTGAATTTCATCTCTATCTGGAAGGCATAACCCAGAAATTTCACTGGCTCTTGCAGTATGGTGCGTAACGCATCAGCCCTGTAACATTTGAAGCCAGCCGTCGCATCGCGAAAGGGCATACGCGTAACAAAGCGCACATAGGCACTGGCAAAGTAGCTCAGCAATACGCGGCTCATTGGCCAGTTTACTACATTCACACCTGTGATGTATCGGCTGCCAATGGCCAGGTCATACCCTTCTACCTGGCAGGCATGGAGCAGGCGGGGTAAGTCTGCGGGGTTATGGCTGAAGTCAGCATCCATTTCAAAGATGTAGGCATAGCCGTGGGCCAGTGCCCACTCAAAACCAGCGACATAAGCTGTACCCAGCCCTGTCTTGCCCGTACGTTCCAGCAGAAAAAGCCGACCAGCATATTGCTGCTGTAGGTCTTTCACGAGCGCAGCAGTGCCGTCTGGGCTGGCATCGTCCACTACCAACACACTAAATCCCTGCTCCTGCGCAAGCACATACCTCACCATGGCCGTGATATTCTCGGCTTCGTTGTATGTGGGTATGATGACTAAACTACCAGACATGCGCCCAGGATGGGGTAAGATTGCAAGCTACGGCTTAACAATAGATTTACAAAGTTAATAAACGTTGCATCGCTTGTTACAAGTATCATAGCTGCCACTACAAGCCCATTACACAGCCGCTAAACATGCATGTAGTTAAGCACCAGCCTGCTTATGCCACCTGCCTGGCTGCGTACTGCATGAGGTACAGCTTCTTGTAAAAGCCGTTCTGTGCCAGCAGTGCCTGGTGGTTCCCGCGCTCTACGATTTCGCCGCGGTGCATGACCAGTATTTGATCGGCCTTCTGAATGGTGCTAAGGCGGTGTGCGATGATGAGAGCTGTACGGCCATGCATAACCGCAGCGATTGCTTCCTGGATAAGCTCTTCGGTTTCAGTGTCAATGTTCGCAGTAGCTTCATCCAGCACCAGTATGCGGGGGTCATACACCAGCACCCGTACAAAACTGAGTAGCTGGCGCTGGCCTGTACTGAGTGTGGCACCCCGTTCGCCTACTTTATACTGGTAGCCCCCTGGCAACTGCTCAATGAACCTATGCGCCCCTACCCGCTCTGCAGCAGATTGCACACGGCTAAACGGAATGGTTGCATTAAAGAGCGTGATGTTTTCCAGAATAGAGCCTGAAAATAGGAATACATCCTGCATAACCAGGCCAGTAGCCGCCCGCAGGTCTGCCTGGCGCAGGCTGCGCAATTCCGTACTGCCTATACGTATATTGCCTTTGTCTATCTCATAAAATCGGAGTAGTGCGTTTATCACGCTGCTCTTGCCCGCACCTGTAGCGCCTACGATGGCAGTGGTAGTGCCAGCGGGCACCTCAAATGTAATGCCCTTTAGTATCGGCTCATCTGCGTTATAGGCAAAGTGTACATTCTCAAACTGGATGCTGGCCGGGTTCTGCTGCAGCACCTCAGGCCCTACTGGATGATTGGCATCTTTGATTGCTTCGTCAGTATCCAGCACCTTAAAGATTCGCTCAGCACTAACTATACCCATTTGCAGGGTGTTGAACTGGTCCGCTAGCAGGCGGATGGGCCGAAAGAACATCTGAATGTACATGATGAATGACACCAGGATACCAAAGGTTATCTCACCACTTAGCACGCTGCCTGCCCCATACCACACCAGCAGCGCCAGCGCCAGCGCAGAAATAATCTCAATCACAGGAAAGAAAATGCTGTAGTACAGTACCGTTTCCAGGTGGGCCTTCATGTGCTGCTTGTTCACGGCATTGAAGCGTTTGCTCTCCTCCGCTTCCCGTGAAAATATTTGCGTAACCAGCATGCCTGTGATGTGCTCCTGCATAAAGGCATTGAGCTGGGCCACGTATTTACGCACGCGGTCAAAGGCTACTTTGACGCGCATCTGAAACACCCACGTAGAGAGCAGAATGAGCGGAAGGATGGAGAGTACCACCAGCGTAAGCTTCCAGTCTATCCATAACATTAGCGCCAGAATGCCTACCAGTTGCAGCAGCTCGCCGACGATGGTTACGATGCCCTCACTGAACACAGTGTGCAAAGTTTGAATGTCTGATATGGTGCGTGTTTGTAGAGTGCCTATGGGGTTGTTGTCAAAGTACTTTACCCGCTGGCGCAGAATGTGTGAGAAGATCTGCTTGCGCATATCATTCATTACATTTTCACCGAGCTGATTGGTAAACCAGGTTTGGTAGAACTGAAAGAGCGCCTGCACAAACACCGAAATCGTAATAATGGCGATCCAGTAGCGGAGCGATCCGATGTCACCTTTAGCTATGGGGCCGTCTATGGTGTATTGGAACAGGTAGGGGCGTAAGGGGCCCAGTACGGAACCTATGAGTGTAAGACCCAACCCTAGCCAGAATAGTCGGCTGTAAGGCTTCACGAAGCCAACTAGGCGAGCCAGAATCGCACCTGAGCGCGGCTTGGTGCGCACGGGCTGATCAGTTGACTTCTGCCCATCAGGTTGGGTGGGGTTTCTACTCACGCGTGCAGTGTGTAATGAATATGTTTAATGAATGCAGGCATGGACATCATTCGTTTATACATGCTTTTTCAAGAGGTCCATGAGTTTGACGAAGGGGCCCGTATTCTGCATGATGTAATAGTGCAGGCTCTTGGCCCCGCTATCCAACAGATCCAAGCTTTGCCGATAGGCCCACTCTATGCCAATCTGCTGCACCTGATGGTCGTCTTTTGCTGCCATTACTTGTGCCACTAGCTCATTGGGAAAGTTGATAAAGAAAACCTTAGGGATGCTCGTAAGTTGAGATTTGCGGGTAAGAATTTTCAAGCCCGGAATGATGGGCAGGGTTATGCCTGCAGCACGTGCATGCTTTACAAACGCATGGTACTGGGCATTGTCGTAAAAAAGCTGGGTTACGGCATAGTGCGCTCCTGCTTCCTGTTTCTTTTTAAGTTGGTCCAGGTCGAATGCCAGGTTGGGTGCCTCGAAGTGTTTTTCAGGGTACGCCGCCACGCCCACGCAGAAGTCAGTCTTGCCCGCATCCAGCAGTTGGTCCAGGTATTGGCCACGGTTCATGGCCGCCACCTGGTTCACCAGCTCTATGGCGTGGCGGTTTATGCTGCGCCCTTCCGGTACGTTTTTTTTGGTCTCCGAGTCACCCCGTATGAGCAGTAGGTTTTCCACACCCAGATAGTGCAGTTCGATCAGGGCATCTTCTGTTTCCTCGCGCGTAAAGCCATTGCACAGCAGGTGCGGCACGGGGTCTATGTTGAACTTATACTTGATAGCAGCGCAGAGGCCAAATGTGCCCGGGCTTTTGCGCTTGACCCGGCGGCGGTAGGTGCCGTCGGGCATTTCTTCCCACATAATCTCAGCCGCATGGCTGGTTATATCAATGAATGGGGGATGAAAAGGCAGTATGCTCTCTATCGCGTTTTGGATATCGAGAAAACTGCTGCCGCGCTTCGGGGGTATAATCTCAACACTAACCAGCGGCCGCTGGGTTGTGGCCAAGTGTTCAATAACTTTCATAGGTAACGTTCAGCCCTGTATGCACATGGGTACATATCAATGCTAACGCAAAAGTAAGGGTTGTAGCTGAGGCCACCGGTATAAATTTCAAATTTTATTGAAAGAGCCTATTGCTGCCGAATAGCCTCCACAGGGTCCATATTTGCTGCCGTGTAGGCCGGTACAAAGCCAGAAACCAAACCGATAAGGATAGAGATGATAACACCCATTACCAGATCGGAGGCTACAATACTAACGGTAATGCCCCAGTCAGTAAATGCATTTAGGATGAGTTGGGCTGAGCCAGCTACGCCTAACATTGCGAGGATGCCGAGCAGACCGCCAGCGACACATAGTGTGATGGCTTCTAACAAGAACTGTAACTGGATAAAGCCCTTGGTGGCACCTAGCGCCTTTTGTACGCCGATTTCACTGGTGCGCTCGCGCACCGAAACAAACATAATGTTGGCTATGCCAAAGCCCCCTACTAACAGTGAGAAAAGGCTAATAACTATCCCCCCATTTCGTAGTACACTAAAGAAGCTCTGCAGACCCGCCATCAGCATCTCCTGTCGGTTGATGCTGAAGTTATCTTCTTTGCCTGGTTTGAGCCCTCGAACCTGGCGTACCAACCCGATGACATTACCCTGCACTTTGTCCAGTAAATCGTAAGAATTGGCTTTGATAGAAATCACCTTATCCACTTGGCGACTGCTGCTGTTTACCATCTGTGTCATCACCGTGTATGGCATAACCATAATATCATCTCGGCTACCGCCAAATGCATTTATGCCTTGCTTGTCCATCACGCCCAGCACGCGGAACTGGCGCCCGCGAATCCTTACGTTCTGGCCCACATAGGGCCCTTCACCAAACAGTCCCTGCGCAATGTTCACACCAATCAGGCAAACATTTCGGCCGGCTTCAATTTCGTGGGGAGTGAAGTAGCGCCCGTCTTGCATCCCAAACACAATGATGTTGTTGTAGTCATGCGAGACACCCATTGTAGTAATGTTCTGTACGTTTTTACCATTGGTGGCTTTAATGGCCACATTACTTCTGGTAATCTGATACGCCACACCTTCTACATCTTCCAGGTTTGTTTTCAGTTTGACAAAGTCACTGTAGCTGGCCTTGGGGCGGTTAAAGTATTTGTACCAGTTGTCGCCGCCATCCATCCAGGGCCAGTGGTGCACAAACATGACCGTATTGCCCAGCTCAGCCAAGTTCTTACTCACCACATATTGCAATGTGTTTACCAGCGTAAAAATGAAAGTGATGGAAAAAATACCAATGGTGATGCCCAGTGTGGTAAGCACGGCTCGGGTACGAAAGCCTGCTATGGCACGTACTGACATAGCCATACCTTCATACAACCAGTGAAAAATGCCGCGTAGAAAGGAGAACATGGGCTGAATAATTGGTCAGTTAGATGGTTGATACTTTAGCTGCGAGTGTAGCTATGGGGGTTCGTATAATTTTTAGCGGCTGCAAACGTTAAAACGGTGGGTTTCAAGCGTATATTTGCACCCTCAAAACAAAGTAACAATAAACCTGTGGAGCAAAGTTCGGTAACTACACCCAAAAAAGACCTGCTTGATTCCCGAATGAAGCTATCAGAGTTCGATATAGCAGTACCCAGCAATCTCATAGCCCAGTTTCCTGCAGAACCCCGCGACAGTGCCCGCATGATGGTGGTACACCGTGCAACACGCAAAGTAGAGCACCGCACCTTTAGAGACATACTGGAGTATTTTAACGAAGGTGACATTTTTGTCCTAAACGACAGCAAGGTGTTTCCGGCGCGGCTATATGGAAGCAAAGAAAAAACGGGTGCGCAGATTGAAGTTTTCCTACTGCGGGAGCTAAACCGTGATAGCCGGTTGTGGGATGTAGTGGTGGACCCAGCACGCAAAATACGCGTTGGAAACAAACTGTTTTTTGGGGATAGTGATCTGGTAGCTGAAGTAGTAGACAATACTACGAGCCGTGGCCGCACAATCCGTTTTCTATTTGACGGAAACGAAGAAGAATTCTACCAAACGGTAGACAAGCTCGGCGAGATGCCACTGCCCAGTTACGTGAACCGCAAGGTGGAGTATGCTGACCGTGAGCGCTATCAAACGGTGTATGCCAAACTCAAAGGCAGTGTGGCTGCGCCAGATGCTGGCCTGCACTTTACACGCGAGATACTGAAGCGCCTGGAGCTGCAGGGTGTAGAGCATAGCTTTATCACATTACACACAGGCCTGGGCAGCTTTAGAGAAGTGGAAGTGGAGGATCTATCCAAGCACAAAATGGATAGCGAAAGCTATATCATACCTGAAGAAACTTCTCGGCTGGTGAACCAGGCAAAAGGCGGTAAAAAGCGGGTAGTAGCTGTGGGCGCTACCGTGATGCGGGCATTGGAGAGCAGCGTAAGTAGTGCACGCGCACTGAACCACGGCAAAGGGTGGACGGATAAATTCATCTTCCCGCCGTATGACTTCAGCATAGCCAATGCATACCTGACCAATTTCCATCCGCCTAAGGCAACCACCCTGATGGTAAAAGCTGCCTTTATGGATTATGATTTCATGGTGGATGCGTATAAGATTGCAATAAAAGAGAAGTACCGCTTTTACTGCTATGGAGACGCGTTGCTAATTATCTAGCACTGCCGCTCATCTCTTCCTTTTAAGTGCGCCTGGCGGCTATCTGGTTTTGATCTTACCTGCTACACGGCCCCAGCTACCCACAGCCCCTCTGGCTGCGCTGGTAGTAGCTGGCGGCACAGGCACCCGCATAGGCGGCCCGCTAGCCAAACAGTTTTTACCGCTGGCAGGTGAGCCGATCATCTTTCACACCCTGCGTCGCTTTTTAGCGCTTGAGGCAAGCCTACAGGTGTGTGTGGTAATGCACACCGATTACATTGAAATGCTGCATGCACTGGCTAAGCAGCACCTCACCCAGGCACAGCGTGAGCGTCTATCTGTAGCCGTAGGCGGGCCTGAGCGTACGAATAGTGTGCGCAATGGGCTCAGCATGTTAGCGGGCCTTCCTGCACACACACTTGTTGCTGTACAAGATGCTGTGCGGCCTTTTGCAAACCCCGGCATGCTAACGGCCAGCTATGCCAGCGCTGCGCAGTATGGTTCAGGCGTAGCGGCAGTAGGCAGCAAAAGCAGCCTGCGCAAAATGAAGCCTGATGGCAGCAGTGAAGCCGTGGATCGTAGCATGTACTATGCAGTGCAAACCCCACAAACTTTCACGCTGGAGGTGCTACAGAAGAGCTACGCGTTTGAAAATGGGCAGCTATTTACTGATGATGCCAGCCTGGTAGAGGCGGCAGGGTACCCCATCCACCTGGTAGAAGGGGCGTATGACAATATCAAAATTACTACGCCGGAAGACCTGCAACTGGCCGAACTGCTATGGCCAGTATTTCAGCGCCAGTGGCTGGCTGACAGAACAGCCTGACAGGAATGTCTGCCCATACCACGCTGCTTTTTGGTAAGTTTGTAAGCTATACGTACACTGTTTTTAGCGACTATTTTTTAGCGGTATATGAAACGTGTTTACCTGGACAACGCCGCCAGCACCCCTATACACCCTGAAGTAGTGGAAGCCATGCTGCCATACCTCACGGGGCACGTAGGCAACCCGAGCAGCATACACTACCATGGGCGGCAGCTTCGGGCTGCAATAGAAAAAGCACGTAAAAGCATTGCAGATTTGCTGGGCGCCAGCCCAGCCGAAATCGTATTCACCAGTGGCGGCACTGAGGCCGATAACTATGCCCTGCGCGGTGCAGCAATGAGCCATGGCATACGCCACATCATAACCTCTCCGCTGGAACACCATGCCGTTTGTCATACAGCAGAAGAGCTAAACAAAACGCAAGGGGTTAGCCTTACCTGGCTAAAGCCTGACCTGCGCGGAAACCTGGATATGGGCGAGCTGGAAGAAGCACTGAAACAAAATCCAAAAGCCCTGGTTAGCCTGATGCATGGCAACAATGAGATAGGCACACTCAATGACCTAAATGCGATAGGAACCCTCTGCCAGAAATATGGGGCACTATTCCACAGCGACACAGTGCAAACGCTGGGACACCTGAAGCTGGATACCCGTACGCTACCAATTGACTTCCTTGTAGCCTCTGCGCATAAATTTCATGGCCCTAAAGGCGTGGGCTTTCTGTATCGGCGCGAAGGCAAACACCTACCAGCACAGATAACAGGTGGCGGCCAGGAGCGCAACCAACGTGCAGGCACAGAAAACGTGGCTGCGATAGTAGGCATGGCCAAAGCACTAGAGCTGATACATACCGATTACGAGAAGCATGCACAGCACCTGCGTACATTAAAAGAATACGCCATTGCCCAGATTCAATCTGCTGTGCCAGAGGTATTGTTTAATGGCGAGACGGCGGCTGGCAAAAGCCTGGACACGGTGCTAAACGTGAGCTTCCCAGGCACCGATGAAGAGAGTTTGCTATTGTTCAATCTGGATCTGGCGGGCATCTCTGCTTCGGGTGGGTCAGCCTGCACCTCGGGCAGCGTGAAGGGCTCGCATGTGCTGGAAGCACTGGGCTGTAACCTCACACGCATGGCAAACTCCGTGCGGTTCTCATTCAGTTCCTTTACCACACAGGAAGAGATAGACTACCTGGCTACCCAGCTGCGGACGCTGGTAGCCCAGCCCGCTTAGGCAGCATCAACTATTTTGCTACTTTACGGTTCATGAATTACCGTGAAGCGACTTGGCTACGCGATGAGATAGCTGCTTGGCAGCAGGAGGGCATTGTAACCGCTGACCAGGCAGAAACCCTGCGCACGCGCTACAAGCTGAGCGATTCTGCCACCTTTGCACCCCCCTGGTGGCAGCGCACCAGCTATATGATACGTGCGGTGGCTATACTCTGTTTTAGTTTGGGGGTTTTCTTATTAATTTCTTACAACTGGGCAGCACTGGGGCGCTACGTGCAGATGGGCATCGTGCTAGCCCCGCTCCTTGCCAGCTATTACATAGAGCTACATTTTCTAAGCAAAAACAAACAAGATGCTGCCAGCCTGACGCTGCTTTTATCTGGCCTGCTGCTTGGGGTAAATATCTACATGCAGGCACAGATTTTTCAGATAGATGCCTATTGGCCTGATGGCCTTTTCTGGTGGATGGTGGCGCTGCTGGGGCCCATGTTCTTTTTCAATAGCTCCCTGCATGCCCTCTTGGTGCAGGTCATATTTTCGTTGTGGATCTATTCACAGTTTGAATACGATCATTTTTCTGCTGGGGGTTATCTGCCTTTTCTTGCATCAGCCTACCTGCTGTACAAGCGGCCCAATGGGTTACTACTTATAGTTACGCTAGCTAACCTGATGATTGTGTTGCTTCGGATAGATGAGTTGATTTTCACTGCTTATAACCCACCCTACCCTGCCATTCTTACTGCTGCACTCTGGTTTGTGTTTGTGGTGTTAAGCCAGCTCAGGCACCAGTACAGTGATTCGTTTATACAGCGGTTGCAGCTAGTCATTCAGTTTAGCATGCTTGCTGTGGTGTATGTATGTACGTTTAAGGATGTGGGTCGCGAACTCTTTACACCTGGTGCGACGGCGATGGGCTGGGTGCTCATGGCCCTTGGTTTCGCGGGCTATGCCTACGGGCCAAAACCCTTGTGGACACATGTTATGATGGCGATTGCGGCTCTCTTTTGGTTGCTGCCTATTGTGGGGCTGGTGTTGCAGAAAATGATTTTAACAGACGGGAGTGCCTACGAATTTGACGAGCGGGCAGCAGGGCAAATCCTGGCGTGGTGCATGAACCTGGTATTTATAGGTATTGCGCTTTTGCGAATCGGCCATGGGCGGCAGTACCGCGCCAAGGGTGAATTCCTGGGTGGCGTTTCAATGATTCTCGTTCTCATGTTCACCCGATACACAGATTACTTTAACGACTACATCATAGGTGGGCTGCTCTTCATTGCAGCAAGTGCATTCTTGTTTTTTATTAACCAATACTGGGATAAAAAGTATGCCCAATAAGAAATGGATTTATGCATGTATCGGCATACAGCTAGCCGTGCTGGCGGGCATGGTGGTGCAGAGTGTGTATCCCCTTGTGCTGGGCACACCCATTAAGTTGGAAGTGCGCCCACGAGACCCGCGCGATTTGCTGCGTGGCCAGTATGTACGCTTGATATATGACTTTACATCTATGCAACTGGAAGGCCTGCCGAATGACCTCGCCAATGGAAATCGATACCGTTATGGTGATATTCTGTTTCTAACCCTAAAAACGCAAAAAGGCTTGTGTGTGCCTGCGGGCTTGTGGCAAAAGAGACCCCAAAAGGAGAATGGGTTGCCCGTGATAAAACTTCTTGTAGAGCATCCCTTTACCGTTGATACTGTGGACAATATGAAGACTGCATATCTAAAGGCTGGGATTGAGTCATACTTTGCTACGCCAGAAGATGCACAGGCGATAGAAGATGCCATGCGCACAGCTAGCTGGCGAGAGATGGAACAGCGAAACAATGAAAACGGCATCCCAATGGACTACCGCGTGATAGCAACCGTATATGTCGCCGCTGACGGAACCCCTCGTATTTCAGGGCTGACATACCCTAAATCAGAAAAATAGCCTTTCGACCAACAAAAGTGCTGGTTCGGCAGAGCCCCTAAACGCATGCGGGTAAAGTGGGTAGCTTAGCTGCATCATTTCTATAAGTATGCATATACGTTTTAGGGCGCGCTGCATCTTGGCTGCGTTCAGTTTACTACTCCCTTTTGTTGCGGATGCCCAAAGCTTAGCCCCACCCGCCTACAGCAGCAGTGAGGTGCTGCACCTGATACGCAAAACCCAAGTGGTGGGAAGTGTGCTTTACATCGCCGCGCATCCTGACGATGAGAATACCGCCATGCTATCCTGGCTGAACCACGAGCGCAAAGTGCGCACAGGCTACCTCAGCATGACCCGCGGTGACGGCGGGCAGAACCTGATTGGCGCAGAGCAGGGTGAGCCACTAGGGCTGATACGCACGCAGGAACTGCTGGCTGCACGGCGCATTGATGGTGCTGAGCAGTTTTTTACGCGTGCATTTGATTTTGGCTATTCTAAAAATCCGGATGAAACCTTTCGGTTCTGGAACAAAGACTCGGTGCTGAAAGATTTAGTCTGGGTGATTCGCACTTTCCGGCCAGATGTTATCATAACCCGCTTTCCCACTACGGGCGAGGGCGGGCACAGCCACCATACAGCTTCAGCCCTACTTGCAGTGGACGCATTTACGGCAGCAGCAGATAGTACCCGATACCCTGAGCAACTAAAATATGTGCACCCCTGGCAGGTAAGGCGTGTGTTTTGGAACAGTTTTAATTTTGGGCCAACCAGCGCAGCCCCTGAGGTTGGTACGCTACAAGTTGACCTCGGCGCTTATAACACCCTACTTGGAACGAGCTACACAGAAATGGCGGGTGCCAGCCGAAGCCAGCATAAGAGCCAGGGATTTGGCGCAGCGCAGCGCAGGGGGCAAAGAAATGATAATTTTAAATTATTAGTCGGCGAACCCGCAAAAGCGGATGTGCTGGAAGATGTAGATGTGAGCTGGCGCAGAGTGCCCGGTGCAGGCAAAATAGCAGACGCACTTGCGCGTGCTGAAGCAGCCTGGCGTGCTGATGCGCCCCACCTAGCAGTGCCTGCATTGGTAGATGCGTTTCAAGAAGCGCAAATGCTTGCGGGCACCCCGTATGCCTATAAGATAGTACAGATACAGCAAGCGCTCTTGGCAGCAGCCGGCATTGTAATTGAGGCAACAGCGAATGACTATTCCTATACTGCCGGGGACTCCATGCGCATTGTTACCACATGTATCAAGCGCAGCCCTTCGGCAGTACGGGTTGCTGAAGTGCAATCGGTAGGCACCGCACTTGGCAAAGTGGCCTTTCCGTTCTCACTGGCATTTAATCAGCCCTTTGCCGTGACACATGCAGCCAAGCTGGCCGAACGTATAACAGTAACCAATCCTTATTGGCTGGCAGCGCCCCACTCAAAAGGCCTTTTTACAGTATCCGGACAGCAACTGATTGGCAAACCTGAAAACGATGCGCCGTTTAGCAGCACGGTGGTATTGGCTTTTGACAAAGTGGAAACCACAGTCACAAACGGCCACCTGGAAAAAGAAACTGTGGGTGTTCCCGTTTCAGTACCTGTCCGCTACAAATGGGTGCATCCGGTAGAGGGCGAAGTGTACCGGCCTGTAGAGGTCTTGCCTGCAGTAACACTCGCACTGGATGAACGCACCTATGTGTTCGCAAAAGAGGAAGGCAAAACCATACAGGTAAAACTGCAAAGCAATTCTACCCAGACGCAGATGGGAAGTGTAAAGCTGCAAGTGCCGGCGGGGTGGCAATGCACCCCGCTTGAAGCACCCTTTCTGATGAAAAAGCGTGATGCAGAGGTCATTGTTTCGTTCACGGTTACGCCCACTGCTGGTGCAAAAAATGGCTTGCTGAAAGCTACATCCACTGTGGGCACAGCACAGTACACCCAGGGCCGTGTACGGATACAGTATCCGCATATTCCATCACAGGTTTTACTACCGATAGCGGAAGTGCCACTTTCTCGCGCCGACATCAGAACCAAAGCGAAACGTGTAGGCTATGTGCCCGGTGCTGGGGATGACATAGTTGCCGCATTGCAGCAGATGGGAATCACAGCAACCGTGCTAACCAACGAGGAACTGACTTCTGGCTCGTTACAGGGCTACGATGCCATCGTAGCAGGCGTGCGCGCTTACAACACCCAGGAAAGAATAGCGGTTTGGCACCCGCGCCTGATGCAGTATGTAAAGCAGGGGGGTACATATATTGTGCAATACAATACCGAGCGTGGCAGCCTCATGCCGATAGATAGCATCGGCCCGTATCCTTTTAAGATAACCCGCGAACGCGTAACTGACGAAGTTGCTCCTGTTACTTTCGCCCTGCCAGAACATCCAGCTTTGAACATGCCAAACAAGTTAACGCCTGCAGACTTTGAGAACTGGGTGCAGGAGCGCGGCATCTACTTTGCAGGCAGCTGGGATAGCCGATATCAGGCACCACTTACCTTTAATGACCCTGGCGAAAAGCCAAATGCGGGTGGACTGATTGTTACCGGGCATGGCAGGGGGCACTTTGTTTACACAGGGCTTGTCTTCTTTCGTCAGCTGCCGGCGGGTGTGCCTGGGGCTTATAGGCTGTTTGGGAACCTACTATCGCTGGGTAAATAACCCTGCGTTTTCCAAATCTTTGCACCCTAGTGTTTGCGTAAAGCACTATAATTATTTTGTGCGTGGCATTGACATGAGTATAATCTTGCCGTACCTTTGCAATCCCATTCAGAACTGGTTTCGGCTGGTTCATGTGGGAGCAAGTGAAAACTTGTTTTGAAACATGTTCTTTGACAGCGTTGGTAGAAAAGAAGAAGGAGATAGAGGTAAAGGCGTTGTTTTGCTTCTAGCCAGTTAAATGGTTAGGGGTAAAACAATTGCCAACGAACGCGCGAGATTTTCGGTGCTAATGATAGCGGCGTGTTGTGGAAGGTTGATTTCGATAGTCAGTAATGGTTGTCGTTGTTGATTGGAAGCAGACATAGCTGCGGATTAGCCCTGTTATTCCATAAGGGTAGGATTTGTTTGGGTTTGGCGAAAGTCAACCTTTCAGGTTACTACTCGGGTTTTTTCGGGAGGAA
>VYLZ01000032.1_pt1 | contig 92816 bp, 89 predicted proteins | sample 5115361 | NCBI WGS metagenome assembly VYLZ01 (sample SAMN12291805, study PRJNA351875) | freshwater metagenome | isolation source: freshwater lake | place: USA: Michigan, Sixteen Lake | collected 2013-08-07 | reverse complement strand
CACGATGCGCAGAGCGTGCTGGATGGCGACCTGGATGATTTTATCAAAGCCTATTTACTAGAAGGCCAGGAGGCGGCTACAAAAAATGAATCCTAAGCCTGCATCACACGCCTACTCATCGCAGTTTTGGTTTTTGTGCATCAGCTCTGTGCTATTTTTTGCCAGCTTCAACATGCTCATTCCGGAATTGCCGGATTTTCTGAGTAACCTAGGAGGAGCTGACTACAAGGGCTTTATTATTTCTTTGTTTACGCTCACCGCGATGTTGTCACGCCCATTCAGCGGCAAGCTAACTGACCGATGGGGAAGGAAGCCTGTGATGTTAGTGGGCAGCGTGGTTTGTTTGATCTGTAGTTTTTTATACCCTGTACTTACCTCTATTGCAGGATTTCTTTTGCTACGACTCGTTCATGGGTTTTCTACCGGTTTTACACCTACTGGAGTTGCGGCCTACATCACTGACACCATACCATCTAATAAGAGAGGTGAAGCTATGGGATGGATTGGGACGGCAGGAGCTGTCGGTATGGCAGGTGGCCCGGCCATTGGCGGAGCAGTGGCAAACAATTTCGGTATTTCCGTTATGTTTTATGTGTCTTCTCTTTTTGCTTTTTTGTCGATCGTCATTATGATGCAAGTAAGAGAAACGCTGAAGGAGAGAAGGAAAGTAGCTTTGGATGTTTTAAAAGTATCCAGACAGGATATCTTCGAACCCACCGTTTTTGCTCCTGCTTTTGTTATGCTATTGACTGCCTATTCCTATGGAACGCCCTTCACCTTACTTCCTGACTTTGGATCTGCGATGGGCATCAAGAACAAAGGACTTCTGTTCACTTTTCTAACCGTTTCGAGCTTAGTAATTCGTTTGGTGGCGGGTAAAGCGTCTGATCGGTATGGTCGGGTGGCGGTGTTAAAATTGTCAATTCCCCTTATGTTAGTCGCGATGCTCACATTTGGATTGGCCAACAATGCCACGTTATTAATAGTTGGGGCTATTTTGTACGGCTTAGCGCAGGGATCTACTTCACCCACCCTGCTAGCTTGGGCCACAGACTTGTGTGATGAACAACACCGGGGGAGGGGCATAGCTTCTTTCTATATCTTTATGGAGATGGGCATCGGTCTGGGCGCACTTGTTTCATCCTATATTTATGGAAATGATACAAAGCAATTTTTGATGACCTTTAGCGTCTGTGCTGCTTTGTGTGGTGTGGCTATATTATTTTTATTTATGCGAAAAAGGAGAACCTATGCAAATTAGAAGAGACCTACCTTTTTATATTTTTGCGATGGGTGCAAGTGCAGAATTGGGGACTGCTATTTTCGACTATCCGGGACACTCTGTAATTTTCAAGCCACTGATCATGATTGGATTGATGGCACATTATTGGGTTATGTCGCCCGCGAGATCACGTTTATTTTTGGTTGCTTTGTTTTTTTGCTGGTTGGGTGATGTGTTATTGATTTTTCAATCGAACAGTTCATTATTTTTTATGGGCGGCTTAGCTAGTTTTTTGACAGGGCATATATTATACATTTTTTGTTATCGCCAATTACAAACGATCTCTTCATCAAAAGAGCTCTTAGGCTCGCAAAAAGTTCGCTTTGCTTTTCCGATTATTCTGGCGGGTACAGGATTGGTTACGATTCTTTATCCGTTTTTGGGTGTTTTGCGAATACCGGTGATGATTTATGCATTGGCTATTACCCTGATGGCTTTGACAGCTTTGTTTCGATATGGGCGAACTAATTCCAAGAGTTTCCTTTTGATATTTATTGGCGCTGTACTATTTATGGTCTCTGATTCAATACTCGCCATCAATAAGTTTCATCATGCCTTTTCCGCTGCGGGTGCACTTATTATGCTAACGTATAGTGTCGCCCAGTTTCTGATTGTAGAGGGCGCGCTGGTTCATGAGAAATCGATCGGTTAACGGAGAGGAATTCAACAAAAAAGCGGAGGTTCTCAACCACCGCTCGTTGTGAAATCCAACGGAAAAACTAATCTACATTTTTCTCACTTTCCCACTTCCTGAAGAATTCCCTCGCACGTGACTTGGATTTCCCTTGTAACTTACAGAGCCGCTTCCAGAGATATTGGCATCTAACTCACTCTTTACATTAATTTCTACATCGCCTGATCCGGAGATACGGATGTCACATTTGTCAACTTCAAGATTAGACGCGTATACTTTTCCGGAACCGCTAATGTTTGTTTTTATTTCGTTGGCTGTTCCACTGCCTTCAAATTTTCCTGAGCCTGAGATATCAATGCTTGCGCCTTCTTTGATGGTCAACGAGGCACTGACTCTGCCTGACCCACTTATATCACTTTCAATACTGCGGCAGTTGCCTTTTACATCGATTCTTCCAGAGCCTGAAACGTTAGCTTCTACCTCTCCGGTTGCGTTCACGTCCGTTTGAAGGGATCCTGATCCACTGACATTTAAATCCATTTGATCGGTGTTGATTCGTCCTTCTGTGATTAATTCACCCGAACCTGAGACACTAAGACCTGTAACATCTTTCACAGTAATGTACACCATAATCCGTTCACTATCCCGCCAGCCCCAATTCCATTTTTCTTCGTTGCCAATCATCAGTCTATCCCCTTTCACTTCTGTTTCAATTTTAGACAAAGTGGTTTTATCTCCTTCTATCTCAACTTTTTGCGGGCTTCCCTGACGCACTACCAACTTGCCTGGCACGCGAAACGAGATTTTTGTAAAAGTGCCCACACTGCGAACTTCTTTCGATTGACCAAAAGCAGAGGTGAACCCAACCAGCGCCATTACAAGAAAGGGAATCATTTTTTTCATACAATGAGTTTTTAAGATTTGTTAGTTACGATGCATAGACAAGCTGAAAGCAGAAAGGGTTGCATCTGCATGTGGTGAATTAGACGAGTTTATTTGCGAATGGGTTGCATCAAACTTCCCCTCCTTACTACCAGAGAATTCTGTTTTTTGCCTATTTTGGTTTTATTGCATTGAAATAATAGGCTTTGACGACCTCACGCACTCCTGCTCTTGGATTTATTTTCGTTACGATCTTAATTGATTGCATCGGTTTTGGAGTCATTATCCCGGTTATGCCGGCATTGATTATGGAGCTGGGGCAGGTGGGGAATAGTGAGGCTTCACGGTTGGGTGGCTATCTTTTATTTGCCTTTGCGGCCATGCAATTTTTATGTTCTCCCATCATGGGCGCATTAAGCGACCAGTATGGAAGGCGCCCGGTCTTGTTGGCTTCACTGTTGGGTTTTGGACTTGATTACATTTTGTTGGCATTTGCCCCTACCATCGGATGGCTCTTTTTAGGTCGGCTTGTTGCGGGCGGTATGGGCGCCAGCTTCACAACGGCCGGTGCGTATATAGCTGATATTAGTGAACCCGAAAAGAGGGCGCAGAATTTTGGAATGATTGGTGCAGCATTTGGGTTAGGTTTTATAGTTGGCCCCGCGATCGGAGGACTTTTGGGTAACTATGGTGCCAGAATTCCTTTTTTAGTAGCCGCTGGGCTTAGTCTCGTCAATTGCCTGTACGGTTTTTTTATTCTTCCTGAGTCGTTAAAGATCGAAAATAGAAGAGCGTTTGATTGGAAAAGAGCTAATCCCATAAATTCGCTACTCAACTTAAAACGTTACCCATTGATCATCGGACTAGTTGCCTCGCTGGTATTAATTTACATAGCGGCACACGCGGTGCAAAGCAATTGGTCATTTTATACCATTGAGAAATTTAAATGGAGCCCTGCCATGATCGGTTGGTCATTGACGGCTGTCGGGGTTTTGATTTCGGCTGTGCAGGGTGGATTGATTCGCGTGGTCATTCCAAAGTGGGGGCAAAAAAGATCGCTTTACATTGGGTTAGGATTATATGTAATTGGCTTCGTTTTGTTCAGTTTTGCCACTGCCGGTTGGATGATGTTTGTGTTTCTGATTCCGTACTGTCTGGGAGGTATTGCCGGACCCGCACTTCAGGGAATTATATCTACCCAAGTACCCGCCAATGAGCAGGGAGAGTTGCAAGGCGCATTAACGGGGTTAATGAGTGCCACTTCTATTGCAGGTCCATTGTTAATGACGCAGTTGTTTAGTTATTTCACCTCATCGAGTTCGCCAATATATTTTCCGGGAGCTCCCATGCTCATGGGGGCGTTTCTAACATTTCTGAGTTTGCTGTTGGCGATGCGTGCGCTACAGCATTTTTCGCACCCAGGTTCTCAAAAGGCCTAGGCACAAGGCTTTCAGTCTCTTCTGGAAGGTGACAAAAGTCATTTTCTAAAATGATCACAATCAATTGGAACAGCGCCACATTCTGTTATTTTTGGTTCAACTAAAAAATCAACCCTTATGAAAAAGATATTAGTTCCATGTGATTTTTCTGACCCGGCCGTTCAAGCTTTCAAATTGGCCGTAGAAATTGGTCGACAAAGCAAGGGTCAGGTGTTTTTACTCAACGTGGTGGAAGTGCCTGTCATGCATGAGACGGTGGTGATGCCTACCCTCTATTTTGAGCAATCATTCATGAATGAAACAAAAGCAGCGGCTGAAAAGAAGTTTGCGAAGATGGTTGAAAAGTGGGCAGCGGACGGACCTCCCGTTTTCTGCCATGTTGAATTTGGCGCCACATCCCAAACGATCAAGCAGTTTGTAGTTGATAAAGAAATTGACTTGGTGTTAATGGGTACACACGGGGCTTCTGGTGCGAAAGAATTCTTGATTGGATCGAATACTGAGAAAATCGTGCGTGGCTCAACAGTACCCGTTTTGGCGATAAAGAAGGAAACAAAAATGGCTAGTATAAAGAATATAGTATTTGCCAATGAATTAGACTTGGAGGCAGAGGCGCTAACGCTGAAAGTAAAGGAGTTGCAGAATTTCTTTGACGCGAAGTTGCATGTGTTGTATGTGAATACGCCCGGTTCTTTTAAACGAGATACGATCACCCAAAAAGCGCTTAAAGATTTCGCCAAGCGATTTATGTTGAAAGACTATACGTTGAATGTATTCAATGATATTGATCAGGAAAGTGGTGTTAGAAATTTCGTGCAAAGTATTAACGCGGATATGGTCGCCATGGCAACTCATGGACGAAAGGGACTCAATCATTTTCTATCCGGAAGTATTGCCGAGGATGTAGTCAACCATTTGGAGTGCCCCATCTGGACTTATCAGGCAAAGGATTGATGAGCAAAAAAAATATTTTCAGTAAGCACGGGATCAAATGGTAGAGACAGAAGTAGCCTGTTTTCATTGCGGACAAGAATGCGGAGCGGACCTGGTAATAACCGATGAAAAACGGTTTTGCTGTCAGGGCTGCAAAATGGTGTATGAGATATTGAATGAGAATAATCTCTGTGAATATTATTCGTATACTAAAGCACCGGGCGTTTCCCAGCGCTTTGTGGCAGACGAGACATATGCCTTCTTAGACGAGACCACCATTCGGAAGAAATTATTGGCGTTTGATTCAGATTCTTACAGTACTGTCCAATTTTTTGTGCCCGCTATCCATTGCATTTCATGTATCTGGCTGTTGGAAAATCTGCAACGATTGGATGTCGGTGTTTTGAAATCGGAAGTGAACTTCAGCCGGAAGCAGGTAACCATTAGTTTTAATCCCGCTCTTCTGTCACTTTCAAAAATCGCAACGCTATTAGCTTCACTGGGGTATGCGCCAACTATTCGGCTGGAGGCGCAAGGCAAACCTGCTACTGATCGGTCATTGGTTCTCAAGTTGGCCATCGCTGGGTTTTGTTTTGGGAATATTATGTTGCTCAGTTTCCCTGAATATCTGGGACTGGACGGCTCGGATCCCGTACTAAAAGCATTGTTTTCTTTTTTAAATTTTGCTCTGGCGATTCCTGCGGTTGTCTATAGTGGACAAGATTATTTTAGAAATGCCTGGAAGAGTTTTCAGCAAAGGCAAATCAACATTGATGTGCCTATAGCCGTTGGTTTGGCAGCTTTGTTTTTGCGTAGCAGTTATGATATCTTTTCCAACACAGGTCCGGGTTACCTTGATTCACTATCCGGGCTGGTTTTCTTTTTATTGATAGGCCGTTGGTTTCAAAGCAAAACCTACGAAAGCCTAGCCTTTGATCGAGACTACAAATCTTACTTTCCACTAGCTATTCAGAAATGGATGGGATCGGATTGGGCACCCGTGATCGTGTACGAATTACAACCAAGTGATCGCATTCGCGTTCGTCATCTGGAAATCATTCCCGCGGACAGCCGGTTGTTGAATGGTGAGACATTTGTCGATTATAGTTTCGTCACTGGCGAATCGAAACCTGTAAAGGTGGCTAAGGGTGACTTGGTGTATGCGGGAGGGCGTTTATTGGGGCAGCCAGTTGAATTGGTGGTAGAAAAGAAAACCTCACAAAGCCACCTTACCAGTTTGTGGAACAACGAGATCTTTCAGAAAGCTGAAGAAAGCAGTTACAAAAAGATAATTGACCGGGCCGCGCGCGCATTCACATGGGCGGTGATGGCATTGGCAGTAGTGACGGCCCTGTACTGGTATTTTTTTAATCCTGCTCAAATGTGGCTGGTCATTACTTCGGTATTGATGGTGGCCTGTCCATGCGCCTTGGCCTTGGCTGCTCCATTTACCTACGGCAATATGCTACGGGTTTTTGGGAAGCATGGTTTTTACCTTAAGAATGCAGATGTCATTGAACGATTGGCCCAAGTTGACGCTGTCGTGTTTGACAAAACGGGTACAATCACGCATGGTGCATCACACGTAAAATTTGTTGGCGTATTGGAAGAAGATGAGTTGGCTTGGGTAAAACAGTTGACGTCTTCATCTTCTCATCCCCTTAGCAAATTGATTTCGCAATCTATCCGCACCCATTTAACGGATTCAGTAACTGATTTTTATGAACTGACAGGCAAAGGTATTGGCGGAAATGTGAATGGACACAATTTAAAAATTGGCTCATCGTATTTTGTCGCCTCCATTGAGGAAAGAGCGGCTAGTTCAACTCGTGTTTTTGTTTCAATAGATCAGGAAGTACGTGGTTATTTTAACGTAGAAACTTCGATTCGCTCAAATATCAAAGAGTTAGTAGCATCGTTGGGGCAGAAATGTGTCGCGTTGCTTTCGGGCGATCAAAAAAGTGAAGAGCAGCGAATGCGCGAAGTTTTCCCGCTGCCTATTGACCTAAGGTTCAATCAGGACCCGCATGATAAGATGAATTACGTATCGGATTTGCAAAAGCAGGGTAGACGAGTGGCGATGTTAGGAGATGGATTGAATGACTCGGGCGCATTGAAACAAAGTCAGGTAGGTATTGCGGTGACGGATGACACCGGTATTTTTACTCCGGCTTGTGACGGTATTTTGCAGGGCAGCCAACTGTCTCATTTTAATTCCTTTTTGAGACTAAGTAAAAGCGCTACACAAATTTTAAAGATCGCCTTTGGAATTTCTTTCTTCTACAACATCATCGCGTTGAGCTTTGCTGTTACCGGAAATCTATCACCTTTGATTGCAGCTATACTCATGCCCATTAGCAGCGTGAGTGTTGTTGGTTTTAGTACGTTGGCTGTTAATTGGGCATCACGTGGATTGAACAATTTAAAAAATCACTAATGGAAATCATTATTTTGTTAATCGCTATTTCTTTGACTATTGCAGTCTTCTTTTTGGGTGCTTTTATCTGGAATATGAAAAGCGGGCAGTATGACGACACCTATGGACCATCTGTGAGGATGTTGTTCGAGGATAAGAAAAAGGATTCATCTAAAGGTGGCGTACACGAGAAATAATAACGAGTGATCAAAAGGACTCGGTGGAAAAACTCATTTCAGACAACAAGCTGACTATCAAGTCGGATGGCGATTTAGCCAAAATCGTTGCTACTATAGAGGGCTTTAGAGATTTCACGCAATAGCGTTTTTTTTCAAATTCCTGACAAAAGTCATCTAGTTGACTGGCACCTATCATGGCCAGTCGGTTGAGTCGGAGGCTACTTTTATAGCCATAAACAGACCAACCTATCTATGGAATTACAAAAGATTCAGTACGACAACAAAATTGTCAAGGCCTTTATCATTGCCACGGTCATCTTTGGCATTGTTGGCATGACGGTGGGGTTGCTGATCTCCATTCAGCTTTTCTACCCCATTTTTAATTTCGACCTCCAGTATACCTCGTATGGAAGGCTAAGGCCACTTCACACCAATGCGGTAATTTTCGCATTTGTGGGCAACGCGATGTTTGCAGGTGTCTACTATTCACTTCAGAGACTGTTGAAGGCACGGATGTTAAATGATACCCTGAGTTGGTTTCACTTTTGGGGCTGGCAGTTGATCATTTTGGCAGCTGCCATCACGTTGCCATTGGGGATCACCACCTCAAAAGAGTATGCTGAGCTTGAATGGCCAATTGATATTGCCATAGCACTAGTATGGGTCGTATTCGGTTGGAACATGATCGGCACTATTATCAAACGCAGAGAAAAGCACATGTATGTTGCGGTTTGGTTTTACATCGCCACATTCATCACGGTAGCGGTACTGCATATCGTCAACTCTTTTGAAATGCCCGTTACGCTCTTCAAGAGTTACTCATTCTACGCAGGTGTGCAAGATGCTCTGGTGCAATGGTGGTATGGCCATAATGCAGTTGCGTTTTTTCTTACCACACCATTTTTAGGTTTGATGTATTACTTTTTGCCAAAAGCGGCTAATAGACCTGTCTATTCGTACCGCTTGTCTATCGTACACTTTTGGTCGTTGATTTTTATTTATATATGGGCTGGTCCTCACCATTTGTTATATACCGCATTACCCGGTTGGGCTCAATCTCTTGGTGTTGTATTCTCCATCATGCTGATTGCCCCAAGTTGGGGAGGTATGTTGAATGGCTTGCTTACTCTACGTGGTGCATGGGATCGCGTTCGCGAAGATGCAGTATTGAAATTCATGGTAGTTGCAGTTACCGCCTATGGTATGGCAACACTAGAAGGGCCGCTTTTGTCTTTGAAGAATGTCAATGCGATTGCTCACTTCACAGATTGGATTGTGGCGCACGTACACGTGGGTGGTTTGGGCTGGAATGGTTTCTTGATCTTTGGAATTTTCTATTGGATGGTTCCTCGTATGTGGAATACCAAATTATACTCGCCTCAATTGGCAAACGTGCACTTTTGGTTAGGAACGCTAGGGATTATTTTTTATGCACTGCCGATGTACACTGCTGGTGTGGTACAAAGCCTAATGTGGAAGGAGTTTAACCCAGATGGGTTTTTGACTTATCAAAACTTCCTGGAAACAACTACAAAAATTTTGCCTTTGTACATGCTCCGTTCATTTGGTGGATTTCTCTACCTAGTGGGTGTGTTTATCATGACTTATAACTTAGTGAAAACCGCTTACGCAGGAAAATTCATCGCCAACGAAGAAGTGGAAGTAGCTCCGCTAATTAAAACTTCAAATACGGGGGGCGGCTGGCACCATGCGTTGGAAAGTAAACCCGTATTGTTTACGACACTTGCACTGGTAGCCATTTTGATTGGTGGCGTGATCGAACTGGTTCCCACCTTCCTTATCAAATCAAACATACCAACTATTGCAACCGTAAAGCCCTACACACCGCTTGAACTACACGGAAGAGATATCTACATCCGCGAAGGATGTGTAGGTTGCCACTCTCAAATGGTTCGTCCATTCCGCAGCGAAGTACAACGCTATGATCCGAAGGGAGGAGAGTATTCAAAAGCCGGTGAATATGTGTATGATCATCCATTCTTGTGGGGATCAAAACGCACCGGTCCGGATTTGCAGCGCACCGGTGGCAAGTATGCAGACAGCTGGCACTTCCGCCATATGTTGGCGCCAACGGAAGTAAGTACCGGATCAATAATGCCTGCGTATCCTTGGTTGTACGAGCAGATCATTGACAAGACGCAAACACCCGGTAAGATTAGCGCACTAAGAACGGTTGGAGTTCCTTACGAGGAGGGTTATGAGCAGACTGCGAATGAGGACTTAGATGCGCAAGCAAAGAAAATTACGGACGGCTTGAAGGTTGAAGGCTATGAAATCCAGAATGAGGCAGAGATTGTGGCTTTGATCGCCTACCTACAACGACTAGGTACTGACATCAAAATAAAGACCGAAGTAGCTGAACAAAAACCTTAAAGTTATGTACAAGAATATTTTGCAGAATATTGATAACATCGCGATTTGGCCAACTATTTCGTTTGTCATTTTCTTTTCCTTCTTCACCGTATTGCTTTGGTGGGTAATTAAAGTAGACAAAAAATACGTGGACGAAATGGGCCAAATCCCATTGAGCGATGGCAATGAAAAAAATCCCTCTGACAACTTAACTCATTTACTATGAAGAAGTTTTTGATTACTCTTTTTTTAGGACTTGGCATCGCACCTGGCGTTTTCTCACAAACAGCCAATGCGTCAAAGTCAGCCTCCTTTTTAGATGATCCTATGTTATCATTCTATTTGGTGGTGGCGTTCATTTTTGTGATCGCGATCCTCGTGCTACTTGTGGCCGTCTATATGTTGCAAGTTCTCAACATCATGGTTCGACAGGCTGAACAAGAAAAGGCCGCGCGTCTGGGAATTGAAATAAAGCCAACTCCATCAGCATGGCAGAAGCTTTGGGATTCTTGGAATGCGTTGAAGCCAATGGAAAAGGAAGCAGATATTTTGCTCGATCATAACTATGACGGAATCAAGGAATTGGATAATCACTTGCCGCCTTGGTGGAAATGGTTGTTTTATTTCACCATTGGTTTTGCAGTGGTTTATCTGTTCGTTTTTCATGTGTTCGATACGCTGCCTTCCCAACTACAAGAGTATGACAACGAAGTAGCCTACGCGCAGGCACAAGCACAAAAGTTGCAAGCCTCCAATCCGGTAGCGGCTATTGACGAAAATACTGTTGAGGCAACCACCGATGCGTTGGCACTGGCCGATGGAAAAGTAACGTTCCTCAATACATGCGCATCATGCCATCGCAAAGATGGGGGCGGTGATATTGGCCCTAATCTGACTGACGACTATTGGCTACATGGGGGAAAAATCACAGAAGTCTTCAAAGTGGTGAAGCATGGAGTGGCTGGTACGAATATGATCGCTTGGGATGGCGTAATCAGTCCTGAAAAGATGCGCAATGTTTCTAGTTATATCCTAACCATGCGCGGCTCAAATCCAGCCAATCCAAAAAAACCGCAAGGAAACCTGATCGAATTCGAGAAGAGCGGGGTGAAAACGGATAGCGTTAAGATGGATAGTGTAAAAGTGCAAGCTTCATTGTAGATGAAGAAAAGAAAGGAAGGATTGGATTACTAGTTGAACCAATTAATGAGAAAAGCTTATGAGCGTTGGTGCAGGGGAAAATTATTATCAGTTTGACGAAGAGTTTAGGGATTCGATAGGAACAGTAGATGCGCAGGGAAAGCGCGTTTGGGTGTATGCGAAAAAGCCGCGCGGTGTATTTCATAACAGGCGAGCTGTAGTGTCGATCGTATTATTGACGCTTTTTTTCATTGGACCTTTCCTAACCTGGCACGATCGACCGTTTTTATTGTTGAATATTTTTGAGCGCAAGTTTATCCTGTTTGGCCATGTATTTTGGCCGCAGGATTTTTTTCTATTGGCCATCACTGCCATCACGTTCTTTGTATTCATCATTTTGTTCACAGTGGCGTTTGGCCGGATCTGGTGTGGCTGGGCTTGCCCGCAAACACTTTTTATGGAGATGGTATTCCGTAAAGTAGAATATTGGATCGAGGGCGATGCCAACCAGCAACGCAGGCTGAATAACCTCCCGTGGTCGACCAACAAGATTTTCAAGAAAACGAGCAAACACATTATCTTTATTGGCATTGCTGTTCTGATTGCCCATGTGGCCATGTCCTACCTGATTGGCATCAAGCAAGTGAAGGAAATTGTTTCGCAATCACCGGCAGAACATTTAAGCGGCTTTATCGGTCTGGTTGTTTTTACCGGCATTTTCTATGGGGTCTTTGCCTGGTTTAGGGAGCAAGCTTGTTTGGTTGTTTGCCCTTATGGGCGATTGCAAAGTGTCTTGCTGGTGAAAGATTCCATTGTGGTAGCATACGACTGGCTGCGTGGAGAACCACGCGGAAGGCTGAAGAAGAACGAACTGAAAATAACAGAAAAGCAGGGGGATTGTATTGATTGTAAATTGTGTGTCCACGTGTGCCCTACCGGTATCGACATTCGAAACGGTACTCAGCTGGAATGTGTTAACTGCACCGCTTGTATCGATGCTTGTGACGAAGTGATGACCAAGGTTGAAAAACCAAAAGGGCTCATCCGCTATTCATCATTCAACGCTGTTAGTCAGGGAAAGCAAAAGTTATTGACGCCAAGAACCATTGGCTACACGGTGGTTCTGACGGCTCTATTAAGCCTCTTATCGTATTTTATTCTCACGCGTGCAGACATTGAGACCACTATTCTGAAGGCTCCTGGCACCTTGTACACAAAGACCGATGACGGAAAAATTACGAACTTGTACACCATCGAATTCATGAATAAGACGTTCGAAGACATACCCTTGGTACTAAAAATGGAGTCACCTGCGGCAGCCACACTCACAAAAATCGGTGATCCATCAATCGTGGTGCCAAAAGAAGGTATTCTTAAAGGAGTGGTTATGATCAAGCTCGGAGAAGAGGACTTGCAAGGAATGAAGACAGTGGTTGAACTAGGGATCTACCGCGGAAACGAGAGAATTGGAACAGCCCGCGCAAAATTTATCGGGCCGATTAAATCATTTAAAAAATAATTTTATGAAATGGGTTATCACATCATTTGTCTTCTTTGCACTATTTATTGGAACCCTCGTTTTTGTGTGTGTTCGTGAAGATATTGCGTTAGTCTCCACTAACTACTACCAAGATGAACTGGTACATCAGGTAAAGATGAACCAGCAACGCAATACGGCCGATTTGAAAGATCGACCCATAATTAAAATGGCCGAAGCGCAGATAGATGTTTTTTTTCAATCGCTGGAAAAAATGGATAAAGGAGAGCTTCGTGTGGCCAGGCCTTCAGATGAACGGTTAGATCAGCGATTTAAATTGATTAATCAGCCCGAGCAAAGTTTCAAACTGGCACGCTGGGAGAAAGGACTCTATCGGGTATCTATGCAATGGTCAATGCAGGGCAAAGACTATTATTACGAGAAATTGATTGTAATGTAATCAGCCTATGTGGTGGACAGCCCTGTTGATCGGTTTAGCTGGTAGCCTTCATTGTGCGGGCATGTGCAGTCCTTTGGTGCTCGCGGTAACTGCTCAAAATCCCTTTTTAAAAAGTAAAATAGTTTACAACATCGGGCGTATTTTGGTGTATGCTGGGTTAGGTGCTTTTGCTGGCGCTGTAGGCAGTCTAATTCCGTTTCAAGGGCAACAAAGTGGGCTGTCTCTGCTAATGGGAATCGTCTTTTTACTGCTGGGTTTCGGCATTTTTAAAAGTGTGCGAATACCTTTTCTCGATAAGTATGGAAGTCGAGCCGTATCTCTGTTTAAAAACCATTTTAGAAACGAACTTGCACACAAAGGAACCGGGACCTTTTTGATTTTGGGTGCCATGAATGGTTTATTGCCTTGTGGACTTACCTACATGGCGTTGGCCTATTGTTTTGTGTTGCCATCAGCGAACGAAGGATTCCTATTTATGCTGTTTTTTGGTTTGGGCACCTGGCCGGTAATGATTGGGTTTACCTGGCTCGTCCGTGAATTGTTGAATAGGTTCAATTTTTCGTTTCGGATGATCAGCGCAGGTGTTTTCTTGGTTGCGGGGATTTTATTGATTGCCAGGGTGTTTGTATCAAATCACGGGTTGGAAACGAATCAATTTCGGGCTGCGGATTCGGGTGCTATAATTGAGTGCAAATAGCCTTTTTTATATAAGCCAAATATTCTAATTTTACTACACTCGGATTCACCGAAATAAATTTAAAAACTATGAAAAAAATATTAGTTCCAACTGATTTCTCTAAGACATCAATTACTGCCTTAGAAACAGCTTTTGAAATTGCCAAAAAGGCGGGTGGTACCATTTTTGTTTTACATGTGGTGGAAGAAGCTACGCCTGATTCGTACAGCATTACAGGCGAGTGGCGAGATGACAATTGGGAAGACAGGCTGTTCACCTTTAAGTTGCTGGAGAAGGCGAAAGCCCAGTTGGAGAAATTGGTAATGGATCCTCGATTTAGTGACGTTAAGCTAGTTGGCGAGTTGCGGCTGGGCAACCCTTTTCATGGTATGAATACAATTATTGCCGAGCAAAAGGTTGACTTAGTGGTAATGGGAACTCGTGGCAAAACAAACTTAGAGTCAATGGTAATTGGTACGAATACGGAACGTGTTGTCCGACACTCCCATTGCCCGATCTTAACTGTTCACAAAAAGCCAACTTCTGTCGATTTCAAAAATATCGTGTACGCTACAACGATGTCAAAGGATGAGGAGGTTTTTTCCAGAATAGTGAAGTCCACACAACGCTTGTATGATTCTACGATTCATTTAGTTCGAATAAATACACCGGGTGACTTTCAACGCGACAAAGTAGTGAAGGAGTATATGAACAAATTCGCCAAGTCGCTACAGCTAAAAAACTTTACGATTAACATATACAATGACATATCTGAGGAAGCTGGTATATTATATTTTGCAGATAGTATTAATGCCGATTTGATTGCAATGGCTACTCATGGACGTACCGGATTTGCGCATGTGTTGGCGGGCAGTATTGCCGAAGAGGTAGTTAGCAAGGCAAGCCGACCCGTACTCACCTTTGTTGTTAAACGTTAGTTTTTTTCGAATCTACACCTTCGAGAGCTCCGCACTGTGGGGCTCTCTTTTTATCTATACTTTTGTCGATCAACCATTGTGAAAAATTACTATTTCATATTAGGCATAAATATTTATGCGCGAGAGGCCGAGATAAAACGAGCCTACCGCAAGCTAGCACTACAATTTCATCCCGATAGAAATTCTTCACCAGATGCCGCGACCATTTTTCGGGAAGTGAACGAGGCGTATGAGATTCTAAGTGATCCACAGGCTAAAGTAGACTATGATCGGCTGCTGAAAGGCGATAATCAGCCTTGTACCGAACCCACTCCCGCTCACCATCGAGATACACGCTACAGGCCAAAACCACCCGGTTTTGTAGTTAACCGAAGTTCTAAAAAAAAGGAGATGATCAACTTGATGCAGGGCTACCTACCGCATGCAATGGTTTTATCGCGTATCGCTTTGTGTTGTGTTTTTATTCTTGTGCTCGATTTTCTTCTGCCTGTTAACCGCAGGAGGGAGAAAGTGGTGGGCGTCTATGGAATCTATAACCAATATGAACAAATAGGGACGCAGTTGCAAGCCTCCGATGGATCCATCTATAAATTGGGGAAGAATACCTCCGGTAGATTGAGACAAGACGATGTGGTTTTCATTTGTCAATCGCCACTATTGGCGGTGGCGAAACGAGTTGAAAATGAATCCGGAGATGCGCGAAATCGAATTCCCGTTTCTATTTATGGAAATTTTTTATTCTTTCCCGCGATCTGGCTTATTACGTCTGCACTTGGTTCGTTCTATAAAAAAGGAATAGAATTTCGGTTCAATTTAGGCGTGGTAAACTTGTTACTCGGAATTTTCAATTTCATAATGCTACTCATTAGCTAACACGATATGACAAAAAAAAACGACTGGAAAAATCGCGAGGGTGTTGTTTACTCCACCAAATCCGATTACGAATTTACATATGATACAGGAGAGGAAGCAAACACGTTGCCTCCTCAACAGCAAAATTTGAAAGTTCTTTGTTGGGCAAACTGCAGACCTGGAACAGCTGACGAAATTAGTAAAATCAAAATGCGGGGTAGGTGGCTCCGCCAAGGAAGGTATCATTTTAATACAAGGCGACATGCGTGTAAAAATAGTTGACCTGCTCGTTAAAGAAGGATACAAAGTAAAAAAGGTAGGTTAAGAGTCTTAGGCGCTATTCCGAAGTTCCTGGTTGTAGGCTTTCTGCCAGTCCCGCATTTCTTTTACCAACGCCTCTTCACTTGCGGTAAAGTCTCCTGCATTTGAATTTTGCGCTGCTGCCATGTCCGGATAGAACCTCAATCGGTACTTAAATATTGTTTTAGCTGTGATTGCTTTTTTAAACTCACGTAGCTGAGCTCTGTCATTAATCCAGAAAAGAGAAAATTCATTTTCTGACCCTGATCCCGGAAGAAATGAAAAGCCAGATTTTTCAAGATGTCTGATCACTTCGCCTTCAAAGCCTACATTTCCTTTTACATATACGGTTGTCCAACTCATAAATTCACTATGCTCAACTTCACTTTCTTTTTGATAAACATTGTTTTGCCAAATTAACTTTTGGTCTACTTATATTGTCAGAATGGTTTGTTATGTTCGAAACAATGTTTATTGAAACGCATGGGTCTACAGTCTCTTCATTTACGTGAAGCGCCTCCAATTAGTTTCATTTTTTTTTGCGAACTGATTCTCATTTAGGCGTCAGACCGCTTCAAGCTGTCGGAAAGTTGCATGTCCCATGCTTAACTGTAAAGCAACTTCTTCTGTTCAGCAACTTTTTCGTTTTCGATGTACTCATCGTAGGACATTAGCTTATCAATAAAGCCCTTTGGTGTGATCTCAATAATTCGATTGGAAACCGTGTGGGTGAACTCATGGTCATGTGAAGTAAACAAAACTGTTCCTGGAAAATCTTTCAATGCATTGTTAAATGCGGTAATCGACTCTAGATCCAAATGGTTTGTAGGTTCATCTAAAATTAACAGGTTGGCACCCGGTATCATCATACGCGATATCATGCATCGTACTTTCTCGCCACCGGAAAGCACGCTGCATTTCTTGAATACCTCTTCCCCGGAGAAAAGCATCTTACCTAAAAAGCCACGTATGTACACTTCGTCTTTGTTCTCGTCTTCTGCAAATTGGCGTAGCCAATCAACGAGATTGTCATCTGACTGAAAAAAACTTTCGTTGTTGCCCGGCAAATACGCGGTAGTAATTGTTTGGCCGAACGTGAACTTTCCGGACGTGGGATGCAACTCGTTCATCAAGATTCTGAACAACGAGGACAAGGCTAAACTGTCTTTGCTTAGAAAAGCAATTTTGTCGCCCTTGTTTACAAAGAACTCCAGATTTTTGAAAAGTGTGGTGCCATTTACTGAGTAGGTTAGATTTTCAACGTGCAGAATCTGATCACCGGCTGTCCGTTTTTGAGTAAAGATGATGGCGGGATATTTCCGGTTCGAAGGTTGAATATCATCTATATTTATTTTTTCTAACAATTTTCTTCTGCTAGTTGCCTGTCGTGATTTAGAGGCATTAGCGCTGAATCGCATGATAAATTCTTGCAATTCTTTTTTCTTTTCTTCTGCTTTTTTATTGGCTGAAGAGCGCTGCGAAGAAGCCAACTGGCTAGATTGATACCAGAATGAATAATTTCCGGTGTAGAGTTTAATAGCGCTAAAATCAACGTCTACAATGTGCGTACATACCGTATCTAAAAAGTGGCGATCATGCGAAACAACAATCACCGTATTTTTAAACTCAAGTAGGAAATCCTCCAGCCATGCTACGGTTAAAAGATCCAAGTCGTTCGTGGGCTCATCGAGGATTAAGATATCGGGATTTCCATAAATAGCTTGCGCCAGCAGTACCCTTACTTTTTGATTTCCGCTCAGTTCTTTTACCTGCTTCAGGTGATCTTCTTCTCCAATACCCAGGCCACTTAAGAGAGCGGCAGCATCAGACTCAGCATTCCAACCATTCATTTCTGCAAATTCAGCTTCCAGTTCGGAAGCCTTTATTCCATCAGCCTCTGAGAAATCAGGTTTTTCATAGATCGCATCTTTTTCTTTCATGATTGACCACAGCTTGGCATAGCCCATCATAACCGTATCGAGCACAGGAACTTCGTCAAATTCATAGTGATTTTGGCGCAATACGGCCATCCGCTTTCCAGGATCAATTGAAACGTGCCCTGAATTGGGGTCTATATCTCCCGAAAGTATTTTCAAGAATGTAGACTTACCGGCTCCGTTGGCACCAATAACACCGTAACAATTGCCGGAAAGGAATTTAAGATTGACAGAATCAAAAAGGACTCGCTTACCAAAGCGAAGAGACACGTTATTAGCTGCGATCATGTGAGTTGAAAAATGAGGCGCAAAGGTAAGGAAACCTCGCGACATGACCTTGCCCGGTCACTCTTTAACAATTTCGAATTCAACCCTACGGTTTAATTGCTTGTGCTCTTCGGTCTCTTCTTGCATTACAATCGGTTTCGAGCTACCATAGCCAGTAGCTATAATGTGTTCTTCCAGCACTTTGAATTGTTGAATCAAATAGGTTTTAATAGCATTTGCCCTGTCTTGCGAGAGCTTAAGATTCAAGTTCTCATTACCCGCGGAGTCAGTATGCCCAGATATCTTAAGTTTCAACTTAGGATGATCAACAAGGAAGTTGCCGATCTTATTTAAATCCGAGTACATACTTGGTAAAATGTCCGCTTTTCCGTTTTCGAATTCTACAGAACGAAAAGCGATTTTTGATTCTAGCGGCTGAGCGATTCTATTTATTTCTGTTTCTCCATCTAAAAAAAACACTTCCTCAATTCTAAAAAAGTCATCTCCTTGTATCACTAACAAGTACTTTCGCTTGTTAATAAGATCAAAACCAAAAGAGCCATCTGCTTGAATATATTGAGGTGCCACTTCTACTGCAGAGTCAAGGTCGATTACCGATACAATTCCACCCAACGGTTTTCCATTCTGATCAATTAGAGAACCTTTTAAATGAGTTCTTGCCAATGGTTGTGCTTCCATAGGCACCGGAAACGAATAGAGATCCAGGTTCTTTTTATCGTCCTCATTCGATCTCGCATAGTATAAGTCATGTGATTTAGAATCGATGGTAAAATAGTATTCATCACCACCTCCATTCACCAACGGGCCAATGTTTTTGGGCTCTGTCCAGCCTTTTTTTTGCTGATAGCTTTTGTAAATATCAAAGCCGCCAAAATTCAATGGATGCCCGTTTGAACTAAAATAAAGCGTGTTATGACGGTGGTGAAAAAACGGACTGACTTCACTTTTGACTGTGTTTATAACCGGCGAACGATTCGAGGCAAAAAACAAAGTGTCGCCTCTATGTGAAAGCGATGGATGCGAATCCCAGCCGCTGCTATTGATGGAACTACCTAGATTTTTTACATCTGTCCAGGTGCTATCTTTTCCGAGCTTTGCGAAATAGAGATCACAATTTCCGAATGATCCGGGCGCTCCACAACGAGAGAAGTACAAAAATTATGTGCCCAGTACCCATCCACTTTTAGCGCATAAAAAAGATCTTCATTATAGTTTCGTGATTCATGAGGCTTTCTTTTTGAGGTAAAGAGGAGAACATAGTCAACATTTCCCATGGAGGGGCCATAATCTTCTTTAGTTGAATTGATGTCTTCCCCCATATTCATTAAAACAGAATGGGGCGGCCGCAGCGTGTCTATTTCTTTGCGATAGTCTACTAGTTTGTAGTAGAAATCGAGGGGAACATAATTTTCTTTTTTCTCCGTTTCGACTCCATCATATTTTTTGTAAAGATCTTTGATATCAATGCCCTGCTGGTGGTGTTTTAGCACTAGCTTGTAGAATGCAAGTGTTTCATTCTTTGAACCATATTTTTCTGAAAGTTGAGCCAGTTTCCATAATAGCGGGACACTCTTAGCAAAATTCTCGACACCAAAATTTCGAACATATTCTTTTAAAACACTAGCTTTTGAGCGTCCGAGTAGTATCTTATCTTATTTAAGTTCGGAAAGTCAAAAATGTCATTCTGACCGTCAGAGCCAACTTCTTTCAACTGGAAGGATCCTCCGTTTTTTAGTTTTTTTTGCTTTTGTCCAAAGGAAGTAGTCAATCCAAATCCTGTAAAAAGGTATAGAATGATCACAATCCGTATGCTGGCCAACCTACTCATGAAATGTTCGTTCTGACACCCTCTAAAATTGGGTTAAATTTAACACATTACCAAAACGATGGCACAGGTATTGTCTATTATGGCGACTTTGACTTTTAGTTGCACACAGGCGTTTTTTATGTCATATTGGCATTGAATCTATGTTTAGAAGTTTAGCATCACATCAGGCGCAGGAAGATTCTGAGGAGTTGATTCAATTGATCAATCCGGAGCAGGAAATGGATATCAAACCGGAAGACCTTCCTGAGGAGCTTTCTATTCTTCCTATTAAAAACACCGTTTTGTTTCCGGGAGTTGTTATTCCCATCACCGTTACCCGGCAAAAATCGATTCGGCTTATTAAAAAGGCTTACCAAGGCAATCGCATCATTGGTGTTATTGCTCAAAAGAATAAGCTAGCAGAGGAGCCGGGTATTGAAGATCTTTATCGGTTCGGCACTGTGGCGCGCATCATCAAAATGCTTGTGTTGCCTGATGGAAATACCACCATTATCATTCAAGGAAAGAACCGCTTTGCGATTAAAGAATATGTGCAAGAGGAGCCGTTTCTTACAGCAAAAATTGATTTGCAGCAAGAGATGAAGCTGGATTTGGAAAGCAAAGAGGTGAAGGCATTGATTCAATCATTGAAGGATGCAGCCTCGAAAATTCTAAAACTCAATCCCGAAATACCGCAGGAAGCTCAGATTGCGTTAGATAACATGCAGAGCATGGCCTTTCTGGTTCATTTTCTCGCCTCTAATTTAAATGTTGACGTTACAGACAAGCAGAAAATCCTTGAGACAAACAATCTCATTGAACGCGCCACACTTTTGTTGCAGCACATGCTAAAAGAAATCCAGATGCTGGAGATCAAGCATGAGATTCAAAAGAAAGTCCACACCGATATTGACCAGCAGCAGCGCGATTATTTTTTGCGCCAACAAATAAAGGTATTGCAAGACGAATTGGGTTTTGATGGACCCGATAAAGAGATTGAAAAATTACGCAAGCGAGGTGCTGAAAAAAAATGGCCTAAGGCAGCTGCAGAGCACTTTGCTAAAGAGCTTGATAAACTGCAACGCACAAACCCACAAGCTCCCGATTTTCCAATTGCCATGAATTATGCAGAGTTCATGTTAGATATGCCGTGGGAGGAGTACACCACTGATAACTTCGATCTAAAGAATGCCAAGAAGATTCTTGATAAAGATCACTTTGGATTAGAAAAAGTAAAGAATCGCATTCTTGAATACCTTGCAGTTTTGAAGTTGAAACAAAATATAAGGGGCCCCATTCTGTGTTTGTATGGCCCGCCAGGTGTTGGTAAAACATCGCTTGGAAAATCTATTGCAAAAGCATTGGGAAGAAACTACATCCGCATGTCGCTAGGCGGTGTTCACGATGAGGCGGAAATTCGAGGGCATCGCAAAACGTATATTGGTGCTATGCCGGGAAAAGTATTGGCTAACTTAAAGAAAGCAAAATCGTCTAACCCGGTTTTTGTATTAGATGAAATTGATAAAGTCCGTTCTGAATTTCGAGGTGATCCTTCTTCAGCATTATTGGAAGTCTTAGATCCAGAACAGAACAACGCATTTGGTGACAATTATTTGGAGGTTGAATACGATTTGTCAAAAGTACTTTTTATTGCAACGGCAAATTCATTAGATACTATTCAGCCGGCATTGCGCGATCGCATGGAGATTATCGAATTGACAGGCTATACTGTTGAAGAGAAATTGCAGATAGCCATAAAACATTTAGTACCCAAGCAATTGAAAGAACATGGGCTTGGAGTAAGTGAAGCCAAATTTGAAAAGGAAGCTTTATTGAAAGTAATTGAAAGCTATACACGCGAGTCGGGCGTTAGGAGTTTAGAGCGTAAGATTGGATCAGTGGTTCGGAGCATTGCCAAGTCCAAGGCGATGGATGAAGTTTTTGAAAAGGTAATCACTCCTGCTTATGTTGTAAAGACGCTAGGAGCAGAAATATTTGATGAGGAACTGTATCAAGGCAATGAAATTGCAGGAGTAGTGACCGGTTTAGCCTGGACGCAAGTAGGAGGCGATATTTTGTTTATTGAGGCTGCACTTTCTTATTTAAAGTCAAACGCAGAGTCATTAGGAATTGATCATCGGGTATTTCAGCAGTACGATTTACATATTCACGTGCCAGCCGGTGCTGTGCCAAAAGATGGGCCATCAGCAGGTATTACCATGCTTACTTCGCTGGCTTCTATTTTCACCCAGCGCAAAGTGAAATCTAATCTGGCAATGACGGGTGAGATTACCCTTCGTGGAAAAGTATTGCCTGTTGGCGGGATCAAAGAAAAAATATTAGCTGCAAAACGCAGTGGAATTAAAGAGATTGTCCTTAGTACGAAGAACAAACGCGATATCAGCGAGATTGAAAAGCACTACATCAAAGGATTGGCCTTTCATTATGTAGATTCAGTAGATGAGGTACTGAAGATTGCGCTGTTGAATGAGAAAGTAAAGAAGCCTCTCGAATTCAAGTATTCGCAAGACGCTCCAGCGTTATCTTAATATACCATTAACACACAATGACGTTAGTATTTGTAATTTAACGTTCTGATTGTTGGTAATGCGATGGGTAACAAATTGTCCACCTTAGTAGTTGGAATAACCGCTTGTTTCATCATTTTTTCCTGCGCTCAAAAGCCTGATCCGTCACAAGCTTGTGGACGGATTGATTCGCTTAATTTGGCCGCTCAACGCAGGATTTTTCATCAGCCTGATTCCGCATTTAAGCTCGTGAGCGGAGCGTTGAAAATAGCAGAGAGTTCAGTTTGTGATGTGGGTAAAGCAAATAGCCACCAGTTGGCGGGAATCGTTTTGTTGAATCAGGGTATTTATCAAGAAGCATTGAATCAATTGTTAATTGCCAGTCAGATTTTTCAATCGATCGGTGATTATTCAAAACTAGCAGGAAATCTAAATCAACAAGGTTTAGTCTATGTTAAAATAAAACAACCTGATTTAGCCATGAAAAGTTTCGAAGCGGCTTTGAAGCTCTATCAACAGGCAGGCGACTCTTTGGGCGTTGCATTCTCGTACGGTTGCATCGGGCGAATCTATGAAAAGCGAGCAGACTACCCTCAGGCTATTGCGTTTCAGGAAAAAGCCCTGTTCTTGTATCAGTCGAAGAGCGATTCGCTTGGAATGGCTATCATTCTTGAAAATATCGGAAGCATCTATGAAGACAAGGAGAATTTCCCATTGGCGCTTGACTATTTTCAACGTTCCCTTGTATTGAATGAACGAACGAGAGACAGTTTATCGATGATTGGAAATATCAACAACATTGGCGACAATTACCGAAAAACGGGCAACTATGAAGCCGCAGTTCAATGGACGAAACGATCTTTGGCAATTGCCTCACGGCTGGGCGATAAATACCAATTGACAAGCGCCTATAAGGACTTGAGTAAAATTTATGCGCTGTCAGGGCATTATGAAAAGGCCTACGCAAATTTAGAAATTGGCAGAAATTTGTATGAAGAGATGTACGATCGAGATGCTTCCAAACAGTTGCAATTATTTCAAACTCTTTTTGAAATTGAGCGAAAAAATTTCGCGATCAAAAATTTTGAGACGGATCGAAAATTCAATAATGTGCTGCGGGCTGGCTTGGCAGTTGGCTTGTTGTTAATCACACTCTTGGGAGCAGTCATCATAAGCCGGCAGCGACTGAAATTAAAACAGAACAAAGAAATTATTCAGCAAAACAATTTAATTTTTGAAGCGCGCAACAAATTGTTGCAAGCGGAAATCGAAAATACCCGTTTGCATGAGCAGCAATTGCAGCAAGAATTGACGGTAAAAGCCAAGAGCCTGACCGCACACACGCTTAACATCATAAGTAAGAATAAAATTTTAGAGGATATTCAAAGCAGTTTGATTGCCTTATTGAAATCAGATTCATCCGACTACCGAAAATCCATGAAGGGGTTGGTGAAAATGATTGAGCGGAATTTTGTTCAGGACAAGGATTGGGATGATTTCCGAAATATTTTTGAGCAAGTCCATCAAGACTTTTTTAATAAACTGGTGAGCTTATCTGAAGACTTGACTGCATCTGATACGCGATTAGCCGCGCTGATCCGGCTTCAAATTCCATCTAAGGACATAGCGGTCATACTGGGAATTTCTCAAGATAGCCTTCGAATAGCTCGCTACCGCCTCCGCAAAAAACTTTCCCTTTCGCAGGGTGATAGTTTGACCAATTTTGTTTTGCACATTTAGCGAAACAATAAATTAATACTGAATTAACATGGGTTAAGTTATTCTCCAACACGTAGTTGGAGCTATTTTTTGAATTTCTGTTGCCCTTTTGTTCACTATCATTTCCCAACAAGTTGCCTATTTGTTGATGCCGAAAGATTGAAAAGCACGCTGTTCTCTATTCACTTTTGTGCCGTCATTAAAGCGCACTGTTATGCAAGGGAAATGGATCGGCATGTTGATACTAAGTTCAACCGTTGGGCTTCAGTCCTGCCGAAATGCGAGCAGCCGCCCCCAAACCGAACAAGCAGCTCAAATAAATTCCGTCAGTCCAATTCGTCCGTTGATTGTTACGGATACGGTTCAATTTGATACTGATGACCCTGCCATTTGGGTGAACCCGCAAGATCCTTCCCGCAGTTTGATAATCGGTACAGACAAAGATGAAAATGGGGCTCTTTATGTCTTTGATCTTCAGGGTAAGATTATGGAAGACAAAGTGATACGCGGCTTGAAAAGACCCAACAACGTGGATATTGAATACGGTTTTATCCTAAATGGCAAACCAGTGGATATCGCGGTAGCCACCGAGCGAATGACTCACAAGCTACGGATTTTCAGTTTGCCGGACATGCAAGCAATTGACAATGGCGGCATCGAGGTTTTTGTCGGTGAGACCGGTGCGAGCTATCGCGACCTGATGGGTATATCGATATATAAACGACAAGGTTCAGATAGCATTTTTGTCATTGTTGGTCGGAAGAGTGGCCCCGCGGAAAATTACCTTTGGCAATATCTATTGGAAGACAACGGACATCAAGGTGTCAAAGCTACATTGGTCAGAAAGTTTGGCCAATACAGCGGTAAAAAGGAAATTGAATCCATTGCTGTTGATGATGAATTAGGCTACGTTTATTATTCGGATGAAGGCGTGGGCGTACGTAAATACCATGCTGACCCCGCGAAGGGAAGTGGTCAGCTGGCGTTGTTTGGCACGAAAGGATTCACACAAGATCACGAAGGCATTTCAATTTACAAGACCACCGCCAATACAGGCTATCTACTCGTCTCGGATCAGCAATCAAATCAGTTTCATATTTACTCACGAGAAGGAACGGCCAGCAATCCACATGATCATCTTTTAATAAAAACGGTTTATACATCTACGCAAGAAAGCGATGGATCGGAGGTGACATCTGCTTCGTTGAACGAAAATTTCAAGCACGGTTTGTTTGTGGCTATGTCCACCGACAAAACATTTCAATACTACCGATGGGAAGATATAGCGGGCAAGGATTTGAAAATAAAGTCGAACGAAATACAAGCAAAAATCAAGTAGATCATGCGCTTCTGTTTTATCCTGGCACTTTCTCTTGTAGGTCTTGGTGGCCACGCGGCTACCATTAAAGGAAAGGTTTTTGACACGGCTGGGGAGCCCATGATTGGCGCGCATATCAGCATCAAGGGAACATCAAGCTTTGCGGTGGCAGGATTGGATGGTTCTTACCAATTAAATAAAGTGCAGCCGGGCGACTATGAACTCATCATTTCGTTTGTGGGGTATTTGCAGCAAACAATAAAATTTTCAGTGAAGGCGGCCGATGAAACGGTTGTTTTGAAAATTCAATTAGAAGAAGACCGAGCACTTCTCTCCGAAGTGGTGGTGATGGGTGTGGCAGAGAGAGGTTCTGAATCACAAGCAAGAACTTTAGAAAGGAACGCCTCTACTACACTTAACATTGTTTCAGCTAAGGCTATGTCATTAACTCCCGATCTTTCCGTAGCCAATGTAGTGCAACGTGTTTCCGGCTTATCCATCGAAAGAAATGGGAGTGGCGATCCTCAGTATGCGATCGTTCGAGGGATGGACAAACGCTATAGCTACACGCTAGTGAATGGCGTAAAAATTCCCAGCCCTGATAACAAGAACCGGTATGTGCCACTCGATATCTTTCCCGCAAACCTATTGGAACGACTGGAAGTGTATAAAAGCCTGACCGCGGATTTGGAAGGCGATGCCATGGGTGGCGGAATAAACATGGTGATGAAAGGGGCGCCCGAAAATTTTGAAATCAGAGGAGATTTTCAAACGGGCTACAACTACATCAACGTGCTAAAGAAGTTTGATTCTTTTGATGCCTCTGCCGTGAATCCACTTTCTCCGCGGCAAGAATACGGAGACGGATACCTTTCACAGCCAAGTGATTTTTCAACGGCTAATGGCGTTACCAAATCTTCTTCACCCATACCCGATTTGTTGGCTTCGCTTTCAATTGGTTCGCGCTTTTTAAATAAGAAGTTGGGTGTAATGGTGGGTGGCTCTTTTCAAAATTCCTATCGCGGCACGGAGAGCGTTTGGTTCGATACCGACACTGATCGGTTTGGTTCGAATATACCATCCATCCGCAGTGTAGAAGATCGCCACTATTCAACACGACAATTGCGAAATGCCGTTCATACCCGCTTGGATTACCGATTGGCAAAAGGGCATTCCATTGATTTGTACACGGGGTATTATAGTTTGGTCAACCAAGAGGCGCGCGAAATAAAAACAACCTTCTTGGATGGCCGTAATTTCAGCAGCTCATCGGGGAATGCTATTCTGGCTTACAGCACCCGCACCCGCGTTGTCAATCAAGGGATTTTTAATGTGACCATGCAAGGCTCGAATCAGTTGTTGAAAGCACTTACATTGGACTGGTCGGGTGTGTATTCAACTGCAAAAAACGATCAGCCCGATAATTTACGTTTCGATCGGAATGGTGCATTGGCGAATTTTGTCGAGCAACCGATAAACGTGGAACGGAGAGCGCCACGCCAGTGGCAAAAAAATACCGATACTGATTACACCATCTATTACAATTTCAACTGGAAGCCGACTGTATTGAATGGAGGACTGATAAAAGCCGGTGGCTTGTACCGAACCAGAGACAGGGATAATTATTTCAACCGCTATTTGTTTGATCCCAACCCAAGCCCACAAATCTTAGGTAGAGATTGGAACACTTTTGACGATGTGCGGTGGCAAGTGGTAAACCCGGGAGGCAGTGCAACCGATGAATTGAATTACAGGGCATCTGAAAAAGTTACCGCCTTGTATGGACTTACACAGTTTTCGGTAGGGCGTTTAGATGTGAATACGGGACTAAGAGCTGAGATCACAGAGCAGGGCTACGTCCTCAAATTTCCAAAGCAGTTCCAAACACCGGACACTGCGCAGCGCTATACTGATGTTCTTCCCAGCGTCAGTTTAAAATACAGAGTCAAACCTGTAATGAATGTTCGCTTTTCTTACTACAAGGCCATCTCGCGCCCCGGCTATTTCGAAATTGTTCCCTACGTCATTGAGCAAGATGGCTATGACGAAGTGGGCAACTCAAATCTGACCCGCGTGCGTGCCGATAACTTTGATTTGCGGTGGGAGCTCTTCCCCAACTCTACCGACCAACTATTGATAGGCGTGTTTTACAAAAACATTCAAGACCCTATTGAGTATGCGGTGGTGCGCGAAGGTGTTAACAACGAGGCGGTGATCAAACCCGGTAACTACGGCACCGCCCACAATACCGGTTTCGAATTGGACTTTAGCAAATTTTTTAATCGCTTTGGTATCAAAGGAAACTACACGTTCACTTACTCCAGTCTTACCTCTCGGAAAGCGTTTCAAACAAGAGTGGATCCAAATGATGTCACTAGCCCGCTGACGGTATTATCAGTAAACCAAACCCGTCCCTTGCAAGGCCAAGCCAAGCACATCGGAAATCTTTCGTTCCTGTTTAAAGATATCAAAAAAGGATTTGAATCTCAGCTCTCGTTGGTTTATACAGGCGAGCGATTAGAAACCATCTCCGCCTTTCTGGATAATGACTGGTATGCCGCCCCTATTCTTCAAATGGATTTAAGTGTAGAGCAACGACTCGGAAAACATTTTGAAGTTTTCATCAAGGGCATTAATCTGCTCAACTCACCCTACGAAGTGTTTGTGAACAAGCCACTTTATCGCGATGCCAACAGCGATAATGTCTATCCCTTTCAAACTGACCCCAACAACAAAACGCTGGTTAGGCGAGACCAGTACTATCAATCGATGCGAGCAGGAATACGATTCAACTTTTAAATAAAACAAACCAACTAACAAAAACCACAATTCAAATGAAAACTAACTATCAGATGATCAAGCAATGGAACCGGATGTTCACATTGGTTTCCGTATCAGCGCTGTTGCTTTTGGCAGCTTGCGATGAGAAAAAAGAGGGCACACCTTCAAAGCCAACAATGTCATTGGATGCTTCGACTTTATCCTTAAAGTTGGGTGATTCTAAACCCGTAACGGCAACCATTTCTGCAGCTGGAAAAATTAAAAACGTGACAGCTATAGCTGACTTGGGCACCGTAACCGTTGGGGATATTACGGGTATAATCGGAAAAAACACGGGCACTGTAACCATTAATTATACTGCTCCGCAAGCCTTGGGAGCCGCTAAAATCACCATTGAAGTAATTGATAACATCGATCAAAAAGTTTCGGTTGACGTAACAGTCGATGTGACGGCACAGCCACCGTTGGATATTGCAGCTGGAAACGTGGAAGGAACTTGGGGACCATTCCGGACTTACAATATTAAAGGTAACGTAACCGTGGCAGCCGGCAAAACACTCCGCGTGCTAGAAGGTACTACCGTCATCATTGATGGAGATGGAACGCAGGCCAATAGCCCAAGCATTGTGGTAGCCGGTAATTTCTACAGTTATGGCACTGCTCAGAACCCAGTTTTGTTTTCAGTACCTGAAGCGAAGCGGACCAAGGCAAATATTTTTGCCGGACTTTGGGGCGGAATCTTAGGCACCATCGAATCGCAAGAGATGGCAGTTATTTATACCCGAATTGAGTTTGTAGGCGCACCAGCTGTGGCTAATACCAACATCGTTACTTCTGGCGAGTTGAAAGAAGGTGACCCCCGCTTTGGTTTGTATTTCACCAACCCCAATGGCAAGTTTGTAATGTTGAACTCAACCATTGCCTACACAAAAGATGATGGCTTGCGCGTCAATCAAGGTAAGTTCTTGGTAGCCAACAGCACCTTTATAATGACTGGCCAAACAGGTGGGGATCAATTGAATATAAAGAGTGGTGCCGTGGGTGATGTTGCTTTTAACGTTTTTTTTCAGGGAGCAACGAATGGAATCAAATTTTCAAATTCAGATGGTCGCGATCCGCAAATGGAAGCGAATGTCTATAACAACACTGCTATCAACTGTGGCTGGAGGCAGACTAAATCAGGTCGCGGTGGTTCATTTAACCTAGAAAAGGCAGGTAGGGGCAAAGTTTACAACAACATGATTGTGAATTGTAAGTTCGGTGTTCGTTTTCCCAAGTCACCTGACAATCCCGATTTGGCAAATAGTTTTGTGGGTTACAATTTATACTATGGTGCCAAGGATGTGATCTCTGCACAATTCTATCCATCTACTATTAGTTCTGTAGCGAAAGGTGATTTCGAGACAGCTAATGATGTGTCGGGTGCGACTAATACCAACAACCCTAACTTCGTTAACTTCAATGTAACGACTTTTGATGAAGTCGCTGCAGCTAATCCTGTTAACATGGATTTTCCGGCTGCTTGGAATTTGAAACCAAATACCGGTTCACCAGCACTAGGTAAATCAAAAACAAACTTTACCACTAAGTTTACGACTCATTCCTTGGATGGTAAAACGTACAATGTTCCTGCCCCTGCTGCGAATATTGGAGCGGTGCAGTAGACGGTTTCATTGACAGAAATAAAAGACCACTTCATTTGAAGTGGTCTTTTTTCGTTTTCATGATGATTCTTCCGATTTTCTTTTGGTTAAAATAACCTATTCCATTTTTCCAAGGGATTGGACGTACAATTTACTGCCATCTACTTAGCGCCCGATATCATTCCCCAAGGAAAGATAGCGGAGCGATTCTCGATCGATGCCGGGATTAAAAAATCAGTGCAGAAAGGCAAAGGCGAATTTTTCCTGAATGCTACCGATATTTTAAATACCCTCATTATCAAAAAGGAAATTCAAGGGCAAGGGTTTAAGTACATTAGCAGTGACTATTACGAGACACAAGTGGTGAGGGTAGGGTTGACTTTAAGTTTTGATTTTTAGGCATCAGAGGCCTTAAAAATAAATTTCGACAGACATTGCACTTTATCTGTATTGTAATACATTTGTATTACAAAATGGACTTATATGCTAAACGTCAGGCTTTCAGATGATGCAGAAAAAGAGCTTGCAAGATATTGCCATGACGAGGGCGTTTCTAAGTCCATGGTGGTAAAAGAGGCAGTTGCGGCTTACATCGCCCAGAGGAAAAAAACTCGAAGTGCTTTCGAGGCGGGTGCTGATCTATTTGGGCAGGAGGGGAGCGACACCACAGATGGCTCCGTTTCCTACAAGAAAAAATTGAAACAAAAGCTGCATGCAAAGTACGCTCGTTGACGCGGGTCCGCTCATCGCGTTATTTGACAAGAGCGATCGTTACCACAAGCGAGCCGTATCTTTTCTTAAACAAAGCCAAGGATTGTTGATTACCACATGGCCCGTGATTACGGAAGTTTCGCACATGCTTGATTTCAGCACAAAAACCCAAATTAATTTTCTAAAATGGATTAACCGCGGGGGTCTTCAAATTTTTGATTTGGAATTTTACCACTTGATCCGAATGATTGAACTCAGTGAGAAATTTACCGATGTGCCCATGGATCTGGCAGATGCAACATTGATAGTGGCTTCTGAAGCCAAAGGAATCTCAAAAATTACCAGCATTGATTCGGATTTTTATGTCTATCGCGATATTCGGAACAAGTACTTGACAAATGTTTTTATATAACAGATTCTATCTATTTCGTTAAGCGTTTCAGCGAACCAATCTCTCTCCAATTTGCCACCGATATTCTATCGCTGCGCGTAAAGCTTTGTGGACCATCATATAAAAGTAGCCCTCCTTTTTGCCCTGCATAGTCGTTCCACTTGTGCATGTTGGTCAGAAAATCTTCTCGGTAGGTTTGTGCTGATTTTATTTCTACCGGCAATAGTTTCTTTCCACTCTCTATCAACAAATCGATTTCAACCCCTTTGTTGTCTCTCCAATAATAATAATTCACTTGGCTACCTGAGTTGAATTTATTCTTAAAACATTCTGCAATTACATGATTTTCAAACAATGCCCCACGAAAGTGTGAGTTCACTACTTCGTTTTCGTTTTTGATGCCCAATAGAGAGCAAGCTAAGCCTGTATCGTAAAAATAGAGTTTGGGCGTTTTCACCAATCGCTTATTAAAGTTTTTATGATGGGGTTTCAGGAAAAAGACAACGTAGCTACTTTCTAAAATGCTCAACCAATTATTTACTGTACGCACATCTATTCCACACTCATTGGCCAGCGAGGCTGTATTTAGCTGCTGCCCTATTCGCCCTGCGCACAATTTCAAAAAACGTGTGAATGCAATCGTGTCCGTAATATTTTTCAATTGCCGCACATCGCGCTCCACATACGTGCGGACGTAGGCAGGATACCACATGGAAGGATTGCGGTTGCGGTCGTAGATTTCTGGGTAGCAACCTCTCCACAGCAATTGATTGGTGGGAATATTTTTTAAATTTAATTTCTCCAACTCGCTGTAACAAAAAGGCAATAGGTCGATATAGCCAATGCGACCTGCGAGTGTTTGTGATATGGACTCTTGCAATAAAAAATTATTGCTGCCAGTTAGTATGAATAGGCCATCTTTTTTTGTGCTATCTAAGATCTTTTGTAAGTAACTAAACAAAGAAGGTACACGTTGCGCCTCGTCTATGATAGCTCCATATTTGAACCGAGCCAAGAAAGCACGGGGGTCATTTTCTACTTGTAGGCGCTCGTCTGGGTCTTCTAATGATACATAAGGCTTCTTAGGAAATACATTTTTAGCCATCGTAGTTTTGCCGCTTTGGCGTGGGCCTACCACTGCCACAGAGCGAAACTCTTTTGCCAATAGGCGTAACCATTTTTCAGCGTTTCGGGATATCATTTTACATTGGCAAAAGCCACGTTACTTGACGGAAATATTTTGTGTTTCTGTAAAAATAGGCTTTTATTCTTAAAAATGCTATCTTAAATAGTACAAATCAATCATTTGAATGTCATATTTGTACTAATTCAGATACAGATATTTTGCTGCTACTTAATCTATTCCATTTTCTATCCGAATGATACTAAGGTATGAAATTTAATGGTTAGCGGCCTTCTAAATCAAGTTCGAATTAATTTTTCCATTAACACGAGACATTATACCTTTACAACTTATCAGCAATTAGAAAAATGGAAAAAATTGGAGGATTGACCCCGCAGGAGATTGTTAAAGAATTAGATAAGTATATCATTGGTCAGCATGACGCCAAACGGAATGTAGCCATTGCGCTGCGTAACCGCTGGAGGCGAATGAATGTGAAATCTGATATCAAAGATGATATTATCCCCAATAATATCTTGATGATTGGAGCTACCGGAGTGGGCAAAACGGAAATTGCTCGTAGGTTAGCAAAAATAGCAGACGCCCCCTTTGTAAAAGTGGAGGCATCGAAATTTACCGAAGTAGGATATGTGGGTCGCGATGTAGAAAGCATGGTGCGCGATTTAGTAGAGCAGTCTGTGAACATGGTAAAGACGCGAAAGAAGGAAGAAGTAAAAGAAAAAGCCGCGGCTACTGTGGAAGAGATAATTTTAGATGCACTTATTCCGCCCATGCGAAAGTCGGCAGGCTTTCAAATGCCTAATGGTGATACCGAAGAAGTTCCTTCATCGGATGTCGAACTCAATGAACGCACCCGTAATTTGTTTCGCGAGAAAATTAAGAACGGAGAATTAGAGGATCGTAAAATAGAAATTGATATCAAGCAAAGCGGTGCATCGGGAGTGGGCATGATAGGTGCAGGCATGATGGATGAGGCATCAATGATGAATATACAGGAAATGATTAATGGCATGATGCCCAAAAAAGCAAGAAAGAGAAAGGTCACCGTTTCTGAGGCACGCAAGATTTTATTTGAAGAAGAAGCTTCTAAACTAATCGACATGGATGAAGTGAAAGAAGAAGCCATTCGAAAAGCCGAAAATGCCGGGATTATATTCATCGATGAGATTGACAAGATCGCCTCGGGCGGTGGTCGTAAGGGAGGCAGTGGCCCGGATGTAAGTAGGGAAGGGGTGCAACGCGATCTTTTGCCTATCGTGGAGGGAAGTACCGTGAATACAAAACACGGTGTGATTAAGACGGATCATGTGTTATTTATTGCAGCCGGTGCATTTCACATTTCAAAACCTTCTGATTTGATACCCGAACTGCAAGGACGATTCCCCATCCGTGTAGAACTGAATAGTTTGAACAAAAGCGATTTCATTCGAATATTAACGGAACCAAAGAACGCATTGACAAAACAATACGAAGCACTTTTCTCTACCGAAGGAATCACTGTCACTTTTGACGAGGAAGCCATTGATGAGATAGCACAAACTGCATTTGACGTTAATGCCGAAATCGAAAACATTGGCGCGCGCAGATTGCAAACAGTGATGAGTAAACTCTTGAATGAATTCTTGTTCGATGTACCGGATAAAATAAAACCACCTGCAGAAATTGTCGTGACCAGAGATATGGTGAAACAAAAATTAAGTGGATTGATCAAAAATAAAGACCTGAGTGAGTATATTTTGTAACTTGTATTCTTCGATTAACAATGAAGAAACAATTAGTTTACCTATTAGTAATACTACTCTCATTGCCCGCGCTGGCGCAAAAGAAGGACTCGCTTCGTTCCATCTATATAGAAAGATTTCCTGATCATTTTTTTATTTGGCCGATTGCCAAGACGCGAACCAGTACATTTGAAATCAGGAATAGACCCGGGGGAAACGAGAAGTTAACCTATCGCCCAAACAACTCAGTTGGGATGGGCTTCGGGATGTATGTATTTGAAATCGGGTTTGAGTTGGTTTTTGCAGTGCCGATTGATGAGAAAAAGAAAAGTCTGTATGGTGAGTCAAAGGCAAATGATTTACAATTGAATGTGTTGGGCAAAAATTGGGGTGTAGATCTTTTCACACAAACGTACCGAGGTTTTTATAGAGAAGATGCCAGGCGAGGCGTGCCGGCAGATATGCCTTTTCCGCAGCGCCCAGATATCCGGATAGGCAATACGGGTATTAACGGTATCTATGCATTTAATAAGAGTAAGTTTTCCTTGCGTTCGTCTTATAATTTTTCTGAGCGGCAATTGCGAAGTAGTGGCTCTTTCTTGTTGTCCGGAACGCTCAATTTTTTTGATCTAAAGGCAGACTCAGCGGTGTATGGTTCTTTCTATGAAGCTATTTTTGGTGCCAAGGGAAATTTTTCGGAGATCACTAGCACGACCTTAAGCGTAGCCCTAGGATATTCCTACAATCTGATTTTAGGGAAGCGGTTTTTTATCAACTCATCTTTTTCGGTAGGGCCCGCACAACATTGGATTTCGTATCAAGGCGTCAATGGAAAAACAGACAATCAGACACTGAATACATTTGCCGATTTTAGAGTGGGCATTGGGTACAACAGCAGACGTTTCTTTGCAGGTACCAGCTTTGTACAGCAGTCTAGAAATATTCGGTTTGAAGACATTGTTTTTACTAGTTCAAGCGCCACAGTTAAGCTATTAGTTGGTTATCGTTTTAAAGAGCGAGGTTTTTTGAAATGGAGAGTAGGAGATTTGCCGCAACTAATTTTTAACAAATGAAGTGTCTTAACATTTAATTCAAAAATTGATTTATTTTACAATATAAAGTATACAGGCTTTTTACTCCTAATCGATGCCATCGAAAAATTTGTTTTGGGTTAAAGAATATGGCTTCATCTGGCTGCTGGTTATTGTCGCGGCAGTTATTGTTGCCACTCAGTTTTCTGGCGGGTCAACAGTTCATGTACTCTTCATCAGAACAGGCTTTTATTTTGTCATGGTCATCGGGATAGCCGCTTCCACACTTTCACTCACCCTAAGGAGGGTAGGATATGGGGTGGCGGCTATTTTATTTTTGCTCGCTATTGCACTCGCGGTTTTCTCTAGCCGAACCTTTCAAGTCGTGTACCTTTTGGCAACAGCGGTTTACCTGATCATTATTCTGATTGTCATCGTTGTAACTATCTTCGATGGTAACAGAATGACACCGAACAAGATCATTGGTGGTGTTGCGGCCTATTTGTTGCTAGCACAAATGTGGACCGCGCTCTATATGGCAGTGGACTTAATAGACCCGAACTCTTTTTTGCTGGGAGGGAAGCCCATCGCTGAAGATGCAATGGCACACCTTTCCTACTTTAGTTTTATTACCCTTTCCACCACGGGTTACGGAGATGTGACGGCCATTGGGCCCATGGCAAGAACCTTGGTGATTTTCGAAACATTGATCGGCCAGCTATTTCCAGCGATTTTTATCGCAAAACTCGTGAATGCACACAAAGGACATGCAAAATATCAAAACGTTGACTGAGGAAATTATTTGGTATCGTGCAAAAAGTTACCGAACTAAATCGTTTCGCTCTGCGTGATGCTTGAAAAGTTTACAGAAAACGTAACATTGAAAAAATGACAGACAAAACAGACGAAGAGAAAACTGACGAGTTAGACAATACTTTATCAGAAAACGTTTCAGAAATTGTTATTCAACCAAAAGAAACAGAAACTAAAGAGTCAAATAAAGAAGCAAAGAATATGGAAATACATCATCACTCGCATTCTGACCATGGAAAGAAAAATTGGAAACATTATTTTTGGGAATTTTTAATGTTTTTCCTAGCGGTGTTTAGCGGTTTTTATGCTCATTATCAATTGGAGCATAAATTGGAAAACGAATGGGCAAAGGATTTGGCTAAAAGTTTTTATCAGGAAATCAAGAATGATTCGATTTCAGCTAGAGTAAAAGGCCAAAACAAGCTTAAGCAGGAAGCTGCATTAAAATATCTGATTAGCTATTTTCGCGATAGTAGCCTGACTAACGTCCCCAAAGGATTTGCCATCAATTTTATTTATGGCCTTAACTATCTTTCACCTACTCAATTTGAACCGAGAGCAGTAATACTCGATCAACTAAGAAACGCAGGCTCGTTGAGGTATTTCAAAAACGAAGAATTTCAAAATTTAGCGGGAGATTTAAATATGACCATAAAAAATATCTATTATAGGCATGAACTAGAATTGGAAGTCAGATTGCAATATATAAACCCCTTGCTCATCAAACATTATGATTATAATTTTCACAATGAAATTAAAAAAGGGAGTAAGACTATTTTTGATGGTTTAGCTGATTATGAAAGAAGTACGAAAATTGTTCCATTTCACTTAAACAACGCAAATGAAATTGACAGGAAGAGTATAGTTAATATTCTATCATTTTATAATGAAAATATTGTTAGTACTACCCAACAAATTCAGCTACAAGAATATATTGATATCAATGCAAGGTTGCTTAAGCTTTTGAGGGAAGACTATAATTTAAATTGATCGTAACTAACACAGACCTTATCATTGATTTAGGATACTGATTGGTTCAGGCTCATCACTTCCGTGATGTTACCGTGTTATCAATTTTTGTTAAATATTGATATTGATTTTGCCAGGCTTCGTTGAACAAAAAAATATTTTACTGTGCTTGCCTTTAAGAGGTAAAATTCTTTCAAAAATCTTCTAATTTTATCGAAATACTCGAATCATGAAATACAAATCTCTTCATTTTACAGTCTTTGCAATAATCATGCTAACTGCAATTGTTCAGTTGAGTTTAGCCCAATCTGGTGCTGCAGATAAACTAGTTATGTTGAGTGGTGAAGAAAAAATAGGTCAAGTCACTGAGATAGGCGATACGTTTATCAAATTTATTCATAAAGGAGAGACGTTAAACTATTCGTTTAAAAAATCGGACATCAACAAGATTCAGTTTGCCAGCGGCCGGATTGAGTTTTTCACTCAGTCACCTCAAGTGGGCAAGGATTCTTTAAGAGCGGGCATGCAAGATCACCATAATGTGGTTGCGATACTACCATTTTCTTACATCGGAAGCGGGGGGAGTCGTGATGAGAAAATGTCAGTGAAGGCGCAAGGAGATTGTTTCAATATCCTTAAGAAGGAAGCGTCTCAGTTGATTGTGCAAGATCCCATTACCACGAATGCGCTTCTGATTAAAGGAGGAATAAACGAATCTAATATTGTAGGGTTTACGCCCAACGATCTGGCCCAACTACTTGGGGCGGAATACGTCATCTATTGCACGGTTACCATCAATCAACGTGGTTCGACCACTACAGGCACCAACTACTTCAATGCAAAAAACAATGGCAACCGAACTTCCGGATTTGGTTTGGGTTCATCTAGCTCAACTGCTAATTTCAGTACCAATGTTGATATGAAAATATATACAGATCAAGGACAGAATGTGTTTGCGCAGTCGCATAATTCCTTTTGGCCTAACGAAAACGCGTACGAAACCACGTTGAAATATTTAATCAAACGCACTCCTCTCCATCGTAAATAATCTAAACAAAATAACCTATCTATTGCATGAAAAAATTCTTCATTATCGCGCTAGTGGCTTTTGCCCACCAAACTTGTTTTGCCCAAAACACTAACGAACAAATTGAGTTAGTTCCTAAACGTTTTTTTAAAGACGAGGCCTATAAAAAATGCGGCATCGAGATGACCCCTACTCAATTGATGCAGGTTTTCAAAGACGATCCTAAGATGACTCAATTTGTGAAGCCATTGGCGCTCAATTATGCGGGTGAAGCAATTTTGAAAGCAGCCGGTGGCATATTGATTTTTTGGCCTCTAACGGAAGCTATTTACAGAGATAATCCAAATTGGAATCTCGCCTACATAGGAGCCGCCTGTTATTTGGTAGCAATTCCATTTCAAAATGGATTTAGCAAACGGGCAAAGTCGGCAATAGATTACTACAACAGCGGATACAAGCAAGCATCAAGAGTGAGTTTTAACTTACAAATTGATTCAAAAGGGCTTGGCATAGCAATGAAATTCTGATTTTTCGTATGGTTTAGAGAAATTTTAAATGCAAAAGCCTGGCATAAAGTCGGTGATCCCGTTTTCTCATTCGCTGACTTTATTTGTGTTGTGGACATTGATCACCGTTTTTGGTATCAAGTTTACCACGAAAGGCGAAGAGGTTACGTTATTACAACTTATCAGCAAAGGCTTCGCCTTTCCAGTTTTCATTGCTGGTTTTGTATTGGTCGCTTACACGCTCGCCCGAAACCTAAGAACAGTTTTAGGGCTTTATCGTCCCGCTCGGCTTGCGCATTCGGTTTTGATTTACCCGTTGATTGCAATTCTTTGCTCACTGCTAGCTTCCACTTATCTGGGCAAATTCAATAATTTTTCCTCGTATGGATGGCCATTGGTAAACTGTTTGTTTGTTGGAATTTCGGAGGAGTTAATGTTCAGGGGAGTCTTGTTGAGCAGCCTAGTAAGGATTTATAGATTTTGGAGAGCCGCCATCATTCTTTCATTGATGTTTGGAATGGTCCATGTCTTGAATGGCTTCATTACTGGACTATTTTTCGAGTCGTTTGTGCAAGCCATTCTGGCAACTTTCTCTGGATTTATTTTTTTAGCCATTCGGGTGAAGACTAAAAGTATTGTCTTAGCAATTGCTATTCATTGGCTTTGGGATTTCTCAGTTTTTATGTCCGCGACAAATCCTCATGCAGGCGGCAAAATTATTGAGATGATGGTAAGTATTGTTCTTGCTGCAAGTCCTTTGGCTTTCGGTGTTTTAGGGATAGCCCAACTAAGGAACAGAAAGGTAGTCGAGGATTTTTTGGCCGAACAGCCTGAGTCAATTTCCTATTAGCTATCTCTTTTTCTGCTAACTCGCAGCATGAGCACCTTTTCTACAGTCTGCAGAATCATTGTTACTTATAAAAGCCCTGCACGTACGGTTCCGGTTAGTCTTCACTTTTGTTTGGTTCTTCAAAAAGAATCGCATATCCTTTCCAATCGGGATGGCTATTGACAAGTGCTTGCAAAATGCCAACCATTGGAATAAACAACACCATCCCCGAGAACCCCCACACCATACCTCCCACTATTACTGCGGTGAATACCATCATCGCATTCATCTCCATTTTGTTACCAATCAATTTTGGGCGCAAAAAATTCTCTTGCACCAGATTAGATGCATAGAGCGAAATGCCTGCAAAAAGCACTGCCCAGCCGGAGTCTTTGGTGATCCACATGAACAACAGGATCACAATAAATGCGATCAGGTTTCCAATGTAGGGGATCAGGTTAAGCACTGAGATGAAAACCCCAAAAAAGAATGCATATCGCACACCAAAAAGAAGCAGAATAACAAAACTCATCATCGCGCAAATACCTGTGAGCAAAAGCGTGCCTGCCAAATAACTTTTGATCGAGCGTTGGGCATTTGCGAAAAAGCTTTGGGCCTGCTCTAGTCGCTCGCCCGAAAATTTGTGTAGCATAAAACGCCTTGCCAGTGCCCGGTAGTTTAGGACAAAAAACAGATACATAGGAATAAGTGTCAGCGTGACGATGTTCTGGCTTAATTTGCTGATCTGCCCCGCTACCCATCCAATAATGCCACCCATATTCGATGTGCCGGAAGGGGCAATGCCCAAAGCCTGAATGGAAAGCCCGAAGGTTCGTTCTACTGAGTTAGTCAGTTGATCGATCCCAATCTTCACTTTTTCGTAGAGTGTTGCCTCTTCTTTAATGATATTCACCGCCTCATACACGAGAAAAAAAAAGATGGCACCGCCCACCACGCAAAAAACTAAGGTTGAAAACACCGCAGCACTAGCGCGTGAAAACTTCTTGTGCTCTAAAAATGCGCACAATGGATGCATAACAAATGCAAACAAAAAGGACCACACAAAAGGAACCATCAGTTGCTCACCCACGATCAGGCCAGTGATCAGTAAGGTCACAAACAAAAGAAAGGTTGTGTACTTTTTTAGGCTACTTTCCATGTTAAATTAGACCCTTTTTGATAATACTTTGCCTACTGGCGTATCGGCTTCCACTGTTATCAGCTTTCCATTTTGATAGGTGTAGTAAGAGTTTTTCTTGTCGGGCGTAATCAACTGGTATTTGCCAGCCCCCATTGCTTTCAATTCGAGTTTTTCGGCATACATATTTGAAAATACAGAGGTGATGCCCTTGGGCTCAATGAAATACAAATCGACCATGCAAATCGTAATGTCTTGGTTTTCGATCTTAGTCTTTTCCCCGTTTCGTTCGCGTTGGTAACTCTTGCTGCCGATTTTTTTTACATGCGCGTGTACGTCTTCCGACCCTCGGTTAGCGTGCCGATAAGCCGTGCCCTCAATGAGGACATTGTTTTCTTTGATCACCTTCACTTCTGATTCAACGTGAACCGACACAACCACTACTTTTGTATCTGTTTCAGTTTTGAGATTTTTGATCGACTTGGTTCCTTTTTTTTCTTCAATGGCCTTGACGACACCAATTTTCTTTCCTTTAAAACTGACTTCAAAGGTAATTTCTGTTTTTTGGGCAAAGAGAGAGCTAACGATTAAGATACTAAGAAATGTTGTCGCCAATGGTTTCATATGTTAATATTTAGTTTTTAAATGTCACATGCCTGCATGCCGTAGTGGCATTTCGGCACGCAGGCATGGAATGGCCAGAATTATCATACCGTTGGGTGTATACAGCTCAATGGCCATTTCATAACTTTTTTTAGTTTTTTGTGGCGGTGAAATTAGAAATTAATTAGCTAGTTTCAAAGCTCAACATTTGTATTGGGTCGTTTGTAAAAGGGCTAAAAGATGAAAAAGGTAGCTATACAGGCACTGGTTCTGCTTTTTCTGATCAGTGTTTCTAATGACGCGGTCGCATGGGTGTATCCGGAGCACCGGAAAATTGCGCTACTGGCAATTCAAAAGCTAAATGCTGAGCAACGGGCGCTCTTTGATCAATTATGGGCGGAAGCAAGAAGAGGATACGAAGGTCGCCTCACGCTTTCGGTGATTGATACAACTCAATCGCTTGCCCCTACCCAACTTGATTTTGCCGCTTGGCCGGCCATAGCTGGTGACCATAGTTGCTCCCCCAGCGAGATGCTCAAATCTGTGCTACATACAAAGTGGATTTTGAAGGTGGCGGACGTAGCAGCACGTTTGGAAGTCAATTTAAAAAAGTCGAAAAATGTTAGCTGGTATACAAACGCCATTCGTGATTCTGACATCCGACTGCAACGCTCAGATGTCGACTACGCAACACGGGCAGGTTCAAACAACGTGCACTTTTTGTTAGCGCGACACGAGGTTGAGCTAGCACTTGAAAAATACATGGCTGACTGCTTGATGAAAGGCGCGCCCTTGAATGCCGTGGCAGCTTATACCTGGTTTCATCATTCAGCTTTGGCCAAAGCCCAACGATACTCAGACGGGAATTTGTCAAGCGCACAGAGATCTGAAGTTATTTTAGCTAGCCTTGCAGACGAAGCATTTGCGCTCCATTTTTTGGAAGACGCTTTTGCGGCCGGGCACATTGTAGGCACTTGGGGGACTGCCGCGCTACGGAAAGGCACACACGATCGCTACAACGAAAAAGGTGTAGAAATAGAGACATGGGAAGGAAAAAAAATGGTAGTAAAAGGTGATGCCTATTTGCGCACTCAAGATGCAGAGGTAGTTGCCGCTGCTGTTCAAAGAAGTTTAATGCAGCTCATTGCTGCCGCCAATGGAAAGTTGCCGATTGAGCCGGAAGAATTTTTTCTAGACTCGGCTATTGGGCCTGATACGATGGATGTTTGCAAAAATAATTTTTTACCGTCCCGAAAACTGAACCGCGACTTAGTTAGGGAAGTGCTATTAAAAACACCCTTACCCGGTTTGGCCACGGGAGAAGGTGAACTTCCCCGTTTTCGCGCGGAGCTTGGTTTGTTTGCAGGTGTCTCTACGTCATTGAATGGATCCTCGGTTTCGGGTGGCTTTGGAACGGTGCAGAATAAAGGAGGCGGCATCGGTGGCTTGGAGGCCAATGCAATGATCGGGTACGGGTTAGATGGTGTGTTGAATCAGTCTGGCGATGGATTGATTTTTCTTCAGGTTGGTTGGCGACAGGACGCGCCATCATCACATCAGTTTATTAATCAAGATCCGACTTCTCCGGCCACCTCGATTACGTCTGTTATTCCGGGGCGCTCTGCATACAACATTCGGCTGCGCCTTCCTTTTTGGCTTTTGCCTGGCGACTTGCTGGTAGCGGGCCCAATTCTTGCGCTCGTGTCACCAAAGACTTTGCAACGTATGGCTGTCGGAGCTGTTAATGGAGGCGCTATTCCGTGGCAATCAGGCATCCGCACAGGCATCGGACGGTTTCAGTTTATTTTAGGGAGAGAGTTCGGAGTATCGTTGTATGGAATAGGAAGTACTACAGATGCGTTGTTCGTGCCAGATGCTGCTGGCGATCTTTACATTTTGTCTTATAAGTCAGCCAAATTTGATTTTCCGGTTTTTGAGTACCGGCCAGTGCGTTCTTTTTCGCAAGACCAAAGTTCTATTTTAAAAGTGCAGTTTTCGTTTGGTGTAGATGTTCCCTATCAAGTTCGCACCGTTGCTCCGGTCGGTCGGGCACCTATCGAGTTACAATCGGTTTGGCACATAACTGCTCGTGTTCTCTTTAACTGGCGACACTATTTTTAAAAACATTTAGTCACCCTTATTTTTCGGAAAATCAAAAAACAACATTTTTCCACATCCCCAATCTGCATCCTCCCATTTTCTGACAGCTAATTCGGCACAGATAATTCCAGCAGTAGGGATATTCAAAATTTGCTCGCCCAATAAGCGATTCGCGAAATCGGTGAGCCCCGGGTTGTGTCCAAATAACAACACATTTTCTTCTTCATCGGCTGTTCTGTCTTTCAAGCCGCGAACGACTTTTAGGATTTCTTCTTCACTCGCGTGGTAAAGAGATTTGTTCTCGATGATTTTCGTTGTATTAAAACCCAACACTCCACAAATTATTTTACAAGTGTCTAAAGTTCTTACTGCCGGACTTGAGACAACGATGTCTGGTGTAAGCCTTTTTTCTTTTAATCGCCTGCCCATTTTGGGAGCATCTTTTTCTCCTCGGGAGTTCATCGGTCGGTTGAAGTCATCGATCTCCGAGTTGTCCCAACTGGATTTTGCGTGGCGAATGAGATAAAGTTTTTTCACATATAAAATTAACAAATCCTGCTTGTATCTTTGTATATCATGGAAAAACGGCCGATCAGAAAGGAGATCAAGTACACCAGTTTATACTACTTTATCCGCTTTTTGATTTTCGCGTCTAACTTGTTACCACGTAAGTTATGGTTAGCGTTTTGCGGCTTCTTGGGACGTATCGCGTATCTGTTTTCGCCACAACCCAGAGAACGTGCCATTTATCATTTAGGAATGGCGTTCAGCCGGGAGAAATCCACACGCGAGATCATTGCCTTAAGCAAGGAAATGTTTGTGATGTTGGGAAAGAATGCAGGCGATATTTTACGATCGCTGAAAGTGAAAACGCTGACCGATTTGGAAAAATTTGTAACCACGTACGGATTAGAAAATTATGAAAGAGCATTTGCCAAGGGCAAAGGTGTGATGTTTCTCACTTCACACCTGGGGGCTTTTGATTTGCAGATTACCAACATGGCGCTCCGCGGACTGAATCCAAACATTGTCGGCACAGCGCTGAAAGACGAACGACTAAACGCTTTGCTGTGGGAGTATAGAAACGCGTTTGGTGCCATTGCCATCGAACGTGGAAAGGAAAGCGTCCGACTTTTTAAGGCATTGAAATCGGGCGGATCTATAGCCATTTTGATCGATCAGGACACGAGAGTAAAAAGCCGTTTTGTTGATTTTTTTGGAATGAAGGCGTCTACACCTATTGGTGCTACTATTTTAGCCTTGCGAACAGGTTGTGCCGTGGTGCCGACTTACATTTTTCTCGATGAAAAGGGAATGCAGCAGATGCATATCCTGCCTGAGATACCCTTGCTAATAACAGGCGATGAAGAAACAGATCTTGTGGTAAATACTCAGTTGTTTACCGATTTTACAGAGAAGATCGTGCGAGAACATCCCGAGCAATGGGTGTGGATGCATGAACGCTGGAAAACCAGACCTGGGGAGGAGATCCGATAATTGATAAATTAAATTCCTGTATAAGTAAAAGGAGTGATTAGTTTCAATTCTTCCTTTACCCGTTCATTTACTTCTAGCGTATGAACGAAATTTACTAATGTTTCTTTAGTTATCTTTTCATTCTTTCTTGTCAATGCTTTCAACGCTTCATAAGGATTTGGGTAACCTTCTCTCCTTAAAATTGTTTGAATGGCTTCGGCAACTACCGCCCAATTGTCATCCAGGTCTTTATCAATGGCCGATTGATTCAATTCCAATTTGTTGATTCCTTTTTCCAGAGATTTCAATGCAATGAACGTATGTGCCAGTGGAACGCCAATATTTCGCAGCACTGTTGAGTCAGTCAGGTCGCGTTGCAATCTAGAGATTGGAAGTTTAGCGGAAAGATGTTCGAACAATGCGTTGGCAATTCCTAAGTTGCCTTCTGCATTTTCAAAATCAATGGGGTTCACTTTATGAGGCATGGCCGAAGATCCTACTTCACCTTCTTTAATTTTTTGTTTGAAGTAGTTCATGGCCACATATTGCCATACATCTCGGCTGTAGTCGATCAAGATGGTATTGATCCGTTTTAGATTGTCAAACAGAGCAGCCATATTATCATAATGCTCTATTTGTGTCGTAGGGTTACTGCGCTGAAGTCCCAACCTTTGGTGGGTAAAGTTATTGGCAAACCCATTCCAGTCAACTTGTGGGAACGTAATATGGTGTGCGTTAAAATTTCCCGTTGCTCCTCCCAGTTTAGCTGAGTGTGGAATAGTATGCAGCAGCATTTGCTGCTTTCTGATTCGCTCAATAAATACGTGGATTTCTTTTCCCAGTCTGGTAGGGGAGGCGGGCTGCCCATGTGTGCGCGCCAGCATGGCGATATCTTTCCATTGTGTTGCCTGTTGTTCCAAGAGCGACACCATTTTATTCAACAGGGGTAAAAACTCTCTTTCCAAAAACTCTTTCAACAATAGCGGAGTAGCGGTATTATTTATATCCTGAGAGGTCAACCCAAAGTGAATGAACTCTTTGAAGGCCGACAGTCCCAATTGATCAAATTCATTTTTGAGAAAATATTCAACTGCCTTTACATCATGGTTGGTGGTTTTTTCAATGTCCTTTATTTGTTTTGCTTGGGCTTCAGAAAAGTTCAAATAGATAGAGCGCAGCGCAATTGCTTTGTCGGACGGAAAAGAGGCGAGTTGAGGAAGTGGAATCTCGCTCAGTGCAATAAAATATTCGACTTCTACGAGCACCCGATACCGTATCAATCCAAACTCAGAAAAATAAGCCCGTAACGATTCGGTAGACTGAGCATAACGGCCATCAATAGGGGAGATTGAGAAAAGAGAAGATTGCAACACGATGTTAATTTTAAACAGTAAAAGTACGCAAAGGATTTAAGATGGCTAAACAAGGGACTTGTAGCTGCTTGACGGAAAAGATTTTGTATTGTTTAAGAGGACTTTCAATGCACTTATCAAGAACTCTCAGAGTAATTATATCAATTAGTAAAAACGCGGTTTGGATCAGCGCTAAGGAATCCTAGCAAAGCGAATTTTCTGCTTTGTTTTTGAATGAAGAAGCTGGTTCAGGGTTTCTTCAATGCTACTGAAAAGTTGGGGTAGTTCTGTTTCCGCCCACTTCAGTACCCTATTTCTACGCTTCGGTTATTTTCTGAACCCACGGCTGTCTAAAGCTTTTCACTTTTGAGCAACAAAAGAGAAAAATTTATGAAACAGTCGATCAAAATCATTATTGCAGTTGTTGTTATCGGTTTAGCAGCAGGTGTTTTAGCCTGGCAGTTAAGAAATAGTCAAAACACTAAGCTTCGTGAGGCAAAGGAGGCACAAGTACCCATTCCTACTACGGTAGAATCACTTCAGCTATTGCCTCAAACAATATCGGGTGGGTTTTCTGTTCAGGGTATCACCCAGCCCTTTCAAGAAGTGGTGGTAGCCAGCGAGGCTACAGGAAAAATTTCACATTTGTTTGTAAAGCAAGGTGATGTGGTGAAGGCGGGCGCAATACTGTGTAAGGTAGACGCCACGCTGAAAGAAATTGAATTGAAATCGGCCAATGTGCAACACGATAAAGCAAAGAATGATTACGAAAAATATTTACGATTACAAGCTGCCAATAATACATCAACGGCAGAAGTGGAAAATGCCCATTTACAAATGATGCAGTGGGGATACAACGTAAAATCACTCGAGCAACAAATCAAAGAAAGTTCAGTTCATGCGCCCTTCACGGGAATGATTGTTGAAAAACTCACAAACGTGGGTGGTTATCTCCAAGTTGGCACACCGGTAGTAAATCTCATTGATATTGAAAAGTTAAAGGCGCTGCTATGGCTGGATGAAAAAGCTATTGCTTCCATTCATATTGGCAATCAGGTAAGAATACGGCTTGATGCCATGCGCGATGTTTTGATTTTAGGGAAAGTAATTTTTGTGAGCCCAAAAGCCAATGAGTTGGGAAAGTTTCAAGTGCAGGTTGAGTTTAACAACACCATGAACGCCAAGGCGGGAATGACCCTACGCGCTTTCTTTCAAGAAGAGAGTACAACCGATGTGTTATTGATTCCTAAAAGCGCGCTGGTACTGAATAGTGTAACTCCTGCCGTTTTTGTTTTGGAAGGAAACAAAGCACGTCTTCAACCTGTAACCCTGGGTAACTCTCGCGAAAATCAAGTGGAAGTAACACAAGGTATTGCAGCCAACACGACAATAGTAGCCAGAGGTGTTGAGAATGTGATGGAGGGAATGATTCTAACAATTGCCAACACAACTAATTCAAATAAATAATCCCGCTTATGTCAATAGTAGAGATATCAATCAAGCGCCCACTTATTGTAGTGGTCATCTTCATCATTTTAGGGTTGGGTGGAATATTCGCCTACCAAAAATTGAACTACGAACTTTTGCCAAAGTTTAACATCGCTTATGTCAGCATTGGCACATTGTACCCGGGGGCTTCTCCGGCAGAAATTGAACAGTCCATTACCAAACCGCTAGAGGAAGCTGTTGCCAGTGTAGAAAAGGTAAAGCGAATCACCAGCAGCAGCAACCCTGATTTTTCACTGATCAACATCGAGTTTATTTATGGAGCTGAAGTTGAGCAGTCATTTCAGGAGGTACAACGCAAAGTGAACGAAGTAGTGGACAGGCTTCCCTCACAAGCAAAGAAGCCGGTGGTGAGTAAATTCAATATCAACGAAGTTCCCGTGATCAAAACCACAACTCGCGCGGTTGAAGGGGATGGGAAAAATTGATTTTATCGGATTGGAAGAGAAGGAATACATCGTGCAGATTAGTCCGGAAAAAATAAAGCATTACCGCATTTCTGTCTCACAAATTGTAGCATCACTAGAGCAAGCAGAAATCAACGTGCCTGCCGGCAATGTCACCTCTAATGGTTATCAGCAAGGTATTCGTGTCACGGGCAAAGTAACTAATATCGAAGAATTGAAAAACACACTTATAGCTACAGGCGAAAAAAGTGATATTAGGTTAGCGGATGTAGCAGAAATTGTACGCTATGCCAAGAAAAAAGAAACAACCAGTCGCTTAGATGGAAAAAGCATTGTGGGACTTATTTTATTTAAACAAAATAATGCCAACGCGGTAGAGATGAGTGCTCAAATTCAGGAAAAGTTAAAGGAGTTAGAGCAAACCTATGCCGATAAGAAACTAACGTTTGCCATTGCACAAGACGGTTCGGTATTCACTACTGCCTCAGCTACGGCCGTAAAAGTTGATTTGTTGTTGGCGATCGGTTTGGTGGCGCTGGTGATGTTGGTTTTTCTTCACAGCATGCGGAGTTCGATGATTGTACTTGTTTCGTTGCCCGCCTCATTGTTGAGTACAATCATCTTCATGTATTTTTTGGGCTACACCTTAAACCTGATGACGCTATTGGCAATGAGTTTGGTGGTGGGCATATTGGTAGATGATTCGATTGTGGTGTTGGAAAATATCTACCGACACTTAGAGATGGGAAAAGATAAAATCAAAGCCACTATTGATGGACGAGAAGAAATCGGGTTTACCGCTTTTGCGATTACACTAGTCGATGTGGTTGTATTTCTTCCGCTCGCATTGACAGGCGGATTGGTGGGCGATATTGTACGTGAGTTTGCCATGGTAATTGTAATCAGCACCTTATTTAGTTTGATTGTGTGCTTCACCATCACACCGATGTTGGCCAGCCGCTTTGGTCAGCTCGAGCATTTATCGGCTGCTACTTGGGCAGGCCGATTTGGATTGTGGTTTGAAAAATACTTTAAAGCGTTGGAAGAGGGATATGGCAAACTATTGCAATGGTCTCTTCAGAACAAAATGAAAGTAGTTGCTTTGGCGTTTGCCTTGTTTGTGGCCTCACTACTATTACCCATACTGGGTTATGTTGGCAGTGAGTTTGCACCACGCATCGACCGCGGTGAAATGGCCGTTACCGTTCAGTTGCCCACCGGCACCACACTGTTAGAGACAGAAGCGTTTAGCAAAAAAGTAGAAGCCAATTTAACGAAGCAGTTTCCTGAAATTACACGCATCATGGTGAACCATGGAGTAGCAGCCGAAGCATGGGGAGCACCCGAAGAACGGAACTTTGAGTTTAGCCTCAACTTCCAAAGTAAAGAGCAGCGTACTAAGTCGATTCAACAATTGGGAAGGGAAATCCAACGAAGTATTTTATCATCTCCTGGCACAAAAGTGAAAATAGCTATGATTGGTTTATTCGGCACAGCCGATGAGGCACCGGTTCAATTATTAGTAAGCGGAACAGATCGCGAAAAAGTGAGTGAGATTTCACAGGAGTTGGCTACGACTATGCGTTCAATTGCAGGCACCTACGACATCCGCATCAGCGGCACTGCACGAAAATACGATGTGCAAATTATTCCCGACAAGGATAAAATGGCGCGGTTTGGCGTAAATGCTACCGACCTCGGCACCGCTGTTCGCATTGCGATGGTGGGCTATGATGAATTGAAGATAGAAGAGAAGACCGAGAGTGTTCCCATTCGCATCACGCTGAATCCTGCTACAAAACAAGACATCAACACATTGACTCAATTAGAAGTGAATAGCTCATCTGGCCAACTTGTTGAATTGGGGCAAGTTGCAAGGATTGAACCGTTAAGCACACCGGCCATGTTGGAGCGTACCAATAAGAATGGATCGGTGACGATTTTTTGTGGAGTGGCAGGCCGGCCTGTTGGCGATGTAGGTGAAGATATCAAAACCGCCATTGCACAACTCAAAGATGTGCAGGGCGTATCGTTAGATTTTCAAGGCGACTTGGCCAATCAAGATGACAGCTTCGGACCGCTCGGGCTTGCCTTTGGCGCGGGCATTTTGCTTATGTACTTTATTATGGTGGCGTTGTACAATTCATGGATCGATCCTTTTGTCGTTCTGTTCTCTATTCCACTCGCGGTGATTGGCGCATTGCTGGATCTTCGGAATGATCATGATGACGGGGCTGGTTGCGAAGAATGGTATCTTATTGGTCGATCGCATCAATCAAAATTTAGCATCAGGGGAAACGCTTGCGAACGCCATCGAGGAAAGTGGCAAGACGAGACTGCGACCTATCATGATGACTACCATCGCCATGGTGCTGGGTATGTTACCGATTGCCATTGCGAAGGGCAACGGAGCGGAAGTAAAAAACGGATTGGCGTGGGCCATTATGGGCGGGCTCACCAGCAGCATGTTTCTTACACTTGTGATTGTGCCGGTGGTGTATGCCATCATTCACAATTTAACAGCAAAGTTCAACAAGGTTCACCCCATGTTGGTGAAAGCAGCAGCGGTTGCGATAATTCTCTTTTTCAACCTCCTTCCAACATCGTCTGTGCAAGCACAAGACACGTTGCAGCTTTCTGTAAAAAGTGCCTTGGCAATGGGCATGGAAAACAACGCGGCCGTGCGAATAGCAAAACTGGAGCCGTTAAAGCAACAAGCCTTGCAACGCGAAGCATTTAGTTATCGGCTGCCACAATTGAATGGCTTTGGGAATTACCTACATGCCACGCAGATTCCGGTTGTTTTTTTTCCTTCGCTCTCGGCAGATCCGGCAACAGGTGAATTGATCTTTGGCCCCGTGCAAGCCATTAAAGCGGGTAGCAACCATGCCATCACCGCAGGGGTGAATGCATCTTTTGACCTGATCAATTTACAAACCTCTTCAAACATTAAGCAAGCAGCGATCAGCAGAGAAATTGCCCAAAAGAAGGTGAGGGCTTCCGAGCAACAAGTCGCTTATGAGATTAAGAAAACATATAACGATATCTTGTTTATTAAATCGCAGCGCAAGGTGGTAGAAGAGTCGATGACAAGATACGCCTTGGCGCTTGCGTTTCAACGGGGCATGTTGTCAAATGGCTTTGCCATCCCCAACGATACCCTTCGCGTTTTTACGGATAGGCAAGTACAAGAATTGGATTTGATTCAGCTTCGCTATGCAGAAGATAATTTATTGAACCTGCTCCGCTATCAATTGGGTTTGAAAGCCAAAACGTTAATCAAGTTAACCGATGAAGATTTCTCGTATGACGTAAGTGAAGATAAACGCGACCCGAACTTTGTAAATCGGGCAGACTTGGCTGTGTACCAATCTCAAATTACGTTGGCTAAGCAGAGTTTGCGCGTGGCCCAATCTGCCAGCTTGCCCATCCTTTCACTCACGGGCAACTGGCAACTGCAAGGGCAAGATGAACGATTAAATCTTGCGACCTGGAAATTCCCCCAAAGTTCCTACGTAGGCGCGAGCATCACTATTCCATTGTTCAATGGCTTTAGACGCGAAGCAAGAACACAGCAGGCCAATGTGGATATACAGCAAAGCACGTTGCTATACCAAGATGCCATTAACAGGTCGTTGCTCGAGTATGAACAGCAACTGAACAAGTATGAAGAGCTGCAGCGAAAATTAGCTGTTCAAAAACATGTGGTTGAATCGGCACAACGCGCTCTTGCTTCACAAGCCGATCGGTACAAAAAAGGTTTAGTAAAGTGGTTGGAAGTGAAAGATTCTGAATTGGTGTTAACTCAGGCGCAATTTGGTATTGCAAGTATTCAGATGCAACTCAACAGTACTTTTATTGAACTTGAAAAAATTAATCCTAGCAAATGAAGAAGATACTCATAACGCTTGCTGGCTGCTGGTTAAGCATTCAAAGTGTAGCTCAAGACAAAAAGCCTTCCCGTTTTGAATATTATTTCAACGGTGCAGTAGGGATTTATAATCCTACCAACGGACCAAAAGAGTCTGACTATGCAGGCAACACGTTTTCCTTTCAATTTCAAGTCAACTACAAAGACCATTTTTTTACACGGCTCTTTGTTGATTCGTACGACATTGGTTACAAGAATGAGCTGACTACCCAAGGGATTGTGCTTGCATTCAATGATCGGGTGCAGGCGATAAATTTGGGTGGCGACTTTGGTTATACATGGCTGATTGGTAGGGTTTCGCCTTATGCCTACGCGGGGGTGGGTCTTGCTTTGGTAAGCTTACCGCAGGTTACCACGGCCGTGGGTAACCGCGTTCAAATTGATAAACCGTCTATTCAAACATTTGCATTTCGTACGGGGGCAGGTCTTGATTTTGAAATCACTAAAAATTTCATCGTCTATTTAGAGGGCCAATTTTTATCCATTCCAGATACAAGCCCGCTCCAGAGGCAGGCATTGAATGGTATCAGTTTGCAAGCGGGGATCAAGACACCACTTTGAGTAGTGGAAACACTACTTTTGAGTTAAAATGATTTTCTAATTTTACGCCTTGTGAGCACTACAAAAACACAAGTCAACGAATGAAGGTCTTTTCATTTTCACTTCGCGCCTGGATGCGCTATTTTGGATCGCCTCTGTTTGGGATTATTCTGTACATAGTAGCATTCTTTCTGGTGTCTGATGAAAGCTTTGAAGAATACTATATCAGTTTTGGAGCATGGGCATATATTTACGATGTGATTATCGCCATCGCTTGGTCGGCCATTAACCTCGAGATCAGTTTTATTGTAAGTGACGCGCTTGATAAAGTGCTGCCTTGGACAACCAAACCTTTCTGGCGTTTTCTCACTCAAAGCAGCTTACAACTTGTGCTGACTATTTTGATGTTGTTTGGCTGTTTGACATCGTACATCTACGTGTTTCATCTAGAGCAATGGACAGAGCATGATTTAACAATTATTTTTATTCCTACGGCCATCATTGCAGGTTTGATCAGCCTTTTGGTGATGGGCGTAAACGTTGGGGTTTTATTCTTTCAACGCTGGCAAGCTACTCAATTGGAGGCAGAACAATTGAAGCAGGCTAATCTGGAAAATCAAATTCAGATTTTAACGCAGCAATTAGACCCCCATTTTCTATTTAATAATTTTAACACACTTTCATCTTTAATTGAGGAAAATCCGAAAAGCGCCAACCAGTTTTTGGCAAAAATGAGTGACGTTTACCGATACGTTTTATTGAATCGCGACCAGAAGGTAGTAACGTTAAAAGAAGAGTTGGAAATGATTGAGGCCTACACCCATTTGCTAAAAGAGCGATTTGGAGAGCACCTGCAAGTTGCTATTGACATTGCATTACCGCAACAGAGGTTATCACTTCCGGTGTTGGCCTTACAAAATTTAGTAGAGAATGCGGTAAAGCATAATATCATCAATGCCCAACACCCGTTGCTGATTACCATTCGCGCCAATAAAGATTTGCTGACTGTTGATAATACTTTTCAGCCTAAGCTCCATGCGGAAAATAGCAACAAAGTTGGACTAAAAAATATTCAGGATCGGTATAAGTTATTGAGTAAGAAATCAATCAAAGTGGAGAATAAAGGCCAACTCTTTCGTGTTACTTTACCCCTGCTAGACTTATGAAACTTGTTTTATTAGAAGATGAACAACCTGCGCTTCGGCATTTGATGCGGATGATCGAACAGGTTGCCCCACACGCAGCGATAGTGGCGCATTTCGATGCGGTAGAAAGTGCCATCGACTGGTTTCAATCCAATACGGATTATGATTTAGTTATCAGCGATATTCAGCTCTCAGATGGACTAAGCTTAGCTATTTTTCGGCAGGTGAAAATGACTAAACCAATTATTTTTACCACGGCATTTGATCAGTATGCCATCGAGGCATTTAAAGTAAATGGCATCGACTATCTACTAAAGCCGGTGAAAGCGGAGGAGCTCAGTAAAGCGATTGAAAAATACCGAACTCTTTTCAGCGGCAACACCCAGCCCACATTGGATGTCGAAAAGTTGATAAAGCAAATTGTAGGTCAGGAAAAAGTATATCGCGCTAGGTTGCTGGTTCATTTTCGCGATGAGTTAAAAAGTATTCCGACAGACAACATTGCATTTATACATAGCGAGAACAAAACTTCGCACCTCTATACAAAGGCGGGCGAAATGTTCATTTTAGATCAAAACATGGAAGAGCTGTTCATTATTTCTTTCAGCTCCATAAAAAGTAACCACCAACATTTCAATGGCAAGATTAAAGTGCTGCTGACCTTACCAACCAAAGAAGAAATCTTGGTAAGTCGCGAGCGCGCCCCTGAATTTAAGATATGGTTGGGTAGTTAAGTCACCCGCTACACAGCTTCTGATCTGGCTTCAGCGACTTAAAAGAGATCATTCTACAATTTTAGCCCTCCTTTTTATTCAAATAGGCTGAATTGTTGTTACTCAACCACCTGTGTTCAATATGCTGAGCCTTTCGGTGGCTGACCCGAAAATTTAGTTGTCACACATTTCCATTTGCTTGTCTAACCTCAAAAACAACGAAACAATGAAGACTTTAAACACCATCTTATTGGCAATTATCGCCATCAGTGCAGCAGCCCAATCAACAAAAACCAAATCAATTATGAGCAAAAATGTAACCGAGGTTGTCATCTACCAGATCAAACCAGAAAAGATCAAAGACTTTCCCGCCATTTTAGAGGCAGTGAGGACCAACTTGAGCAAAGTGCCAGGCTTCGTCAGCTACAAAACATTACGTTGGACAAAAGAACCTAACGAATTTATTGCCAGCGAAAATACTTTTATTGACATTGTTGAATGGAAAACGCTAGAGGATGCAGCCAACGCAATGAAAGCTGGCGAGCAAAATCCAGTATTTGGCGAGTTCCTCGGTTCAATTGAAAAGATTACTATAATGGGTCACTTTGATTTCTACAAGTAAAAAAAGCAATGCTAGATATTTTTCCCGCTACTTATACTGACCAAAAAGATTCTGTGTTGGTAAATGCTTCTCGGCAAGGCGACCGGGAGGCTTTGGAGCAGCTGATCAGGAGACATCAAATGTTTGTCTACAACGTAGCCTGGAAGATGGCTTTCAATCCGCATGATGCCGAGGATTTAGCGCAAGATGCATGGGTGAAAGTGATCACTAACCTGGCCACGTTTAAGGGCGAAAGTGAATTTCGCACATGGCTCTACCGGATTGTGGTCAACCACTTCCTGAATGTGAAAAAGAGGCCAGCCGAAAAGATGATTTCTGAGTTTGGCGAATACTTTGGTGGCTTGGATACGCTCGCAGATGAAGAGTTGCCCGAAGAAGAACAGCTCGAGCGAGAGAAAGAAATTGACGAGGTGAAAGTAAGCTGCACGGCTGGTATGCTGCTCTGTTTAGATCGGGAGCAAAGGATGATTTATGTGTTGGGTGAAATCTTTGATGTTGATCATAAATTAGGAGCGGAAATCCTGAACATATCTACGGATAACTATCGTCAGCGACTGGGTCGCGCCCGAAAAGATCTGCACCAATGGATGGACAAAAAATGCGGCCTTGTCAATAAATCCAATCCATGCCGATGTGCTAAAAAAACAAATGCCTTTGTAAAGCAAGGTTGGGTGGATAAAGAAAATCTACTTTTTAACGTCAATTATTTGCGACTGATAAATGATGTTGCTAGTTCAGAGACCAACATCGGCTTTGAGCAAACTGACAAACTTTACAAGACCCTTTACCAAGCGCATCCCTTGCAGCAGCCAAGGCAGCCCGATTTGATTTTGAAAAATATTCTTGACCACGAACTGGTCAAATCAATTTTTCGGCTGTAAAAAGCAGTGCTTGCCCCTTTCCATTTTCAGTAGGTTGGCGATAGATTTGATGACTTCCGTTGGGTGCATTTCAAATTGACGCGCCTTTTCTACCCTCACCCCATTGAGTTACTACGTTCACGCAGTTCATCATCCCCTCTCCCCCGGGAGAGGGACATACAAGCTATAAGGAATGAAAGAGTCTAAATGGGTGAGGGCAATGAAGAAAACAACTGCGATAATTTGAAATATACCCATTCCGTTTCAGTCACGAATTTATCCGCTTCGGTAAGTCTGTTACCAACCGGGCGCTCAGAAGATTTCATATTTATGTAAAAAAACGATATGAAAATTCTACTTACTATTTGCTTCATTATTTCAATGATGCGGGTAAACGCTCAATCAGATCGGATAATAGGCGTATGGCTCACTTCCGGCAAAATGATTTGGCTTACGCCTGACGTGGACGAGAAGGGAAAGCCCCTGACGGATACCGAAAATCCGGATCCGGCCAAGCGCAACAGAAAGTTAAAAGGCCTCGAAATCATTTCTGGTCTTGCGTATGCGGATGGAAAATGGAAAGGTACTATCTATGATCCTGAGAGTGGCAAAACCTACAAAAGTCAGATAAAGTTGGTAAACGAAAATACCTTGGAGCTAACTGGCTATGTGGGTTTACCAATGTTTGGCATAACTGAGACCTGGAAAAGAAGTAGCCACGATAAAGATTAACCCGATGAAGCACTTGCCTAAATTTTTTATTGTGGTCGATTTGGGGTTTATTGTTTATTGGCTGATCACTGCATTTCACTTGATAGACGAAGCCTATTTGTATAACGATTACACCAACCCAATATTGGTAGCTTGGAACTGGAGTTTTTTTCCTCTCGATATGGCCATCTCGGGGTCGGGGTTTTATAGTCTTTTCTTAAGAGGCAAGAAAAAAGAGTTCTGGAGATTCTGGGCGCTGATTTCATTGGTGATGACAAGCGTATCTGGCCTCATGGCTATTTCTTATTGGACAATCACAGGAGATTTTCAGTTGCAGTGGTGGCTTCCAAATTTATTTTTATTGGTTTATCCTCTATTCTTTATTTTTTGGTTATCAAGAGATAAGTCATATTGACGAAGTCATAACGGTCAAAAATATAGTTGGCTTTGCGAGAGGGACTGCTCAGTGACGTAGGGTATGATGATTGACTCTTTTTCAATCCCGATGTTTCTTGGGGAGAGGTTCGAATTTCAACTGGTCATAATAGTAAAGAGTGGTAGTTGAAAACATTTTTCCTCGTTAGCTAATTTTGTTTTAGCTCCAAAATATGCCGATGCTCGGCAGGCAGGAGGCGATTTCGAGTTGGTTACAAAATCGACCTGCCAACCAGCTCACAATGACGGCCAAGAATATGTATTTTGCAGAAGTAAACTAATGGAATAAAATAGGAACAGCGTTCTGTTAAACCTCGCGAACTTTAAATGGTCGAAAGGGTTTACAAGAATACATTTATTACCCACGCAATCGCCATTAAGATGCTCTACACCCAAAGGGATGATTACAAGCTCAGCGATTCTATGTGCCAACTAAGAATTAGTTGTTAGCAAATGAAACATTAATAAAGCAATTGCCGGTCGATGTTATCGATGGCCTGACCAAAGAACCTACTGCCGAAGGCGCACTGGGTAGAAACAGAGACGGCTATTTTCACGTGCGCTTTCAACTGGACATCGCATTTCTCGGTTCGTATGCAGTCCGCTCGAACAGCGTTGCAGCACTTGCTAAATTTATTTTAGCTGCTGAATATTCGTTTGCACGGCAGAAGCAGGCAGGTGATTTCGAATTAGTAATCCCGTCTAGCCTATCTCGGCCAACCAACTAATGGCGACTTATCAAGCGGTATTTCTTTTTTCACGGCTGCTCTTGGGCAGTCGTTAGTTCTGTTGCAGCAGTCAAGTTGGTACAAAAATCGGCCTGTCGACCAGCTCACAACTAGGCTAAATAATCTTACAACGAAATTTCAACTTGGGCTGACTTATCTAAAAACACAAGTAGAAATCTTAAAGCAGTATGATGCCGAAGCGCCTAATCGGTTGCTTTTTGATGCAGTGGCATTTTATTCGTTGGGTAGTTGTCTAAACGATGCGCAAGCAAAAGCGATAGGCGTTGAATTTATCGAGTTAGCGTTGGCACAACAAAATGCAGCTGGATTTTATACGGAAGGTGGAGGTTTTGACAGCAGCTACAATGGCGTTTCCATACGGTTGGCGTTGGTATTATTGGGTATCCTTTTAGCACAAGAGCCGATGTATGAAAAATTGAGAAAGTCCGTTGGGTGCAGTGTGCAATGGCAAACATCTCGCATACTTCCCTCAGGTGAAATATCTCTACAAGGAAACACACGGGTGTATCCTGGAGGGGAACAATTTTTACGTCAGGTAAAAACGATTGCCTGGATTGATACCTTATTGGCATTTTTTTTTACGAGTACTTTTTCTTCTGATAATTCCTATCTGGCACTCGCTCAGAAAGTACAAGCCTTTTATAATTGATTTTCCATTAGTCGTTAACAGGTTCTTAACAAGGAGGCCACAACTCCGCGGTAAAAAAGGCCGTTTACACCAACGGTTAAAAAAGCATCGATTTGATTAATTAGATTTGTGGCCTTTTTTATGCGAAGCAATAAAACTTTCTTTTTAATTATTTTTCTGGAAGTCGCATTGTTTCCACTGTCGTCAATTGCCCAACCCAAAAATAAACCGGGTACTGGACTACCGATTGCAAAAGTCAGTAAACCAATTGTATTAGATGGCAAGCTCGATGAACCGGAATGGCTCGCGGCTTATGTTGCAAAAAATTTCTACTTGAACTATCCGGTAGATTCGCTACCCCCCACCTTTCAATCGGAGGCACGGATGACTTTTGACGATCATTTCCTCTATGTGTCATTTGTTTGCTATGACGATAGTAAACCAGATATCGTACAATCTCTAAGGCGCGATATCGACTGGGATAGGAATGATAACATCGGTATTTATTTAGATCCATTTAATGACTATACCAATGGATTTTTCTTTACAATTACCCCATACGGTGTACAGTCAGAGGGGATTATTTCCAACGGAGGGCAAGATGGTGATGGCTCATTTAGTAATAGTTGGGACAATAAATGGTATTCTCATGCCACGCGTTATCAGGATCGATGGGTGGCCGAACTAGCTATTCCATTTAAGTCATTTCGTTACAATCATAAAGTAAAGGAGTGGAATGTTACCTTTTTACGGAATGATGTTAAACGCAATCAAGTATCCAGTTGGATTGCCACGCCTATACAATATATTCCTGCTTCGTTTGCTTATACGGGTAAACTGCAATGGGAGACTTCCGCGCCACATGCTGGGGCTAACATATCGGTAATCCCTTACTTAGCAGGCAGCGCCTCGCGCGATGACGAAAAAAATGAGCCAGCCGTTAGTTCATCGGCCATTGGTGTGGATGCTAAAATTGCAGTGAGTCCTTCGCTGAATTTGGATTTAACCGTTAATCCCGATTTTTCAAATGTAGAGGTAGACCAGCAAGTGATCAATCTGACAAGGTTTGAATTTCAGTTTCCTGAGCGTAGACAATTCTTTTTAGAAAATAGTGATTTGTTTTCCACTCCCGGTTTTCCGGATACGCGTCCGTTTTTTAGTAGACGAATTGGATTGGCAATAGATTCTACTGGTTCAGCGCAGCAAGTGCCGATTCAATATGGTGTCCGGTTGAGTGGCAAAGTGGGGAAGGACTGGCGTATAGGAGTATTGAATATGCGTACCCAAGAAAAGGAGTCGCTGGGTTTGCCCGCTCAATTGTATTCCATGGCCATTGTGCAACGGCAAGTATTCTCGCGATCAAATATCAGTGTTTTTGTTGTCGACAAACAATCGCTTGGCCTAGGCACCTATCAGCGAGGAAAATTCTATCAGCGCGATCTGGTAAAGAAAGTGGGTGGCGACTTTTACTACCATCGATCTATCGATGCGTTTCATTCTAATGAGAACTATTCAGCTGGAAATTTTCTGGGATACAACACACGCCACCTAAATGTTTTTTTTGCCAATAATTTTGTCGGAAGAAATTATGTTGCAGAGACCGGATTCGTCCCGTCACTGAGCGTCTATCCCGGCTATTTGAGTGGCTTTGCAAGGGTGCAAGGAAATTTTTACCCTACCCAATCTTCCGTTGCACAGAAAAATCTCGGTGGCGAGTTCAACTATACCTATATACCGGGAGGCGTATTGACCGACCGAACGTTTACATTAGATTACAATATCAATTTTCTGAATACTTCATCTTTTAGTGTTTCGGGCAGTCGTATCTTTCAAAAATTACCTGAAAAATTTAACCCACTTTATCCACGAGGTAACGGAACTTATCTCGTTGGTGAGCAGTTTGAATGGACTGAGTTCAACGTTCAGTATAACTCCAACACAAGAAAAGTTGTTAATTACTCTATCGAATCAACGGCAGGTCAATTTTACTCCGGCACCCGGCAAAGCTATAGAGGCACACTCAATTTTCGATATCAACCGTATGGTAGCTTATCACTTACCGCAGACTACAATAACCTGCAATTGGGGGAACCCTACGGAGGTACCGAGTTCTTTCTGTTGAGGCCTCGGTTAGATTTTACATTTACGTCAAAATTATTTTTTACCGGGGTGTTTCAATACAACACAAGATTTGAAAGTGCCAATCTCAATGCGCGCTTACAATGGCGCTTTAAACCAGCTTCTGATTTCTTTATCGTCTATAATCATGTGGTCAGTGGATATCCTTCAGACGCTCGCACCAATATCCAGGCATTGGTGGTGAAGTTTACCTACTGGTTAAATCTTTAGCGTCTTTGGGCAGCCCCCGAAACGGGGTCGGGCTGTCACTACTCGCCACCCCGCTCACATTCCATTTCGGGCTCAAACAGGCCGTTCCATCCCTGCTGCAGAATAGACGAATAAATCAGAATCTATAAACTAGTTAGTTACTTAAAACCTTATCTGTAAATTTGTGTTCTTCTAAAAAGTTTTTATGGCATTTGGATTATTCAAGAAAAGCGAGAAAAAAGTAGAGACACCCGCAGGCCCTCACTACCACGATCTGACAGTAAAAGAGATCATTGCTGAAACAAAAGACGCCATTTCCATTGCTTTTCAACAGCCAGCTACCGGAAACATAGCATACAAGTCAGGGCAATTTTTAACCTTGATTACCACCGTTCAAGGAAAAGAAGTACGGAGAGCCTATTCATTATGCAGTTCTCCTTTTGTTGATACAGATTTAGTTGTCAGCGTTAAGCGAGTCGACAAGGGGCTCATGTCAAACTGGCTGCCCGATAATCTGAAGGCAGGCGATAAAATTAAGGTGATGGACCCAATGGGGCAATTCACGACAGAGTTTAAGAAAGAGAATAAGAGACATCTGGTATTGTTTGCAGGTGGTTCGGGTATTACTCCTATGATGTCGATCATCAAATCTTTATTGAACCAAGAGCCTGATAGTATTTGCTCGTTGATTTATTGCAATCGCGACATTGACAGTATCATTTTCAAAAATCACCTCGATCAACTTCAAACCACTTATGAAGGCCGCTTGCACGTGATACATGTGTTGGACAATGCTCCCATGAATTGGCAAGGGTATTCAGGTCTTTTGAACAAGGAAATGTTAACCAAACTTTTCGAGCGCATCCCAGCTTGGGGCTTAGACAAAACAACATACCTGATGTGTGGTCCAGAGGGTATGATGAAAAACGTGGACAATTTATTAGCCGAACATAAAATTCCTGCGGACAAGATTTTCAAGGAAAGCTTCGTTACTGGTGTTATCGACAAACCAAAGAAAGAAGAGTCGGCCAAGCCTAACGGTGAAAAGAAGTCGAGAGAGGTGACCATCCGTTACGATGGCAACGAGTACAAAATAATGGTTGACCACAACCGTACAATTTTAGAAACCGCCTTGGACAAAGGAATTGATCTTCCCTATTCTTGCCAAAGCGGTTTGTGCACCGCTTGCCGCGGCAAGGCTTTGTCAGGCCAGGTTAAATTGGACGAAGAGGAGGGACTATCAAAGAGTGAACGTGCCGAGGGGTACGTGCTTACTTGTGTTGGCCACCCACTCACGGATGATGTGGTGATTGAGATTGGCTAAGCGCTTAGTTTGTATTCTTGTATCAATACTGATGGAGGAATGTGGAGCCGTTTGTTGATCCTTCGAATCATGTTTAGATTGAGCTTTCTTCTCCTGTTTAATACCTCCGACACCTTTCCTTTTTCACCAATAATTCCTATCAAGTCAGTTTGTTTTAAGCCCATTTCCTCCATTCTAATTTTTATCGCCTCAATTGGATCAGGTGCTTCAATTGGGAAATTTTCATTCTCATAAACATCTATTACGAGCGTAAGTAGTTCAGCTTCATCACCCTCATTAGTGTTAGCGGGCGCATCAAAAATTTCATCCAATCTTTTCAAGGCAGCTTGGTATTCCTTTTTTGATTTTATCGTTTTTATTTTCATCGTTTATAAATTTTATTTTTCTTCAGATTTAGTACAACATGCTTAGTGTTTGATTAAAATAGGTTTTTGCCATTTCAAATTGTCTTAGCGTCTATTCGATCGTATTCAGCATGGGTACCAATAAAACGAATGAAAGCCCAACTTCTTTTGTAGTTAAACCTAACGATAAGCCGGTAATGATTTCCTTTTATGTTGAACACGACTCTATCGTTAGGTAAAAAACTGGCACTGGAGTAAGCTATTTTTATGTCCCTTGGTGAATTCCAATCAGAATCCATTGCTGTTTTGTACCACGTCTTGAGGTGTTGCTCCGAATCTTTATGCTTTCCCCAAAAATCTCGGAGCGTACTTTTAGCAAGAACCCTTTTCATATACAAGGACAAAAGTAATAAACAGTTCCCAAAAAGGAAACTATTTCTTTTCTTTCTTAAACACCATCCCTTCAAAATCCACCTTCTCAATTTTCCCTGATGTATCTAAACTAAAGTTGGCGAGGGCACTCCCATACCAATCTTTTTCATACATGCCCCTAAACGTGTCGTAGTGCCAGTGCGACAACGTGGCTTTTAAAAAGTTGTTGGCTGAAAACATCAGCGCGCCATTGGTCACCGTAATCTCCAGTTCACCATACAAGGGATCGGTGTATTTGCCAGCATATTCCGCGAGCGGTTTTGTTGGATTGGTGTTGGTCACTCGCTTGGCTTCAAAGTCTTTCTCTCCCTTTTCACCTTGCTGTTTGAGTCCGGTATACAATTTTAAAAATTCAGTGCTCCAATCTCTGTTGCCACCCAACGCAAAAAGATCAAAGGTTTTGTAGACCAAGGCGTGCCTTACTTCTGCGTGATCGTAGTTACCAAACACATAAACGCCTAATTTGGAATCGGGTAACTGCGCATGAATGGCCACCTCGCCCGCCAGACTGCCGGTGTGATAATTTATTTTTTTGCCGTTGTAGTCGTGTTGAAACCAACCTAATCCATACGTGGTCCAGTTGGGTTTAATCAATTGCATGGTGGGATAGAATTCATTTCCCGGCACTATCACCTGTGGTTTGAACAATTCCTTCCAGGTGTTTGCTTTCAAAAGTCGGCCGCCTTCATACTTGCTGCTATCAAGCATACAGGCCATCCACCTTCCCATGTCTTCAATAGAAGAATGCACACTTCCTGCCGGTCCAATCACATCTGCGCTATAGGCTTCGATTGTTTTTATCGACCCATTTACCATAAAGTGGGGTTTAGAGTGGTTGGGGTCTTGCGCTTTCTTTAGGGTTGAAAAAGTTCTTGTCATTTTGAGTGGCTGAAAAATTCTGGCCTGAATAAAATCTTCCCATTTTTGCCCCGATAGCTTTTCAATCACTTTGCCGGCTGCTAAGTAAAAAATGTTTTGGTAGATGAAACTTGATCGTAGGGAGTAGCTGGGTTCAACTTGTTGTATTTTGCGCAAGACTTCATCAGAAGGTATGTTCATTACACTCCACAGAAAATCTGCATTACAGATCACGGATTTTTAGTTCCCTTGTAACATAAGGATCTGCCAAATGAAATTCTGGCAAGTATTTAATTACAGCATCGTCCCACTTTGCTTTACCCTCATCAACTAGAATGCCCATGCACACAGCAGTCATTGCTTTGGTGGTAGAAGCGCACGCAAAAAGTGTTTGTGTGTCCACCATATCTTTTGTGCCTAGTTCCCTTACACCATATCCTTTTGCAAAAATCAATTTACCGTCTTTTACCACGGCCACAGCCATGCCGGGCACTTGCCACTCTAGTCGTGATTTTTCTACATACGCATCAAATTCTTTTAGTTGAGCCATGGGTGGTTGCGCCCAAGCAGAATAGTTTATTAGAAAAAAGGAAAAGTAGGTGAGGAGCTTTTTCATATTATTTTCAATTCAAGTTGTGTAAACTTAACTAAGCCACTTATTATTGTTCAATAATTTGCTTCTTGTTTATAATCCGGAAAATAGCAGTTATCGCAATCAGTACCCACACGGTATTAATAAACGTAAACGGGTATGCTTCTTTGTACACACTATTAATAATCAGCAGAATGCCACCTGCTAAATTCATCAATTGAAAAGGCAGTGAATCGGATTTTATTTTTTGATAGCTATTCAGTCCATAAGCCCCTATGACAAGCAAAGAACCAACCCATCCCAACGTGCTAATTAGTATTTCCATTATTTTCTTAATTGAATTCGCAAAATGTTCATGTCGTTGGTGACGAAGAGCGTTTTGCCATCAGCAGTGAGTGTACAATTGGATGTGGCTTCTTCTACTTTTATTTTTCCTAACAATTCACCGCTCCCACTAAATATCCAAACCCCTCCAGGGCCAGTAGCAAAAATGTTACCCAGTGCATCCACTTTCATTCCATCGGGCAGGCCTTTTTCTGTTGATCCTATATTAGTGGCATCGTATAGAATCTTACCTGAAACGATTTCGAGCGAATCGTTTAGTTGATATTCATACCACATGGCTTTTTCGGGATCTGAGTTGGCAACATATAGTTTTTTATGATCGGGTGAAAAGGCGATGCCATTGGGCCGAGTCAGTGAATCGATCAACAGCCGCACCTGACCATTTGCTTTTGCGCAGTAAACTCCCTGGAACGCAATTTCTTTGGAGGAGTCTGCCATGTTTTTCACTAGGCCATAGGGAGGATCGGTAAAGAAAAAACTGTTGTTATAGAACACAACATCGTTAGGGCTATTGAATCGCTTGCCGTTGTACTTATCGGCAATCGTTATGAATTCCTCTTTTGGTTGGTCGATGGGCGAGTTCATCAACGCTATTCTACGATCGCCATGTTGACAAAGTATCAGATTCCCTTTATCATCTAATGCAAGTCCGTTGGAACCAGATTCGCCCCCATGCGCTATTTGTGCTGTGAACCCTGAGGGGTGCAAGTATTTTGTTGCTCCTTCTTTTTCTGTCCACTGGTAGATCGTATTAGCTGGCACATCGGAAAACAAGAGCATTTGCTTGTCTTCCAACCAAAGTGGGCCTTCGCTCCATTCATAACCTTGGGCGATCACCGAAACCATTACTTCATTGGACATGACCGCATCGAGCGAAGGACTAACACGCTCGAAAGAAATCGTCAAGCTTGTTTGTTGAACTTCTTTCTTGGGGCTACAGTTGACTAGCAAAGCTGCAAGGATACAGGCGTAATAAATCTTCATTGAGTGATGTTAATTTTTAAGTTTTATGAATTGATAAATTTAAAGTTTATTTGGAGATAAATAGATGGATCGATGAACAATGTGATAGAAGTGCCAGTAAGGCCAACGCGTAACTTTTTACCTGAAGACTTTAAAGTATCGACTTGGGAAGCATTAAAGCCCTATTTGGATAAATTGGTGGAACAAAAGCTCAACACAGCTGCCGATTTGAAAAAATGGCTACAGCATAGAAGTGAACTGGAATCTGTATTAAGCGAAGATCTGGGCTGGCGTTACATCCGTATGACGTGCTTTACAGAAAACGAAGAATATAGTAAGAGTTATCAGGATTTTGTTCAGCATATTCAACCACAAGCTGCGCCTTATTCGGATTTGTTAAATAAAAAAGCGTTGGAATCTCCTTGGTTGAGCCAACTTGAAAAAGAGCCTGGCTATGACATGATGATTCGAAACTTGAAAAAGGAAGTAGAATTATACCGTGAAGAGAATATACCCTTGATGACGGAGATTACCACGGAGACGCAAAAGTATGCATCTATTTCCGGGGCTATGATGGTAGAACTAAACGGGCAGGAGATGACGTTGCAGCAAGCAGCCGTGATCTTGATGTCAACTGATCGCCAAAAGCGCGAAGAAGTCTACCATAAAATCTCTGCGCGCAGGCTGCAAGATAAAGACTCCTTAAATGAATTGTTCTCTAGATTGATTGAGTTGCGCCATCAGGTTTCTTTGAATGCAGATTTTGCCAACTTTAGAGATTACATGTTCAAAGCGTACGGTCGTTTTGACTACACGCCCAAAGACTGTTTTGATTTTCATGAAGCAATTGAATCGGAAGTGGTGCCCATCTTGAATGAGTTATCGAAAGTGCGGAAAGAGTTGTTGGGAGTACCACAGCTTCGCCCGTGGGATAAGGCAGTTGATGCAGAAGGCCGTGAAGCGTTGAAAGCTTTTAAAGATGGCAAAGAACTCACTGAGCGATCGATTGATTGCTTTACCAAATTAGATCCTTATTTGGGTCAGTGTTTGTCTATCATGAAGTCGATGGGTCATTTAGATTTGGAATCAAGGAAAGGAAAAGCTCCCGGTGGTTACAATTATCCGTTGGCTGAAATCGGGGTGCCATTTATTTTTATGAACGCCACCAGTACCATGCGCGACATGACAACGATTATGCATGAAGGCGGCCATGCCGTTCATAACTTTCTTACAAAGGATCTAGAGCTTAATGATTTTAAATCGCCACCGATGGAGGTAGCCGAGTTGGCTTCGATGGCGATGGAGTTGATATCAATGGATCAATGGCACATCTTTTTCCCTAGTGAGCAAGACTTGAACACATTCGCTGGAAGACAGAAAACGGAACTGGAACAACACCTTTGATCAGTTTGCAGATACTGTCACGGATTGGGCTGGGTTACAAGAAGCGAAAGATTATTTGTGGCAGAAGCAGTTGCATTTATATGAAGTCCCATTCTATTATATTGAGTATGGCATGGCTCAGTTGGGTGCGATTGCTGTATGGAGAAATTATAAATTGGATAAGCAAAAAGGTCTACAAGGCTATATGAACGCCTTGAAATTGGGGTACACAAAATCAATACCTGAGATTTATCAAGCTGCAGGTATCAAATTTGATTTTAGCAAAAAGTACATTAAAGAGTTGATGGATTTTGTGAGAAGAGAATTGGGTAAGATTCAATCATAAATAGATGTCCTTTCGATTGCCAACATCTATAACTTCTACAAGGAGGACTTTATCGAAGATTGTGTAGATTACTCTATAGTCGCCAATTCTGATTCGAAAGCCTTCTCTTCCCTTTAGCTTCTTACAGCCGAGAGGTCTAGGATTGAAAGCTAGTGACTCAATTGATTTCAGAATCGGAGTGGAAATGGCATCAGAAAGCTTGTCGAGTTGTTTGGCAGCACCCTTAGTTAAGGTGACGGTGTACTTTCTCATTTCTCAATTTGCGTTTTTTCTGGTAGTCTAATAACGAAATTCGACTTCCATCATCCTCTTTGCGCGCTTTGTCAAAAGCGCGTATATCGTCTAACTCCTCGAGGCTGTCCAATAACTTATTGTAATCCTTTAAAGTGAGGAGTACGCCCACCTTTTTTCCTTCGGTATTAGTAATAAATTGAGCTTTCATGCTGTATTTAGGTAATGCCATAACCAAAGGTAAAGAATAATTCTAAAATCAGTTCTGGTTACTCTACCCTCTGCACTTATCTAATAAATCACTTAACTGCGTTGCTTCCGTTTTTGTCAGGTGAAAGACGGCTAAATCGTTTTTGTCCATTTTACCATCTATCTTTTTCAGCAACGCAAGACCTGGCTCTGTAATCAGTACGTCTACAGCACGTTTGTCCTTGGGGCACTGATTTTTGGTAACTAGTTTTTTTAAGACGAGGCGATCCAAGAGCCGGGACACATCAGAATTCTTGTCAAGCATTCTATTTTTGATTTCAGCACCTGATATTTTGTTGGGAAGCTGCCCACGCAGAATGCGGAGTATGTTAAATTGTTGGTTGGTGATTCCGTATTCTTTGAAGAAGTTTTTATTTCGATCATCTAGCCACGCGGCTGTGTAGAGCAGGTTAACAGCTACCTTGTGGTGCACGTTGCGAAATTTTGATTGCTGTATTTCTTCTTCGATTTTCATCGTTGATATTTAAAAAAAATCCACGACCCTCTTCAAAGCCGTGGATTTTCTTCAATATTTTTAAACTAGTCTTTCGCGAATTCAGCGTTAGCGGTGATGATCACATCCTCGCTCAGAACTGCATTCGGATATTTTGTGCCAATATTGAAATCAGCTCTCTTCACTATTCCTGATACTTTAAAGCCAGCTACAGTCTTTTTATTGAAGGGGTGAGCCACAGGACCATTTACAATTACATCCAATGTTACTGGTTTAGTTATGCCATGCATAGTAAGGTCACCTGCCAACTTGTATTTCTTCCCTTCAACTTTAGTCAAAGACTTACCTTTGAAAGTAAGAGTTCCAAATTTAGGAGCATCGAAGAAGTCTTCATTCTTCAAATGTTTGTCACGGCCTTCGCTATTTGTGTTGATGCTATTTACATCGGCTGTAAATTCTACAACTGCATCACTGAAGTCTTCTTTTGAAGAAGTTAGTTTTGCATCGAAAGAGTTGAATGCTCCTTCTACGTCAGAGATCATTAAGTGTGTAATAGCAAATCCAACTTTTGCGTGAGATTTGTCCAGTGTCCAATTTTGGGCAGATACTGTTCCGGCTACTAAAAGTGCAAGAAATAATGTGTTAAATTTTTTCATGGTTTTGTTTGTTTTGCGCAAGTATAACGGAACTTCTCAAATATATGTTTAAACATGTATTTTTTTTATTGTAACTAGTTGACAGGCAGGGAGAAATATTTCTACAAATTCAGCCAATACGTAAATTTCAGAACGATTGCACGAAGCTTTGGCTGACCTAAATAAAGGAAATTCCCGTCTCTGCCAGCCTCCGCAAAATAGTTGTCGGTATAGGCGAGAAAGAGATCTGAAACGGGGCGAAACCGCCATTGCAGGCGCGAATTAATATTCAGATTGTTAATCTGGTTGTTGTATTGAACAAAGGTGGTCCAGAAGACTTTTCGAGAGAAGGTGATATCAAAACGGGGGCCGATAAGTATCAGTTCAGCACTCTTATACGGTGCTGGAAGATTGATTTGATTGTAGCTGTAGTTAAGAGACAGAACTGCGTAGGGTTGTGCCCTGTAATTGACAGTTCCGGAAAAATTTATCCGATGCCCACTAAAATACTCGCCCGAACGAGTGGATATATCATAGAAGAACTTCTTTCTGGCATCCGAAAAGTAACTCGCCACGACTAGTTTGTTCGTATATTCTGTTCCTATTGCTAGCCGAAGCCCTCCAGTGTTGGTTGGGTCAAAGGCACTAAAAAGATAGACGTACTCCTGCCGCAAGCGAATATTAAACTGTGCGGTGCTTTGAAAGCGGACTCGATACATGAAATTGAAATCATAATCGGTGATGCCGTATTTTTTGTTACCGATCACATCAAAATCCAAACCGGGCCCGTGGCTGTTGATAATTCGGGACTGTGGATAAAAGTTATACCAAGCCGTAGGCGCGAGTCTCAAATAATCTTTCCTTCGGGCAAAGCCTACTTCGGGATTGTAGTTAGCGCCAATATTCATTGCCGTGCCGGATATTTCCCAACGCAAGGTGTTGTAAGCCAGACGCGCAGACATAGCAAAGGCAGAATCCGTCTGGCTGTTGCTAAACGAACGGTGGTAATAAAATTTTCCGTTCCACCTGTTGTTTTTGCTGGCCAAGTTATAGTCCAGGCCAATCACTCGATTGAACTTTTGTGGGCTAACCAGCAAATCAGCGCCTACCGAATCTTGAAATGCTTGTTTGTTGATGAAAATCATTCCTATGTTGGAGCGCGCAAAGATCTTTCGCTGAAAGGTTGCTACGGTATAGTTAATGGAAGGTAAGTTGTTGGCTTTGTCCTCTCCGGCTTGCATGCTTAGCAGACCCACGCGTAAGTTGTTATTGACTTTACCGCTTAGTCGGGCTCCAAAGTAGATTGGGTTTTCAATATTTTGCCCCGTGTTTTTATCGGTACTTACCCCTATTCGCCTAGAAAAAAATGGTCTCATCCCGTCTCCACCAAAATCGGAAAACAGATCTGCATTTTCTAAAAAGAATTGTCTGCGCTCGGGAAAGAAAATTTCGAACCGATCTAAGTTTGTCACTTGCTGATCTACTTCTACTTGGGAGAAATCAGGATTTATTGTTAAATCTAAATTTAACGCTGGACCGATCGCCACTTTTGCATCTCCACCGAGGGAGTAGTCTTGTTGCTGCGATTCGCCTTTTTCAAAATTTTGGTTAACACGTGTGGCAACAAATGGAATGAGTGATATATTGCAGCCGGGCTTATCGAGGGGTTTGTCCCAAATCAATGGACGGGTAAACGCAAGAGCAATCAAGGGGAAATTCCTTGGGATGGGCGTCCAGGTGGAACGCTCGGCATTAGCACTATTGATGCGGTAAAAGTTAAGGTTCCAAGAACTCAGTCCGTGTTTATACCGCAGTGATTTAAAGGGGATCGCAAATTCACAAACCCAACTACTGTCAAGTATTTTTGCTTCAGAATACCATTTGTTATCCCAATTAAGCGAAAGATCGGACGCGTTGGTACTTCCGCCATTGGCAACCAATCCTTCCCGTTGAACGCCAAAGGGATTAATGCCAAACTGAAATGAATTAGTATTGTCTTTAAATGTGTCGAACTGCACGACAAAGGAATCGTTAGCCTCCCCGCGAAAATCTCTACGAAGAGAGGGCGTCACATAGGTGCTTGCGCTTTTACTGTGCATGATGGCATACAAATAAATGAAGTTATCATCGTACGTCATGCGAACTTCTGTTTGGGCTTGTGCGTAAGACGAGTCAAAAGGAAAAAATTGTTTGAAGTGGTTGGCTACTTCGGCATCTCTCCAAACCGCCTCGTTCATTTCGGCATCCAATACGATACGCTCTGTTGTTTTCTTAATGTTTAGCCCGGGAGACTGCGCCCATAGCTGCGAAGAGCACAACAAAAGGAAAACGACCAAACGATTCATACTGCAAAAATTTTGCAATGATAGTTGTTTTTGAGAACCCAAGGTGTAGAATTTTTATGGGCGGCCTAGTAATAGCTAGAGCTTTAAATAAAAGGCTTTGGTGAGCGATTGGTAGTCAGGTGACCAAGATTCACCCACTCCGTGTAGCACCAACTTCTCTTTTTTCAGTGGAGCAGGGTTCAAAGAAAATTCAAACAGCCAGCGTTCCTGAGGCTTGCCCTCACGGGAATAAAAAGCTAGCTGACGTATACAAATCAATCCACTCAAAGAGGCAATATTTACAAAATCATTTCCTTCTGTGTAAGGAAGAATCACCGCCAATCTTCCTTTTTTTTTGAGCAGGAGCATAGTGTGAGAAATAAATTCTTCGTAACATAATGCTTGCGTATGCCTCGCTTTCGCGCGATGAGCTTTTGGTGGCAATTGACTATGATTAAAATACGGTGGATTACTAACAATCAAATCGTATTTATAAGGTGAATTAAAATTTTGCAGCGACAAATGGTGAAACAAAACCCGATTGCACCAAAGAGTTTTTTCTAAATTTTCTTGGGCTTGTTGAGCACTTTGCTGATCAATCTCAATCCCTTCTATGTTTACCTCTTCTTCTGTGCGTTGTGCAAGCATGAGCGCAATGATGCCACAACCCGTTCCAACATCTAAAATTCTTTTTGCTTTTGAAACGTTAACCCACGCTCCCAACAAGACGGCATCGGTACCGACTTTCATCGCGCAGCGATCGTCCTCGATAGAAAATTGTTTGAAGCGAAACATGGTTCACGCAAAGGCGCTAAGTCGCAAAGCTCATGATATTGTCAAGAATTGTTTTATAGCCCATTGACAATTCTTTGAATTCCATCCTTGATCAGTGCTTCATTGAAGTTAACCAGCAATCCTAACTTAATTCCAGTAATTCGCAAGTAGGTTAATAGTTGTTTTTGATGCACAGGCGCAATTAACTCAACTGATTTGATCTCCACGATTACTTTGTTCTCTACAATAATATCAGATCTAAAGCCAAGGTCTAGTTTGACATTTTCATAAACTACTGGAATTCCTTGCTGTCTAGAAAAATTTAAATTTTGTTTCTTAAGCTCATACGAAAGTAGTTCTTCATAAACTGACTCCAGTAACCCTGGCCCAAGTTCAGAATGTATTTTAAAGCAGGAATGAACGATGATTTTAGACAATTCATTTTCGTTCATACGATTTACATTGCGTCTTTGCGCCTTAGCGTGAAATTAAAGTCTCCTAAAAAGTTTCTCAATACTTTCTATCGTCACCTTCTCTTTCCAATCTGTTCCGATCGCGTGATTCCACATGTGGCTGAGGTTGTAGGATACATGCGCCATCTTGGTGATCTGGTCATCTGTCCAGTCTTTGGATAAACCTTGCGGTAAATCTATTTTGTGTTTGGCGATCATCGTCTTAAATTCTTTCACCCCTTCTGGATAAAAATCTTCCAGGTGATTGAAGGCAATGCAATTTGCATAGCAATGACGTGTGCCAAGTATTTTCGAAAGTCCATACGATAACGCATGACAAACCCCTACTTCAGAGTAGGTTAAACTCAATCCACCCATGAGTGACGCTACCATTAATTTATCATCGTTGTCGGCTGTCTGTCCGCTTTGGTCACCCAAATATATTTCTCTGCAAAGCTTTAAACTTTGTTCAGCATAGGCGTGGCTGTATGCATTATTCAGCGTTCCGTTTTCAGATTCGATGCAGTGAATGTAGGTGTCCATTCCTGTGTAAAACCACCAGTTGCGCGGCACGCTGGAAATCAAATCTGGGTCCAGGATTACTTGGTTAAAGACAGTCCATTCGCATTTCAGTCCTAATTTTTTTTCGGGGCCGGTAAGTACAGCCGTCATTGAAACTTCTGCACCGGTTCCGGAAATAGTGGGTACGCCAATATGGTAGATACCCGGGTTTTTGATCAAATTCAATCCCTGATACAATTGTGACGAGCCTTCGTTGGTAAACATCAAAGAAACCGCTTTGGCAATATCCATGATGGATCCCCCGCCAATTCCAATGGCAGCCGCAGGAATCCCTCTGGTTTTCTTTACCGAATCGCGAATCGAATCGATTTGTTGCGTGGTGGGCTCAAATTGATCTATGTCAATATACATAATCGTATCGCCCGCTTTCATCGGGATGCGATTCGCCAGTTCTTTTCCTTTAAAATAGTTATCGACCAGGTAAAGCATAAACCCATCGTTCTGATGGCGCTGTGCTTCTACAATTTCACCAAGTTGGTTAAAACTACCACGACCAAATACGGTCTTCTCAATTCCTTTAAAGTTTTTGTGCATTTGTGTAAATATTTAATCTTTCTCTTTTGTCTTAAATCCAATCTGCTTCCGGTCTTTGAAAGCTATTTCTTGTTTGTCTTTTTGCAATAGATAATTGATTGCATCATAGACATCTTTGAATTGTTTATTGTATTTTGTTTCTAGTTCTTGAAGTTTACTTTTTAAATCTTTATTCGATATGGCAAATTGCCTCAATACAACAAAGGCTCTCATTATTGCAATGTTGACTTGGATAGATTTTTTGCTTTTTAGCACACTTGAAAGCATCGATACACCCTGCTCTGTAAACGCAAAAGGCGTGGCTGGACTAAATTTTATGCCTTCGGGTAGGTTATCACAATTTGTGATAACCTCTTGCCACTCTTTTTTTGTAAGCTGAAACATGAAATCCAAAGGAAAGCGATCAAGATTTCTTTTAACAGCTTGTTTCAAGGCCCTGTTCTCAACCTCATACATTTCAGCCAAATCAAAATCAAGCATGACCCTTTGCTTTCTTACGTCATGGATTTTGCCCTCAATGTTCTGCAATTGCATGTGAACGAAATTATTGGAAACTTACAAAAATGGCTAATGACATTGTTTGTCATCACAATTTGAGATAACATATCCTTGTGCCTTTATAAAACGCAAACTAAGCGTGTACTTGAATCATCGCCCTCTCAATACATCCCCCAATTTTCTTCGCCAACGCGTTCACCTCTTCTTCTTTCCATGTACAACGAATGCCAAACGAAATCAATCGGCCCACGGTTTCTTGTGATTTCGGAAGCTGCAGTTTGTTATAGTCTTGAGGAGCACCAAGAATATGAATCGGAAGTTTAGCTGCCGTTTTTAAATCGCGTAAATGATTCCATTGGTTAATGAAATGATACATGTTCGTAAACCAATAATTAAAACCACCAACACTCGCTTTGTTGAATTCATCTACTGTGCGCTTAGCGGCTTCAGTATCGGGCATCAGAATATTTAGGAACGTGGCCGAGTCACCGGCAGAATCTGCCAACGTACTGAAACTCACTCCTTCAATTTTAGATAATTCTTTTGTCAGTATCGCTTTGTGTTCACGATTCTTCTCGCGGATAAACGGCACCTTGCGCGTCTGCGCCAATCCAATGGCTGCATTGATTTCGCCAATGCGATAATTGAAGCCCACGATCGGGTGATTTTCCATTCCGCGGTTATTGCCTACGTGGTCGTGCCCGTGATCTGAAAAACTATCGGCATGGCGATAGGCTTGCTCATCGTTGGTCACCATCACACCGCCTTCACCACACGTAGCAATTTTAAAAAAGTCGAACGAGTAGCAGCCGGTTTTTCCAAACAAGCCTACCGAAGTGCCTTTGTAAGAAGCGCCAAACGCCTGACCGGCATCTTCAATCAACGTGAGATTATGTTCTTTGCAAATTTTCAAGATCTCATCCAGCTTGGCCATGCCACCGCACATATGCACGAGCATGATCGCTTTCGTTTTTGGAGTGATAGCCGCACGAATTCCTTCTGGACTTAAGCAAAGCGACTCGTCAATCTCGGCAAACACCGGCAACCCGCCAGCAAACAAAACCGCCTCTACAGAAGCGATGTAGGTAAATGGAGGCACGATTACCTCGTCCCCGGCACCTATGCCTGCGGCAGCCAATGCACACGAAACGGCTGTAGAGCCACTCGATACGGCATGGGCAAACTTTGCGCCTGTTACGTTTTTTACTTCTGCCTCAAACTCGCGGGCTTTCCAAATATTATTGCGTTGTGCATCGTGGTTATAGCGGAAGAGGATGCCCGTTTCCATGACATCATTTACCTCTTTGCGCTCTTCTATTCCAAACAGTTCAGATCCAGGCATAATTGATAAGGTTAAGGGTGCAAAAATACGAATTTCAGGTTTCAAATTGCAGGCTCCAGCATCCTAGTACGAAAGGCGTGTAACCGGAGGTTTGCGGCCTGGCCGTGCGAGGCGCAGTCGGCCACCGGGCTATCCGCTGCAATCCACCCCGATAGTCATCGGGGATGGGATTTCCGCTACTATCCCTGGCCGATGCCTGCCCTTAGGTCACTTGGTAACTTGAAACCTGCAGCCAGAAACCTATCTTTGCGCCCAATGAAAACATTGATTTCTCTGCTTATTCGGTTTGTCCCCCGCAAATACCTGCAGCTTTTTAGCGGAATAGGTCTCAAAGCGCTTGGCATTTTCTATATGGGTAACCAAGTGGAGTGCCCGATTTGCAAAAATCATTACCGACAGTTTTTGCCCTATGGCAGAATTAACCCACGCCCTAATGCACTTTGCCCTGGCTGCTTGAGTCTCGAACGACACCGTTTGATTTGGCTTTACCTTCAGCAAAAAACTAATTTCTTCCAACAAAAGTTAAAGGTCTTGCACATCGCCCCTGAGCATTGCTTCATGAAACCCTTTGAAGCCCAACATAGCGAAGGGTACATCACCGCTGACATTGAGTCTCCCTTGGCCAAAGTAAAAATGGATATCCATGAAATTCCCTTTGGGGAAAATCATTTTGACGTGGTGTTGTGCAATCATGTGCTTGAGCATGTGCAAGACGACATCAAGGCCATGAGCGAGATCAAACGAGTTTTAAAGCCAGGTGGGTGGGCTATTTTGCAAGTGCCGTTCTTTTCACCTGTGCCTGATGTAACCTTCGAGGACAATTCTATTACTGATCCGCGCGAGCGCGAAAAGATTTTTGGCCAGGGTGATCACGTGCGAATGTTTGGAAAGGATTACACAACACGCATCGCCACTGTCGGCCTTCTGCCAGATGCTAACCTATTTGCCGCTGGCTTCACCGAAGAAAAAGCAACTTATTTTGGGGTTGAGAGAAGAGAGGTATTATATGTTGCGGGAAAAACATAAATTTAGTTCTTGCGGCCGCCACCAACGAAAAACCCAAACTTCAAATTAAAATAGTTTTTGTTTACAGATTGATAAAAACCACCAGGTACTCCTGCATTGCCAAAGGTTTCTACACCCACTCTTGGAAAGAAGCCTAATCGATTTCGTTCGTTCTGTGTGTCTGTATTGCTAATCAAAAAATTATTGCTAGGATTAAAAATGGCAAAGCCACCTCCAACAAAAACGCGGGGCTTAAAAGGTAGATAATATTGATAGCTGACACCAAGGGATCCTAAAAACGGATTACTACCACCAGTCATCGAGAGTATGCCGTTATGTTCTATTCTAAAACCCGTACTCATTTTATCGTTTATGCGGTAACTAGGTTCGAGGGAAATAGAGCCAATCCCACTGTTCTTTCCCAACGGTGCGCCCCCATCGATAGCGAAAAAAACTTTTCGATAGTTTTGACCATTTGCAACCAATGATATTGCCAGAAAAACGAATACCAGTAGCTTTTTCATAAAATTCAAGTTAAAACTACTTATTGTATGAAAGTAATGATTGAAGATAATAGTAAAAATTGAGAAGATACAACCGATGTACTACTTCTTAAAAAACATCTCCCCAATCTTCTCCACATCGAACAAAACTCCCTCTTGCGAATTGGCAAGGAAAGCAATAACAATATCATCGTCAGGATAAATTATTAAACTGGAACTGCTGCTGAGCATATCGCCCGCATGGTACCAAATGCGGTGGCCGTTTTTACCTTGGCCAATGAACCAACCCATGCCGTAGCCGGTTGCCCGGTTAGAAGTAGTAAATTGCGTTTCAAATAATTTTTTGGTCAGTGCAGGATTAAGTGCATTGCCGTGCAACAATTCGTTTCCAAATTTTACCAAATCTTCTGCGGTCGACAAAAGTCCGCCACCGGGGTATTTGTAGCTAAAATCACCATAGTCATTCTTTTCTCCGTTGATATCATAGAACTTACTTCTGCCTGAAATACTTTTAGTGTTATCATCTCCACAAGTACTCATCATCTGCATTGGTTTCCAAATTTGCTCCTGCATATAATCCAGATAGCTTTGCCCGCTTGCACTTTCAATCACAGCGCCAATTAAATTCCACCCGAAAGTGGAGTAGTGAAATTGAGAGCCTGGCTTAAATAATAAGCTATCCCTTTCAAAAATTTGGATGGACTGTGTAGCCGTTTGGTAATGTTGGTTTCGAACTAAATCGCTCAAGTCATTTTCGTGATAGTCTCGAACTCCTGCCAAGTGTCCTGCCAATTGGCGCGTTGAAAACGAATATTTCTTATCCGGAAACGAAACAACATATTTTTGAATAGGCGCATCTAGATCCAGCTTATTTTCAGATGCTAGTTTTATCAATGCAGCAGAAGTTATTGACTTCGAGACGCTGTTGATGCGAAAGCGTGTGTCAGGAGTTACCGCCAGATTGTTTTCGATGTCGGCAAATCCAAACCCTTTCGATAATTTTATTTCGCCCTTTACGCTAACACAAAGTTGTAACCCATTGACATTTGATTCGTCCAGAAAATCGTTGCAAGCCTGTATGGCGACACATACTGCACTGCTTTCTGAACATGGTTTTTCTGTTGCTATAGCAGGATTGGTCTGAGGCGTTGGAGGCTGATTGCTTACCGCTACCGTAGCAGCTAAAATTCCCCTTACTTTTTCCCACTTGTCGAAACTTGTTTTTCGGGTATAGCAGCTAAACAACTTGCTTGCCGATTCACCGGGCGCTTCACCAATAAAAGTACCTGGCAAATCAATGCCGCCATAACCAAGTTGCTGGCGCACCTGTTTTTTACCCTCAAAAACAATCGTGTCAATTCGTAATCTCTTGGGGTGCTTTTTAATAAAATCATGATAGCCTTTAGCAATTTGGTCTCTATCTGTTTTGGTGAGAATACGTTCAAAAGCGACAAAGAATGGTTTGGAGATTAAATATTTGAATTCGGAAAGATCAAAAGTCAACCAACCATTTCGCATTGTAGATTCAAGCACCACGCTCTTGTTCAAAAGGTCTTCTCCGGGCGATTTTGTAATGCTATCAACTGAATATAGGCGAACACGCATTTTAAAGGATGGCAAATTATTTCTGAAAATCCGGATGCTTGCGCTTTGTAAATAGACTGGAAACAAAAGTTCTTTTTGAAAAGGATTTTTGTTTTCAATCAGAAGGGCCGTTGCAGAACCCGCATAAATCGTATCGGTTTCAAGTGTCCCCCCTCTTGATTTCCTGTTCCCCAATTTAAATGTTTTGTTATCTTCTTTTTTTGATATCACAGTGACTCCCTTCAGGAGGGTCACGTGCTCCTTTAGATAAACGACTACTTCTTGGGTGAGGAAGGTTTGGATAGGAATGTTCCTTTTAATAAACCCAATACCTGAGAAACACAGCGTGTCTTTCAAATTGGGTGTTGGTACTTTTAGTGAAAATGATCCGTCTTCATTGGAAATGGTGCCAATACCTGTGTTTACAATCCCAATGTTAGCAAAGGCAATCGGTTTCTTGTCCAATTGGTTAATTACTTTTCCTCGGATGATGACTTGAGAATATCCAATTTGAATGCTAAGTAGAACAGTTAGCGCGGCTTTGAGCATCTTACTTTTATTTATAGATGCATGATTCAATTGGATAGTTCTTTCTTGTTGGTTACGTATCACCCTAAAAAAACAAAGGCACAAAAACGTAGTGTCTTTGTGCCTTTGTGTTAAAAATCTTAAAACTATTTTGGCAACTTATCCAATACCTCCATCACTTCCTTCACGTGCTGGCGACTGGTTTCTAGCAACGCTTTTTCATCGCTGTTCAAATCCAACTCAATTACTTTTTCTACTCCGTTCTTTCCTAAAATTACGGGAACGCCCAAGTAGCAATTTTTAATTCCATACTCGCCATCCAACTGCATGCAAACAGGCAATACTCTGCGCTGGTCTCTTACGATTGCCTCTACCATTTGCGCGGCAGCTGAACCGGGTGCGTACCAAGCCGAGGTGCCCATTAGTTTCACTAATTCACCACCACCCACTTTTGTACGCTCTATGATGGCGTTCAATTTATCCTTCGCAATTAGTTCAGTTACGGGTATTCCACCTACCGTTGTGTAACGTGGTAGCGGCACCATCGTATCACCATGTCCACCGAGTAGCATGGCTTGAATATCTTTTGGAGAAACATTTAAAGCCTCCGCTAAAAATGCTCGATAACGAGCAGTATCTAAAATACCTGCCATGCCAATTACTCTCGTACGAGGCAGTTGTGACGTCAAGTGTGCCTGATAGGTCATGACATCTAGTGGATTTGACACCACGATAATGATTGCGTTGGGTGAGTGTTTCACCACGTTTTCAGTGACCGACTTAACAATACCAGCATTCGTGCCAATCAAATCATCGCGTGTCATGCCCGGTTTCCGGGGTAAGCCTGAAGTAATCACGACCACATCTGAACCAGCTGTTTTGGTGTAATCATTGGTGGAGCCGATCGTGCGACTATCATACAAATCGATGGGGGCCTTTTGCCAGATGTCAAGTGCCTTCCCTTCGGCAAACCCTTCCCGGATGTCTACTAATACAATCTCGTTTGCAATTTCTTTATAAGCCAGCACATCAGCACAAGTGGCTCCTACGTTTCCGGCACCTACAACAGTAATTTTCATATGGGGTGTATTAAGTTGGTGAAATCAGGGCGCGAAGTTATTAATCGATGGCTCAATAAGAAAAACAATTGACAAAATTTTGAAGCCGATTAACTTAGTTATGCTAGCGTCATAAGCAAGACATGTTCGGTAGTCGTTTTTACTTTGAACCGGTCGTCAATGCGGTAGCCTACCACCCAGGCAATTTCCCCTGCCGATTCCAATACAGAGACAGCTCCTTTGTCTACTAGTGACACCTTCTGGTCGATCAGAAAGTCACTGATTTTCTTCCGCCCAGTCATTCCCAAAGGAAAAAATGAATCTCCCGCTTTCCACTTTCGCCAAGTTAGCGGAAAACGAAGGGAGGTTCTATCCACCATGGTCGCAGTCTCTTCACTATTTAAGGAACTGCCGTTAATGGTAGTCAAAAAGGTGAGCTGCTTGTTTCCAAAGTATGCATTAACTTGATCCAGGCGCTAAAATCAAGAGTTCGCGATCTACCACTAATTGATGGCTGGTTGAAAGGAATTTTTTGCCGGACTGGCCATTTAGTGCGTGCACTATTTTTTTGCACTGATCGAAATGAAAGCCGAACCCGCGCACAAGTCTCCACAGCAGAGCCGAGTTGTAGGAGTCGTCCAAACTTGGCTCGAAACCCTTCTTTGCCAAAATAACTTTGTCGTTTTCGTTTTTCTGAAACTGCTTTTTCCAAACTTCTATGGCCGGTGTTAAAATAGCACCATCTCCCGACAATCGCTCAACCATCTTTGCAATAGATTGCTCAAAAGCCGGGTTTACCTGCTTTAGCTTTGGAATAATCTGATGGCGTATAAAATTGCGTTGGTAATCATCCGTTTCATTACTTCGATCCTCACGCCAAACAACCCCGGTTTCGGCAGCGTAATTGGTTATTTCGTTGTGAGTAGCAAATAGCAATGGCCGAATCACAAAGCCATTTTTTTCAGCGATTCCTACCAGGCCATCAAAACCGGTTCCTCTTGTAAGATTTAATAAAACGGTTTCAACGGAGTCACTTAAATGGTGTGCAGTAGCAATCCAGTCTATGTTTTCCTTTTCCTTCACTTGTTGAAACCAACTGTAGCGTAGCTCTCGCGCTGCCATTTGTACGGATAGCCCGTGCTGGATGGCATAGTTGTTGGTATCGAACCGGATACTATGAAACGGAATACCCCATTTTTTGCATTTGGCCGCTACGAAAATCTCATCTTCATCCGATTCCTCGCCACGGAGTTGAAAATTGCAATGAGCCACTGCAATGGAGAAACCAGCCTGATGAAACAAATGGAGCATCACCATCGAATCCATTCCGCCACTTACGGCCAAAAGAATTTTATCGGTAGTTTTGCACAGCTTTTCAATATGAGTGAGAAATGGGCGAAGCACGACACAAATGTAGAATGAGATGAGTCAAAGGCAGTCAAAATTCGCTTCAAAATCATTTTTCTTTTTATCGGTCCTGGCTCTGATGATACCTGGCGAGGCGTTTGCGCAGCGAAAAGTGAAATTAAAACAAGCCGACAATGCATTTGGCAGTATACGTAATGGTGAGCGCTTCGATCGGCTCGTTGGGAATGTGATTTTTGAACAGAATACAACCACGATATACTGCGATTCCGCTCATTTTTTTCGTTCCAAAAATCAGTTGGATGCATTTGGTCGAGTGCATATTACTGAGGGCGACTCGGTAGATATCACCGCTTTGAGCCTTTCCTATGATGGGAACAAAAAAATTGCCAAACTGCGTAAGAAAGTAGTTTTTGTAAAGCTTGGGATTGCAAGACTCTACACAGATTTCCTCGACTATTACCGAATCAAAAACGAAGCCCGTTATTTCAATGGAGGCAAGCTGGTGGATACCACCAATACATTGACGAGTAAAAAAGGCTACTACGACATTCCGGTAAATCTGGCGTCTTTCAAGTCAGAAGTGGTAGGAGTGAACCCCGATTATACACTTACTTCTGACACCCTTCAATACAACTCAAAGACGCGTGTCATTTATTTTCGAGACACCACCCTTGTAAAGGGTAAGGATGGGAAAAAGGCACTCTACAAAAACGGCACTTATAATACCGTTCAAAAGCTTTCGCTATTGGAACAAGGGGAGTTTGAAACTACCTCTTATCGAATGAAAGGTGATCAGAACTTTTTAGACGATGTTAAAAAGTTTTACACGTCAAAAGGGCGTGTGTCGATGGTTTCCAAAGAGGAAAAGCTCACGATTTTTGGTGATGATGGATTTTATGACAAGAAAAGAGGCATTTCAAAAGTATATGGCAATGCCTACGTCACCAAAATTGATGACCAGGGAGATACTCTTTTCCTCTCTGCCGATACGCTTGTCTCTATTGAAAATACCAATCCCAAGAAAAAGAGACTTCTCGCCTACAACAAGGTAAAGATTTTCAAAACCAATATGCAAGGCTCGGCCGATTCGCTTGCTTATGTGGCAGCGGATTCAACGCTCCATTTGTATCACCAACCGATTCTGTGGTCGGACGACAACCAGATGACCGCTGACTCGATTCGGATTTTGTTGAAGAATAAAAAGATTGACCGGATCTATATGGTCAACAATTCGTTTGTCATTTCGCAAGATTCCATCGGCAACTTCAATCAAATAAAAGGTCGAAAAATGACAGCCTATTTTGACCGGAAGAATATTGATCACGTTTCGGTACAAGGAAATGGCGAAAGTCTTTACTATGCCTTAGAGGAAAAGGAATTGATCAAAACGGATAGTATGATTCTCAAATTGATGATCACGATGGGAATGAATAAGATGATCTGCAGCAACATGAAAATCAATTTCATAAAAGGGCGGGTTAATAACGTTAGTTTTTACATAAAGCCAGATGCCCAGCTCATTCCAATTCATGAATTAAAAAATGAGGATAGAACACTAAAAGGATTTGCCTGGCGAAGAAAAGAAAAGCCTACCAAAGATCAGGTAGTCGCGAAAAGAAGAACCTAACGATTTATTAATGTGTCAAATTGTGTCACCATCCACTTTTTTTTCACCATCCTAGCAAAGTGAACTTTTTTTTGACTAGTTTTCACTTGCAATTGGTTTGTCATGCTGAAACAGTTGGTTTTACTGTCTGTTTTGTCCCTCTTCTGCTGGTCAGGCCTGGCTCAGCAATTTGAAATTTTGGAAATTCAAGAGGCCTATCAAACCACCTTTAACCAGCAGTTACGAATTCCGATCCGAATAAAGAACAATGGAGAGAAAGCCCAGTTTTTTGTTATTCGTAAAGTAAAAGGAGAGTTGGGCGATACGCAAAAGGGGTACTTTTGTCTTAGCAATAACTGCTTAGATGCCACCATTTCTGAATTTTCAAAGAAGGTGGAGCCAGGCGAAACCGTGCAAGAATTGTATTTCGTAATCGAAAGTGGCATTCAGGCAATGCAAACAACACTTCGATTCGAGATTTTTCAGAAAGGAAGTGCTCCTGATATAGTAGATCGTTCGGTGGCTATATCAGTAGACGAAAAACCGGGTCGCTCGTTCATTTTTCAGTCGAAGGATATCTCGATTCAAGATGTGTATCCAAATCCAGTTCAGACACAGGCTTCCATTGATTACAAACTTCACTCAGAGTCTGTTAAGGCCAGACTCACGTTGCATAATATTTTGGGCAAAATCATGGGGGATTATGAACTTCCCTCATCGGAAACCCGGGTAAAAATTCAAGCCGATGAACTTACCTCCGGTGTTTATTTCTACACGGTTTATATCGATAACAGTGGTGTTCTTACCCGAAAGTTGATTGTAAGGAAATAATTGCCACTTTTTTCCGTTTTCCTGCATCCTAACAGCAGCATTGAAAATTTCGACCACTGTCTTATATTTGCAGGCTATTTTTAATTGTAAAACTTGATTTTGTTCCCTTTTAACTTCTCTACGCGGTTTGGTAAGTTTTTGGCACTTTTTTTAGTTGCCTTTTTCTTTCTTTTTGCTGCTTCATGTAGCAAATTCAGGAAGATTGAAAAGAGTGACGATTGGAAACTGAAGTACCAGGCGGGCTTGAAGTATTACGAAAAGAAGGATTATTACCGGACGGCAATCTTATTTGAGCAAATTTTACCCATTGTTCGGGGCTTGCCAGAGGGCGAAAAAGTAGAGTTTTATCTGGCCTATTGTCAGTTTTACGAGAAGACCTACTTATTGGCCTCCAATCAGTTCAAGACATTTTTTGAGAACTATGGCCGCAGCCAATTAGCGGAAGAGGCTTACTATATGTATGCGTATTCTCTTTACGTAGCTTCCCCAGCCGAGAATCTGGATCAAAAGAGTAGCATTGAAGCGATGGGTGCTATGCAAGCGTATGTCAACCAATTTCCAGATAGTAAGTTTGCCGACAAGGCCAACGAAGTCATTGCGGCATCGCAGACAAAACTGGAAACCAAGGGCTTTGAAAACGCAAAACTTTATTTAAAGTTGAAGTATTATCAGGCAGCGGTCGTATCATTTGATAATTTTAAAAAGAACTTCCCTGACTCAAAATTTATGGAGGAGTTGACGTTCTTGAAAATTGAAGCTCAGTACAAACTTGCGCAGCAAAGTATTAGTTCAAAACAAAAGGAACGCTTTGCCGCCACAGTCGAGTACTATAAAGAGTTAGTCGATAATTACCCGAAAAGTGAATTTCTAAAAGAGGCTGAGCGTTACTATACGGGCAGCCTTGATCAATTAAATAAGTTAAAAAACAATAAATCATAAAAAGACAGACTATGGCCACACAACCATCCATCATCACACGCGATGTAGATAAGATTTACAACCCAACTGGAAATTTGTACGAATCAGTTGTTGTGATTTCAAAACGCGCGCGCCAGATTGCCGTTGACATCAAGGAAGAATTGAATCACAAACTGGCTGATTTCGCCACAACGGTTGATAATTTGGAAGAAGTATTTGAAAATCGCGAGCAGATCGAGATTTCAAAATTCTACGAGCGTATGCCAAAGCCGACATCAACTGCCATTGAGGAGTTTTTGGACGGAAAGCTTCGTCACAGAATGCGCGATGCTGGTGTTGAAGAAGTAAAGGCTGACTAATTTAAAATGCTAGCCGGCAAAAAAATAATTGTCGGTGTAAGTGGCAGTATTGCGGCTTACAAATCAGCGCTATTGGTACGCCTGTTAGCGAAGGAAGGCGTAGAAGCAAAGGTCGTTATGACCTCAGCTGCGAAAGACTTTATAACGCCCCTTACACTCGCGACTCTTTCGAAGAATCCCGTTTTGATTGATTTCATAAAAGATGATCAAGGTTGGTGGAATAACCATGTAGAACTAGGTCTTTGGGCAGATGCGATGGTCATTGCCCCTGCCAGTGCAAATACACTGGCAAAAATGGCGAATGGTATTTGTGATAATTTGCTTTCAGCGGTTTATTTATCCGCCAGATGTCCCGTCTTTTTTGCTCCTGCCATGGACTTGGACATGCTGCAACACCCATCAACGAAGTCAAATATTGATCGACTGATTTCATTTGGAAATCATCAAATAATGCCCGCCTTTGGCGAACTGGCCAGTGGGTTGGTTGGCACGGGAAGAATGGCCGAGCCAGAAGAAATAGTAGGCTCGTTGGGTCGATTTTTTTCAACGGACAAGAGACTACTAGGAAAAAAAGCGCTTGTGACGGCCGGCCCGACACACGAAGCGTTAGACCCTGTTCGTTTTATTGGAAACAATTCAAGCGGAAAAATGGGTTTTGCTATCGCTGAAGAATTAGCCAATATGGGGGCAGATGTGCAATTGGTTGTCGGACCAACTCATCTATCTACTAAGTCAGCCAATGTGAAAATCACCCGCGTTACCTCTGCTGAAGACATGTATAATGTTTGTCTTTCTCATTTTGCTTCGTCCGATATCACCGTGCTTTCAGCAGCTGTCGCAGATTACCGACCGACCCATAGAGCAGATCAAAAAATAAAGAAAAGCGATGGCGCGATGACAATCGAACTTACCAAGACTCGAGACATTGCAGCTGAACTTGGAAAGCAGAAAAAGGCAAACCAATTCGTAGTGGGATTTGCTCTCGAGACGGAAAATGAAACTGCCAATGCTGAGAAAAAAATAGTGTCGAAGAATTTCGACTTGATCGTTCTCAATTCACTTAACGACAAGGGAGCTGGTTTTGCACACGATACGAATAAGGTCACACTTATCGACAAGAATGGTAGCAAAAAGGAATTTCCACTGAAATCAAAAAAAGACGTGGCCAAAGATATTGTCAATGCCATTGTTGGGTCCATCAAGTAGTAAAACGAAATGCTAGCAATGCCAGTAAAGAAACGTTGTATGGCTGATGTAGCAAAATCTATCGCCTTTCTAACGATATTCCGCCTATTTTGCTTTCCGGCATTTGGGCAAGAACTCAATTGCAAAGTCACAATCAATGCAGAACAGATCCAAACATCTGATCGATCTGTTTTCAAGGACATGGAGCGCGCCATTGCCAATTTTATGAATACACGCAAGTGGACTGCCGACTCCTATAAAACACACGAGCGGATTAACTGCGGCATTTTTTTGAACATCAGTAAAATGCCGGCCATCGGAGTTTTTACAGCAAGTGCACAAATCACCGTGGCACGCCCAGTTTACAACTCTAACTATGAAACGGTTCTATTAAATTTTGCAGATCGCGATTGGGAATTTGAATATCTCGAATCTCAACCGATGGAATACAACGACAATACTTATATCAACAATCTTACCTCTATTTTGGCATTTTATGCTTACACCATTTTGGCTTTAGACTACGATTCTTTTGCCGAGTTGGGCGGCAGCCCTTTTGTACAGAAAGCGTTGATTGTTGTGACCAACGCGCAGTCAACTGGTAAGCCCGGGTGGGCTGCGCAGGGCAGCACACGCAATCGCTACGCCTTGGTGGAAAATATGAATAACCCGCAGATGGTGGACTTGCGGAAGAACACCTATCAATACCACCGGATTGCTTTGGATACTTTTGACAAAACTCCCGATCAAAGCCGCGAGAAGATTCTGGAAGTGTTAAAGAATATAAAACGGATTTGGGGTATTTATCCAAATGCGATTGCGTTGATCTCTTTCTTTGATGCCAAGTCAAATGAATTGGCTAAACTATTTTCCGATGGTTCACTAAATGTACGAAGAGAGGCCTACGACATTTTGACGACTGTGGACCCCAAACGAGATGTCTACCAGAGCATCATCGCCAAATAACTACCAATAAGTCGACCCTTTTTTTTGTTGTAAATTTAGTCGCTTCATTTTCCTCACAAATGGTATTTTTGTTTCGCTATGCTGATCGGCCTTGTAATTAAAAACTATGCACTCATTCGCGAGTTGGAAATCCACCCATCTCCGCATTTGAATGTGGTGACTGGGGAAACCGGTGCGGGTAAGTCAATTATGCTTGGAGCTATCGGGCTGCTTTTGGGCAATCGTGCAGACAATAAAGCACTGTGGGATGAAAACGAAAAATGCATTGTTGAAGGCATCTTCGATATTTCTTCGTATAAGTTACAATCTGCATTTGAATCGGCCAATCTTGACTACGAGCAACAAGCTGTTATTCGAAGGGAGATCAGTCCCGGTGGTAAGAGCCGTGCATTTATCAATGACACTCCGGTAACGCTGGAAATCATGCGCAGCATTGGTGGTCGGTTGATGGACGTGCACTCGCAGCATGAGACACTTGAATTAGGCAGCCGGGTTTTTCAATTGGATTTTATTGACTCCTATGCGTCCAATTTGTCACTGAAAGAGAAGTACAAAGAAAACTGGCGAAATTTTGTGGTAGCCAAAGCGAATTATGAGAGTTTGCAAAAGGAAGCAGTATTGCTGAAACAAGAAAGTGACTTTATAAAATTTCAATTGGAGGAATTGACCAAAGCAGAGCTGCAATCTGACGAACAGGAAAAGCTGGAGTCAGAGTTGAAGGTGATGGAGCATGCCGAGGAGATCAAAATTCAGCTAAGTACAATTGTAGCCCAATTGGGTCAATCAGAATTTGCGGTCAGTCCGGTACTAGGTTCAGTGCGAAATACGCTTCACTCGATTTCTGTGTACTCCGCGGATTACCAAAAACTCTACGAGCGACTGGAAAGTGTGCGGATAGAGTTGGATGATATTTTAGATGAAGTTGAACGAGAAGAGGAGCGAGTTGAGTTTGATCCAAAACGCACAGCAAAGACAAAAGATCGGCTAAGTTTGATATACCAGCTGATGCAAAAGCATCGCATGAAAGATGTCAACGAACTACTGGCTCTCCAGGAATCATTGCAATTAAAATTTGACAAAACGGCTAATCTGGATGAGACGCTTCTCTCTGCAAAAAGGATTTTAGAAAGTTTGGGCATTGAACTAAAGCGAATGGCTCAGGATCTGACGAAATCTCGCGAGAAAGTTTTTTCACCGCTGTGCAAGCAGGTCACCCAATTACTACTTGATTTGGGAATACCCAATGCTGTTTTAAAAATTGAACATCAGGTGGTTGAACCGACAGCTACAGGGCAAGATTATGTGGAGCTTCTTTTTAGCGCGAATAAGGGAATCGCACCGAAACCCTTGGCTCAGGTTGCTTCAGGGGGAGAATTCTCGCGACTTATGTTCAGCATCAAGTACGTGATGGCTGCGAAAACGGCATTGCCTACGTTAGTATTAGACGAGATAGATAACGGCATTTCTGGCGAAATCGCTATTCAGCTGGGTAAAATGATGAAGGAAATGGCCACTCGCCACCAGTTGATCACGATTACCCATTTACCACAAATTGCCGCAAAAGGGGATGCGCATTATTTTGTCTACAAAGACAATAAGGCATCCAAGACAATAAGTTTGGTGAAACAACTTTCACCGGATGCTAATGAGCGAATAAAACCTTTCATACCTTTTAGATTTTTTGGGTACTTGAACATGAACTATGCATTGGAAATGCAAAGTGAAGAATCGTTCCGATATGACATCAAGTCGATTCCTTTTTATGAAAAAACAGTTCGGGAAATCAAAGTTGAACTATTGAAATTAGCTGCAGTTCAAGGTGAACAAATTTCCAGAGACGTAACAGACGCCACGCGTTTGATACATTTAACCAATCGGGATGATTTGAGCGGTATTCAAAACTATCCGGGAGAAATACCTAAATACTTGGGTCGAGTGAAAACAACGATTCTTTCTTGTTTGGTTTTTGTCAATAAGTAGTAATATTTAATCTATTTGAAGTACTATTTTTATTCTTGAATTTTAGTCTTCCTAATTTTCCGCTGCAATTGCCAGAACTCCTTTCCATAGCCCACTAACAACTCTTCACCCTTTTGAATAAAACGTTTTGCTTCGAGGTAGCATCGATTACCCTCGCTTACATATTCGCAGTTGTTTCGAAGTCCGGAAATTCTACCGAATCCTTTCGCATCGTTGGCGTATCGGCCCAAGGTTTTCTTGTAGTGTAGTGCATCAATCACCGAATTTCTGGTAATGTACATCAGGTATCCATTGTAGCCATCAAGGTGCTTCACCTCTTTCCATTTTCTCATTCTCCCTTTGTATTCCAAAATGCGCGTGCCCTTGCTAATTTCTATTTTAGTAAAAAGGCCTTTCCCTGCTTGAGGTAGTTTTGATTTCTTGATAAAAAGACTTTTCTCCAACAAAGCCATGGGCTACTCGGTATAGAACTCTTCGATCGACCCAAAGTAGGCATTGATCCAGCCTTCTACAATATCATCGTAATCTTGATCAGGAATATTAGTGTGCCGAAGTTCTACAGAAGTTCCGGCTTTATCTTCATGAAGTTTGATGGTGACAATGGAAGGTTCGATTTGATCTCCAAAGTACCACTGTTGCACTATTTTTTTGTTGGTTTCGAACTCCAGATTTTTCCCTGCAATACTACCTTCCCACAGCGAAAACTCACTGCCCGGCTCAGTGCTCATTTCAGCCTCTTCGCCAGACCACAAATGAATCGTGTTGGGGTTAGTGAGTGCCAGATAAACATCTTCTGGCGGTGCGGGGATCGTAGGCAACAAGCGTGAGGCGTGCAGCATGTGGCTTGCGGCAAATTCATGAGTTATTAAAATGATAGAGGAATACTAAGATTCCATTAAACGCGGGCTTGGCGTTGTCTTTGATTTCAAGCGTAACTTCCACTTCAAATTTAGTGATCCCGCGAAGGTTAAGGATGGAATGAAGTTTGGCGCGTAGACGCACTTCTTGATTGACTAGTACAGGTTGATTGAACTTTAATTTTTCGATGCCATAGTTGATCATCATCTTGATATTTCTGAATTCGGCAATCTGATCCCACAGATGAGGAACGAGAGATAATGTCAAATACCCGTGGGCGATGGTGCTTTTGAAAGTTGTTTCGGTAGCTGCTCGTTCGGGGTTCGTATGAATCCATTGGTGATCAAGGGTAGCGTCAGCAAATCGATTTATTTGGTCTTGGGTGATGGTCGTATACTCAGAAACACCCAACTCTTTTCCTGAGTAGGATTGAAATTCTTCGTGACTGGTGATAACAAGTTGACTCATGGGCGATAGCTTATGGACACTAAAGTATGAAATCATCCCCAGCAATAGTTAAATCCAGTTGGCAATTATAGTTTAAATCTTGAATTTTGATCGATGCAATCAGAATTTTGGTCAGTTTACCTGTTGGGATTTGGCGTGGTGATGGCGATGCTCACAGCGGTATGGATAGTGAGTGTGAAGTTGACAAATGCCAGTATAGTCGATCCCTTTTGGGGATTGGGATTTGTGCTTCTTGCGATTTACTACTACTTCAGTTCGGAAGGTGATGCAACCCGAAAAGTGGTCGTTTTGTTGTTGGCAGTTGTCTGGGGACTTCGTTTATTCGTGTACCTCATTTGGCGAAATGCGGGTAAGCCTGAGGACTACCGATATGCTCAATTTAGAAAGCAGTATGGACCGGAGCGATATTGGTGGTTCAGTTTTTTTCAAGTCTTTTTGTTACAAGGAATTTTGTTATGGCTAATTTCATCGCCATTGCCGGTTGCCCAGCAAGGGTCAGATCGCCCTTTTGGGATGTTGGATGTTTTAGGACTCACACTTTGGATCATCGGCTTCTCATTCGAGGCCGGTGGTGACTATCAACTGTCGAAATTTAAATCAGATGTATCCAACAAAGGCAAAGTGTTGAATACCGGTTTTTGGAAATATACGCGCCACCCAAATTATTTTGGCGATGCTTGTTTATGGTGGAGCTTTGCGTTGTTCGCGGTAGCGGCTGGAAGTTACTGGCCCATTCTAAGTTCTGTACTCATAACGTTTCTTCTGTTAAAAGTATCGGGTGTAGCTTTACTGGAAAAGGCATTGAAAAAAAACAAACCGGAATACGAGGAGTACGTTCGAAGAACACCTTCATTTTTCCCTTGGTTTCCTAAGAAGTGACGTATGAATGAGATTCGATCTGCTATTGAGATAAAAGAACCTTTGGTGAAACCCAAAGTGGATGTGGAAACACTGGCTTCGATTGATCCCTTTACCCTGGAAGATTCGTTTGTTTATGTTCATTGCCATTTCAACAATACGTCTGATGATATGTTGATTCGTATCTGGTCTACTACATTTTTAATCGACCGTGATTCCGCAGCAAGGTCACAGCTAATTCACGCGGAAAATATTTCCTATGCCCCACAGTGGACGATCATTCCCCGAAAGGGGGATTTTACTTTTCTGCTTGTTTTTGGGGGCCTTCCAAAAAGCTGTTTAGTGTTTGATATGATTGAAGAGATCGCGCAACCCGGGGGATTTCATATCAAGAATATCAAGCGCAACGAAACTGATGTGTATCACATTGATTTACTTTGATAAGAAAATTTCTTATGTCTTAAGTCTTACGTCTTACGTCTTACCTCTATTCTTTAAACACCGACCTAATGTTACCATCACGGTTAATTAACTGCCTTTATAGGTAGGTTGTTGAAAGGACTCGCAAGGTGCGCCTAGGAAGTTCGGTTAATCCACGCCCAATAGACAAGTAACGGATGAATAACGACTAGCCTGAACCATCCTACCCAGGTGGGAACGCAAAGATCCCCAGCACAGCTGTTAACTTCAATAAAGTAGACATGTGAAGGTATAAATGCAATGAGCAAAGCGATAATTCCATAGGCTGCCCATTTTCTAGAGAAGGTAGGAATCACGAGAACACCCACTATAACTTCAATCGCACCACTACTCACATTGATAAGTGTGTGATATGGAAAATAGGGCGGAATGAGCGGGAGATAAAAGGCAGGATTAATAAAATGATTAAGGCCGGCTGCAACGTAAAAGAGCGCCATGGCTAAAACACTAAAAGAGTACGTTTTCATCCTATGGATTTGTTGCAAATGATTTAGTCATTGCTGCTATGAGAGGGATTTCAATTCATTGACTTAAATAGCTTACTGACCTGCAAAAGGTGTCCCGAAAATTCCAACGGCCAGTTCTGCCCAAACCAATAAACATATTCCAAGAACAAACCCACAAAGAAGTATCCGATGCTTTGTTTGTATAACTTTTCTCAGTACAAACTCAAGCGCTGTTCCAGTAAAAAATAATAGAATGCCCATTACAATAAAATCGAAGAACGTCCAATTTACTTCTTCAGTAATTTGCATACTGATGAGCGGGATAAGTAATACAACTCCAGTTAATATTATGATGATGAAGAGTCTTCGATTTTTCATACGTTAGGTTGACACAGAATGAATCTGAATTGCCTTCCGATTTATGAAGAATTACCTTGTTTGCAAAGCATGTTGTTTGATTTCTTTTTATTTCGATATATTTTTAGTGTTCTAATCTTCTGTGTCAGTATTATTTACATTCTTGTGCCCCTCTGATGTTTTACCCCGTTCTTGAGGTACTGCCCAAGCTTATTGACAGCCTCACGCAGCATCCGATTGTTATCCTTCAAGCACCACCTGGCGCAGGAAAATCAACTGCGTTGCCTTTGAATTTGTTGGATGTAACGTGGCTCAATGGGAACAAAATAATTCTACTGGAGCCACGAAGATTGGCGGCTAGGTCTGTTGCTGCACGCATGGCGAGTTTGTTGAATGAAGACGTAGGAC